>ENA-OQDE01001220-OQDE01001220.1-human-gut-metagenome-genome-assembly--contig:-NODE-1220-length-10453-cov-3.693202_pt1 | contig 10453 bp, 10 predicted proteins | sample MGYA00242768_ERZ504595 | MGnify/ENA primary metagenome ERZ504595 (study PRJEB26092, sample SAMD00036307) | human gut metagenome | host: Homo sapiens | study: EMG produced TPA metagenomics assembly of...
TCATCCTGATCGTTTCGTTCACTCCACACTGCAAAATTAACGCTTGTTTGCTTTTGCTGCTTTGTGATTTTTTAAGGTCAGCTGATATGTCGTTTCTTTTCCGCTCTTATCCTCTGCTGTCAGTTCGTCCTTCGTTTCACTCACCTGCTGGGATGTCATCGCAACGAATGTCTGTACTCCATTGTTATCCATCACATATACATGAACATTATAGGTACTTCTGTTGTTGTGATGATTTGCAATATCTACATGAACTTTGTAAGTGCCATCACTCTGCCTGTCTGCAAAATACCAAATCAGATCGCCCTGGTCCGGCTCACTCCACACCGGAACTCTGACAGATTCCACTCCTGCCGGAACTTCAACATTTTTCACAATAACATCAAAAGTTCCCTGATTTGCATTATAATTTTGAATCTCCACATCTGCACTTGGTCCAATCACCTTAAACGTTGTTTTCCCAAGGAATACCAGCGTTCCACTTGTCAGATTTGCATAGGCATGTACCTGATAAACAGCTCCAACCTGTTGATCCGGAATACTCACATCCGCTTCCCAGACTCCGTTCGATTTCTGCTGAGCTGTAATCCAGCGAATATCACTTTGATCTGCCTTGTTCCATACCGGAAACTGTACGACATCCACGTCATCCGGCATATCTGCAAACTTCAGCTGAACCCGATACAGATCACTTCTGTTGTCAACAGAAGAAACCTTTAACGTAGAAGTAGTATTACCCGAGACTCTGAATTCGGCCTGGCATAAATTCGATGTCGTATTCCAATTATATACATGAACATTATATTTTCCGGTGGACTTCTTATGATTCTGAATATCAAAATTGATAACTCTTGCAGTTCCCGGCAAAGAATACCAGACAAGGTCGTCCTGACCGTTTTCTTCACTCCACACTGCCACTTTATAACCATTTCCAGAACCACTCACCTCAATCTGTGCAGTTCCATTAAAATCATTTTTATTTTTAATCTGCACAGTTGCCTGCTCGTTTCCGTTATTGCCTTTGCTGAACCCGTAAGTTGCTGCAATTCCTGCTGCATCCGCTTCTCCCAGCTTTTTCAGAAAATTCTCATCTTTCAATTTCGCGGCATCAGATGCACTGTCCAAGAATGCGTGTTCTACGATTACTCCTGTCATTCCATACTGTTTAGAAAGATAGTTTGTAGTAAAATAATCATCTTTATTTCCATTCGGATCTGTCTCTCCAGTCGTACCGTCTTTAATCTTTGCACCACGATTTCTTAAGCCAAGTGCTGACAACTCGCTCAGAATCTTATTTGCCAGCTTCTGACCATCCTGATGGATTCCTTCATTGTAGCTTTTGTTTGGATAGTAAACCTCGGCTCCCGTTCCCCCTCCTGTATTGAAATGAATATCTACAAATACGGTCGCTCCGAGTGCTGCTGCATCTTTGATTCTCTGATTCAGGCAATAGCTTGTACTCTGTCCCGGATATTTACAGGAAATAGAATCTCTGTCCATATACACTGTAACTCCCTGATACTGCTCCAATGCCTGTTTGCAATACTGTGCAACTTTAAAAGTAAGCTCTTCTTCTTTTAGTCCATTGCCGCTGGCTCCTGTATGTGTCGCATCATGTCCGGCGCAAATCACCACCGTTTTATTGGCTCTCGCTTCTCTTGCAAGCGGTGATACAGGATCTGCCTCTTCCAGTACTCCTGCCACAGTCTCCTCAATGTTCTCTGTATCGGCAGAAGCCTCGATCACATTTCCTTCTTCACTAAGTGAATATACTGCCACATCCGGCACTGCTTCCTCTGAAGAATTCTCCTCTTCCGGCTGTACTGTAACTGTATAACCCGCATCAATTTCTTCATCCAACAGATTTACCGTAGAACTTACTCCCGAGTTCTGATATGTCAGGCTATCCAGCTGATACACATCTTCTTCTGATCCTTCCGGATAATCCTGTGTAAACAAAACTGTATTGTTCACAATTGCTGACGCCGGCATTTCAAACTGTTCACCTGTAACAACAGAACTATAATGCAGAACTGCAGATTCCAGCACCAGGTTCTCATCCGAAAATCCAACTGCTATATTCTGTGTCTGTGGCATATTGACCACTGCTTCATCCACATATACATACTCCAGAATTCCTTCCGAAGTCTGCTGTGTTGTCTCCTGCTGTGTGTCTGTTTCATCTAAAGTCTGCTGTTGCTCCTGCGATTGTATATCGGCTTCTCCCGCAACAGAATCCATCTCCCCAGCTGCCGCCACATTCATTCCAGCTGTAGTAAACACCATCATAAACACCAGTAACAGCGCAAGTACTTTCTGTACTTTTTTCATTCTTTTGTTTTAACCCCTTTCTCTTTTGCGTAATATCTATATATAAAAGCCTATGGCTGTATATTTTATAATATATCACACGGATGCTGCTGATTCAATTTTTTCTGTACTAATCCAGCACTGAATCATCAACTTTTTCATCTCCTGCCAGCTGTTCATAAAATACAGAACGTTTTCTGACTTCTCCATTTAACACGTCTAATCCCACTTTTTCCGCAAGAGTCGGTTCTGCTGAGAACAAATTCGTTCCGAGTCCCAGGCGCTCCCCTTCAATCTGTGCGCCTAACGCTGCAATTGTTGTCGGAAACATATCCATGGTAGTTGCCTGTCTGTTCTTCTGATTTACCGGGACAATCGGAGCATTTATAATGGCATTATACACTCCTCTTGTATATTCTTCCGGAACATCTTTGCAGAAATCACTGTCCATCGTCAGATGATCTCCTACTATCACAATCGTGGTATTCTCATAAAATGGCTGTGCTTTCAACCAGTTCACAAAATCCACGACCTGTCTGCTGGCGCAGGACATAACATTTGCATACTGATTACCCGGATGTTCATCCTGGCACAGATCACAAACATATCCATCTTCAAAATGGGTGTCAACAGTCAGCATCGTAAGTTAAATGGTTGTCCGCTGTTAGCCAAATTTGTTACTTCCTGCCTTGCAAAATCATATAATTTATGATCTTCAAATCCCCACCACACTCTATAATCCGGTGGTACAAGCCCATTTTGCTGAGCATAAGCCAAATCTTTCACCTCATAATTTCCGTGACCTTCAAAGTATTGTTTTCTTCCGGCAAATTCTCCTTCCGAACCAAACATGATCACCTGTCTATATCCCTGTGCTGCCAGCATATCTCCAAGAACTGTTGCCCCCGGAAGTACCTGAATATCTTCTTCTACATTTTCTGCCCGCAGATTTAATTTCAGTGGCAATCCGGATGTCTGCGCCACCATAGCTCCCATTGTCCACGTGGCACCATCAGAAGGAATCAGCCCGCCCAGCATATCGCCTGTCGAAAAATTAACGTTTTCCATTGCCAGCTGCGTCATCTCTGGAATATCATTTTCTGCAAAAGCGCCGCCTACATCTGTTGAAGCGTACGTGGATTCCACGGACTCCATAAAAATGTACACCAGATTTCTCTTCTGCTCGGGAAATGTAACCGGAACCAATGCCGGATCCATATAATTCTCCTGCAAAAACATCGAAATCGTATCCTGATTTTCCAGATATTCTCCAACATCCAGTTCATTCCACACCATCTGTCCGGATGATACAATCAGTGCCATCGAACCTGCAACGGCTCCAATCTGTACCACCCATTTTGTAATCTTTGTTTTTCGCACCATTACGATTACCAATACCACAAAAAACACTGCCATCACTGCGGCCGGTATACAAGTCTCTACAAAATCCCAGAGTACCTCATGACTGGTGCCCTGGATTGGTGTCTTTAACTGAGCGACAAGCTCCTCCATAGACAGATTTGTCCATGTCGCCAGCATCCAGTTTGCCGCTTCATGAAGCAAGATTGCCAGAAATGAGAACAACACTGCTAACATACACAGCAGCACTTTCATCACAATCTGAATCACCTTTATCATGTTTCCCAAACGAACGATCCCGATATTCACTTTCAACTGTTCTTCCGTTATATCCGTCAGATTCTTCTGCTCTTTTTGCTCCCCTCTGTCTAACTCATTTTTCGGCCTCTTTCTGCGCTTTTTCTTTAACTCCTGCAATCTTATGTCCTCTCCTTAATTCCAACTTTTATACTGCCCACTTTTACGCGTCAAAAGGGAACGCAGCCTGATTTGCTGCGCCCCCTCTCTTATTTTTTCTTTCAGAATAACTTTTTCGGATAAACTCCTGCATGAATCAAAGCCTGCAATTCCGAAACAACGGAATCCTTATCTTCTTTATAAGTCACACCAAACCATTTATCTTTTGATGTCAACACTTTTACTGCAAGCTTTTTCTCCGCCAAAAGATCACCAATGATCGTCGGCAGTAAATATTCTGCTTTCAAGTTATCTGCCGGGGTATTTGCTACAAATGCCTCAAATCCACTTTCCAGAATCTGGAAGAACTCTGGCGTAAGTCCCCACATATTCATGGAAACGCTAGATTCAATATCGATTGGAATGTACTCTTCTCCCTTGTGAACGGCTGCTCCGCTCTCATATTTCTCAATATTGGACGTCTCTTCAATATCTGCAAGATATCCGTTTTCATTTACTTTACAGACTCCGCGTGTTACCCCGCCGTTATCACTCAGTGTATTTTTCAAAACAAAGCTGACCATACAGATCTCATCCTTTGATGTTGTCTCTCTTGTAAGGTACTCGTACGCTTCCACATATGCCTGCTTTCCATAGTAATCATCTGCATTAATGACCAGAAACGGACTGTCTACAACATCCTTACAGCAGAGAATTGCCTGTCCGGTTCCCCATGGCTTTGTGCGACCTGAAAAACGTTCCCGATACGCCTGCGGAATATCATCTACCTCCTGATATGCGTAAGCAACCTCTACAACCTTTTCAATCCGGTTTCCGATCACTTCTTTAAAACCTTTTTCCAGATCCTTTCTGATTACAAATACAACCTTATCAAATCCGGCTTCCATTGCATCATAAATGGAGTAATCCATAATAATCTCTCCGTTTGGTCCCACCGGTTCCAGCTGTTTGATTCCGCCACCAAATCTGCTTCCAATCCCTGCCGCCATTACGACTAATGTTGCTTTGTTCATGTTTTTCTCCTTTGCTCTGTAACCTTTATTCTCCCAGTCCATCCTCAATGATCCTGATCATCTCTGCAAGAGCTGCTGTCTCATCAGAGCCTTCACAGATCACTTCGATCTCATCTCCGCTTTTGATACATGCCCCAAGTACACTCAGTACACTTTTTGCATTGGCAGTGACCTCCTCATTTCGAGCCTGCTTTCTGACCGTGATCTTACTTGCAAACTGCATTGCTGTTTTGCAGAATAATCCTGCCGGACGTAAATGCAGTCCTGTAGGATTCTTGATTTTTGTCTTTCCACTGACCATTTTATGTCTCCTCCCTTATTTTTCCGATTTCTCCTGTGTACTGTCAGATTTCTTATCGGCTTTCTGATCTGTTTCATCTTCCTTTTCTGTCAGCTTTACTTTTATTGTAGGCTGTTTTTCCAATTCTACTCCGTCAGGCACTTCAATCGATACCGGAACCTCATACTCTCCTGTAGATTTACAGTCCTGCAGATCAATCGAAACTGCATTTGTAATATCCAGCTGATCAAGTGTTGTCTGTTCTCCGATAAACTTCAATTCGATCACTTCATCTGATTCAAACGTAAGCTCATATTTGTCTTTCAGATTATTAACCTGAATTCCTTCTACCGGGAATTCTATAATCCTGGAACCCTCCTTCTCAATCATAACAGTGATCAAAATCGTATTGGCATTCTCATCCACCAGTTTGATTCCCTCCGGAAGATACTGCGTGATATCCACTGTCTTTTCTACTTTTTTAGTAGCATCACTGACATCAATTTCCGATGTCGGAATTTCTATCTCCGATATCGTATCCAGCATCTCTTTTGTACCGCTGACTTGTATTGTCTGCGGCTCACAGTCCATCCTGTGCAAATTATAATTCTCTTTCAGATTCTCCGGCTGCTGATATGTAATCGGTACATCTTTTGTATTCAGCATCTGGATCTCTACCTGAATTCCCTTCTCCGTGTTCAGGTTATTGCTCAACTTGCTCTGATCACAATATTGCCCTGACTGTCATAAAGTACCAGATTTCCCTGAACAGTTCCCGAATCTGCGCGTCCCGTTACATCCACTTTAACCACTGCTTTTTCAATGCTTTCTACAAGCGGTTCTGAGCCTTTGATCGTAATCTTTTCAGGATTTACAGTCATGTTGCCAATGATACATCCATTCTGCGGCGTTCCTGACACACTGACTGTCAGAGGAAATACCTTCTGTTTGACATCATTGATCTCCACTACCAGGTTATTCGGCGAAGCTCAGCTTTACACTCACTGCTATATCGCTTTACAGAAACTTTGATCGGGATCAGACTGTTGATCTGCATTTCCTGCATGTCAGCAACCGCGCTGAAATCTGAAGATGTCAGTTTCTCCAGTATTTCACGCTTTGCCGTCACTTTTACACTTACATTCTCTGTCCCATCCAAAATCTGATACATTTTTCCTTTACTTTTTACAACCTGCTCATTTTTTACTTCCACCGGAATATTATCAAACGTCTGTGTGTCAACAGGATCATCAATGTTTATCACGATCAGCCACAGAAATACAGCGAAGAACAGGGCAATCACTTTCAAGCTCAGATTTTCCATGTATTTATGCTTTTCATTCCTGCGCCATCCTTTCCATTTTTTTGCTTTCTTCTCTGCTGATCTGTACTGAATCCGATTCAGTCGTTCTGTAAGCCTCTCCTTTGACACTCCTCTCTCTAATTGTCCGCCCATTGCAACAGATACCTGACCTGTCTCTTCCGAAACTGCGATCACCAGCGCATCACAGACCTCACTCATTCCGAGCGCCGCTCTGTGTCTTGTTCCCAGTTCTTTGCTGATCTGCATATTATCTGAAAGAGGAAGGTAACACGTTGCTGAGGTAATCCGATTTCCCCGTATGATCACTGCTCCGTCATGAAGCGGTGTGTTATGCTCAAATATATTGACCAATACCTGTGAAGAGATCTTGCAATCCAGTTCAATTCCCGTCACCTCATACTCTGTCAGATGAATCGCCTGCTCTACAACGATCAACGCTCCTGTGCAGACACTGCCCATCTCAAAGCATGCGCGCACGATCCCGTCTCGGGTTTCATCGGAAAAGCGCTGATTTTCTTTGCTTTTATCAAAAAGAGTAACATTCGTAAGAAAATTCTTTTCGCCCAGCTTTTCAAGAGCTCTTCTAAGTTCCGGCTGGAACACGACAACTGCCGCTATTGCAAGTACGCTGATCGACTCCTTTGCCACAAATAAAATCGTATGCATCTTAAAGATCGCGGCAAGCAAAAAGAATGCCCCCAGCATGATCATCCCTTTTAAGAGCATCCACGCTTTTGTATTCTTGATCCACAGCATGATCTCATACACGATCACTGTAATGATCAATATCTCTATCACATCTGTCAGGTGTACCGTTGGAAAGTATAAACCATTTATGTAATTGTTTAAAAAAATTCTGATCCGGTCTTCCATCCAGTCACCTCCTCATCCTATTCTCCAGAACCAGGCTTCTTGGTCCACAAATCTCCAAGGCTTTTCGTAAGACTCAAGTCATCCTCCGGCTCGTTCTGATTCTGTCTCAATTCTTCATTTAAACTCTGCGTCAGCAGAAGTTCATCTACATTTTTCTCCAGATCTGCTTCCTGGATCTGGCTCGTATCAATCGCCACCGTTTCCTGAACCATCGGCTCCGGCTTCAGATTTACTGCTGCTTTTACTTCCTTTGGCTGTTCTTCATGAGGCTCTGTAATATGCTTCACCTGTTTTTCAGGTAATGTAACCCCTACTTTCGGCACCGCTTTTACATAGTAGTAATACTCATCGTCCTCAAACTGTAATGTCTCTGTTCTTGAATAATCCACAGAAAGGAAGAAAAATTCTGCTATCAGACCTGCTGCTACTGTCACCACAAGATCCAGTAAAATAAAACTTGCCTGGAAGGAAACATCCAATGTCATACAGCCTGACACCTGAAGCACTGCCGCCACGATTGCTCCCGCAACGGAAGCTGTCTTCCACGCATGACTGATGCCTCTTGTTCTCACCCCATATACTACCATCATCGCCAGGAGCAGAACAACTACCATCATCCACATCTCTTTGTTGGCCAGTATCTGTTTTGTAAATACCATGATTCCGTCCAGAAGTTCTTTTACCCCTCCACTCTGAAATGCCGATGCCGTCAGCTTTACTGTGTGGAGCATATAATAAACAATCGTCCCCAGCATCATCGAAACTGCAAATGAAGGCGCTCCGAGCAACCCAAATACAACCGGGATCACATATGGGACCTTCAGAGCAACTGCTACTGCCGCCACTACCACCAGCCATGATTTTTTAGGTGTAAATCTTACATAAAAAATATACATCACCAGAAAAATTGCCAGACATAATCCCGCTACCGGCAAAGACAGCGCATACAGATGTACCAGAACAAGCAGGGCTGCTACAAGTGCCAGCATCCCGACCGGAAGAAAGGCCGTAACAGCAGCAAGACCAACTGTACAAACTGTAGAGGATAATGCTTTCATAAATCCTATATTGGAATTGATCAGTCCGAACACACATAATCCCAACACGAACTGCAGTATCTTTACAATATAAAAAGAATATCTGGCATAAATTTTTTCTATCTGATCCTTCCATACAAGTAATGTGCTCATATTATTTTTTCTCCTTCATGTTTATCTTTTCAAGACGGGACAGATCCCGATAATATTTTTTCACATGCTGCTTGGCAAGATTGTGTTTTCTCTTGTAGAACATCCTTGCACCGGTACAATAAAGAATCAAAAGAATCAGATAACCGCCTACTGCCGTTCCCATCAAGAGAAGAAGCTTTAGTATCGTAAGCTTTTCCAGAATCTGCTCCAACGTGCAGAATGCGATCAGTGCCGCTACGATTGCATAACCGATGGTAAACCAGATTGCCGTAGCCCACACATTCATACTCACATAATCCTTTTTATAATAACTGCTGATTTTCAGATCCTCTTCTGCTCCCTGCTTTTCATAAGAAGCCATCTTGATCATCAATCGTATTTTTCTTTTATCCAACATGTTTCCACCTCGATCCATTGCCTTTTAAACATCATTTTTAGTATATCATACTGTCAGAGTCCTTGTCCAATGCTTATGGTCAAAAAATATACTTTTTGTGCTCCTGCATTTTTCAACACCTTTGCCACTCTGTGTATGGTATTTCCGGTTGTATAAATATCATCGATGACCAGCACACATTTTTTCGGAATCCAGGATTTTGTGACACCAAATGCTCCTTTTAGATTTCGAATCCTGTCTCTGCTCCCAAGCTCTTTCTGAGGTCGCGTTTTCTGAATTCTCTTTACTGCATCTTTGTTCACGGGAAGATCCAGCCTTTTCCCAAGTTCTTCCGCCAGAATTTGTGCCTGATTGTAACCTCTTATCCTCTGTCTGGATCTGTGAAGCGGAACTGGTATAATTTCTTCTATTTTCCATTGTTTCACAGCATCTCCTAATTCTGCAGCCATTTCCGCAGCAAAAATTTCTCCATAACATCTTCTGTTTTGTATTTAAATCTGTAAATTCCCTGCGAAACCGGTGCTTTATGCACCCAGATACTCTTCCCGGCTTCAAACGCATACTTCTTTTTTTGGCAATCACGCAGTACTCCTGCTCTTCCTTTCTCAATGGCTTTCCGCATTTCATGCATCTTGCTGACGGATATACACGATCTTCTCTTTACAGGAAGGACAGATTCCATACTTGTATACATTTTCGCAAAATGGACAAACTGAAGGGTACAACAGCTCTAAAACTCTTGTATACGCTCGTCCAAGCTTGTGTATCGTTCCTGTTCGTTTTTGTTTTTTATCATTTCCTGAAATGTATCTTCACTCCCAACTATCGTTAAACATTTTTTTGCCCTTGTCACTGCTGTATACAATAAATTCCGATTATATAACAGCTTTGGTCCCGGAAGCAGCGGAATTACCACCGCCGGATATTCGCTTCCCTGGGATTTGTGAACCGTGATCGCATATGCCAGTTCCAGTTCATCCAACAGCTCAAACGGATATTCTACCAGTCGCTTCTCATCATACTCAACAGTCAGAGTTTCTTTATAGGAGCTGATCTCCCGGATGATTCCCATATCCCCATTGAAAATCCCCATTCCTTTATCTACTGTCACCCCATACTTTGTACAAAACTTCCCACTCCAGCTGATAATTATTCTTGATCTGCATCACTTTATCACCGGTACGGAAAATCCTTCCGTTTGCTTCCTTTTCTTCTTTCTTCGGATCCGAGGATTTAAATATCTCTGCAAAATCACATTCAGACGCTCTACTCCAAGCAGACCTTTTCTTG
>ENA-OQDE01001221-OQDE01001221.1-human-gut-metagenome-genome-assembly--contig:-NODE-1221-length-10450-cov-4.137944_pt1 | contig 10450 bp, 8 predicted proteins | sample MGYA00242768_ERZ504595 | MGnify/ENA primary metagenome ERZ504595 (study PRJEB26092, sample SAMD00036307) | human gut metagenome | host: Homo sapiens | study: EMG produced TPA metagenomics assembly of...
ATATTGTCCGCCATCGCGCAGCCGGCTACTATGACCTAAATCGCCGTCCATGACATTCACCTCCTCAATGGAACCAGTACGCCGTCGGACATTGACGACATGAGGAAGTGCGACTTCTCGAAGAGTTGCCCCTAGTCGTGTCATCGTTCAAGCTTCAGCATCGCAGGGCGGTGGAGTTGCGTTAGTTCATGCCTTAATCCGACAAGAACTGCTGACCTGCATGCAGTGTCTCCACTGTTAGCGGCAGCAACCCATATCCCTGCGGTAGCCTCGCCTACCGACGCTCTCAGGGTAAAACCGCCGGCAGACCATGTCAACTCCGTAGTGTCGCGCCCAAACTACGCCGGGCCATATCCTGCCCCGCCGGCGGGGCAGGATCGGATGGATGTCAGGCGAGCAGGCTTTCGGCTGTGGCTTGGTCGGTGGCGAGGGCGGAAATATAGCTGCCGACCAGGCAGGCTTGATGGCCTTGACTTTTTCCTGCCCCCATGCCACGCCGATGACCAGCGCGATGCGCTTCAGGCGATCGAGCTCCACCGAAATGATGCGGTCGGACAGCTCCGAACATACGGGCCTTCCCTGCGCGTCGATGAAGTGCCCGCATACGGTGGCGACCGCGCCCTGCGCCCGGATTTCCTTGACCATGTGTGGTGTGACATAGCGTCGAACACCGGACTGAGGCGGTCGCCTTCGGTCGCACCGACCCCTTCCAGGGCCACGTCGGCGCCGCCGCCGAGCGCCAGCGCGGTGGCGATTTGTGGCTCCTGGCGCATGGCCGCGGCGATATGGGCGGAGGAGAGGATCATCGGTACGTGGAGTGTGGTGACGGTGCCGCCGAGGCGTTCGGCGAGCATGCGGCAGATGTCGGGCGAATCCGTCATCGGATTGCTGGGGAGAGGCGCCACCATCTGCGCCACATTGGATTTCGGCCAGTCCTGGATGGCGACTTCGCGGACCGTGGCGGCGACGGCCCGTCCGTTGGAGACGGTGATGAGCGAGTCGGGCGACGACTTTTCGGTAAGCAGGGCCGCGGCATATCGGGGGACGATGGTGCTGGGATCCTGCCCGGGATTGACCTGCGCCACTCGTGCGCATTTCAACCCGTACCGTCTTACCAGCGCGTCCTCCAGCTGCATCAGACGTTCGAGTGGATGCCCGATCTCGATGCGTACCATGCCCCGGTTGCGCGATTCGCTGAGCAGCCGCGAGATGGTGGGACGGGAGTATCCAATCTGCGCGGCAATCTGCGCCTGCGTCAGATTGTCCGTGTAATACATGCGAGCGATTTTCAGCACGAGCTCGATGTGGTTTCGCGACTCAGTTGTCGTCATTGTCAGCTTGTTTGCAACCATGGCATTATTCTATTCCATCCGGTGTGGCCGGTGAACATATGTTAGTTTTTCCAGTGCGGCAACGATGCTGAACAATTGTTCAGAGCGCGAAAGAACTCAATGAATCCTTGATATGTGAGCGCTCTCAATCGATTGCAAAAAAGAAGGTCGATTACATGTGCTCACTCAGCTCTCATGTGTTCGATGAACATGTGTTCATCGCGTGGGTGGTGTGCAAGACCTTTCCGCCGTTAGCTAGAGGCTGTCGACGCGCAGGCTCATCGAAGACCGACGCCGACGGAAAGTGCGGGGCAACAACGCAGAGCAGCGGGCGAAGCAGCCTGCCTCGTGCACGGGAAAGGAACATTATGGAAATCATCAACACCATCATCGGCCTGGACGCCTCGGTGATGATGCCGATCATCTTCTTCGTGGTCGGACTCATCTTCCGCATGGGAATCGGCAAATCCTTTAAGGCCGGCATGACCGTCGCGTCGGCTTCGTCGGCGTCAATATGGTCATCAACTGCTGCTTGACAACCTCGGCCCCGCCTCGAAGGCGATGGTCAACCGCCTCGGCCTGCACCTGACTACGGTTGACGTGGCTGGCCCACCGCCTCGACGGTCGCTGGGGCACGCCGATCATGGTCGCCACGGTCGTCGGCTTCCTCGTCATCAACGCCATCATGGTGTTCTGCAAGCTCACCAAGACCATCGACGTCGACATCTTCAACTACTGGATCTTCCTGCAAGTTGGAGCGCTGGTCTATGCCGTCACCGGCAACTTCTGGTTCGCCGTCATCTTCACTTGGGTCATCTTCGCCATCGTGCTGAAGGTCGCTGACCTCACCGCGCCTTACATCCAGAAGGAATACAACCTCGAAGGCATCTCGTTCCCGCACCTTGCCGGTCTGGCCTGGTCGCCGCTCGCCATCGCCGTCAACTGGATCATCGACAAGATCCCCGGCCTTAAGAACGTCGACTTCAACGCCGACAAGATCCGCAAGCGCTTCGGCGCCATCGGTGAGCCCGTGGTCATCGGTTTCATCCTCGGTCTGCTCATCGGCGTGCTCGCCGGCTACAGTCCTGACAAGTCCGTGACGCTCGCCATCAACATCGCCGCGGCCATGGTGCTGCTGCCCAAGATGATCGACGTGCTGATCGAAGGCCTGATTTCCGTGCGTGACGCCGCCGAGAAGCAGCTCAAGATCTGGTTCCCCAACCGCGAGTTCTACATCGGCATGGATACCGCGCTGCTCATCGGCGACTCCTCGGTGCTCGCCACCGGTCTGCTGCTCATCCCGATCACCATTCTGCTCGCCTTCATCCTGCCCGGCAACGAGATGCTCCCGTTCGCCGACCTCGCGTCGCTCGTGTTCATCCTCGCGCTGGTCACCCCGTTCGTGCGCCGCAACATGTTCAAGATGCTGATCGTCGGCACGCTGAGCGTCATCATCATCCTCTACGTCGGCACCGATATCGCGCCATGGGTCACTCAATCGTTCACGCAGAGCAACATCGACCTGCCCAAGGACTTCACCGCCGTCACCAACATGACCGGCGCAGTGAGCACATGGATTGGCTGGGTCGCCGTCAAGATCGGCGAACTGTTCAACATGATCGCCTGAGCGGCTGCGATATCGTCGGCACATATTCAATAAGGAATCATCATGACAAACGCAACGAAGCATTTCCTCACCATTGACAATGGCGGAACCAACACCAAGGTCATCATCGTCGACCAGGATGGCCGGCAACTGTCCGTCTCGTCGTTCCCGACCGACGCCATCGAGCGGCGTCCCGGCTTCCGCGAAGTCAATCCCGGCCAGATGTGGCGTGACATCGGCAAGGCGGTCAAGGCCGCGCTGGAATCCGCCGGACTGGATGGAAGCCAGATCGACGGCGTCGTACCGGTCGGCCACGGCAAGGGGCTGTACGTGCTCGGCAAGGACGGCAAGCCGTTCATGGACGGCATCCTCTCCTCCGACAGCCGCGCCGCGGACCTGGCCAACGAATTCGAGAGCCGCGTCGCCGAAATCTACCCGATCAGTCACCAGCACGTCATGGTCATGCAGTTCCCGGTACTGCTGCGCTGGCTGAAGGACAACGAGCCGGAACAGTACGCGCGGATCGGGCATGTGCTGTCCAACAAGGACTTCATCCGGCACTTCCTGACCGGCGAGATCCTCGAGGAGCGTGGCGACGCCTCCGGCAACAATCTGGTCAACCTCGAAACCGGTGAATATGACGGCCGGCTGTTCGACTTCTTCGGCATCCCGGAAATGCTGGAATGCATGCCGAAGCTCGTCAGCGCGACCGACCGCTGCGGATCCATCACCGCCGAAGCGGCGGCGAACACCGGCCTCGCCGAAGGCACTCCCGTGTATGCCGGACTGTTCGACATCGACGCCTGCGCGCTCGCCACCGGCGTGCTGAGCGACGATATCTTCAGCATCACCGCCGGAACATGGAACATCAACGTGTTCCCCAGCAAGACCATGGCGCCGCTCGACGGCGGCTGCATGAACTCCGTATTCCCCACCGCTGACACCTTGGTCGAGGCGTCCAGCCCGACCTCCGCCGGCAACCTCGACTACGTGCTGCGCATGATGACGGCAGACGGCTCCAAAGCCGCCAGCTACGACGAACTCGGAGCGATGCTGGAACGTACCGACGCCAAGTACACCGACGTGCTGTTCCTCCCGTTCCTCTACGGCAGCAACGTGAACCTGGGTGCGGAAGGCGCGTTCATCGGACTGCGCAGCTCCAGCGAGCGCGACCAACTGTTGCGGGCCGTGTACGAGGGCGTAGTATTCGCCCACCGCCACCATGTCGAGCAGCTGCTGCGCGTGCTCGGGCACAAGCCGAAGGCCATCCGCATCTCCGGTGGCGTATGCAATTCTGATCCTTGGGTGCAGATGTTCGCCGACGTGCTCAACCTGCCGGTCGAGACCGTGGCCGTAACCGAACTGGGCGGTCTTGGCGGTGCCATGTGCGCGGCGGTCGGATCAGGCCTGTACGGGTCGTTCCAGGAGGCGTTCGACAACATGTCGAAGCTCACCAAGCGGTTCGAGCCGCACGCGGACCAGACCGCGGTGTATGACCGCAAGTTCGAGGCGTATGAGACGCTGCTGACCGCACTCGACGGCGGATGGGCCGCGCTGCGTGACATGCAGAACTCGCTGGAGCGCTGACATGGTCACCAACGCGCTGGGAATATATGAAAAGGCACTGCCGCGCGGCCTGAGCTGGGAGCAGACGTTCGATCTGGTGCATGAGCTGGGATACAACTTCCTTGAATTCTCGGTCGACGAAAGCGACGAGCGACTGGCCCGTCTCGACTGGACCGAGCATGACCGGGCACGGTTCCGCGACGCCATGTGGCGCACCCACAGCCGCATCAACACCATGATGCTCTCCGGTCACAGGCGGTTCCCGCTCGGGTCAAAAGACCCCGAGGTGCGCGAGAAGGCGCTCGACATGATGCGCAAGGCGATCGACCTCGCCGTCGATCTGGGCATCCGCAACATCCAACTCGCCGGATACGACGTGTATTACGAGCCGAAAACCCTGCTGTCTCGCGAATACTTCGTCGAGAACCTGCGCAAATGCGTCGACATGGCCGCGAAGAAACTGGTGATGCTCTCCATCGAGACGATGGACGACCCGTTCATCAACTCGCTGGACAAGGTCACCTATTACAAGTCGCAAGTGCGCAGTCCATGGCTGCAGGCGTACCCGGATGTGGGCAACCTCACGGCTTGGCCCACCAACGATGTGGGGCGCGAGATCGAATCCAACATCGACAACATCGTCGCCGTGCACCTCAAGGACACCAAGCCGGTGGGCGAGACCTCGAAAGGCGTGTTCAAACGGGTGCCCTTCGGTGAGGGGACAGTCGACTTCGAGGCGTGCCTGCGTATCTTCAAACGACTTGGATACCAGGCAGCTACACGGTCGAGATGTGGACCGATGAGTCGCCGGATCCGGTGGCCGAGGTGACTCGGGCCAAGAAGATGTTCGACGGGCTGTTCGACGTGGTGGGCATCGAACAGGAGCCGATCGCCGGCATCGGAGAATACTGAGCCCGCTCGTGGGTGCCGGCGCGGCGCGCCGGCACCGCCTTTGATGAACGTCCCGATATATAAGTGCGAATAAGAAAAGTGAGTGGTGATTATGGTTTCGTTGGCTGATTTTGGTCCTGAGGTTCGTGCTGAGGTCAAGCAGGTGCGTGAGGTCGTGGCGGCCTTGCATCGGCAGCTGATCAAGTGGAACCTGGTGGTGTGGACGGCGGGTAATGTGTCGCAGCGTCTGTATTCGGCGGATCTGATGGTGATCAAGCCGTCGGGTCTGCGCTACGAGTACCTGACGCCGTCGAGCATGGTGGTGTGCGATCTGGACGGAAACGTGGTGGATGGGGCGGAGGCGCCTTCGTCGGATACGGCGTCGCACGCGTACATCTACCGCAACATGCCGGACGTGTACGGCGTGGTGCACACGCATTCGACGTACGCGACGGCGTGGGCGGCGACGGGTCAGAACATCCCGTGCGGCCTGACGATGATGGGTGACGAGTTCGGCGGTCCGGTGCCGGTGGGCCCGTTCCGTCTGATCGGCTCGGAGGCGATCGGCAAGGGCGTGGTGGAGACCCTGAAGAAGTATCCGAAGTCGCAGGCGGTGCTGATGCAGAACCACGGTCCGTTCACGATCGGCAAGGATGCGGAGGCCGCGGTGAAGGCCGCGGCGATGACGGAGGAGGTGGCTCATACGATGTGGGCCGCCCGTCAGCTGGGTGACATCATCGAGATTCCGCAGGCGGACATCGACAAGCTGAACGACCGTTACCAGAACGTGTACGGCCAGCACTGACGACGGGGCACATGAGGGGATTGTGATTTGGTTTCGACTGCGAGCGAGGTATGGGGGTCTGTGCTTGTGACATGCCCGGAGTGCGTAGCACAATCGTCGCGGTTCAATATCGCGATTGGCTTTATCGCGCCATTCGCATGGCGATACCCAACAATTGTGCTGCACACTCCGGGCGTGTCGGCTCGTTCCGTCGGCTGAACGGGAGGCTTTCGTTACGGAGCCCGGCCGAAGTTGAGGTCAATTCCGTCTCGTCCATATGAATCAATAAAATGTTGTCTTGCTGTGTCGAGGGTCGGCCGCCGCATAAGCCGCCTCTTCATGAGTCCAGACCGAACGGGCGCAAAGCCGCTGTTTCGGCGGATTGACAGGCTTCCTGAGGGCAGACCCGAGGGAGTTACAGACGTGTTCGTGATGCCAGTCATCACCGAACCCCAAACCAGTGCGCTGATATGCGGCAGCGACTAAGGAATAGCAATGGTTAACGCTGTTGAGGCATTTGACGCCAAGCACATGAAGCCCGCCGAGGAGATCCCGGCGTTCCGTCCCGGCGACACCGTCGACGTCAACGTCAAGATCAAGGAAGGCAACAACTCCCGTATCCAGACCTTCACCGGTGTGGTGATCGCTCGTCAGGCTCCGGCCTGCGCGAGACCTTCCTGGTCCGCAAGATCAGCTTCGGCACCGGCGTGGAGCGTCGCTTCCCGCTGCACTCCCCGTCCATCGACTCCATCAAGCTGGTGCGCAAGGGCCGTGTGCGTCGCGCGAAGCTGTACTACCTGCGCAAGCTGCGCGGCAAGGCGGCTCGCATCGTCGAGCGTCGCGACAACTCCGCCAAGCGACTCAGGCCTGAGTTTTGCCAAGTGAGGCGACAGTACCGTGAAATTCAGCCCGGAGCCGATTGGTTCCGGCTGATTTATAGGAACGCCGCTAGTATAGTTGGGGTTTTATGTATGCGTGATGGAGGAACTATGCGGCCAGACGACCATCGGACGGATCGGGTCATGCCCGGTTCCGGCACCGAATTCAGCCGGGACGAATGGATCGTCGCCATAGCCGATCATGGCGTGGACCCCACCGATATGCGGGGCGGGTAGTGGGTGCCGGCGGCCGAGACTCGTTGGCCCGCCGCAGGAAAGGCGCCCATCGCAAGACCTCGCCTAAGCGCAACAATGATTCGTTCTCGTTCCGCGACCTGCTGATCTGGTGCGTCGTCCCCTTCGTGGCGGTACTGCTGGTACGCATCTTCCTGATCGGCTTTTACGTGATTCCGTCCGGATCGATGCGCGATACCATCGAGATCGGCGATCGGGTCATCACGTCGAAGCTCACGCCGAAGTATTTCGATCTCAAACGCGGCGATATCGTCGTGTTCCACGACCCCGCGAACTGGCTGAACCAGGAGACCACCAGAGGCAAAGGCGATTATCTCATCAAACGCCTGATCGGCTTGCCGGGCGACGTGGTCGAGTGCGGCGGTGCCGGGCAGCCGGTCAAGATCAACGGCGTCGCGATTGATGAGACGTCATACATCAAATCCGGCGTCGACCCGAGCAGTTTCTCGTTCCGCGTCGAGGTGACCGCCGGGCATATTTTCGTCATGGGGGATAACCGCGCCAGCTCAGCCGACTCCCGATACCATCAGGACGACGGTGATCATGGCTTGGTGCCCATCGACAATGTGGTCGGAGTGGGACTGATGCGGTATTGGCCGCTGAACCGGATGAGTTTCCTGAGCTCCCATCATGATGTGTTCAAGGACGTGCCCGCCGGCAAGGCGCAGTGACATCAGACGGATGGTGATATGGCGATGATCGAACATCCAACGCTTGATATGGAGCGGCAGCTTGCCGCCCAAGGCTGCGATGTGGTGATCGGCTGCGATGAGGTCGGGCGTGGGGCGCTGGCCGGTCCGGTCATGGTCGGGGCGGCCGCCATGTGGTCACGTGACCTCGCCGCCGCGCAAGTGCCGGCCGGTGTCGCCGATTCCAAATTGCTGACCGAGCACAGGCGCGAAGGAATCGTCGACGAGTTGCGTTCGTGGTGCGCCGCTTACGCGGTAGGTCAGGCGAGTAACGCCGAAATCGACGAGTGGGGCATATCGCATGCGTTGGGCATCGCCGCCTTGCGGGCGCTCAACGATGTGGAGCGGCAGCTCGGCATGGACGGGCCGGCCGGTTCGGGTCGTCGCGTGGATGTCATCCTGGACGGTCCGAACGATTACATCACCAAGACGATGAACACGTTTGACGCGCCGGCGTTGCCGATTCCGGTACAGGTGTCGTGCAAGGTCAAGGGCGACCGTCATTGTGCGACCGTCTCCTGCGCGGCGGTCATCGCGAAGGTGACGAGGGACCACCTGATGGTTGACATCGCGCAGGGCAATCCGCGGTACGCGCCGTACGGCTGGGCGCACAACAAGGGATACGGTTCGGCGGCTCACCGCGACGCCATCGCCCGTCTGGGAGTCACGCCGCTGCATCGGGTCACGTGGCATCTGACCTGATTGCGGCGTTGCGGCTGATTCCGGGCCTGCGCCGCGCCGCTCGGCATGGCGCGGCTCAATTTGACCCGGCCCGGTTACCTGACTCGGTGCTTTGTCTCAGGTGCGGGCGCTGTAGTGCCACAGTTCTTTGTGAGAAGAAGTCCGGGGCATGAATCCGAACGGCGCAGTGGTGAATCTGTTACCTGCGCATGATTTGTGAGCGCTCACGTGTGTTATTTAAGCGTTACCGGGTAGACTTGCCCATATTGTGTTGTTATGCAGCGGGAGGTTTGACAGCGTGACGGCCAAGCGAAGCGGGCGGAAACGCCCATCCATGTTCGAAGTCGCGAAGCTCGCCGGAGTCAGTCATCAGACGGTGTCCCGGGTCATCAACGATTCTCCCGATGTCTCCGACGCCACCCGCACCAAAGTGCAGGATGCCATCAAGGCGCTCGATTATCGTCCCAGCAACTCGGCGCGAGCGCTCGCATCGCACCGTTCCCGCACGATCGGCCTGATCGCAGGCGGCATGAAGTTCTACGGCCCTATTTCGGCGATTTCCGCGATCGAGATGATGGCGCGCAAGCACGGCCTGTTCATGTCGGTGATGATGGTGCATGAGGCGCTGTGCACGCGGGCGGAGTTCGAGAACCTGTGCGGCACGTTCAACGAGCAGAACGTCGACGCGTTCATCATGCTCACGCCCACCGATGTCATGTTCGAAGCGGCCTGCTACACGCAGCTGACGCAGCCTCGCGTGATGATCACCTCCACGCACGGCGAACTCAGCGTGAGCGAAGGCTGCGCCTGATTCACTCGCGCGAGCGCGACCGCGTGTCGATCGTCGGTATCGACCAGTGGGGTGCGATGGACGATGTGGTGCGCATGCTGACCGAATACGGTCACAAGCGGGCGTTGTACTTCGCCGGTCCGTTGGGGTGGCGCGGTGCGATGACGCGACTGGATGCCTGGGTGAAACTGACCCGCGCCCGCTCCATCAGTTCCGTCACGGTGCGTTGCAAGACCTGGGAGTCGACCGAGCGTACGCCAGGATGAACCATATTCTCGATTCCATCGGCAATCAGGGCGGCAAGTTGCCGACGGTCGTGGTCACGGCGAACGACAATCAGGCGGTGGGCGTCGCGCGTGCCCTGTATGAGCACGGTGTTCGCATTCCACGTGACGTCAGTCTGGTCGGGTTCGATGACATGCCGGCGATGGACAACATGGTTCCGCCTCTGACCACGGTTCGGCCTGATTTTGAGGCGTTGGGCGTCGCTGCGATGCGGCAGGTGCTGCATCTGCTGGGGGAAGGTGACGAAGTGGCGTTGCCCGCGTCCGCACATGGTGTCGGTCTGCTGCCCGCAGAAGTCGTGAAGCGTTCGTCGCTCGGCCCCGCCGCCAACCGCTGACCGAGGATCGCGCGTTTTTTTGGGTCTGTTAGACCAACATGTTGGTTTTGATTTGCAAAGTAGCTACATAGTACGTACGATGAAGCTATGGGTAGGTGTAGCAAGGCAGCGAAACTGGTCGGCGGAGTCCGGGACGGACTTGCGCTGCTGGAGGATGACGAGTGTCGTCGGGTGATTGAGGCGGGCGAACGAGATATTGACGACGGCGTCGGCTTTTTTCGCGGCACGGCTCGGCCCGGCACGGCGTTGATGGTCGCGTACGTCGACGAGTTCAGGGACCGTTTCAGGGCCGGGATCGGCCGCGGCCGGGTGACGAGCGTCATGTGGGAACCGGGAATCCGCGGCGTGCGCCGCGGC
>ENA-OQDE01001222-OQDE01001222.1-human-gut-metagenome-genome-assembly--contig:-NODE-1222-length-10446-cov-2.607811_pt1 | contig 10446 bp, 14 predicted proteins | sample MGYA00242768_ERZ504595 | MGnify/ENA primary metagenome ERZ504595 (study PRJEB26092, sample SAMD00036307) | human gut metagenome | host: Homo sapiens | study: EMG produced TPA metagenomics assembly of...
CAAAAGAAAAGGTTTCATGGATAAAGTAAAAGAAGCCTTTGAAGGGGAAGAATAAAATTCAGAATGAAGCCAGGCAGAGACAGTCTCATAGAGAGCTGTCTCTGCTTGTTTCATGCCTGCAAATACGATAACAGATCGCTCTCCCAGCAAAACAGTCTGTCCTGCAGTCGGCATATCGTTCCCGGAAAATGTCTGATGCAGCAAGTCCCCGGTATTGACTGCAATCTTCCAGACATAACCGTTTGGAAGGGATGGGAGCACAAGTTGTTTTGCAATCCAGTGTGCGTTGACTGCAAGAAATACAAGATCTTCCTGTCCGGTCTTTTCATCAAATCCTGAGAACATCACGCAGGCAGTGTGAGAATCTGAGGAAGGAACAGGCGGCTCTGGGGTAAGTCTGTGGCTGCTCATGGAAGGGTATGAGGTGTAGCTCGGCTCCAGATCTCTGCGGATGGATGGGTGCTGTTTACGAAATGCGATCATATATTGAAAGAACGCAAACAGGGCCTGATTTTTGGACAGCAGACTCCAGTCCAGCCAGGAGATTTCGTTATCCTGACAGTATGGATTGTTGTTGCCAAATCGTGTATCTGCAAATTCATCTCCGGATAAAAACATTGGTGTACCCCGGCTGCACATCAGCAGTGCACAGGCATTTTGCATCATTTTCAGCCGCAGGCGGAGGATTTCGGGATTGGAAGTTTCTCCTTCTTCTCCGCAGTTCCAACTGTGGTTGTCATCACAGCCGTCGGTATTGTTCCAGCCGTTTGCCTCGTTATGCTTCTGGTTATAGCTGTATAGATCGCACAGTGTAAATCCGTCATGACAGGTCAGAAAATTGACGGAAGCATTTCCCCCCCCCGCGGTACTGCGGATTGTATAAATCCGGGGAGCCCAAGATCCGTTTCAGAGCAGTCTCATGAAGCCCGTCATCCCCTTTTAGAAAACGCCGCATGTCATCCCGATAGCGTCCGTTCCATTCGGCCCAGCGTCTCCAGGACGGAAAGGAGCCAACCTGATAGAGTCCGCCCGCATCCCATGCTTCGGCAATGAGCTTTACATTTCCAAGGATCGGATCAAAGGCAAGGCTCTGCAGAAGGGGAGGCTGACTCATCGGAGAGCCGTCTTCATTTCTTCCGAGAATGGAAGCCAGATCAAAACGGAAACCGTCTACCCGGTAGTCAGTGACCCAATAGCGCAGACAGTCTAAGATCAACTCCCTTACAACCGGATGGTTGCAGTTTAAGGTATTTCCACATCCGCTGAAATTGTAGTAGTATCCGTCCGGTGTCAGCATGTAGTAAATGTTGTTGTCAAAGCCTTTGAATGAAAAACACGGGCCGAGTTCGTTTCCTTCTGCGGTGTGATTGAACACCACATCCAGGATGACATCGATTCCGTTGGCATGCAGCGTGCGGATGAGATGCTTGAGCTCGGTTCCTTCATTATTTTCCTCTTTTTTGGAGGCATAACTGGAATTGGGAGAAAAGAAGCTGACCGGATTGTATCCCCAGTAATCGATCAGTTGATTTTCATCGATCAGCCGTGCGTTGCGCATCTCATCAAATTCAAAGATTGGCATCAGTTCTACAGCATTGATCCCCAGTTCTTTCAGATAGGGAATTTTTTCCTCCAGTCCCGGAATGTGCCGGGACATTTGACGCCGGAAGAGGAATCTTGCGTAAATCCTCTGACATGGAGTTCGTAAATGATCAGATCCTCCATGGGAATCTGTGCGTGACGGCTGTCTCCCCAGTCAAAGTTGTTGTGTGTGACACGGGCGCGGTAGCCGTGAGAAGCATGATTGACACAGCCCCAGTGGCTCTGTCCGGTAACTGATCTGGCGTATGGGTCTAAAAGAATCTTGGCAGGGTCAAAGCGCAGTCCCTGTTTTTCATCATAGGGGCCGTCCAGACGGTAGGCATACTCGTATTCTTCGATATCAAATCCGAACACGATCATGGAGTATACAAAACCGATCTTATAATGTTCCGGGAAAGGGAGGACGGCAAAAGGCTCTTCCTCGCCTTTATGAAACAGAAGTAATTCACAGGACGTTGCCCCGTGAGACTGTATGGTAAAGTTTACACCGCCCGGAATCACAGTCGCGCCGAAAAAGCGAAAAAATCCGGGACGTACCTGAAATCCGGATATGGTTTCAAGCGGCGGCAGCTGCTGCCCGGGAACGAGTACCAGATCGGAGGTATGAAGTGACATAAAAACCAGCTCCTTTATAAAATAATCTCTTTGTTTATTATAATATAAAGACAGAACATGAAAAAGAGCAAAAATCCGGTTGGAAAGGATTTTTACTCTTTGACTGTTACTGCAGACTATTTTTTAAACAGACGGTTTAAAAATAGTCTAGCGGGTGAAAAATTTGCGTTCTCTGGTTTCCGGCTGGGTTCTCTCAACTGGAGTTTCGACGGAAGGTTCATCGGAGCAGTCGCAAGGTGTTTCGGAAGCCTCGCCGCACTGGACGGAAGCCTCGCCGGTTTCAATAACGGCACCAAAAGCAATCGGGATCTGGATGCAGAGACTCTGGGTTACAGTAAATGTGCAGGAGGTTTTGCTGCCCGGACACTGCGGACCGGTGTGGATGACAGGATCGCCACAGCAGATTGTTCTGGCGGTTCCAGGATGTGCAAACGGGGAGACCGTTACAGGAACGCAAACGGTTTCTTTCTGGTAAAACGTAGATTCACAGGATTCTGTGGAACCGCATGAAGGTCCGCATATGGTCAGGCCGGAAGTTGTCTGACCGCCGCCGAAAAGACAGAGATTGACTGGGCCGACCGCATAAGGTCTGACAAGAGAAAAGCAGACCTGCATCTCACCATCCACTTTATCCAGTGGGAAATCGAATTTCAGTCCCGTACATCCGGTTGGCGGATCCGGATGTTGGATTGTTTTGAGTTCTACATTTTCACCCCAGATTACGTTCTGGGGGTTTCCGTTGATTACGACCGTAACATCCAGGATATCTTCCTGCGTGATCGCGCTGCAGATATCAAGCAGGAAATGGCTTAAGTCTGCATAGAGAGGTGTGTCTGTTCCAACACCCGCAATATCATAGCAAAATCGTTGGTATTCTCCCGGTTTTGGGGTTAAAACGGAAGTCTCCGTATTGAGCGAAAAAACGAACGGCAAAATCCGCTCGCCGATAACAGTAGAATAGTCTGTTTCATAATTACATGATGTCATAAGAAATACCTTTTGAAAAATTTTATTCTGTATAGTATATGATAAATCTCAAAACATGTTATAATTGCCATGTGTTTTTCAAATTTTGGCAAAGGGGATGGAAAAACAAGAAAAAGGAATTTATGGGAGAGAAAAGATGTTTATGAGAAAAAAGGAAAATGAGCTGCAGATTGACTGGAAGCATTTTTATCTGAGTGTACTGGCGCTGGTCATTCCGATGGCGCTTCAGAATCTGATCAATGTGGGTGTAACGGCTGCGGATGTGGTGATGCTGGGGCGCGTAGGAGAGACAGCGCTGTCCGGATCTTCTCTTGCAGGCAGGTGCAGTATATTATGACGTTGTTTTTGTTCGGGCTGACATCCGGAGCAACGGTTCTGACCGCACAGTACTGGGGGAAAAAGGATCTGCGGACAATTGAGAAGATTTTGGGTCTTGGAATGCGGGCTGCGGTTTTTGTGACTGCATTATTCTTTCTGGCAGCGCAGATCATGCCAGAGCAGCTTTTGCGGATATTTACAAGTGAACCAGAGGTGATCAAAGAGGGCGTGAAGTATTTGCGGATTGTTAGTTTTTCTTACATTTTTATGGGGATCACACAGACTTATCTTTATATTATGCGAAGTGTGGAACGGGTCGTTGTGGCAACGGTGGTATATTTGTGTTCCCTGCTCTGCAACATTACGATCAATGCCATTTTGATCTTCGGACTTCTCGGAATGCCCGCCATGGGCGTGCAGGTGCAGCAATCGGAACGCTGGTTTCCAGAATCCTGGAGATGGTACTGGTATGTGTGTACTCGAAAGTGTGGAACAAAGATATCAAGTTCAGGATCATCTACTTTTTTAAAACAGAGCACGTTTTAAATATGGATTTTCTGAAATATGCATTCCCGGTGATCTTAAACGAGGTGCTCTGGGGACTTGGAACTGCGACCAATACGGCAGTGCTTGGTCATATGGGAAGTGCTGCGGTTGCGGCGAATTCGGTCGCACAGGTGGCCAGACAGCTCGCAACAGTGGTAGCATTCGGACTTTCCAGTGCGACAGCAATCTATCTGGCAAAACCATTGGAGAGAAAAAGTATGAGCATGCAAAAGCATATGCAAAGAGGTTCGTATGGCTCAGTGTGATTATGGGAGTTGTGGGAGGTGTGCTGATCCTTCTGATCTCACCGGTTATGGCAGAGACGATGACTCTGTCTGAAACAGCAAAGGGGTATATGCGGTTCATGTTCTTTGTAATGTCCTATTTTGTGGTAGGGCAGGCGTTCAATACAACGATGGTCGTGGGAACCTTCCGATCCGGAGGAGATACCCGGTTTGGTTTGCTGCTGGATATGTCTACCATGTGGGGATGCTCGATTTTATTTGGTGCGCTCGCAGCGTTTGTGTTCCACTGCAGCGTTCCTGTGGTGTATATGATCCTGATGAGTGATGAGATCATTAAGATTCCGATCACCTGGCGCCGGTACAAGAGCTATAAATGGCTGAAGGATGTAACAAGAGAAGAATTGTAGGGGAAGCTCCTTTCTAAAAAAATCTTGCAAAATGATCTGCAATTTTATAAAATGCAGAAGTGACTTTTGTAAAGAACTATTTTAGGAAGGAGTTTTTTGCATGGCAGACATCAAAATAAAGAAAGATCACTGTCCGCTGATCCTGACACACAGTCTGATCGGAGGGAAATGGAAGCTGAAGATCTTGTGGCATATTCTGCAGGGGGACAATCGATTTTCGGAGTTAAAAAAGGAAATCCCGGGTATCTCGGAAAAAGTGTTATATTCGAATTTGAAAGAACTGGAGGATGCGAAGCTTTTATACAGGGAAGTAATTAAGGAAAAGAAGCCCTCCGTGATCCGTTACCGTCTTTCAGAAGAAGGCGTGGAGGTCAGGGCACTGATCGATGCGGCACACCGGTTTGCCAATCGGTATGCAAAAAAGCATATACATACTAAAAAGTAAGGTATTGCGAAATGTGAGTGAATTGTGTATAGTCTTTTTGTCAGTAGAGAAGACATATTTTTTTACACATATGTTAGCTAAAACTAACAAAAGTAAATAAAAACTAATGGAGGTGGTGGTATCAAAAAATATGTATCGACAATCATATTGGCGGCGGTGTTGTTCGTAGTTTCTGTCTGCTCTCTGTTTATCGGGTGATGGATGCGGATCTGGCGTCGCTGATGCAGGGAGATCCGGAAGTGATCCGGTTGTTTCTGATTTCAAGGATTCCGCGGCTTCTGGCAATTCTGTGTACAGGAATCGGAATGAGTACAGCAGGCTGATCATGCAGCAGCTTTGTATGAATAAGTTTGTGTCTCCGACTACGGGAGCAACGATTTCTTCGGCCCAGCTTGGAATTTTGCTGGCTCTGGTATTTCTCCCGGAGTCTACACTTCTTGGAAGAGCAGTGTTTGCGTTTGTGGCGGCGATTCTGGGAACCTGGATTTTTGTGTGGTTTGTTCAGAAAATCCGTTTTAAAGATGTGGTGCTGGTACCGTTGGTCGGAATCATGTTTGGAAATGTGATCGGAGGGATCACCAGCTTCATTGCCTATCAATACGAGATGAATCAGGCGCTGTCCACCTGGCTGGTAGGGCATTTTTCTATGGTACTGCGCGGGAGATATGAGATTGTGTATCTGACAGTACCGCTGGTTGTGCTGGCATTTGTATTTGCAAACCATTTCAATATTGTGGGGATCGGAAAAGAATTCTCTCAGAATCTGGGAGTGCCTTATAATCTGGTGCTTTTTATGGCCTTACGATTGCGGCAATGATTACGGCGTCGGTGGTGGTAGTGGTTGGTTCGATTTCTTATATCGGTCTGATCGTTCCGAATATTGTCACCATGTTCAAGGGTGATAAGATCCGCGGAACGCTGGCAGATACGGCGCTGTTTGGCGCTTTGTTCGTTATCGTATGCGACATGATCTCGAGAGTGGTGATTGCCCCTTACGAGCTGCCTATCGAACTGATCGTAGGAATTCTCGGCAGCATCCTGTTTGTAGGACTGTTGCTGTATCGACTGAAAAACGGAGGAAGAAGAATACTTCTGGGGAAAGGAGGCAGACAGGATGCACAGTGCAGTTCATAAGACAAACAGCAGAAAGCTTCTTGTTTTAGGGATACTGGTGGCGGCAGCAGCAATCGCCTATCTGTTTGTGGATGTTTCTTTTTCAAATGAGCGTCTGTTTCGGTATGCTATGAAATCCGGATTCCAAAGCTGATGGTCATGCTGGTGGCATCTGCTGCCATCGGAGGGGCAACGATCGTATTTCAGACTATTATTCACAATACGATTGTGACACCATGTCTGTTGGGAATGAATTCGTTGTATACGCTGATTCACACAGCAGTGGTATTCTTTGCAGGTTCCGGAAGTTTTCTCGCTGTCAATGCGAACGTGTCTTTTGTGGTCGATCTGTTTTTAATGAGTACAACAGCTGTTTTGGTCTACAGCTATCTGTTCAAAAAAACAAACTATAATGTGTTGTATGTATTGTTGATCGGAACGGTTTTGACTTCGTTTTTCGGAAGCATTCAGAGTACGCTTACAAGAATCATGGATCCCAATGAATATGACAGCCTTCTGGCAACGCTGGTAGCAAGCTTTAACAACGTCAACTCGGAAATTATTCTGGCAGCAGTCCTGGTTCTGGCAGGTATCGTGTTTGTGTTGCGAAAAGAACTTGCGCTTTTGGACGTGTTGTCTCTTGGAAGACATCAGGCAATCAATCTGGGTGTGGATTATGACCGGGCCATCCGGAAACTTCTGCTTGGAGTGACACTCTGTATCGCGACCGCCACAGCATGGTAGGACCGATTTCATTCCTCGGACTGATCATCGCAAATCTGTCCAGACAGTTTTTGAAAACATACCGGCATTCGCAGCTGATCATGGGATCTGTCTTCTTCGGGATGTTTGTTCTGGCGGCAGGGCAGATGATTTCGGAACAGATCTTTGTATATGCGATTCCGGTCAGTGTATTTATTACAGTAGGCGGAGGAGGATACTTTTTGTATCTTCTGTTGAGGAAAAGGAGGAGTTAGAAGAGTGAAGATACGTGGAGTAAAAAACAGTATCACGGAAAAACCGTGGTGGATTCCGTTTCTTTTGAAATTCAAAAAGGAAAAGTAACTGCTCTGATCGGTCCCAATGGAGCGGGAAAATCTACTGTGATGAGCATTCTTTCCAGACTGATCGCAAAGGATGAAGGAGTGTAGAGTTTGAAGGAAAGAAGCTGGAGCACTGGAAGAGTAAAGAATTGTCAAAGCATCTGGCGATTCTGACACAGAGTAATCATATTGAGATGAAGCTGACAGTCAGAGAGCTGGTTGCATTCGGACGGTTCCCGCATTCGGGAGGGCGGATGACCAAGCAGGATAAAGAAATCGTTGCACAGGCGATCGATTATATGGAACTAAAAGAGTTTGAAGATCGGTTTCTGGATGAATTGTCCGGAGGACAGCGGCAGAGAGCATACATCGCCATGGTCATTGCGCAGGATACGGAGTATGTCTTTTTGGATGAACCGACGAATAATCTGGATATTTATCATGCTTCGAATATGATGAAGATGGTGCGGAAGTTAAGTGACGAGCTGGGAAAAACAGTGATCCTTGTGCTTCATGAGATTAATTATGCAGCCTTTTATTCAGATTATATCTGTGCATTTAAAAACGGAAAAATCGCGAAATATGGAACCGTTGAAGAAGTCATTCAAAAAGAAGTCCTTTCTGAGATTTACCAGGTGGATTTTGAAATTTTAAATATCAAAGGAAAACCATTATCGGTATATTATTGATGACAGAAAATGGAAGAAAACAAAGATGGAGGAAGAAGATGAGAAGATTAGCAAAAGTATTATTGGCAGGAGTGGCAGCACTCAGTCTGACAGCATGCGGGCAGGCAGAAGGAACAACAGGAAGTTCTGCGGATACAACGGCAAAGGAGCAGAAACAACAGGAACACCTGAGAAGATCAAGATCCAGTCTCTGAATGCAAACGGAGAAGAAATTTCTCTGGAAGTACCATATGATCCGGAACGTATCGCTGTTTTGGATATGGCAGCACTGGATATCCTGGATAATCTTGGTGTTGGAGACAAAATAGTAGGTTCTGCATCTACTTCTCTGGAGTACCTTTCTGATTATGTGGATAATGAAAAGGTTGCAAATCTGGGAACGATCAAAGAGGCAGATCTGGAGGCTGTGATGGAGTGTGAGCCGGAAGTGATTTTCATCGGCGGACGTCTGGCTTCTTCCTATGACGCGCTCAGTGAAATTGCACCGGTTGTATACCTTTCGACAGATGTGGAGACAGGTGTCGTAAAAAGCGTAACAAAAAATGCAGGGACGATTGCTTCTATGTTTGGGCTGGAAGATGAAGTAAAAGAAAAGACAGCCGGTTTTGATGAAAGAATCGAAGCATTGGCAGAGAAAGCAAAAGGGCATACAGCACTGGTAGGAATGACTACAAGCGGAAGCTTTAATTTAATGGGAAATGACGGAAGATGCTCCATTATCGGAGTGGAGATCGGATTTGACAATCTGACAGCTGCTGAAAGTACCTCTACACATGGAAACGAAGCTTCATTTGAAACGGTTGTCGAGAAAAACCCAGAGTATATCTTCGTGATGGATCGTGATCAGGCAATCGGGGCAGACGGGGCACAGACGGCAAAAGAAATTATGGAAAATGAACTTGTTATGCAGACAGATGCTTACAAAAACGGAAAAATCATCTATCTGGAGCATCCGGCAGTATGGTACACTGCGGAAGGCGGAATCACTGCACTGGATGTAATGCTTTCTGATCTGGAGGAATCTTTGTAAAAAAGTTGTTGTGTCCATTATCCTCAAATTGTGGTATAATAAAATCAGTCTGAAATCCTGTTTTCAAAGATGGAGACAGATGAATTTATAGAACAAAGAGAGGTAATGAAAATGGAAGAACAATATACAGAAGGATGTTCCGAAGAGTCCTGTGCAGGATGTTCTCATTCCGGTTCCTGTGAAAGTCAGAAGCAGAATGCAGGCAATACGGCGCCATCCAAAGCACCGGCAAATGTAGGTTCCCAGGTGAAAAAAGTGATCGGAGTCATCAGCGGAAAGGGTGGCGTTGGAAAATCGCTGGTAACAGCTTCCCTGGCACGTATGATGATCGAAAAAGGATATACGGCAGGAATTTTGGATGCAGATATTACAGGTCCATCCATTCCTAAGATGTACGGAGTGCACGAGATGGCAATCGGAAACGAGATGGGAATGCTTCCTTGCAGCGCACCGGATGGAACAAGGATCATGTCCGTCAACCTGCTTTTGGAAGAGGAGGACACACCGGTCATCTGGAGAGGTCCTGTGATCGCAGGCGTTGTGACACAGTTCTGGTCAGATGTGATGTGGGGAGATTTGGATTATCTGTTCGTTGACATGCCTCCTGGAACGGGAGATGTTCCGCTGACTGTATTTCAGTCCCTGCCTGTGGATGGAGTTGTGATCGTCACCTCTCCGCAGGATCTGGTACAGCTGATCGTAAAGAAGGCGTACAACATGGCAAAACAGATGAACATTCCGGTTCTTGGAATCGTGGAAAACTACAGTTACATCAAATGTCCGGACTGCGGAAAAGAGATCAAAGTGTTCGGCGAGAGTCATATTGACGAGATTGCAAAAGAACTGGGAGTACCGGTACTTGGCAAGATGCCGATCGACACTGCGATCGCAGAAGCAGTAGAAGCAGAAAAATTTTATGAAGTGACGAACCCGTATTTGAAAGAGATCGATTTGTAGGGACTGGGAAAGAAAAGAAGGCTTGTGCTGGAAATGTGCAGAAATATGCCGTCGTCTCAAAGTGCTGAATCTTTGAGGCGGCGGCTTTTTATCACAGATTTTTATAACTGAATATTTTTGAACAGATCTCCAAGGCTTGTACCGATCTCTTCGGTTTTTGGAATCTCAACTTTTTCTACAACTTCTTCTTCCGGTTCTTCTAAAGCTTTCATGCTCAGGCTGATCTTGCCGTCTTTAATACCGATGACTTTAACCTGAACTTCATCTCCTACATTCAAAACAGCGGCAGGATTCTTGATGCGTTTTTGAGAAATCTGAGAAACATGTACCAGTCCGGAAAGACCGTTTTCCAGTTTGACAAATGCACCGTAGTTCTGTAATGTCTCTACAGTACCGGACATAACCGTACCGATTGGGATACTTGCGATCTGTGCTTCTTTTTCTTTTCT
>ENA-OQDE01001223-OQDE01001223.1-human-gut-metagenome-genome-assembly--contig:-NODE-1223-length-10422-cov-3.969111_pt1 | contig 10422 bp, 9 predicted proteins | sample MGYA00242768_ERZ504595 | MGnify/ENA primary metagenome ERZ504595 (study PRJEB26092, sample SAMD00036307) | human gut metagenome | host: Homo sapiens | study: EMG produced TPA metagenomics assembly of...
CACAGAGCCATGGTCAGCAGATTAGAGGGGCTGGATTATATCCCTTCCATTGATCAGCTTCAGGCGATTGCAGAAGCACTTGGATTCGAAGTGACCGACTTATTTGTAGAAGATAAACCAGCACCTGATAAGAAATACAACATCGCTGTTGCAGGTACCGGTTACGTAGGCCTGTCTATCGCGACCCTTCTTTCCCAGCACAACCATGTCACAGCAGTCGACATCATCCCGGAGAAGATTGAGCTTATCAACAACAGAAAATCACCGATCAAAGATGATTATATCGAGAAATATCTGGCTGAAAAAGATCTTGATCTTACAGCTACACTGGACGGAGAAGAAGCGTATAAAAATGCAGACTTTGTAGTGATCGCAGCTCCGACCAACTATGACAGCAAGAAAAACTTCTTCGACTGCTCCGCAGTGGAGTCAGTAATTGAACTTGTATTAAAGGTAAATCCAAATGCAACAATGGTCATCAAGTCCACCATCCCTGTTGGATATACTGTATCTGCAAGAGCAAAATAACCATACCAAAAACATTATCTTCAGTCCGGAATTCCTGCGCGAATCAAAAGCACTCTACGATAATCTCTATCCATCAAGGATCATCGTATCCTGTGATGAAGAGACAAGAGAAAAAGCTGAGATCTTCGCCAAACTCCTTCAGCAGGCGCGATCAAAGAAAACATCGACACCTTATTCATGGGATTTACAGAGGCGGAGGCTGTAAAACTCTTTGCAAATACATATCTTGCACTTCGTGTATCCTACTTTAATGAGCTGGATACCTACGCAGAAACAAAGGGACTGAACACACAGGAGATCATCAACGGCGTATGTCTGGATCCACGTATCGGAACTCATTACAACAATCCAAGCTTTGGATATGGCGGATATTGCCTGCCAAAAGATACAAAACAGCTTCTGGCAAACTTCAACGATGTACCCCAGAATATGATCTTTGCCATCGTAGAAGTAACAGAACAAGAAAAGACTACATCGCAGATAAGGTTCTTGAAATGGCCGGAGCATATGAAGCAAACAGCTCCTGGGATCCAAGTAAAGAAGGTGAAAAAGTCATCGGTGTATACCGACTTACTATGAAGAGCAATTCCGATAACTTCCGCCAGTCCTCCATCCAGGGTGTCATGAAACGTATCAAGGCAAAAGGTGCAAAAGTTATTATTTATGAGCCAACTTTAAAGAACGGCGAAACATTCTACGGTTCTGAAGTAATCAATGATCTGGAGAAATTCAAAGCAAACAGTCAGGCGATCATCGCCAACAGATACAATTCCTGCCTTGATGATGTAAAGGATAAAGTTTATACAAGAGATATCTTTAAGAGAGATTAAGAAAGATTAAAAGAAATCAAAAGAAATCTCGAGAGAGATATTATGATGGAGGTTTTAATAAAATGAACCATATAGATTTGAAAAATAAAACTGTTTTTATTACAGGTTCTGCCGGCTTTATCGGCAGCAATCTTGTACTTGAACTATTAAGGACACAGTCACCGATTCATATCATCGGTCTGGACAATGTAAATGACTATTATGATGTAAGCATCAAAGAATGGCGTTTAAAAGAAATTGAGAAATGCGTACACGAGCATAGCGATTCTACTTATATTTTCTATAAGGATGATCTGGCAAATAAAGCCATCATCGACAGGATTTTCAAAGAGCACAAACCAGACATTGTTGTAAATTTAGGCGCACAGGCAGGTGTACGTTACTCAATCAGCAATCCGGACGCCTATATCCAGTCAAATATGATCGGCTTCTACAATATACTTGAGGCCTGCCGTCATTCTTATGATAACGGTGAAAAAGGCGTAGAACACCTTGTCTATGCTTCCTCCTCTTCTGTATATGGAACAAACAAAAAAGTACCTTACAGCACAGAGGACAAGGTGGACAATCCGGTATCCCTCTACGCAGCCACAAAAAAATCAAATGAATTGATGGCTCATGCATACAGCAAACTGTATAATATCCCATCTACAGGACTTCGCTTCTTCACAGTATACGGCCCAGCAGGAAGACCGGACATGGCTTACTTTGGTTTTACCAACAAGCTTCTCAAAGGAGAGACTATTCAGATTTTCAACTACGGCAATTGCAAACGCGACTTTACATACGTTGACGATATCGTAGAGGGAGTAAAACGTATCATGCAGGGAGCTCCGGAAAAGAAAAATGGTGAAGACGGACTTCCAATCCCACCATACGCTGTATACAACATCGGAAACAGCCATCCCGAAAATCTTCTTGATTTTATAACGATTCTTCAGGAAGAGCTCATCCACGCCAAAGTACTTCCGGCAGACTATGACTTCGAAGCTCACAAAGAGCTTGTTGCAATGCAGCCGGGCGACGTACCGGTAACATATGCCGATACAGGCGCGCTGGAAAGAGATTATGGATTCAAACCAAACACCTCCTTAAGAACCGGGCTTAGACAGTTTGCTGAATGGTATAAAGAATTTTATAATGTATAAACAACATAAGCAATCTGTGAGGATATGTTGACTGTATTCCATAAAATCGTAATTCAAGTCAAGCATTTCCCGGGAATTCGTTGACTGTTTTTCATGAAATTGCAATTCAGCCAAACATTTCCCGGAAATGTATTGACTGCGTATTTCATGGAGTCTGACTCCAATGTGGTTCAATTCCTTTCCCAGTCCTATATTTCTTTTTCCTTATTTCTTTTATTAGTTTTCCTTTTAATCAACCGTTCTCTCAGTTCTTCAGGTATAGCTCTTCCTGTTCCCAATAATACAACTGCCTCTCTCCTATCACGTCTTTCCATAGATGACTGTCTAGATTCATCATATTCCATAAGATCAATTCCAAGTAAAGCAGCTTCTCTATACATCTTCTTTCTTTCCTTTATCTCTTCAGATGTTGGTTGAACAAATGCTCTCTTAATCATATATTATTCACCTCCATAAATGAACTTTAACCCTACCTTACTACAAGTTCTCAAAAATTCCTTAACACTTCCGCTTTCTATTTTGCTATATATTGTTTCATAATGCATTAATGCTTCACACTTATCGAATGTATCCATCTTAATCAAGTAATATAATCTACCATTATTGCAAACAACAGACATCATCTTTATTGCATCTGATATCATAAAAGACTCCAAATCTTTTTCTGAAAAGCAAGAATTTTTAGGATGATTATGAAAAAATAACAAACTGTTTTTGGGTGCAGTACATATTAAGTTGGAAGCTGCTTTATCTTTTTTCAATGTAACTCCATTTTCAGTTCCATTAATCATTATATTCGTCCAATCTTGTAAATTTACAAGCATTCCTACCTCATTACTATCATTCTTGTTCATTGACCTTTTCAACAATTTCTTATGCAACTCTTTTATAATTTCGCTCTCTTCATCATCAAAATCAGGAATATCTATTCTTTTTATATTATCTATGTCTTCCTGGCCAATCATCATTTTTGCTGTTCTCTTTATTTGTTGAAAGCAAACTTCTTCATTGTTATAGAATTCCATACATTCCTCTACTTTATTCTTTAATTTTATTATAACTTTCTAATTACAGTTTGTCACGATATATTTCATTACTTCTCAAAGTGTTCTCACCGGGGTCTGATCCCGAGTACGTATAACAATCTTCATCTTGAACCGCAATGGTTTTTCTATATTTCCGCTTTCATTTCCACTTTCCTCCCATATTTCCTGCTATATTCTGCTGTTATCAATGCTCCGCTGCCTTTCCCGGCCTGGATTATGATTAATTTATCGGACCAGCTACTGATCAGGCGGTTTCATAAACTTCCCGATTTCTATATCACCTGTTTCAAGCAGCAAATGGACATGGTTTGCCATCAGGCAATACGCATGCAGCCAGCAGCTATATTTACTCAATGACGTCTTTATTATCTACAGCAGTACCTGATGGTCCATCTCATCTTCAAATATTGGTTTTCTTCTCACTCCTCTGTGCATGATATGGTAAATTGCCCCCGGATACCAATCCCTTAATTTTCTTGCGATCTTTCTCCCTCCATTTTGCTTTGCTATTTTAATAATAGTATCATCTATGATTATACCAAATAAATCTGTCAGTCATCACAGATTTTTATTTCAATATGTTTTCCAAGTGCATTCGCATATTTCTCCAGTACAACCAGCGTTGGTACCCTGCCGCCGCTCTCAAACCGGGCCATATTCGACGGTTTTATCCCTGTAATATCCGCTATTTCCTGCTGCGTCATTTTCTGGCGGTGTCTCTCCTCCACTAACTGCCGGATTGTTTCCGAAGATCTGCTCAACACCTTTTCCTGGATCTTCTCTGTATATACTTCCAGTCTCTTTTCCCTGGCTTTCTTTTCTGTCAGGTATTCTTTCATGTTCTCCTGCATTTGCTTATCTCCCTCTTCATCTCTGATAACTCATTTACGAGATTTATCACTCATGATAAGTTTTTGCAAGATATTTTATGCTTCTTTTATAGAACTTTTAGTTCCGCTTTATTTTCTTTATCGGTATTTCATGGGGTCTGACCCAATGTGCAACGTTACCGTGGCAGACTCAAGACTCGCTTCAAATGCTGTGGTTAGCAGCTTATTTGGTGAGGCTTTCACCCACCGGACTATATACCCTTAGCTGGACACACGGTCTGATCAGTCTCGGATAATTACCCTGTTGAAATTAAGAATCACATATTCCACAAATCCAATAATTAAATTCTTCCTGCTGGTATGACAATAATTCATTTTCAAATATACTAGATATATTAGATACACGCCCTTTTCCCACAACACTGGGATTAATATATCTTTTTTTTGCATTTACATATATCCATTCTTTATCAAATTGTTGTATGGGACTAGTAATAACTTTTGAATACGAACAATATATCTTCCATTTTTTATTATATTTATTATTCAACTGTAGTTTTTGAATAACAAATTTTTCAGTTGTATAAAGATCAATCTCGTTAATTACATGATCACTCATTGCATTTCGTAAAATATTTGCAAGTACCTGCATCGAGTATCTATCTTCATCCGAAGTATATACTTTAGAACATAATAATGAATCTCTTGAAAAAGATTCAGCAATATCCATGTCTTTAAACATTAACTCTGGAGTTCCATATTCATTTCTTTTTACTATAATATTGTTATAATAGCGTACAACTATATCCTTCGTGCGCAATCCATAATGCACCAAATTTCCTAATGTATATTCTAATCTATCTGCTGACAACTTAGGTGCATCATTATCTGCTATTGGATACTTATGATAATCCTTAACATCATTTACTGAAAGATTATATTTCGTTAATATAGAAACCAATTGTTTATCTGATAAAATAATAGATTCTGTATTCGATTCCGTATATTCCTGTTTTAAATAATCGTTATGCAAAAAATCAACTACATGTGCAAATACCGGTGTTGCAACATCATGTAATAAACCTGCTATGGATTGTTTTATATCTCTTGTAAAATGCCAAATAATCAAAGCAACTCCAAGACTATGGTCATATCTGGTATACGTTGGACATTTTTGAAATCTAGCAAAACTAGTATACTCACATCCACAGCTCATTCCTATATGCTTTAGTCTCTGCATTGTTGGTGTACTCGCCACTTCAAGTATATGTAATGGTATATCATTTTCATATATTTTCCATAATTTCATGATATTCTTATATGACAATCAAGAAATAATTATCATATATTTCCTTTCTTTTAACATCGCATTTCAAATACAATTTCGACGCTTAATTATTAAATCGTAATTGTCATTTGCTGCATTAATCTCAAAATAATATCTGAAGAATTATTTGCTGCTTTAATTTGATACTCATTTTTATTGATATTTTTGTCAAATCCCCAATCACATATACCTTTAACAACAACCCAGTCTATATTATTACGATTACATACAGCAGCAACACCCGCACTTTCCATATCACCACCAATAATTTCTGGTTGTTCTAATAATAACTTCGTTACAAATTCCTGATTATCCAACAGTTTACTTCCAGAGGCAACAACTCCAAAATAAGTTGAATATTCATTAATAGTAACCGACAAAGTTTCTAACATCTGCACCAATCTAGGAGAAGCCGGCGTAATAGCCCCTCTCGAAATAGTTGTCCCATCACTTTTTATTTTCTCTAAGTCATAATCCCACACCTGTGTAGTAATAAGCAAGTCTCCTATAGATTGCTTCTCTTTATTTGCCCCCCAAGCAATACCACTCATAATAACAAAATCAGGATGTAATTCCTTAATTGCATTCTCCACCGTTAAAATTGATCCGCCAACACCACTTTGACCCATTTGACATTTGATAATATTAATTAGATTATTGCCAATAATCGTGGAAAAATAGGAAAGCATACCAATAGATGCGGCTACTGATGCTTCAGTTTTTATTTTTTAATTAAAATATCCAATTCAAGCTGAGTTGCAACAACAATCATAATTTTAGTTTGCATTTTTTCAAGCCCCCCTTGTTTTTCACATTCTTTGAACACAATATTAAATATTCTAATCAACTGTTCAATATAATTATCCACATCAATAAATTGTTGTATTAGATTTAAGTGATTCAAATAAGAACAAGCCACATCAACATTGCTCTTAGAAATCTTATCTAATCCAATAATAATCCACTGTAGTAATCTAATAATAACCTGAGATTTATTCGATATTCTTATTTCAAGTATCATTGTTTTGTCAATAACATGATTAAGAAGCGGACTTAATAAATACTTATACAATTTGTAATTAGTTAAAAAAGAATCATATGCAAGCCCATCATATAAATTAAATCCAGAAATCCCAGAAATAATTGTGCCATTATAAACTCCAAGGTAACGTTTAGTATATTGCCTACTGATAATAGTACGAATATTGTATACCGCTTTTTTATATTGATATTCATCTATTGACAACGAAGAATAACTTCGATCTATCACATTTTTAAAAAAACTAAATGTAATCGCATCTGTTTTATTCTTTATTAATTGGCAGGAAAGAGCCTCTTCGACTTCCGCTGAAAAACCTTTTTCACCTATTATACTTTGAAGAACACTATTTCGTAAAATACTAGTAGTATCATCATGCAATATAATAGTATCAGTGGCCAAAAATAAATCTATTACTGAAAAATAATTTGAATAACGATTTTATCAAATTGATAAAGGGAACGCCGTGATGACATAAATTCGTCAATATTCCTCATATTTGTCAACATGTAAAGCAATCCATTTTTTTCACATTCAAATGCAAATTGAATAGTGTATGGAAAATCATTTAAGCTCTCATACATATGCGAAAAAGAAACATACAACGGCATATAAGACATAAACAATGCGGTAGAAATTATATCCATCGCCTGATTATCAGAAAAGGATACTCCTGCCCCTAAGGAATTTCGAAGTTCCCTGTCGAACATATGTAAATATATGTATCTATCATTTTGCCACATTTCGTCATTCTACCTTTTTAATAAAACAAGCGCTGCATAAATTCCACTGAGCAACGCAGCAATTATCCCTCTATACTGTGCTGATAAATCTCCTACCACCCATATTGGACAATTATCTATTTTTAATGTTTTCCAATCAAAAATCGGATATTCTCCACAATATTCTATTTCAGGTCCATAAATATTTGTGTGATAATCGTTATCTTTTAGCACACAATGAATTCTATTATTTACGATATAATCTATATTATCACCCAAATTATAATTTTTCTTTTGTTCACTTAATTGAAACAAAAACGTATCTTTTTCAAAAAAACTCATAAGTTCATTTGCAAGAATACTATTTCGATTTTCACAACGTATGGTCAATCCAACATTTGATTGACCAGTAGGTGAATCCGTAATTGTCCCATTATATGATTTTTTATGGAAATAATCAGATTCTATTACTTTTCCATCCTTGCAACAACAGAAAGTCCTAAATTCTGCCCCATCTGGAAGTCTTTCGATATATTTATAATCCAACTGTTTTAATGAATATGGGATAAAATTGCAATTGTCTGTTTCTACACGTATTCCACCTTCAGCTCTAAATTTAGTAAAAATAGCAACGTTATCAATATTAGTCATGATTGTATTTCCTAATTTTCCTGTAGCCAATACGATACTACGAGTTTTAATAAATTTATTATTATTAAAATACACATAAAACAAATCATGATTTAAACATCGAATACGTACCACCTCTGTTTCTAACATTATACTCTCGCTAATATCCGCATAAATCCCTTTTACAAAATTTACACAGGTTAAAGAATCAAGATATTGAACGGTATTTATTTTCGTATGTTCTTTAACAACATAGTCTGTAGAAGTCCAACTGTCTTTCCATTTAGGAATAGCATAATTAAATTTCATGAACAAAGATTCTAAAATCGAATAAGATTGTTTCAAAATATGATAATCCATATTTTCCCACAACTTACTAGCAGCCGGATAAAATGACAATTTTCCATCAGAAAATAGACCAGCACCACCAAAACCATTGGCCACATCTAAAGGCTTTAATCGAATACGTTGATCATAAGCTTTCCCCCTGTCAATACCTATTACACTTTTTCCGCTTTTTTTCAAATTCCAAACGGTCATCATTCCAGCAGGTCCTAAACCAATCACCGCACAATCATATATTTGGGCATCATTCGCTACCATAGTAAAATTCCTCATGATTTTAAATAAATCCGTGATTTTATGTATCAGTTATAGCCTATTTAATGCCAAACTCTCTATTAATATCAGCCAAACTGAATTTTCCTAATAATTCATCTTCAAAAATCAATTCATTTTTCTCTATTGAATGAATATCAGAAATTTTTTTCCTAAAGAAAAATGTCTAACTTTTTTTGCGAGTTTATTTGCAAGTTGGACTTCCGCATATACACCATCTGCAATAGGTCCAAAAGTCCAAATCTCTTCCGCCATATAAATCAAATTATTATTACCTCTCACAACCAAATCTCTATCAACCATATCATCCATAAAATAACCCCAATTTGTAAAAGGATTTAATGGAATATATCCTTCTTCTAAAACATAGGCTGAAATTTGCATTTTATCATAGAAAAAAAATTTAGAATATGCTGTATATACAGCTTTTTTCTTTTCATATTGATCCATTATAATACCTCCTCACAGATTGAATTTTATTAAAAAATATCCTATAATTTTGTTCTATAAATGAACAAGTTCGTAATTGTGTAAGAAAGATGCCTCAATTCCAACTGTTGTATAATGAAAGTGTTCAAACAAACTCAAAAGCACTACGGATCTTTTGGCAGAATAATTTTGTGAAATTTTTCAAATTTATTCATTTATAGTTTTGTTTTTATTATACGTCATGATTAGTATTTTTTCAACATTTATCGTAAGCGAACAGAGATTTTTTGTTCATGCATTTTTTATAAAAAAATATATTATATTTTCTCCGGGAGTTTGACAGTTGGATATCGGAAAAAGTACCTGCGGGTCGCATGAAACCTGCGTTACTGTTCAGACCCTTGCAGGGGGCATTAGTAAAAATGACGAATTTTAATTTTTTCATTGATGTCTCAAAAGCTCTTTTGTGGATAATGCGAAAGAGCTTTTTTCTATGGTGGATAACCTTCCACCAGAAACACTTATACAGATAGCGCAGGAATACTTTTCCTGTTTCAGTCATATGGAGATCCTTTTTATCCACAAAATATGTACTGTTTTTTATCCGTCATTTTCACTTTATCCACATTCACTCGGATTCGCTTTTTTGCGGCTTTTCCCTTATTGAATATTACGGTACGGCAGAGCCGCCAGTCCGGTGTGGCGAGAGCCACCTGTCCGGACTAACGGATCCAGTCCATATACTTCTCTCATAGAGAGGTCTTTAGATGGGTCAACACTTTCAATATCGATCTTATAGGAATCATACGATATACGATCCATGATGGCATCGGCAAGAGTACTTTCACCATCACAGATTTGCTGGTACCATTCACTTTCACGGAACTGAGAACAAAAGATCGTTGAAGATTTTTTTCGTCTTTTATGTATCAGTTCAAAAAGATTCCTGGCTTCAGCTTCTGTCAGTTTAAGAAGCAGCCACTCATCAATATTTCATGGGGTCTGACCCAATGTGCCTCATTTGCATGACAGTCCTCCATGTATTCTGTCCACAAGAGTTTCTTACTGACTCCGTTACGGAGTAATTCTTTGTGGACATAATCGTAGTCAGGCATCCGTTTATTGGATTTGACTTGCTTTGCAGAAGGAAAAACATTTCTGCAAGAACAGCATCGGTATCGCTTTTATCAAGTGGCCAGGAAATATTTAATTCCTTTGCACGTTTCAAAACGCGATTGACCGTTTTCTTGGAGACATTGCAGCTGTCGGCAATGC
>ENA-OQDE01001225-OQDE01001225.1-human-gut-metagenome-genome-assembly--contig:-NODE-1225-length-10397-cov-1.817429_pt1 | contig 10397 bp, 10 predicted proteins | sample MGYA00242768_ERZ504595 | MGnify/ENA primary metagenome ERZ504595 (study PRJEB26092, sample SAMD00036307) | human gut metagenome | host: Homo sapiens | study: EMG produced TPA metagenomics assembly of...
GAAGATGCGGTTTGAGCTTCTTCATGGGGATCCGCGTGGATGCCGACACGCTGAAGCATCAGCTGGCGCTGACCGGTGACGAAGATCGCCTGGAGCTGGAGTGGCATCAGGCGCTGCTGCGCGGTGAAATGCCGCAGACCATCGGCGGCGGTATCGGGCAGTCTCGTTTGACCATGCTGCTGCTGCAACTGCCACATATCGGCCAAGTTCAGTGTGGTGTATGGCCGGCAGCTGTTCGCGAGAGCGTCCCTTCTCTGCTGTAATAATTTATCGCCGCCAGCGTCTGAGCAGGCGGCTTCGCATCCCGGTATCAAAGCGCCAGATATGGTCGAAAATGCGCATGATGCCGGGTTTGCCATGTGCCGACATCGCCACGGCATGAAAGCGATGCTGATGTATCCGCTGCAACTCTTTCACTTTGCTCGTCACGTCGTCAGGCAACCGCTGGGCGATAAAATCAGAAATCACCACCGCATCGGCATCAAACCATTCCCGGCTTTGCAAGCGTTCCATAATGGCGCGAAAACAACTGGCAAGATCGGTGCCGCCACGAAACTGCTGACTTAAAAAGCGGATCGCTTGCTCAATACCTTGTGGGCCTGAAAGCTTATAACGGACGATCTCGGTGGAAAATAACATAATATAGCAGCGCCGGTTTTCAGCGAGAGCAATGCGCATCAAGGCCAGGCAGAACGCTTTCGCACACTGTTCATTAAAGCCGCCCATTGAGCCGGAAGTATCCACACAGACAATAAACGGTCCGCGCGGCTGTTCGTCGTAATCTTTATGCACCACCGGGCGTTCGATCACTTTTTCTCGCCACGACTCACCGTGCAGGCGATAGGTGAGCAACTGTTTTTCCACCAGCCGACGGTAAAACTCATACTCCAGTTCCGTTATCCCCAGTGTCGCCAGTTCTGGCGGCAGGAGACGTAAAATATCATCGCTTTGTTGCAGACCATCAACCTGCTCAGGAACCGTCGCCGGTTCGCGCACCATGGTGCGGAAGGTTTCCATCTGCGCATCGTTGCGCGGTATTGATTTGGCTTCCCGGGACGCCCCAACTGTTCTGCCAGGCGTTTCAGTTCCGGCTGTTCGTTAAGAAATTCACCGTATTTCACAATCAACTGATAGTCGCCACGTTTAAGCTGACCGGCGCTCATATCCCACAGACGACCAGCTGCGGTATTGTTATCTGCGAGAATCGGTTCAAGTTGTCCGCTCAGCGTCATGCGTTCCTGAACTTCACTCAACAGTTGTTCGCGTTCTTCTTCTAATAGCTGTTGATTTAACGTCGTTGCTTGCACGATCAGACTTAAACGCCAACGCTGGAGAAAAAGCGTGTGTAACGCTGAAGTGATCGTACTGTTAGCATCAACCAACTGTCGGGCTTGTTCTGCCATGGGGAATTCAGACGATGCAGTAAGTCCAGGATCTGTGGTAGCTGCACAATAAACTGCGGCGTGGAGAGGAGCTGGCTTTGCTGATAGCAAATCACCTCTTCGGTGAGTTCCGGCGGGACTCGGGCATCTTTCAGCCGACTGCGCAGCGCCTCACGCCAGCGGGGAACATCATCAGTGATAGCCGCCTTCAGTCGTGGGAATTTTTCAAAGAAGACCGCCAGCTGCGGTGAGGCCAGCAGCGCGATGATCATCTCTTCAATCAATCCCTCTTCGCTGACGGCCAGCATCACATTAAGCGTATCCAGCGTTAGCATTGTTGTGCCTGGCGAATCTGTGCACCGACATCCTGTAGGCTGGCTTCAATGCGACCTAACCAGTCGCCAGGGATAAACAGACATTTTTGCTGTTCGCTGAATAAAGCGTGTTGCTTGCGCCAGTCGCTTTCAAGCTCTTCCAGTTGTTGTTTTATTTCACCTGGCAGACCTTCAGCCGATGAACCGGGAAGTGCCAGCGTACTGCCTTGTAAACTTACATCGCGTACAACAAGATGTTGGGCGCTATCCACTTCCAGATTCAATTTCTGGGCAAAGCCGATACCGTTCAGTTTGCCGCGAATTTCACCACCTTTACTCAGCCACTGTTCCAGCGCGTTACGCTCAAAGGAGATATGAACCACTTCCATATCATGCAGTTTTAACGGTTTTTGCAGCAGCAGAGTCAGAGTGGAAGCAGTAACGTTAACAGGGAGTTGATACTGCTGACGACGGCTGAAAATGCCGCCCAGACGAATTACCGTTAAGGCTGTTTTATCGCTTTGTTGCTGCTGGAGTTGCAGGTGACGTTGCACAATCGCGCCAAGGCGAGTCAACATCCCTTGCTGTTGCCAGGCGTGACCGGTCATCAATACATCAATTTGTTGTTGTATCAAATTCAGGCTTTGCGCGTCATACCACAGGCAATCTTTCAGCAAAATGAGATCTACCGGGGCAACGGCACTGCGACCGCTAAAAAAGGCGCTGGCCTGCAATAAGCGGATCGCTTTTTTCCAGCGACGATCCGAGACATAAGGCGCATCCGGTAATTTATCCAGTTGCTGGCGCAGCATAAAAATCAGCTCAAATACATGATCGGGCAGCGTAATTTCACCAATCTCTTTCTGCCAGCGTTCATATTCTTCATCTGTGACCTGCAAGGAGGCAGGAACCGGATTGTCGTTTTCATCCTGTTGACTGGTCAGCATGGAGCGGAAATTCGCTTTATCCTGCACTTTATCTAACCACAGACGAATCAGCATGCGGTCATATAACGCTTCCAGACTGCTGTCTGCTTCCGGCAGCTCGTTGGAGGCCGCCACCAGCAGGCGCATCGGGATTTTTTCTACGTGTGCACCGTTGCGGAACTGGCGCTCGTTAATGGCGGTGAGCAGGGTATTAAGAATTGCCGGACCCGCTTTCCAGATCTCATCCAGAAAGACGATTTCTGCTTCCGGCAGGTAACCGCTGGTTAAACGTTCATAGCGCCCTTCATCTTTTAGCGCCTGAATAGAAAGGGGACCAAAAACTTCTTCCGGCGTGGAGAAGCGGGTCATCAGATATTCAAACGCGCGGGCATTCTGAAAGGCGAATTTTAAGCGCCGGGCGATCAAACTTTTGGCAATACCTGGCGGGCCAAGGAGGAACACACTTTCACCACTTAATGCCGCTAATAAACACAAGCGGATGGCGTGGCTACGTTCATAAAGCCCCTTTTCCAACGAACTGCTCAGGCGGGAAATTCTTTCCGCTAATAAATGAGGGTGAGCCATAATGAAGTGGCGTCCTTTCGTCAAAAGTTCTGCGTAAATTGCGAGTATAGACGTTTCTTGCTGGTGGCTAAAATAGTCTCAAAGGGGGGGTATTTTTCTTTGAGCCAGGTTAATGTGGCCGCATTTAGGAGTACGATTTTGCCGTTAATCGTGCATACTGTGCGCTTTTTTGTGGGCCAAGGGACTAAGCACACATTTCATATTTCAACGAAAGACTAGTCTATGAGCACTGATAATAAGCAATCATTGCCCGCGATTACCCTCGCGGCGATTGGAGTTGTCTACGGCGATATTGGTACCAGCCGTTATATACACTTCGTGAATGTTTGTCCGGCCAGTTTGGTTTTGGCGTTGAACGCGATGCCGTGTTTGGCTTTTTATCGCTGATCTTCTGGCTGCTAATCTTTGTGGTTTCCATTAAATATCTCACCTTCGTGATGCGGGCAGATAACGCCGGTGAAGGGGGGATCCTGACGTTGATGTCGCTTGCCGGGCGTAATACGTCGGCGCGAACCACATCAATGCTGGTGATTATGGGGCTAATCGGCGGCAGCTTTTTCTATGGTGAAGTCGTCATAACACCCGCTATTTCGGTGATGTCAGCCATTGAAGGTCTGGAAATCGTCGCCCCGCAGCTGGATACTTGGATAGTTCCCCTCTCAATTATCGTTCTCACTTTATTATTTATGATTCAAAACATGGCACGGCTATGGTCGGTAAGCTGTTTGCGCCGATCATGCTGACTGGTTTTTGATTCTGGCAGGACTGGGGTTACGTAGCATTATTGCTAACCCGGAAGTGCTGCATGCGCTGAATCCGATGTGGGCGGTGCATTTCTTCCTTGAATACAAAACGGTTTCTTTTATTGCATTAGGGGCAGTGGTGCTGTCGATTACGGGGGTCGAGGCGCTGTATGCTGATATGGGGCACTTTGGTAAGTTCCCGATTCGTCTGGCGTGGTTCACCGTCGTATTGCCTTCCTTAACTCTTAATTACTTCGGTCAGGGAGCGCTGTTGTTAAAGAACCCGGAAGCAATTAAGAACCCGTTCTTCCTGTTGGCACCGGACTGGGCGCTGATCCCGCTGCTGATCATCGCCGCACTGGCGACGGTAATCGCCTCGCAGGCTGTTATCTCTGGCGTCTTCTCATTGACGCGTCAGGCGGTACGTCTGGGATATTTGTCGCCGATGCGCATTATTCACACCTCCGAAATGGAGTCAGGGCAAATCTATATTCCGTTTGTGAACTGGATGCTCTATGTCGCGGTCGTGATTGTGATTGTCAGCTTTGAGCACTCCAGCAACCTGGCGGCGGCGTACGGGATTGCGGTGACCGGAACCATGGTGCTGACGTCTATTCTCTCGACTACCGTGCACGTCAGAACTGGCACTGGAATAAGTATTTTGTTGCGCTGATCCTGATTGCTTTCCTTTGTGTCGATATTCCATTGTTCACCGCTAACTCGATAAACTGCTCTCCGGCGGCTGGTTGCCATTGAGCTCGGTACGGTGATGTTTATCGTGATGACCACCTGGAAGAGCGAGCGTTTCCGCTTGCTGCGGCGGATGCATGAACATGGCAACTCTCTGGAGGCGATGATTGCTTCGCTGGAGAAATCACCGCCCGTTCGCGTGCCTGGGACCGCGGTGTATATGTCACGTGCAATCAACGTCATTCCCTTTGCGCTGATGCATAACCTTAAACATAACAAGGTATTGCATGAGCGGGTGATTTTGTTAACTCTGCGCACCGAAGATGCGCCATATGTCCATAACGTCCGTCGGGTACAGATTGAACAACTGTCGCCCACGTTCTGGCGCGTGGTGGCAAGTTATGGTTGGCGAGAAACGCCAAACGTGGAAGAAGTATTCCACCGCTGCGGTCTGGAAGGATTAAGTTGCCGGATGATGGAAACCTCCTTCTTTATGTCGCATGAGTCGTTGATCCTCGGCAAACGCCCGTGGTATTTGCGTCTGCGCGGTAAGCTGTACTTGCTGTTGCAACGTAATGCGCTGCGTGCGCCGGATCAATTTGAAATCCCGCCAAACAGGGTTATCGAACTGGGTACTCAGGTCGAAATCTAACGCCAGACGCCTCCTTTCTCCATAAGGGGGCGTTTTTGTTTTCATGGTTAATCACCATGTAAAACGTTTCGAGGTTGATCACATTTCCGTAACGTCACGATGGTTTTCCCAACTCAGTCAGGATTAAACTGCGGGTCAGCGAAACGTTTCGCTGATGGAGAAAAAAATGAAAAAAGGCACCGTTCTTAATTCTGATATTTCATCGGTGATCTCCCGTCTGGGACATACCGATACGCTGGTGGTGTGTGATGCTGGTTTACCCATCCCCAAAAGTACAACGCGTATCGATATGGCATTAACCCAGGGTGTACCTTCTTTTATGCAGGTGCTGGGCGTCGTCACAAATGAAATGACAGGTCGAGGCAGCCATTATCGCGGAAGAGATCAAACAACATAATCCGCAACTCCACGAAACGTTGCTCACTCACCTTGAGCAGCTGCAACAACACCAGGGAAATACCATTGAAATTCGTTACACCACGCATGAACAATTCAAACAACAAACCGCAGAAAGTCAGGCGGTAATTCGCAGCGGAGAATGTTCTCCGTATGCGAATATCATTCTCTGTGCTGGCGTGACGTTCTGAGGCCGTCATGGAAGCATTACTTCAGCTTAAAGGCATCGATAAAGCCTTCCCGGGCGTAAAAGCTCTCGGGTGCAGCGTTAAATGTCTATCCTGGCCGCGTGATGGCGCTGGTGGGCGAAAACGGTGCGGGTAAATCCACCATGATGAAAGTGCTTACGGGTATCTATACTCGCGATGCCGGTACGCTTTTATGGCTGGGGAAAGAAACGACGTTTACCGGGCCGAAATCTTCCCAGGAAGCCGGGATTGGGATTATCCATCAGGAACTGAACCTGATCCCGCAGTTGACCATTGCCGAAAACATTTTCCTCGGTCGTGAGTTTGTTAATCGCTTTGGCAAAATTGACTGGAAAACCATGTATGCCGAAGCGGATAAATTGCTGGCTAAACTTAACCTGCGCTTTAAAAGCGACAAGTTAGTGGGCGATCTTTCCATCGGTGACCAGCAAATGGTTGAAATAGCCAAAGTGCTGAGCTTTGAGTCGAAAGTCATCATTATGGATGAACCGACCGATGCGCTGACCGATACCGAAACCGAATCCTTGTTCCGCGTCATCCGCGAGCTGAAATCGCAAGGCCGCGGTATTGTCTATATTTCCCACCGCATGAAAGAAATCTTCGAGATTTGCGATGACGTTACCGTTTTTCGTGATGGGCAATTTATTGCTGAGCGTGAAGTAGCATCACTGACCGAAGATTCGCTGATTGAGATGATGGTGGGCCGCAAGCTGGAAGATCAATATCCGCACCTGGACAAAGCGCCAGGAGATATTCGCCTGAAAGTCGATAATCTCTGCGGACCTGGCGTTAACGATGTCTCTTTTACTTTACGCAAAGGCGAAATCCTTGGCGTCTCTGGTTTGATGGGCGCAGGTCGTACTGAACTGATGAAAGTGCTCTACGGCGCACTGCCGCGCACCAGCGGTTACGTCACCCTGGATGGGCATGAAGTCGTTACCCGTTCACCGCAGGATGGCCTGGCAAACGGCATTGTGTATATCTCCGAAGACCGTAAACGCGACGGTTTGGTGCTGGGCATGTCAGTAAAAGAGAATATGTCGCTGACCGCGCTGCGCTACTTCAGCCGTACTGGTGGCAGTTTGAAGCATGCCGATGAACAGCAGGCAGTAAGTGATTTCATTCGTCTGTTTAATGTGAAAACGCCGTCGATGGAACAGGCAATTGGTCTGCTTTCCGGTGGCAATCAGCAAAAAGTGGCGATTGCCCGCGGTCTGATGACACGCCCCAAAGTGTTGATCCTTGATGAACCTACCCGTGGCGTAGATGTCGGCGCGAAAAAAGAGATCTATCAACTGATTAACCAGTTCAAAGCCGATGGCTTGAGCATCATTCTGGTGTCATCGGAGATGCCAGAAGTATTAGGCATGAGCGATCGCATCATCGTCATGCATGAAGGGCATCTCAGCGGGGAATTTACTCGTGAGCAGGCCACCCAGGAAGTGTTAATGGCTGCCGCTGTGGGCAAGCTTAATCGCGTGAATCAGGAGTAAAAAAATGACAACCCAGACTGTCTCTGGTCGCCGTTATTTCACGAAAGCGTGGCTGATGGAGCAGAAATCGCTTATCGCTCTGCTGGTGCTGATCGCGATTGTCTCGACGTTAAGTCCGAACTTTTTCACCATCAATAACTTATTCAATATTCTCCAGCAAACTTCGGTGAACGCCATTATGGCGGTCGGGATGACGCTGGTGATCCTGACGTCGGGCATCGACTTATCGGTAGGTTCTCTGTTGGCGCTAACCGGCGCAGTTGCTGCATCTATCGTCGGCATTGAAGTCAATGCGCTGGTGGCTGTCGCTGCTGCTCTCGCGTTAGGTGCCGCAATTGGTGCGGTAACTGGTGTGATTGTAGCGAAAAGGTCGCGTCCAGGCGTTTATCGCTACGCTGGTTATGATGCTTTTACTGCGCGGCGTGACCATGGTTTATACCAACGGTAGCCCAGTGAATACCGGCTTTACTGAGAACGCCGATCTGTTTGGCTGGTTTGGGATCGGTCGTCCGCTGGGCGTACCGACGCCAGTCTGGATCATGGGAATTGTCTTCCTCGCGGCCTGGTACATGCTGCATCACACGCGTCTGGGGCGTTACATCTACGCGCTGGGCGGCAACGAAGCGGCAACGCGCCTTTCTGGTATCAACGTCAATAAAATCAAAATCATCGTCTATTCTCTTTGTGGTCTGCTGGCATCGCTGGCCGGGATCATTGAAGTGGCGCGTCTCTCCTCCGCACAACCCACGGCGGGGACTGGCTATGAGCTGGATGCTATTGCTGCGGTGGTTCTGGGCGGTACGAGTCTGGCGGGCGGAAAAGGTCGCATTGTTGGGACGTTGATCGGCGCATTAATTCTTGGCTTCCTTAATAATGGATTGAATTTGTTAGGTGTTTCCTCCTATTACCAGATGATCGTCAAAGCGGTGGTGATTTTGCTGGCGGTGCTGGTAGACAACAAAAAGCAGTAATAACGACTACAGGACATCTTGAATATGAACATGAAAAAACTGGCTACCCTGGTTTCCGCTGTTGCGCTAAGCGCCACCGTCAGTGCGAATGCGATGGCAAAAGACACCATCGCGCTGGTGGTCTCCACGCTTAACAACCCGTTCTTTGTATCGCTGAAAGATGGCGCGCAGAAAGAGGCGGATAAACTTGGCTATAACCTGGTGGTGCTGGACTCCCAGAACAACCCGGCGAAAGAGCTGGCGAACGTGCAGGACTTAACCGTTCGCGGCACCAAAATTCTGCTGATTAACCCGACCGACTCCGACGCAGTGGGTAATGCTGTGAAGATGGCTAACCAGGCGAACATCCCGGTTATCACTCTTGACCGACAGGCAACGAAAGGTGAAGTGGTGAGCCACATTGCTTCTGATAACGTACTGGGCGGCAAAATCGCCGGTGATTACATCGCGAAGAAAGCGGGTGAAGGTGCCAAAGTTATCGAGCTGCAAGGCATTGCCGGTACATCCGCAGCCCGTGAACGTGGCGAAGGCTTCCAGCAGGCTGTTGCTGCTCACAAGTTTAATGTTCTTGCCAGCCAGCCAGCAGATTTTGATCGCACCAAAGGTTTGAACGTAATGCAGAACCTGTTGACTGCACATCCGGATGTTCAGGCTGTATTCGCGCAGAATGATGAAATGGCGCTGGGCGCGCTGCGCGCACTGCAAACTGCCGGTAAATCGGATGTGATGGTCGTCGGATTTGACGGTACACCGGATGGCGAAAAAGCGGTGAATGATGGCAAACTAGCAGCGACTATCGCTCAGCTACCCGATCAGATTGGCGCGAAAGGCGTCGAAACCGCAGATAAAGTACTGAAAGGTGAGAAAGTTCAGGCTAAGTATCCGGTTGATCTGAAACTGGTTGTTAAGCAGTAGTTTTAATCAGGTTGTATGACTGATGGTGACATAAATACGTCATCGACAGATGAACGTGTAATATAAAGAAAAGCAGGGCACGCGCCACCCTAACACGGTGGCGCATTTTATGGACATCCCGAATATGCAAAACGCAGGCAGCCTCGTTGTTCTTGGCAGCATTAATGCTGACCACATTTCTTAATCTTCAATCTTTTCCTACTCCAGGCGAAACCGTAACCGGTAACCACTATCAGGTTGCATTTGGCGGCAAAGGCGCTAATCAGGCTGTGGCTGCTGGGCGTAGCGGTGCGAATATCGCGTTTATTGCCTGTACGGGTGATGACAGTATTGGTGAGAGCGTTCGCCAGCAGCTCGCCACTGATAACATTGATATTTCTCCGGTCAGCGTGATCAAAGGCGAATCAACAGGTGTGGCGCTGATTTTTGTTAATGGCGAAGGTGAGAATGTCATCGGTATTCATGCCGGCGCTAATGCTGCCCTTTCCCCGGCGCTGGTGGAAGCGCAACGTGAGCGTATTGCCAACGCGTCAGCATTATTAATGCAGCTGGAATCACCACTCGAAAGTGTGATGGCAGCGGCGAAAATCGCCCATCAAAATAAGACTATCGTTGCGCTTAACCCGGCTCCGGCTCGCGAACTTCCTGACGAACTGCTGGCGCTGGTGGACATTATTACGCCAAACGAAACGGAAGCAGAAAAGCTCACCGGTATTCGTGTTGAAAATGATGAAGATGCAGCGAAGGCGGCGCAGGTACTGCATGAAAAAGGTATCCGTACTGTACTGATTACTTTAGGAAGTCGTGGTGTATGGGCTAGCGTGAATGGTGAAGGTCAGCGCGTTCCTGGATTCCGGGTGCAGGCTGTCGATACCATTGCTGCCGGAGATACCTTTAACGGCGCGTTAATCACGGCGTTGCTGGAAGAAAAACCATTGCCAGAGGCGATTCGTTTTGCCCATGCCGCCGCTGCGATTGCCGTAACACGTAAAGGCGCACAACCTTCCGTACCGTGGCGTGAAGAGATCGACGCATTTTTAGACAGGCAGAGGTGACGCTTGGCTACAATGAAAGATGTTGCCCGCCTGGCGGGCGTTTCTACCTCAACAGTTTCTCACGTT
>ENA-OQDE01001226-OQDE01001226.1-human-gut-metagenome-genome-assembly--contig:-NODE-1226-length-10393-cov-2.847360_pt1 | contig 10393 bp, 9 predicted proteins | sample MGYA00242768_ERZ504595 | MGnify/ENA primary metagenome ERZ504595 (study PRJEB26092, sample SAMD00036307) | human gut metagenome | host: Homo sapiens | study: EMG produced TPA metagenomics assembly of...
CCATATTTAGCATCCGTAATAGCCGATTCACAATCCTCATTCATTGTGTCCTGAACACGCTTCGACATCTTATCACGGACATGGAATATCTCATCCGCATTTGGTAATGTCCGCACAATGCGCTCAATGTCAGGATCATTCTCCAACAATTTAATGGATAGGAAACGGGTAGAATATTTATGACGGATAAATTCGTTTTTGGACACTTCACTTTTTACAGCTTCAATCGCTTTTTCGATATCAGGACCATGATTGATATGAATATGCCGGAAGACACGCCCCGTCTTTTTATGTTCACGTACATAATCTTCCAAATGCTCTTCCTCGTGGTTCTTACGATCTTCCAGAGAATCATGCCATTCGGTCAAATCCTTAAGAACTTCCGGATTCATATTTCCCTGTTTATCAAAGAAGTCTACTCCTTCATACAGATTGATAACAACATGAAACAAGGTATCCAATCCACGATTTTTCTTACTGACAGTAGGCAACATCGGCACCCCGAACAACTTACTCAACAGATGATAATCCAATGTATTTCCACTGGCTTCCAACTCATCATAAATATTCAGAGCTACCACCATGCGGACATTCATATCTATCAATTGAGTAGTCAGATATAAGTTTCGCTCCAGATTAGAGGAATCGACTACATTAATAATCACGTCCGGAGTTTCATCGATAATATGACGACGCACATAGATTTCTTCCGGTGTATAAGCAGACAAAGAATAAGTTCCCGGCAAATCGACAATACGGAAATGATAGCCTTCGAAATCAAAATAACCTTCTTTGGCATCCACGGTTACGCCGCTGTAGTTTCCAACATGCTCATGAGCACCGGATGCAAGATTAAATAAAGAAGTCTTGCCACTGTTCGGGTTTCCGACCAAAGCAACATTAATGGTACGGCGTTTACCTAACGCCAACCGTTTCATATCTTCTTCTTTTACTGAAAGGTCTTCAGGCAATCCTTCATGATAAACGGTCTTCTCGGCCAGTTTCTTTGCTTCCTCTTCGCTGATAACTTCGATCATTTCAGCTTCCTGACGACGAAGAGAAATTTCATAACCTAAAACTTTATATTTTATGGGATCTTTTAGCGGAGCATTCAACAGCACTTCAACCGTTTTACCTTTAATGAAGCCCATCTCCACAATACGTTTACGAAAACCACCGTGCCCCAATACCTTTACAATAACACCTTTTTCTCCTGTTTTTAATTCGGACAAACGCATAACTCTCAAAATTTTTGGCAAAGATAATTCATAACTTCGGAGCATGCAAATTATTTAGAATGTTTTTAAATAACAGTTTTTTCATCCTCTAAAAGATTCAGAAAAAATAAAAAAACTTATTGAATAAACTCGTATCTTTGCAGGTATGATACAACAACGCGTTACAAAATATATAGAAAAGGAACATTTATTCTCACCGGATGATAAAATCCTGGTCGCATTGAGTGGTGGTGCCGACTCGGTGGCATTACTATATATTCTGCATACAGCAGGCTATCATGCGAAGCCGCACATTGTAATTTCCACCTGCGAGCAAAGAGTCAGACCGGGACGAGTTATTTGTCCGCCAACTTTGCGAAAGAATGGAAATCCATTTACATACCATTGATTTCAACACGACCCAATATGCAACGGAAAAACATATTTCGATTGAAATGGCCGCACGGGAACTCCGCTACCAATGGTTCGAGAAAATTAGAAAAGAATGTCAGGCAGATGTTGTCGCTGTGGCCCATCACCAGGATGATAGCATAGAAACTATACTACTTAACTTGATTCGGGGAACAGGAATTACCGGTCTGTTAGGAATCCGCCCCCATAATGGAACCATCGTACGCCCTCTGCTTTGTATCAACCGGGAAGAGATAATTCGTTACCTGCAAAACATCGGACAAGATTATGTGACAGACAGCACCAATCTGGAAGACGAATATACCGTAATAAAATCCGACTCAACCTCCTTCCCCTCATGCAGGAAATTAATCCGTCAATCAAAAACACTCTGATAGATACGAGTAATTATCTGAATGATGTAGCCACTATATATAATAAATGTATAGAGGAAACTAAAAAGAAAGTCATTACGGCAGAAGGTATCCGAATCAGTGATTTAGTAAAGGAACCGGCACCCGAAGCCATCTTATTCGAAGTCCTGCATCCTCTAGGATTCAATTCCGCACAAATCAAAGATATCGCCCATTCGCTTCATAGCCAACCGGGCAAGCAATTCTGTAGCAAAGAATGGAGAGTGATAAAAGACAGAGAATTCCTATTAATAGAAACAGCTGAATCTGAAAATGAGACTCTTCCTCCTTTTCAAATTATCAAAGAAGAAAAAGAATACACCCCGGATTTTCTCATTCCACGTGAAAAGGAAATTGCCTGTTTTGATGCCGACAAACTGAATGGAGAAATTCATTACCGGAAATGGCAGCCGGGAGACACTTTTATTCCTTTTGGAATGAAAGGAAAGAAAAAAATAAGCGATTATCTGACCGACCGCAAATTTTCTATCAGCCAAAAAGAACGCCAATGGGTACTCTGCTGTGGAGAACACATCGCATGGCTGATAGGCGAACGAACAGACAACCGCTTTCGTATTGATGAAACGACTAAGCGCGTCGTGATTTACAAAATAGTCTGAGGTAACTTCTGTTTCTTGAAACAATCTGATAACAAAGCTGCAAAAGGAGTTTCATACACCCTTGCTTTCCTAACGCAAGCTTTTACACAAGCGCAACATTTGATACATTTAGCCTCATCCGTATGTAGCTCATCCCCTTTCGTTATAGCCCCTGCCGGACAACGGACCACACATAACCCGCAATGGGTACACAAATCCTCATCTTCCACCCAAGGAACGCGGGGAAGCGGTGTACCACTTTTACGTAACTTGATGACTTTCCTCAAAAAACGGAACAAAGGAAAGAATGGTTGACTCGGACGTTTGATAGTACGTACATCCACCGGATAAAGGGTATCCATACTATCAGCTGTCTGTATTTTTTCCATGATTTTCTTCCCAAACTCCGCAGCAAAGGCTAAATCCGATTCATCAGGACGTCCCACTGCAATCGGGTATTTGTCGGTACTATATGAATGTTCTCCAATAAAAGTTGCCCCGGCAATTACTTTAAATCCATGAGGAATAGCAAAAGCATCCAATTCCATTAAAGCTTTTTCATAAGCGCGATTTCCGTAAACCACTACCAAAACGGTAGGAGTATCCACTCCACGGATATACTGCAAACGTTCCATTGCCAAAGGAGCGACATGTCCTCCATACACAGGCACTACAATAATAGCCAAAGAAGATGTAGGAATCACAATTTCATCCGCAATCTGCTGCGTCACATTGATAGGAAAAATATTTTTATGCCCGTCCCGTGAACAATCGCCTCCGCAACTTGTTTAGATGTGTGTGTAGGCGAAAAATAAATTAAATGAGCTTCATTTACTGTCATACTATTTTCTTTTATGTAGCAAAGATACACTTTTACGTGGAAAAAAATGTTTGATTGTTCATGAAACCAAAAAAAATTATTATCTTTGCCCCGTTGAAACATTCTACGATTCAACATATACATCCCTAATTCAGAATAAAAAACAAAACGTATGCTCGCATATCTGTAGCCATGAGCTGTAGTAATGCTGTCCATAATTCAGCAAAAAAGAAATATTAATAACTTACCATACTATATGTATAACATTATCCAATTAAACGACAAAAATCTGTCGGAACTTCAAGTTATTGCCAAAGAGTTAGGCATAAAAAAAGCAGACTCATACAAAAAAGAAGACCTTGTTTATAAAATACTCGATGAACAGGCCATTGTAGGAGCTACAAAGAAAGTTGCCGCAGATAAGCTAAAAGAAGAACGCAAAAATGAAGAACAAAAGAAAAAGCGTTCACGGGTAGCTCCTACCAAAAAGAAGACAAAGTGGTTTCCGCAACAAAGAGTGAAGAGGTTAACAAGACAAAAGAGACCGCTCCTGTAAAAGCTGCACCACAACCTTCCAAGAAAGAAGAAAGTACAAACAAAGAAAAAGAAACTGTTGTTGTAGAAGCTAAAGCGGAAAACACTGCTACTCCCAAGCGTAAAGTAGGCCGTCCTCGTAAGAGCTCTGATGCAGAAGAGAAAAAAGAAGTAGAAAATGCAAAACCGGCAGCACCCAAAGTAGTGGAACCTAAACCTGTTGTTGCAGAGAAAGCTACTGGTGCTACGGAAAAGCCAGCTCCGGTACAACAGCAAACAGCTGAGAAGAAAGCAAAAAACAAACCAGCTGCAGAAGCAAATAAGCCTGTTGCAGAAACAAATAAACCGGCTACTGAACCTAACAAACCTGTTGTAGAGAAAAAGGTAATAGATAAACCACAAAAGAAAGCTGCACCCGTTATCGACGAGGAAAGCAATATCTTATCCAGCGTTGACGACGATGATTTTATTCCAATCGAAGATCTGCCTTCTGAAAAAATAGAGCTTCCTACCGAATTATTCGGAAAATTCGAAGCTACTAAAACAGAATCAGCACAGACAGCACCGGAACAGCCATCTCATCCTCAACAGCAACAACAATCTCAACAGCAGCAGTCCCAGCAGCAACGTCCGCGTATTGTTCGCTCACGCGACAATAACAACGGTAATAACAATGCTAACAACAATGGAAATAATGGCAATAACGCCAATAATAATTTCCAGCGTAACAACAATAACCAGAATCAGGTTCAGAACCCAAATCAGAATCAGAACCAGAACCAAAACCAACAACGCTCACCGATGCCACGTGCCGCTCTGCAGAACAATGCGGGTGAAAATCTTCCGGTACAACAGCAGCAGGAACGTAAGGTTATTGAACGCGAAAAGCCTTATGAATTCGACGATATTCTCAACGGAGTAGGTGTTCTGGAAATTATGCAGGATGGATACGGATTCCTCCGTTCTTCCGACTATAACTACCTTTCTTCTCCGGATGATATTTACGTATCACAATCTCAAATCAAACTATTTGGTCTGAAAACCGGTGATGTAGTAGAAGGAGTTATCCGTCCACCCAAAGAAGGAGAAAATATTTCCCATTGGTAAAGGTTTCGAAGATCAACGGACGTGATGCAGCTTTCGTTCGCGACCGTGTTCCTTTCGAACATCTGACACCTCTCTTCCCGGATGAAAAGTTTAAACTTTGCAAAGGCGGTTATTCAGACTCTATGTCTGCCCGTGTCGTCGATCTTTTCGCTCCTATCGGTAAAGGCCAGCGTGCATTGATCGTTGCCCAGCCAAAGACAGGTAAGACCATCTTAATGAAAGATATCGCAAACGCTATCGCAGCCAACCACCCGGAAGTTTACATGATTATGCTGCTGATTGACGAACGCCCGGAAGAAGTAACAGACATGGCGCGCAGCGTTAATGCAGAAGTAATTGCTTCTACTTTCGACGAACCGGCAGAACGCCACGTAAAAATTGCAGGTATCGTATTGGAAAAGGCAAAACGTCTGGTAGAATGTGGTCACGACGTAGTTATCTTCCTTGATTCTATTACTCGTCTGGCTCGTGCATACAATACAGTATCTCCTGCATCCGGTAAAGTTCTTTCCGGTGGTGTGGATGCAAATGCACTTCATAAACCTAAACGCTTCTTCGGTGCTGCCCGTAATATTGAAAACGGTGGTTCACTGACTATTATTGCTACCGCATTGATCGATACCGGTTCTAAAATGGACGAAGTTATCTTCGAAGAATTCAAGGGTACAGGTAACATGGAGTTGCAGCTCGACCGCAACCTGTCCAACAAACGCATCTTCCCGGCAGTCAACATTACCGCATCCAGCACTCGTCGCGACGACCTGTTGCTTGATAAAACAACCCTTGACCGCATGTGGATATTGCGCAAATATCTTGCCGACATGAATCCGATCGAAGCAATGGACTTTGTTAAAGACCGTCTGGAAAAAACCAGAGACAACGACGAAATTCCTGATGAGCATGAACAGCTAATCAACAGCAAACTTATAAATGAACGGTGAACAAACTGCGCCATAACAAGTGCAGTTTATTCACCGTTTTCTTTTCGGTAACCCATTTTATGACTTATCACCTGCCGTTTATCACTTATCATTCAACTCCCATCACCGATAGTTACCCCTAACCGCTTGCCACACCTTTCATTTTTGTACAAATACTTTCATTTGCGTCCAAAACTACTACCTCGCCCTTTTTTACGTTTCCTTTTTCCTACTTTTGCTTCCAAATCAAATATTACTTAATTCTAACCAGTAATGAAAACTATTTATCCATTCATGGGATTAGCCCTGTGCAGCGTGACAGCGCAGGCCCAAGAAAAGCCCAATTTCCTGATTATCCAGTGCGACCATCTGACACAACGCGTTGTGGGAGCTTACGGACAAACACAAGGCTGCACCCTCCCTATTGACGAAGTCGCTTCACGAGGAGTTATCTTCTCCAATGCTTATGTAGGCTGCCCTCTCAGCCAACCCTCACGCGCTGCTTTATGGAGTGGCATGATGCCTCATCAAACCAATGTACGTTCCAACTCCAGCGAACCTATCAACCCACGTATTCCCGAAAATGTACCGACATTAGGAAGTCTTTTTTCTGAAAACGGTTACGAAGCCGTACACTTCGGAAAAACGCATGACATGGGTTCACTTAGAGGATTCAAGCATAAAGAACCAGTAGCCAAGCCATTCACTGATCCGGAATTCCCGGTCAATAACGACAGCTTCCTGGATGTAGGAACATGCGAAGACGCTGTTGCTTATCTAAGTAATCCGCCGGAAGAACCATTCATCTGTATCGCAGATTTTCAGAACCCTCACAATATCTGTGGATTTGTAGGAGCGAACGAAGGAGTACATACCGACCGCCCCATTAGCGGAACCCTTCCGAAACTACCAGCCAATTTCAATGTAGAAGACTGGAGCAATATCCCTAAACCTGTACAATACATCTGCTGCAGTCATCGCCGCATGACCCAGGCCTCTCATTGGAATGAAGAGAATTACCGTCATTACATTGCTGCTTTCCAACACTATACCAAGATGGTTTCCAAGCAAGTAGACAGCGTATTGAAAGCACTTTACTCCACTCCTGCCGGAAAAAACACAATCGTTATTATCATGGCTGACCATGGTGATGGGATGGCTTCACACCGCATGGTGACCAAACACATCAGCTTCTACGATGAAATGACCAACGTACCGTTTATCTTTGCAGGTCCCGGCATCAAACAACAGAAAAAGCCCATAGACCAAGTATTGACACAGCCTACACTGGATCTTCTGCCTACCCTTTGTGATTTGGCAGGAATTCCTGTTCCGGCCGAAAAACCGGGAATCAGCCTTGCACCTATATTAAAAGGAGAGAAACAGAAAAAAACTCACCCTTATGTCGTTTCCGAATGGCATAGCGAATATGAATATGTCGTTACTCCCGGACGTATGGTACGCGGACCGAGATACAAGTACACTCACTATCTGGAAGGTAACGGAGAAGAGCTATATGATATGAAAAAGGATCCGGGAGAACGCAAGAATCTCGCCAAAGACCCTAAATACAGTAAAGTCCTCGCCGAACACCGTGCCATGCTTGATGATTACATCGCCCGCACCAAAGACGATTACCGGAGTTTGAAAGTAGATGCCGATCCACGATGCAGAAACCATACTCCCGGCTACCCCAACCACGAGGCCCTGGGGTACGAGAGATACTCAAAAGAAAATAAATTATAAAAAAGAGTGAAGATTTCTTTGTAATCTTCACTCTTTTTAGTTCTTTTGCAGATAAACTTACAAGCAAGCAATTCTTATATCAGGTGAAAAAACACAGACGTCATATAATTGCAATAGTCGTAACCGCATTAATATCGGTCACCTTATATGCTGCACGTACAAATTCAGATCGTCTTTCTTTATTACAACCTTTACTTGAATACAATCATCCATTTAGTCCGGACGCCCCTGTCGACAGCATCATTGCCTGGGAAAAACTTTTAGAACCGGAATTACAAAAGGAACAACAATACCCACTCCTATTCCAGATAAATCTGCTGACCGTTCAAGCCTTAATCACAGAAGGCAACATCAGTCTCGCCATCAACCAGGCCAATCAGATGTACCAGAAAGCCAGAGAAATGGACTATCCTTTGGGAATAGCACTCGCATTACACGCCATTGGAAATACCTATTTAAGTTCGTCAACACCACAAGTTGCCATCAAATCGTATAAGGAAGCATTAGAAATCATCCAGAAACTCCCTCATGCCAACCAATATATCAAAACGATCTTGTCCCAATTTATCCTGACGAAGCTCAACTATCACCAAATGACAGATATAGAAGACAATATCCGGGAACTCGAATCTGTTATCAACAAGGATACGAATCCCCAAGACGATTTCCACCTTGTTTATTGTCAGGCATTCTATCGCATCCAGATGCATCATCTTCCGGAAGCATTAAACTATATACGACAAACCGAACAAATCAGCCGGCAACACCAGTACCCATATTTTCATTTAATGATTAAATACCTGTATTCACGCTACTACACTGAATCCAAAGAATACACGCAGGCACTAACCACACTTGACGAATTACTTTCGCATACCAAAGCAGCCAACTCATACAGATCCCTGCAAGTACTGAAAGATCGTGCACACATACTTACACTAATGGGAAACAGCAAGGAAGCATGTGAAGCTTATGAAATATTCAATACGTACAAAGACTCTTTGGACGCAATGAATTATATTCGCCAAATCAATGAATTGCACACCCTCTACCAAATAGATAAAAATGAACTGGACAACTTAAACAGACAGAAGACAATCCTCTACTGGAGCTGGTTCACCATCCTATTCATAGTCATACTGATTGTATTTTTCATCCTTTTGGTTAGACGAGGAAATAAAAACTGCGCCAATCACAGCAGGAACTGGAAAAAGTGAAAAAGCAAGAAGAAAATTCCATCCGGACAAAGAGCCTTTTCCTTTCCAACATGAGCCATGAAATTCGCACGCCGCTCAATGCGTTGTCCGGCTTCTCCTCCATCCTGACGGAAGAATCCATCGACAACGAGACCCGGAAACAGTGTAGCGATATTATTCAGCAAAATTCAGAACTGTTACTCAAGCTGATTAACGACGTAATCGACTTGTCCAGTCTCGAAGTAGGCAAGATGAAATTCAAATATGAGCGATGTGATGCAGTGGCAATATGCAGAAACGTTATCGACATGGTTGAGAAAATAAAACAAACGAATGCTAACGTCCGTTTTTCGACCTCTCTCCATTCATTAGAATTGACGACAGACAATGCAAGGTTACAACAATTATTAATCAACCTTCTCATCAATGCAACCAAATTTACTCCGCAAGGTTCCATCACCATGGAACTGGAAAAACAGACAGAAGACATAGCACTGTTTTCCGTGACCGACACCGGTTGCGGTATCTCTCCGGAGAATCAGAATAAAATATTCAACCGTTTTGAGAAACTGAATGAAAATGCTCAAGGGACAGGACTCGGTCTGTCTATCTGCCAACTCATTATCGAGCAGCTGGGCGGCAAAATATGGATTGACTCCAATTATGAGGAAGGAGCCCGTTTCCTGTTCACACACCCCATTTACCATGAGCAACAAGGAAAGGAGGAAGCCGAATGAAACAAGTCCTGCTCCTGATCCTTCTATTATGCTGCACCCTCACCGGAAAAGCCAGCACCGAGATTGTTTTGGAATCCGACAGCCTGATAAAGGTGTTGGAAACATTACCATACGATACGACACGGCTGAATGTTCTCAATCAAATCATCAGAATAGAACAAAACAACCAGCAATGTATCCAATATTCAGATGCATTAATGAAAGAAGCATTGCAACTGGGAAATGACAAATATGCCGGTCTGGCTGCTTACTACCATATTTTATACTATTACAATCGTAATAATCAAGACAGTGTAGCCAAATGGCTCACCATAATGGAGCCTCATGCCCGGAAATCAGATTTATGGAATTACTTCTTTGATGCCAAACGTTTCCAGATAGACCTGTACACATTCAACGAACAATACGAACTTGCTATCAACGAATCTCAAAAGATGCAACAGCAAGCCTCCCAAATGAATAGTAACCGGGGTAGTATGGCTGCCTATCAATGCTTGAGTAATGCATATATCGGCAGCCAGCGCTGGGATAAAGGAATAGAAGCACTGGAGGCTGCCTACCAGCTACTCACTCCGACAGAAAATCCGGTGGTCCGTATCTCGGTATTGTCACAGTTAGTATCCGTTGTCAAAGAAAAGAAGGATAATAAAAAACTACTCAAATATTTGCAGGAAACTGGAAAAACACTCTTCA
>ENA-OQDE01001227-OQDE01001227.1-human-gut-metagenome-genome-assembly--contig:-NODE-1227-length-10391-cov-1.371395_pt1 | contig 10391 bp, 15 predicted proteins | sample MGYA00242768_ERZ504595 | MGnify/ENA primary metagenome ERZ504595 (study PRJEB26092, sample SAMD00036307) | human gut metagenome | host: Homo sapiens | study: EMG produced TPA metagenomics assembly of...
CCGCCATTTCACCGCACAAACGGAGATCGATTCCATGTATTTCCGCTTCCCGGGCGATCATCGCCAGAGCTCGTAACATTGCAGGATGAAGACTGTCATAAATGTTCGCCACCCGGGTATTGTTGCGATCAACGGCCAGGATGTATTGAGTCAGATCGTTGGTGCCAACAGAGATAAAATCGACCCGCTTTGCCAGATGCGGCAGCATAAATACCATTGACGGCACTTCCAGCATGATGCCGATACGTGGTTTGGGAATTTCGTAACCGATCATCTCCTCGACTTCACGTCCGGCACGTTCAATCAGGCGGCGTGCTTCGTCAACTTCATCGAGGCTGGTGACCATCGGCAACAGAATATTCAGGTTGCCCGTAGCGGCATTAGCACGCAGCATCGCCCGCACCTGGATCAAGAAGATCTCCGGCTGATCGAGCGTAATGCGAATCCCACGCCAACCCAGGCATGGATTCTCTTCGCTGATCGGCATGTAAGGCAGCTGCTTATCTGCTCCGACATCCAGCGTACGCAAGGTGACGGTTTATCATTGAACATTTGCAGCATCCCCTGATACTGCGCCACCTGTTCTTCTTCCGACGGAAAACCACTTTGCAGCATGAATGGGATTTCAGTGCGATAAAGACCGATGCCATCAATACGGCTGCCCAATTTTTCTTCATGTTCCGGGCTTAAACCGGCATTGAGCATGACTTTTATACGCTCACCGCTTTTTAACTGCGCGGGTAAATTGACGTCATCTTCCGCCAGACGGCTAAGCTCAATCTCTTCACTAATTAGCCGCTGATATTCTTGCAGCAGTACCGGCTCCGGATCGACCAGCAATTCACCGCGATAACCATCGACAATCAGCGTCCGACGATGCAGCACCGAAGCTGAATATCCGCGCCCATCACGGTAGGGATCCCCAGCGCACGTACCATGATCGCAGCATGGGAGTTGGCTGCGCCATCGCGCACGACAACACCGACTAAGCGATCCTGGGGCAGCTCAGCAAGCGTTGTTGCTGACAGTTCATCTGCCACCAGAATGAAACGTTCCGGCCAGGCGTTCGGCCCTTGATTAGCGTCATCAAGATGAACAGCAATCGCTGACCCAGCGCACGTAAATCGCCAGCCCGCTCTTTGAGATAGTTATCGCTTAGCGCGGCAAACTGTTCGGCAAATTTTTCAATGACCGTTTTTACCGCCCACTCTGCCACCGAGCCTTTATCAACCTCGGCAAACAATTCGCGACGCAGCCGGGTGTCCGAAAGCAGGTGCGAGTAAAGATCGAAAATAGCCGCCGTTTCTTTTTGTGCACCGGCGGCAAAGCGTTTGCTGTAGCGGCGAAACTCGTTTGCCGCTTCTTCCAGCGCCCCGGTCAGTCGTTCGCGTTCCAGAGCCGGATCCAGCGTTGATGCCTGATACACCTGTTCCATTAAAGGTAACGTGGCATCCTGCCAGCCTTCGGCAATCGCCACACCAGGTGCTGCCGGTAATGCACGGATTCGCGTCTGGCGATATTGCCCAAACAAGGCAGTCAACTGCGACTGAGAAAGAATAGCTGCCATCTGGGTGGCAAGCGTCACCAGGAAGGATTCTTCACTTTCGTCATACTGGCGCAACTCTCGTTGCTGTACCACCAGTACACCAAGCAACTGGCGACGTTGAATAATTGGTACGCCTAAAAACGCGCGGAAACGTTCTTCTTTTACGGAGGGGATGTATTTGAAGCTGGGGTGCTTTTGCGCATCTGCAAGGTTTATCGGTTCCGCCAGCCTGCCAACCAGGCCGACGATCCCTTCATCAAACGCGAGCGTTACAGTGCGACCGCGTGGTTTTTTCAGCCCCCGGGTCGCCATCAGGTAGTAACAACGTCGATCATGATCGGCAGGTAGACCGAACAGACCTCGGTATCCATCGCAAGACAGATGTCGGTAACCAGAATATTTAACGCCTCATTCAGGCGTGGTGCGCTGGCTACCTTTTCGACTATTTCGCGCAGGCGAGTGAGCATAATTGGCGTGACTTAACCTCTTTTACGTCGATAAGCAGATGCGTTTTGTGGTTTTGGTGTATTTTCCTGCAGTGACATCACCACACTCGCGAACTCTTTCATTACCCTACGGTAGACATCACGTTTAAATGACACCACCTGTCTGACCGGATACCAGTAACTTACCCATCGCCAGCCGTCAAACTCTGGTGTACTGCTGGTTTGCATATTGATTTCTGCATCGCCGCTCACCAGCTGCAAGAGAAACCATTTTTGTTTTTGGCCGATACAAACCGGCTTCGTGTCCCAACGCACCAAACGTTTCGGTAATTTGTAGCGCAACCAGTTACGCGTTGAAGCGAGGATTCGAACGTCTTTGCGGCTTAATCCTACTTCTTCAAACAATTCACGGTACATCGCCTGCTCTGCGGATTCTCCGGGGTTGATTCCGCCTTGCGGAAATTGCCAGGAGTGCTGACCAAATCGCCGGGCCCACATTACCTGCCCCTGGCGATTACAAATCACGATACCTACGTTTGGGCGGTAGCCATCGTCATCAATCACCGGACTACCTCAAAATAAAGCTTTATATACGAATGATTGTTTCATACTCCAGGAAGACGGTAAACCACTCTCTGCAGGGCATTACACACTAATAACAATTGAATAACTCACAGTTATGTGCAGAGTTATAAACAGAGGAAGGGGTGGATAGCCGTTTTTATTCACCTTTTCTGTGGATAGAGTTGTGAAGAACTACGGAATTACTACGGGAAAACCCGGAGCATTCTGAATAAGCCCGATATAGACATTTTAAAATATTCATTATCAGTCAATGCATTACATGTAATTTGAGTAATAAAAAAGAGTAATTCGTGACCCAGGTCACACCTCTCATTTACGGGTTGGCGAAAGATCAACCAATGCGGTATTTATCCACAGAATGTGCCACTAAGTTAAGCACTGAACCACTAAAAACTGGAGTTTCGTCGCACGTCAAGGCTGTAAATGGAAACAGTAGTGGAGGTTTTTCACAGTTATCCCAGCTTTCTGTGGATAACATGGTGTAAGATCCTGTTTATTTTCAGTGACCAGATTTGGAAAACCCGTTGCAGTGTTGCGCAACTCGATTACCGACAATCTAAAAAGCAATATAAATCAGAGAATTGAACAACACATATGGAAAAAGTTACACTGCGAATATTCGGCACATAATTGCTGTTTATTTTTTAACCAAGGTATCGTGACATGTCCCAACCTCGCCCACTGCTCTCTCCTCCCGAAACTGAAGAACAGTTGTTAGCGCAAGCACAGCAACTTTCTGGTTATACATTGGGAGAACTGGCGGCACTTGCCGGCTGGTGACGCCGGAGAATTTAAAACGCGATAAGGGCTGGATTGGCGTGTTACTGGAGATCTGGCTAGGTGCCAGCGCAGGGAGTAAACCTGAGCAAGATTTTGCTGCTCTGGGCGTGGAACTTAAAACTATCCCTGTGGATAGTCTTGGTCGTCCGCTGGAAACAACATTCGTTTGTGTTGCCCCGTTAACGGGTAATAGCGGGGTGACCTGGGAAACCAGCCACGTGCGCCACAAGCTCAAACGCGTACTGTGGATACCGGTTGAAGGCGAGCGCAGCATCCCGCTGGCGCAGCGTCGCGTAGGATCACCGTTACTGTGGAGCCCGAATGAAGAGGAAGACCGACAGCTACGCGAAGACTGGAAGAATTAATGGATATGATTGTTCTCGGTCAGGTTGAGCGGATCACCGCTCGTCACGGGGAATATTTACAGATACGACCGAAAGCAGCGAATGCGAAAGCGCTGACCGAAGCCATTGGTGCCCGGGGCGAACGGATTCTGACGCTGCCGCGCGGCTTTTATTTGAAGAAGAATTTCACCAGTGCGCTACTGGCCCGTCATTTTCTGATCCAGTAGCCATCGCTTTGACCTGCCGCTTTCCGGGCATATAATTACCGCTTCATTTTTTTGGCAGGGCTTTTTAGATGTTATTTGCATGGATAACCGATCCTAACGCCTGGCTTGCGCTCGGTACGCTGACGCTGCTGGAGATCGTTCTTGGGATCGACAATATTATTTTTCTTTCTCTGGTGGTGGCAAAGCTCCCCACAGCACAACGTGCTCATGCGCGTCGGTCTGGGTTGGCGGGAGCATGGTTATGCGTCTGGCACTGCTGGCATCAATCGCCTGGGTTACGCGCCTGACGAATCCGCTTTTTACAATATTCAGTCAGGAAATTTCCGCCCGTGATTTGATTCTGCTTCTTGGTGGCTTGTTCCTTATCTGGAAAGCCAGCAAGGAAATCCACGAATCCATTGAAGGTGAAGAAGAAGGGCTGAAAACACGCGTTTCATCATTCCTCGGCGCTATCGTGCAGATTATGCTGCTGGATATTATCTTCAGCCTCGACTCGGTGATTACCGCTGTGGGTCTGTCAGATCACCTGTTTATTATGATGCAGCCGTGGTGATTGCCGTAGGCGTGATGATGTTTGCCGCGCGCTCGATTGGTGATTTGTCGAACGCCATCCTTCGGTAAAAATGCTGGCGCTCTCTTTCCTGATTCTGGTGGGCTTTACCTTGATTCTGGAAAGTTTCGACATCCACGTACCGAAAGGTTACATCTACTTCGCGATGTTCTTCTCTATTGCGGTTGAAAGCCTCAACCTGATTCGCAACAAAAAGAACCCGCTCTGATACTCCGTACGCTCTCCTGCGGGAGGGCGTACTCACTCCTGTTCCCCTCACAGTTTAAGATTTTCCTGCTTTCAAGATATATAACGTCGGTTTATAAACAGACTATTATCATAGGTGGGCCAAATGAGGATAACCGGATGAAAAATGGGCAGTAATAATTTCTGCAGTCGGACTGGCGTTTGCTGTTTCCGGGTGTTCCAGTGATTACGTCATGGCGACCAAAGATGGCCGTATGATTTTGACCGATGGAAAACCTGAAATTGATGATGATACCGGGCTGGTGAGTTATCACGATCAGCAAGGTAACGCGATGCAAATTAACCGTGATGATGTTTCGCAAATTATTGAACGTTAACAAATAAGGTCAGCATCCGGCTGGCCTTAAGATTTTTCTCTTTCCCTTTTCCCTTCCCTCTGCCATTTTTATATTCCTTATGTCGTGATTATAAAAAAGGAAACGGCTATGCAATATCACCGTATACCCCACAGTTCGCTGGAAGTCAGCACGCTGGGGCTTGGCACGATGACGTTTGGTGAACAGAACAGCGAAGCCGACGCCCACGCACAACTCGACTATGCCGTCGCTCAGGGCATTAACCTTATCGACGTTGCCGAAATGTACCCAGTACCTCCGCGCCCCGAAACGCAAGGGTTAACCGAAACCTACGTCGGCAACTGGCTGGCGAAACATGGCAGCCGCGAAAAGTTAATTATCGCCTCCAAAGTGAGCGGACCGTCGCGCAATAATGACAAGGGCATCCGCCCGGATCAGGCGCTGGATCGGAAGAATATCCGCGAAGCGCTGCATGACAGCCTCAAGCGTCTGCAGACTGATTACCTCGATCTTTATCAGGTGCACTGGCCGCAGCGCCCAACCAACTGCTTCGGCAAACTCGGTTATAGCTGGACAGATTCTGCGCCTGCGGTTTCGCTGCTGGATACACTGGACGCACTGGCAGAGTACCAACGCGCGGGAAAAATTCGTTATATCGGCGTGTCGAACGAAACTGCATTTGGCGTAATGCGCTACCTGCATCTGGCGGACAAACACGATCTGCCGCGTATTGTCACCATTCAGAACCCTTACAGTCTGTTAAACCGCAGTTTTGAAGTAGGTCTGGCAGAAGTCAGCCAGTATGAAGGGGTCGAACTGCTGGCCTATTCGTGCCTGGGTTTCGGTACGCTGACCGGGAAATATCTCAATGGTGCAAAACCCGCTGGCGCACGTAATACGCTCTTTAGTCGCTTCACCCGCTATAGCGGTGAGCAAACGCAAAAAGCCGTCGCGGCGTATGTTGATATCGCCAGAGTCATGGCCTGGATCCTGCTCAGATGGCGCTCGCTTTTGTACGCCGTCAACCGTTTGTTGCCAGCACTCTGCTGGGCGCAACCACGATGGAGCAGCTGAAAACTAACGTCGAAAGTTTGCATCTGGAGTTAAGCGAAGACGTATTAGCTGAAATTGAAGCGGTACATCAGGTTTATACTTATCCGGCACCATAAGATTAACGCCGGTTAAAACCGGCGTTAAATATTAATGACGGCGCTGCCAGATCCACAGCGCCGCTATTGCCAGCGCAAACAGCGCACCGAAGCCAATGCCAATGGGCACGACCGGGATGCCTACCATTACCGCCAGCGAGTAAATGCCCAGCATCAACAACATAGCGCTGTTTTCGCCAAGGTTTTGTACTGCAATCGCATTCCCCGCCCCGACGCTTTTTTTACCCCGTTCCTGTAGCAACGCATTGAGCGGAACGACAAAAAAGCCCCCAGCACGCCAATCAGCATCAACAAGGCATAGGCTGGCAGCAGCTCGTGTTGCAGGGAGAAAATCAGTACCACCACACCAATCAAAATCCCGGCTGGCATACAGCGTGACACGGTTTCCAGCGTAACCAGCTTCGCTGCCGCACCTGCGCCAACCACGATACCAATCGCTACCATCGCGTTGAGATAGGTCGGCGTAGCGTTATCGGTAATGCCCAGCGCCACCGGTACCCACAGCACCAACAGGAAACGCAGCGTGACACCTGCTCCCCAGAATAAACTGGTGCCCACCAGCGAAAAACGCGTTTCACCATTGCGCCATAGCGAGGTGCAGGCATTAAGGAAACTGCGGGTCATGTTGATGAGATTCCAGGACTGCCCCGGACGCGCCGCCGCCAGTTTGGGAATGTAGATATTGGCAACGACCGCACCACCGTAGGCCAGTGCGCATGCGGCCAGGGCGACCAGGACATGCCAGTCAGCCAGTACACCACCGGCTACGGAACCGAGCAAAATCGCCGCTATGGTAGAAGCTTCCATTAAACCGTTAGCTTTCACTAACTTACTACCCGTGGTTAATTCGCCGAGAATACCGTATTTCGCCGGTGAATAGGCTGCAGCACCAACACCCACCAGCGTATAGCCGAGAAACGGATTGATACCAAAGCAGATACTGGCTGCGCCCAGCAGCTTCAGCCGTTGGCAAACATCATCACCCGCCTTTGGCGAAGCTATCCGCCACCTGTCCGACAAACGGCGCAAAAAGAATGTAAGCACCTACAAACACCATTTGCAGGATGGGCTGGCTCCACTCCGGATAGAACTGCGCTTTCAGTAACGCCAGAGTGGCAAACAGCAGCGCATTATCGCCAAACGCAGAGAGAAACTGCGCCACGATAACCGCTTTCATCCCCTTCGACCACAACGAAGTGTTAGTGTGCACTGACTCACTCATCGTGTTGTTCCGCTTCGTCTACCCAGCTTTTCAACGTGACAAAGTCAGGTTTGCCGCTGCCAAGTAATGGCATCTGTTTCAGATAGCGAATATCGCGCGGTACAGCAAGCTCCGGCACGCCGTGCTCGCGGGCATACTGTTGCAACTTATCGCGCGTCAGTTCGTTATCTGTGGTGAAAAGCACCAGTGCCTCGCCTTTGCCGGCATCGCTCTTAATCGCAGTGGCATGGACTTTATCTGGCGAAACACCAAGTGCTAGTTGTTCCACCATTCCAGCGACACCATTCGCCTGCAATTTGGCAAAGCGTTTTGCGCTGGCCCTGAATCTGCACAAAGCCCTGCTCGTCAAAACGCACGATATCGCCAGTGTCATACCAGCCGCGCTCCATTTCGCCGCGAATATTCTCGGCGGTGGGCACTTCCAGTACACCCGGCTTCTCCACCCGCAGATAGCCGTTCATTATGTTCGGCCCTTTCAGTTGCAGGCGTCCGCCCTCTTCGATACCAGGAACTGACAACAGGCGCGCATCCATTCCTGGTAGAATACGCCCTACCGTACCGGGTTTCGCCGCCATCGGTACGTTGATAGAAACGACAGGCGCGCATTCGGTCACACCGTAGCCTTCAAGGATGCGCAGGCCAAATTTTATCCTGCCAAAGCTGTTTGGTACTTTCTTGTAGTTTTTCTGCGCCTGCCACCACATAGCGTAGACGATAGAAGTCATACGGTTGGCAAAGCGCGCGTAGTGACCGAGGAAAGTCGAGGTACCGAACAACACGGTGCAACTGCGGTCATACACCAACTCCGGCACAATGCGGTAATGCAGCGGGCTTGGATAAAGGAACACTTCTGCACCTGTGAGCAGTGGCGTAAACAGGCCTACCGTCAGCCCAAAGGAGTGAAACAGCGGTAACGCCGACATAAAGCGATCGTTGGTGGTGAAGTCGGCAATCGTTTTAATCTGCTCGACGTTCGCCAGAATGCTTTTATGGCTATGGACGACGCCTTTCGGATGTCCTTCAGAACCGGAGGTAAAGAGGATCAGCGCCTCTTCTTCCGGCTGCTGTTTTACCTGTGCCAGACGCGGCATCAGCAAATGAGAGAAGATCCACACTTTGTCGGCAGTGGTGACATCTGCTTTTAAATCTTCCAGATAGACCCCAGCGCACCTGAGTAAGTTTGCTCCGGCAGATGCCAGAGTTTGCCTTTTATCGAGAAACTGACGGGAAGTGAAGATGGTTTTGATTTCAGCCGCCGTAATAGCACTGGTCAACCCTTTTACCCCGGCGGTGTAGTTCATCATTGCGGGAATGCGGCGACGGGCGATGGCCCCAAAATCACTGCCGCACTGATGCCTGCATTGGGCAGCATTAAGCCGATGCGTTCGCTTCAACACTGTATTTTTCAAGGATGCGTCCAACAAACAGCGTTTTCGTAAGCAATTTGCGATAGGAGTCTGGGGTAAAGTTGACGTCGTCGACACATTTCTTCCCGGCTCCGAAGCGGTACATTGCACTCAGTAAAGATTCGTACAGCGTTTCACGCGGGCGCACCGCCATTCGCGCTTCCATCATTATTTGATGCAGCATTTCGCCAGCGATTTTGCGACGGTCACGGGCACGCGGCGCATCCGGCATCTCCACCTGCGTTGGTGGCAAAATATGCAGAGTAATTTGCGGGAACAAGCGACGTTTAACCAGACCTTTCAGGCGGCTGAAGTGCGTAAGTTCCGCCCCTTCAATACGCACAGGAATAACCGTTGCACCAGACTTCGCCGCGACAAAACCCGCACCATCGTAGATTTTCATCAGCGAGCCTGTGGTGGTGATTCGTCCTTCAGGGAAATCACCACTGGTCGGCCCTGTTCCACCAGACGTACCAGATGTTTAATCGCCATAGGTTGCGTCGGGTCGAGAGGAACAAAGTCGATAAATGATTTCAGCCAACGCATATACCACTGTTGGCTTATTGAGGTGTAAACGGCAAACACTGGACGCACAGGTAAAAACAGTCCAAGCAAAATGCCATCAATAAAAGAGACGTGATTAGGCGTAATTAGAACGCGCTCGCCCTTCAGTGCCTGGGTGTCACCCGTAACGCGAACGCGATACAAAACACGGCACAAATTTCGAAAAAAGCTAAAAAGCATTCCAACTCCCTTTGCTCTGATTCAGTAAAAGCGAATGGAGGGAGATTACACGAGATAAAGAACGTGAGCGACAGTAAATTAGGTGCGAAAAAAAACCTGCGCATCCGCGCAGGTTGGTGCAAGAGACAGGGTACGAAGAGCGTACCGAATAATCTCACCAATCAATACCTCTGGGATCTTGATTGTGGTCTGCACGACGACTCTTCGCCAGCGAGAAAACGCAAAGGAATGAAGGGAAATGCAACGAGGTGTGTAAATTGTCGGTTACTGTTACAGATTGATGACCGGCAAAAAAAAACCTGCGCATCTGCGCAGGCTGGTGTAATTCATGTGCTCAACCCGAAGTTGACTTCACCTATCAATACCTCTGGGATCACCACTTAGCAACCTGAAGCCAAACGCCACCAGCGGTCAATCGCAACAGCGTTTCGCAAAGTGTAACCAAAGGTTTGCAATCTCTTTTTTTGTCTTACTTATTTGCGTTTGGCTCACATTCCCACGATGAAAACACGCCACCCCTTGAACCAACGGGCGTTTTCCGTAACACTGAAAGAATGTAAGCGTTTACCCACTAAGGTATTTTCATGGCGACCATAAAGGATGTAGCCCGACTGGCAGGCGTTTCAGTCGCCACCGTTTCCCGCGTCATTAATAATTCACCCAAAGCCAGCGAAGCTCACGGCTTGCTGTGCATAGTGCAATGGAGTCTCTTAGCTATCACCCGAACGCCAACGCCCGTGCGCTGGCGCAGCAGACCACTGAAACGGTCGGTCTGGTCGTTGGTGATGTTTCCGATCCGTTTTTCGGTG
>ENA-OQDE01001228-OQDE01001228.1-human-gut-metagenome-genome-assembly--contig:-NODE-1228-length-10383-cov-4.487812_pt1 | contig 10383 bp, 13 predicted proteins | sample MGYA00242768_ERZ504595 | MGnify/ENA primary metagenome ERZ504595 (study PRJEB26092, sample SAMD00036307) | human gut metagenome | host: Homo sapiens | study: EMG produced TPA metagenomics assembly of...
GGTACCCCGGGGATAACAGGCTGATCATTCCCAAGAGTCCATATCGACGGGATGGTTTGGCACCTCGATGTCGGCTCGTCGCATCCTGGGGCTGGAGCAGGTCCCAAGGGTTCGGCTGTTCGCCGATCAAAGCGGCACGCGAGCTGGGTTCAGAACGTCGTGAGACAGTTTGGTCTCTATCCTCTGCGCTCGTTGGAATCTTGAGGAGGCCTGCCCATAGTACGAGAGGACCTGGGTGGACGAACCTCTGGTATGCCGGTCGTCACGCCAGTGGCGCGGCCGGTTGGCTACGTTCGGAAGGGATAACCGCTGAAAGCATCTAAGCGGGAAGCCTTCTCCAAGATAAGGATTCCATGCGGCCCCGAGCCGCTGAAGACCCCATGCAGAACACGTGTCGATAGGCCGGACGTGGAAGCCCCGCGAGGGTGGAGCCGACCGGTACTAATGGTCGAGAGGCAACCCACATCCACACGCCCGGAAGGCGTGTGGCGCAGGACCCGGCAGGCCCCGCGAAGGCGCACAGGGAGCACGGTCCTCACACGCGCACGATCAGTCAACAGCAACACGCACCGCGTCCATTGTCCGGTCCCCGAACCACCACACGCCGGCGGGAAACCCCGTTTCCCGGCCGATAACCCAAGATTTGCGGCGGCCATGGCCCAGGAGAGACGCCCGGTCCCATTCCGAACCCGGAAGCTAAGACCTGGCACGGCGATGGTACTGCACCCGACAGGGTGTGGGAGAGTAGCACGCCGCCGCACCACACGACAAGGACCCCCGGACGAGGCAACAACCCCCGGGGGTCCTTCTTGTGTATGTTTTTGCTTTCTTCTTATAAATCGAGTATTATAAATTAATAACAGCATAGGTTGCTGTGTTGCTACTTCACGGATATAAATCCTGTCTCTGTAACTTTCCGTTCTTATCAGAAAGGTGCGAAGATGTCTAAGCTGCAACGCTGCAGGAAGTGGCCAATAAGTTTAGTATCAACGCTATTGCCATTCTTATTTTGATGAGCATGGTGCCAGTCGCGAGTGCCTATTCTTATAGCAAGAGTCATTGGCTCAATAAGAACCAGGTTGTAATGCTTATGGCCACGGTGAAAGGCAATTACTTGACTTCGGCCAAGCAGGCTGTCTCCAATATTAATTCAGCAACGAAGTTGGATTCTCGACCGGAACGCGGATGGTTTGGCAGGCAACTTCTCAGAATTTCGGCAAGATGGGTGGGAAGGACAATCGGCCTATACATTTTTAGCGTCCGGGTATACTAAAGACGCGGTTTCGCGTGTAAATACCTATTATATGAAGTCATCTTACCCGGTTGCCCGCATGAGATGTGCTTGTTCATGAGTTTTCTCATTGTTGGGGATTGGGGCATTCTACGATCAATACAGTGATGTACAAGAGTGCATCTGACGCTTACAACAATGGTGTCAGATATCTCACGTCAGATGATATCAAAGGTATTAACAGTAGATATTGAGGTGACACGATGAAGAAGATTTCAAGGATTAGATGGCTAACGACCCTTATGGGTTGGTAGTGTTGATGTTTACGTGCGCGGGTTGCGGTCAGACAGCGGCACAATCTAATGTTCCCAAGCCGGATGCTTCTCAGTCGCGGGTACGCATTTATGAATCCATGGTAGAACTTGAGGACGATAGTCCCCTGATTATTACCGGAGAAATATCGAGAACTTCCGTGATTCGGGATATTGATGATATTACTGATTTCACGTTACTTGACGTGAAGGTCTCGCAGACGCTTAAGGGAACCGTCAACAGTGGCAGCATTATTGTACGTCAGACTGGTTCCGCGGAGCAGGGGAGCGCGGAGACTCTGCTGCAGACCGGTGACGTGGTCATGTTGTTTCTTACGCCGACCGATTTGCCTGGAGAACAGTCATCTCAGTACTATGTGACCGGTGCGACTGCCGGCGTATACCGAGTGACCGACGATACGCAACAATCGTGGAACGTTTTGCGGTCTCAACATGGTAACGCTTCTGATGCATGGCAGCCGGTATTTGAGCGAGTCAACGTAGATTCGGGGGATGAGCTTCCATCAGAGCTGACACCTGCGCAAGTGTACAAACAGGTGAAAGACTAGCCGGTACGTGAGTGGATTCGTCGAAATGACATTCGATGGGTCCACTCACGCCGCTATGCAATTTATGGGCTAGCGCAATGACGGCAGTCATCTGATATCACATTGTGGATGCGCTGTCGCGTGTCTTTCTGAGATGCTGATACTATGTCAGGCATGACGTATCTTTCATGTTGTTGTCGCTGACCGACGCCTGCGGGCGAACGGTTGACGACGCATACTTGAAATACGGTTCATTCTTGATGATTCCCCGATGTCGCATGATTGGCACAACAATATCTGTAGCAGGTCATACAACGGGACGGCAAAGACCAACACCATCATCGACGATCACCATCCACCTGTTTCAACTGCGTTCAACCCATCTGCCCGGTATACGAAACCGAATAACGCACCAATCGAAACGCAGAAGGAAACAGGATCCACGATGACCATTCACAACAGTCTTTCCGAACTCATCGGCGACACGCCACTCGTCAAGCTTCATCACGTCACCGACGGCGTCAAGGCGACCATCGCCGTCAAAGTGGAATACTTCAATCCCGGAGGATCTTCCAAGGACCGCATCGCGGAGCGCATCATCGACGCCGCGGAGCGCTCCGGACAACTCAAGCCCGGCGGTGTGATCGTCGAGCCGACCTCCGGCAACACCGGTGTCGGGCTCGCTCTCGTCGCCCTGCAGCGCGGATACCGCACGATCTTCACGCTGCCCGACAAGGTCTCCGAATCCAAGCGCGCGGTGCTGCGCGCATACGGTGCCGAAGTCGTCGTCACCCCCACCGATGCGGGCCCCGACGACCCGCGGTCCTACTATCAGGTGGCTGAGTGCCTCGCCAACACGATTCCCGGCGGATTCCGACCGAACCAGTACGACAACCCCAACGGGCCGCTGAGTCACTACTACACCACCGGCCCCGAGATCTGGAAAGCCACCGACCACAAAGTTACGCATTTCGTGGCCGGCATCGGTACCGGCGGCACGATCTCAGGCACCGGCAAATACCTCAAGGAGGTTTCTGACGGCGCGGTCACGGTCGTGGGCTCCGATCCGGAAGGCTCCATCTACTCCGACCCGAGCGACGTGCACCAATACGACATTGAAGGCGTGGGGGAGGACTTCTACCCGAAGGCGTTCGACCGGAACATCACCGACGATATCGTGCAGGTCACCGATCGCGAGGCGTTCGAGATGACACGTCGCCTGGCCTCGGAGGAAGGGCTGCTCGTCGGCGGCTCGTCCGGCATGGCCGTCGTCAGCGCCCTGAAATACGCGCGTGAGCACGATCTGGACAGCAATCAGGTCGTCGTCGTGCTGCTGCCGGACTCCGGCCGCAGCTATCTGGAGAAGATCTTCAACGACGACTGGATGCGCGAGAACGGCTATGGCGACATCGTCGAGCGGACCTCCAGGCCATCACTTGCCGAACAGTACCTGTAAGGCCCGGCCAAGGCCCGCCTGAACCGCGTCCGCGAACCCGAACTTCAATATCTCAATATCGAATCAATACAGCAAACTGCAATATAAGGAGACAACCATCATGACCATCTCCACCAACGCCGCAGCCCTCGTCAACACCACTCTCGCCACCCGCGCCATCCACGCCGGACAGGAGCCTGACCCGACCACCGGCACCGTCGTCACGCCGATCTACATGACCTCCACGTTCAAGCAGGACGGCGTGGGCGGACTGCGCAACGGCTACGATTACAGCCGGTCCGTCAATCCCACGCGAAACAGCTTCGATGCGCAGCTCGCCGCCGTCGAGGGCGCGAAATATGCGCTGAGCTTCTCCTCCGGACTCGCGGCGATTGACGTGCTGCTGCGTGCCACGCTGAAGCCCGGCGACAACATCCTGCTCGGCAACGACGTGTACGGCGGCACCTACCGTCTGCTCGCCAAGGTGTTCGTGCCGTGGGGCATCGGGCTCGACGTGGTCGACATCACCGACACTGCCGCCGTCGCCGCCGCGCTTGAAGCCAAGCAATACCGGTACATCTGGTGGAGACGCCTCCAACCCGCTGCTCAACATCACCGACATCGCTGCGACCGCCGACGTCGCGCATCGGCACGGCATCAAGGTCGTGGTGGACAACACGTTCGCCTCCCCGGTTCTGCAGCATCCGCTCGACGACGGTGCCGACGCGGTCGTGTATTCGACCACCAAGTACATCGGCGGGCATTCCGATGTGGTCGGCGGCGCGATCGTGCTCAACGACGAAGAAACCCGCGACGCGGTCGCGTTCCTGCAGAACGCGCCGGCGCGGTGCCATCCCCGTTCGACTCGTGGCTGGACATCCGCGGCTGAAGACCCTGGCCGTGCGAGTGCAGCGCCACAGCGAAAACGCGCTGAAGATCGCGCAATGGCTGGAAACCCGTCCGGAAGTGGAGCGCGTGTGGTACCCGGGACTGGAATCCCACCCGGGTCACGAGATTGCCGCCCGTCAGATGCACGGCGGCTTCGGCGGCATGATTTCCGTGCAGCTCGCGGCCGGTTTCGAGGCGGCCAAGCGGTTCGCCGGCGCCACGCAGATCTTCACGCTCGCCGAGTCACTGGCGGAGTGGAGAGCCTGATCGAGCACCCGGGCGCGATGACCCATGCCTCAGTGGCCGGCACCACGCTGGAGGTGCCCGCGAACCTAGTGCGCCTGTCCGTCGGCATCGAAGGCGCCGACGACCTGATCGCAGACCTGGAGCAGGCCTTCGCCGCCATCTGATTCGGCGGCACGCCGACGGGCATGCATGCAAGGCCCGGTTTGCGTCCATAAGTGCGCGCACTTGTCGTTTCGGCGCGCACTTAGCGACGCTTTTGGGACGACGGAGAAGGAAAGAGAGGGGAGAGAGGCAGTCCCGACGCTGTACTCGAAGGAGCGGTGGCCGGAATGCGGTAATGTTGGGAAGCATGACAGATCAGGTGGCGGCGCTGGGGGCGCTCAAACGGTATTTCGGCTATGACTCGTTCCGACCGGGGCAGTCAGGGCTCGTCGACGCGATCCTCGCCGGGCGCGACGTGCTCGGCGTGATGCCGACCGGCGCCGGAAAATCCGTGTGCTACCAGATTCCGGCCACACTGCTGCCCGGCGTCACAATCGTCATCTCGCCGCTGATCTCCCTGATGCGCGACCAGGTCGACGCGCTCAACGACGCCGGCATCCCAGCCGCATACGTCAACACCACGCAGGGCGGCGATGAGCAGGCCATGGTGCTGGCACAGGCCGCGCAGGGCGACATCAAACTGCTGTATGTGGCCCCTGAACGATTGGAGACCGAACGGTTCCGCAACTTCGCCACGCGCGTGCCTATCTCGCTGGTGGCCGTCGACGAAGCCACTGCGTGTCGCAATGGGGGCAGGATTTCCGCTCGTCATATCTCGGCATCGGCGAGTTCATCGCCGGCTTGCGGCCCGCCCGACCGTAGCCGCGTTCACCGCCACCGCCACCGAGCGCGTCCGCTGCGACATCATCGGCATCCTGGGACTCAACGCCCCGCAAGTCACCGTCACCGGATTCGACCGAGAGAACCTGTACTTCGACGTGCTCAAGATCGAGACCAAATACAAGGCGGCATGGGTCGCACGATACGTAGCCGAGCATCCGGCCGAATCCGGCATCGTCTACTGCGCCACGCGCAAGGAGACGGAGGCACTCGCCGCGGCCCTCAACCACACCGTGCCGGCGTTGCGCGGAGCGGCGGGTGGCAGTGCGGCAGACTCCGTCATGCGCGATGGCCCCGTCGCGGTCGCCTACCACGGCGGCATGCCGGCCGACGTACGCAACCAGGCGCAACGCGACTTCGTCACCGACGCGTGCCGGTAGTCGTCGCCACCAATGCGTTCGGCATGGGCATCGACAAGTCGAACGTCCGCTACGTCATCCACCACAACATGCCGGAAAGCATCGAGGCATACTATCAGGAAGCCGGTCGCGCCGGCCGAGACGGGGAGCCGAGCCGATGCACACTGCTGTGGAACGAATCCGACATCGTCACCCGTCGGCGCCTGCTCGACATGGACAACGACAACGAACGGCTGACCCCGGAAGAGCGCGAGACCGTGCGCATGAGCAAGCGCCGTCTGCTGGACGGCATGATCGGCTACTGCCGTACCACCGACTGCCTGCACGTCTACATGACCCGCTACTTCGGCGAGAACACGTCAAGAACCGGCACATGCACGGGCGGTTGCACGAATTGCGACAGCACGTTCGAAACCCTTGACGTGACCGACATCGCGCGGTCAATCAGCCGATGCGTGCACGATGCCATGTACGATTACGACGATCAGGGGCGACCGACGTGCGGCCCCGTGCGCCAAGGCCTCGGCTCGGGGAAAATCGTGGCGATACTGCGCGGCTCCAAGGCCAAGGACCTCATCGCGCGGCATCTTGACAGGTGCCCGAGCTACGGTCGTCTGCACGATGCGCCCGAAGCTCGAATCCGCGACGTGCTCAGCCAGATGGCCACCGACGGATTCCTCTCCATCGCCGAAGGACGGCTGCCGATCGTCGGCTTCGGGCAGCGCGCGGCGGAAACGGTCGCGCCCGAATTCCGATATGAGATCAAACGGGTCGAGCGCAAGGCCGCCGGCGCCGGAACGGGCGTGACGTCACGAACCGATTCCAGTTCGAAATCCGCGGCGTCGGACGGCCCGGCATTGGGCTCGTACGCCCCCGACGACGAGAACGAGACGTTGTTCCAGAAACTGCGCGAACTGCGTCTGTCCATCGCCCGCGAGAACAGCCTACCCCCATACATGGTGTTCAACGATCGCACGCTGCGCGACATGTCCCGTCTCCGCCCCATCACCGACGCGCAGTTCCTCGCCGTCAACGCGTGGGTGACAGCAAGCTGGCCAAATACGGCAAGCGATTCATGGAGGCCATCGCCGGCTTCGACGATTGACAGCGCCGCTACATCGCACCGGACTCGCCTCGTGCCGTATATGTCGTATATAAGGAACGCCTATAGCCAAGAATGCGGCGAGACGCGCGCGATAGTGAGACAATGGTCGATGGAATGCCGGCTAACGGTCGTACGCGCCGGCGTCATATCGAGCAAAAGGAGTCTGCGATGCAGAAGAAAAGCCGATTGTCGAAAGTTTCCAGCTGGATCACACGAAGGTCAAGGCGCCGTACGTGCGTTACATCGACACCGAGACCGGCCCCAACGGCGACGTGATCTCCAACTATGACCTGCGTCTGGTACAGCCCAACGAGAACGCGATTCCAACCGCAGGTCTGCACACCATCGAGCACACCATCGCCGTGCTGCTGCGCGAACGCATCCCCGGCTACATCGACTGCTCTCCGTTCGGCTGCCGCACCGGCTTCCACCTGCTGACCTGGGGCACGCACTCCACCGAGGATGTGGCCCGCGCCCTCAAGGAATCGCTGGAATTCATCGCATACAAGGCCACGTGGGACGACGTTCCCGCCACGACCATCGAAAGCTGCGGCAACTACCGTGACCACAGCCTGTTCACCGCCAAGGAGTGGTGCAAGGACATCCTCGCCAAGGGCATCAGCTCCGACCCGTTCGAGCGCAAGGTCGTCTGAGGCTGGGACTGGCCGACACAGTCGTATTCCCGGCATTGGTCCGGGTTATGAGATGAGGGCGGCATCGGTATCGGACCGGTGCGCCTCATCCCATAACGACTCCCGGTAAACGGCACATGCACTCCAATCGGACGAGTGCCATGATAGCCTTACGGCCAGTTGTCCAACACACGAACATGAGGTGACCGGTGACTGACAGTGCTTCCCAGCGGCGATTCCGACACGCGACCATGCGCGACTACCCGCACATGCAGAAGAACTACGCGCGCGCCCGCGAGCTGATGGCACGCAACGGCAACCCCACCAATGGGGCGACACCTTCCCCAAAGACGACGTCGTACGCGACGACATCGCGCAGCGACGCGCCATGCTGCTCGTCGACGAAGTGGGCGGACACGAGCGCATCCTCGCGCAATTCGCGCTATGCCCCGGCGAAGACCCCACCTACCATCACATCGACGGCGCCTGGCTCGACGACGATTCCTACGTCACCATCCACCGCATCGCGTCCTCCGGCCTCGTCAAGCACGCCGCCCGCGACTGCATCGCCTGGGCCCTCAAGCATTACGGCAACGTCCGCGCCGACACCCACCCCAACAACAAGGCCATGCAGCACGTCCTCGAAACCAGCGGATTCGCCCGCTGCGGCCTGATACAGCTGCTTGACCGGCCCACCGATACGACAAGGATCGCATACCAGCGTCACGAGTGGTAACGCCCGGCACGAAACAACGGCGCGTCGCCTGCGTTGCTCTTCAGTCGCCGAACATGCTCCCGCTGGCGGGAGCTGTCGCGCGCAGCGAGACCGAGGGTGGTCTGATGCACTACTGGCCGTGAAGACCACCCCCAGTTGCTTCGCGACAGCCCCTGCCAGCGGGAGCACGTTATTCCGCGTCGGATGCGTTCAGCTTGGAGCGCTTGCGGCCGTAGGCGAAGTAGACGATCAGCCCCAGGCCGAACCAGACCGCGAACCGCACCCAGGTCTCCCAATTGAGACCGGCGATCAGCACCATGCAGAATGCGATTGCCAGAATCGGTGTGAACGGCACGCCCGGAGCGCGGAACCCGCGATGCGCGTCCGGCTGGTCCTGCGCATCCACATCACGCCGGCCGACACAATGATGAACGCGGACAGCGTACCGATGTTCACCAGCTCGAACAGCACGTTGATGTTGATGAATCCGCCCGCGAACGCGGTCAGCAGTCCGAAGAACCACGTCCTTGAACGGGGTGCGGTACTTGTCATGCACGTCGCCGAAGAACTTCGGGAACAGGCCGTCACGGCTCATCGCGTAGCAGATGCGCGACTGGCCGTACAGCTGCACCAGCATCACCGTGGTCATGCCGATCAGCGCGCCGAGGTTGACGATCACTGCCAGCCAGTTCATGCCGGTCTTCAGGATCACGCCGGCCACCGGCGCGTCGATGAACTGCGCGAACTGCTCATACGGCACCACGCCGGTCATGATGAGCGTCATCACGATGTACAGGATCGTGGAGATGACCAGCGAATACAGGATGCCACGCGGCAGCGTCCTGTTCGGGTTGACGGTCTCCTCGGCCGACGACGACACCGCGTCGAAGCCGATGAAGCTGAAGAACACGATCGACGCGGCCGGCACGATGCCATACGGCTGCGTCGAACCGGGCTGGAACTGGTAGATGCCGTACGGCGCGAACGGCTTCCAGTTGGACGGGTTGACATACCAGATGACGCACACGATGAACAACACGATGATCGCGAGCTTGATGAGCACCATGATGTCGTTGGCCTTCTTCGTCTGGTTGATGCCGATCGACAGCACCCAGGTGATGAGCAGCACGATCACGAAACCGGGAAGATTGAAGTATGTGGTCGTATTGGGGTTGGTGCCGTACGCGGCGGTCAGCTCGACCGGCAGATGCAGTCCGAACCTTCGAGCAGCTTGTTGAAATAGCCGCTCCATCCGGCGGACACCGTGGCCGCCTGCAGCGCGTACTCCAGAATCAGGTCCCAGCCGATCACGAACGCGATCAGTTCCCCGAACGCGAGATAGGCGTACGAGTATGCCGAGCCGGAAACCGGCGCCATCGACGCGAATTCGGCATAGCACAGGCCGGCGAAGCGCAGCAGACCGCGGCCAGCAGGAACGACACCATCAACGCCGGGCCGGCGGTCAGCGCGCCCTTGCCGGTGAGTACGAAGATGCCGGTGCCGATGATCGCTCCGATGCCCAGCATCGTCAGGTCGAACGTGTGCATCGTGCGTTTGAGCGGGGTGGATTCGGCGGCAAGCTGATCCACCGATTTCTTGCGAAACAGATCCATGGTCTTCTCTCAATATATGGAATGGATTGGGCTGTACCGGACGGCGTTCCGGGACCCCGGCACGCCTCAACGCCGGGAATCTGATGCGGCGGCGGTCGACCGCGGACGCCGCGAATATGCGTCGTACAGCATACGGCAATGCGCCGGACAACGCCGCTGCCGGCTGAGGTCGGATTCGTGCCGTCATGCGACGCGCTCCGGCATTCGTCATCATGCCGCGCCACAATAAGAGCCATGACTTTGAACGCAGCATCCGAATTGCAGTTTTCATCCCCGGCTGGCGAGGCCAACTACCGGGCGGCGCGACGCCGGTACCCCGCGCAGGCGATCGTCGACCTGGCCACGTTGAGGGACAACATGGCCCACTTGGTCGATGTGGTGGGCGGCCCGCATTCCGGCACGGCGGTGATGGGCGTGG
>ENA-OQDE01001230-OQDE01001230.1-human-gut-metagenome-genome-assembly--contig:-NODE-1230-length-10368-cov-6.731374_pt1 | contig 10368 bp, 9 predicted proteins | sample MGYA00242768_ERZ504595 | MGnify/ENA primary metagenome ERZ504595 (study PRJEB26092, sample SAMD00036307) | human gut metagenome | host: Homo sapiens | study: EMG produced TPA metagenomics assembly of...
TGCGACAGGCGATGCGGCTTGCGCGCTTTGGCGCGCCTCCGGGCGGCCTTGCGCTGGGCCGGCCCGGCGATGTAATAGCGGCTCGTCCAAGGCCCGGTCTTGAGCCGCCTGGCCGATAGGACGGTAGGATTCGCTCTCGTTGGACGGGAACCACGTGTTGCGTTTGATCTCACGGCTGACGGTGGACGGGCTGCGCCCGATCATCGCGCCGATCGCCCGTATGCCGGTCCCGTTGCCGATCTCGATCTGGATGACCTGGCGTTCCTCTTCCGACAGGTGCGAATATACTTCCCCCCATAGGTGCAACATCCCTTCCGGACTGGTTTTCTAGACAATCTCCAATCTAACGGGGTGTTGCACTTTCATTTAGACAACGGGTAAAAGCTTCCCTATTTGATAGACGTGATAGCATCACAGATGGATAACGCTTAAATTCCGATACACGTACTTTTGGTCCGGAGAAACTATGCCTAATATAGAACCACTTATTTCCATCATCGTTCCCGTCTACAACTCGGAAAAATATTTATCACGCTGTATTGAATCCATTCTTGCCCAATCATTCAAAAATCTTGAAATAATTCTCATTGATGATGGCTCCAAAGATGCATCATCAAGTATCTGCGATTCCTACGCAGCTAGCGATTCACGAATCAAAGTAATCCACCAAGAAAATGGCGGAATTGCCAAAGCGCAGAATACCGGTTTGGATATCGCTCACGGGGACTATATCGCTTTCGCGGATAATGACGATATACTCGACAGGCATAACATCGAATACTTACTGCATGCTTTACAAATCACTGGTGCAGATATGAGCAAAGCAAGGTGGCAGCAATTCGGCGTTTCCCAATTAGAAATTATCTCGCATCAAGCTCTGCAAGGTACTGTCGCACCAAAAATGATAAGTGTTTTCAACAGTCCGTTGCTTGCTTATCAAACGGTATTCAGCAAAACTCTCCGATTAATAGGAGAATATACCGGACATAATACAGAAGCACGATATTTTAACGAAGCGAACTGGTGTCGTCTGTACAAACGTGAGTTGTGGGATGGCATTCGGTTCCCAGAGGGGATGTATGCGCAGGATGTGATGGTCGCAGGCCGACTGTACGCGCGTATGAACAAAGTAGCCGATATTGATTGCGTGTTGTATTATTGGCTGCAATCTGCAGGCTCTGTAACACACAAGGAACGTAGTTTCAGCTTCTACCATGACAACGTGACGGCTGGAATCACGAATTTCGAATATGCGCTTGAACACGGTGTGATGCCGGCGCGTAGCTACTACACGCTGATCGGTTCCGTCAATGAGGAAGCAACTGCACCAGATATCAACGAGTCTAGCAACCGGATTCAGTACGAGGCAGATCTGAAAAAGAAAGCCGAGCTTCTTGAACGTCTGACTACGTGTCAACGTCTACAATGCGCGGCACTACAAAAATCCGCCTGTTCGAGAAGGGTATATACGATCGCAAAGTCAAGAACATGGCATAGCAGATACTGCTGTTTATGGAGTGCGGCGGCTACATTAGCCGCCGGCACCTCCATAAACAGCAGTATAAAATACGTTATCTATGCCAACGAACGGCACGTACACATTCAACGCGGCGTTCTTCACCCCACGCACAGCATTGATGGGTAACCAAGCTGCGCGATAAGTAACATTCTGCACCGGTTCAGGCATTTTCTTAATGGTTTTCGCCGTCAAAAACTGCAGACCCTTATGGAGCGACGCCTCACTGCCGGGAAGATCCTCATTGGATTTGTCGCCTTATATAAACCGTGCATATTTGTCTGCAACGATTCGCCCTCATGCGCACGAGAACTTGCTCCCATCAGCATGGCAGTGGAATAAACCAGCGAATCAACCTCGATACGTGCATATCGATCCGACATGACCCATGCGGGATAGTACCCCTGCGACTGGCAGATGTAGCCGTTGGCGCGTTCGATGGCGTGGGACACGGTACCATCTTCGCCCATCTCACCTTCAGGCAGAAAGTCCTCGTATTTCCATCCGTATTCAAATAACGGCTTCAATGCTTCCACACGGAACCAATAGCAGGAGCCGATGGCGGATGCCGAAGGCTTACCCGGCTCAGCGGCACATGGATATCGAAGCGATCTTCCAGCAGTTCCTTCGTGATCTCGAAGTTCGCGCCCCAGTCATGCGGCAGGGTGTGCGCAAAGTACAGGGCATGGAAGGGCGGCGGCGGGGCGACCTGACCCAGACGCGGTTCATTGGAGAACAGCGTGAGAATGTTCTCCACATAGTCGCGGCTGGCAAGCGTGTTCTCCATCAGCTTGTACGCGAAGCCTTGACTTTCGGTACCGTGATGGCCGTTCTCCTGATTCTGGCTCGACTTCTTGTCGTGCGCGAAACCGATGACATCGTATTTACCACTCAGCACGACATCGCATGCCGCGACCAGCAGCGCGGACACGTCACGGCCACGGTTCACCACGGAGATGAACGTGACCGGATGGTTCACGCCGTGGGAGGCCATATAATCGCGGATCGCGTCGATCTTGTCTTCGGTGGTCGTGATGTACAGGTCGGTCTCTTCCGGCAGAGCGCTGATGTAACGGCAGGTGTCACCCAGCAGGTCAAGGAAGTAGATGTGGTAGATGAACGCGGAACGCACGTCGGCTCCGGTTCTCGGATTGCGGGTCACGGTCGGCAGCACATAGTCGAGGTGCAGGGCTTTGCGAATGTCGTCGATATTGTAGTTCGGCAGAATCGCGTCCCAGATCAGGTCGACGTCGTAATCTGTCTCGTCCTTCAGGAAATCGTACAGATCCAGCGCTGGCTGGCCTGCGGTCTGATCGAAGTAGGCACTGTAGTCAACGAAGAAGGAACGACGCTTGAACACCGGGCAACGGTCGTCGCGCAGCATTTGCATCGGCATGTACAGCAGCGGGTAAGACGAGTAGCCTTGTACTTGCGCCAATCGATGTAGGACGCCCATTTGAAGCCAAGCTGGGCGAAATGCTTGGTGAAGGTCATCTCATGCTTGCGTGTGACTTCCGCGTAGTCCTTCCACAGGGGCATGTTCTCCCAGTACTCGTGGAACGCCTGCGAGGAGACCAAGCTGCGGCGGTATGCATGCCAGTAGGCCTGCAGATGCGTGGGGATCTTCTCATCGTTCACGGTTTCGCCCGCGTACGCCGTGATGCCCCAGAAATCCACATCCTTGCGGGACATGGTTTCGAACATCTCCTTGAACGGGTAAACAGGGCCCATGATGGTGTCGTTCAGGCACAGCACTTCATCGTAGGTTTCCAGCTTCTCCCAGCCGATGGTCAGCAGCGCCTGCTTGTACGCGGCGACATCAAGCCCCGTGTTCTCACGAACCATGATGATGTCCGTGTATTTGCCGAACATCTTGCGGGCCTCATCATCAATCTTGCCATTCACGATGACGACGAGATCGGTCAGGTTCCGCATCAGATCCTCAAGGAAGCCATCGAGGAACTTCGCCGCACGACCGTTCTTATCGTAGAAACAGAGTATGCCCAGCCGCTTGGCCGTCGAATTGTCTACAAGAGTCATTTACTCATTCCATTCACTGTGCACAACATACTAGCGTACAAACCTTTTCACAATCTGTCCCATCTTCGCGCAAAGGATATAACAGGCTTCATCTTCTCATGCAGCTTCCACCAACGACTGCCTTGAATCTTCTTCAGGTTCTCGGTCAAATCATTTATGTCCGCTATGCGATGCTCTTCCACATCGCGAGGTATTCCACTCAGAGGGTACACGTTCGCGGAAACAAACAGCGAAGTGTCACTCTTCCGAGTGTTCACGGAATCCCCCAAATCAATAACGATTTGCGGGTCCGGATCCAGGAAGAAGTACGTTCCGTTCATCTCCAAAGAAGCGTTATTCCAACAATGGCGTTCAATCCCATTGACCTTCAAATCAGTGATGACGCAGGGAGACTCTCCGAAATCCACACGAGCCGTCCTCTTGCCATGTGGCACATGTATCTCAACAGAGTTGTTCTTCTTCAACCGTTGTTCTTGCTCCAGTACATCGCTTGCAGCAAAAACATATCCTTCACCAGCGAAAGACTGTACCGTCTGCTCGTAGAAGGCGGCATTGGGATTGGCAAGTCTACGATGCGCAGCTACATATTCGCCAATCATTTTCTGAGATTCTACGAGATATTCTCCGTATATCCGGTCGCTAATCGTTTTCCTATGCTTCTCAGCAATGCCTTTCTCATAGACAGCCTCAAAAGCGTTGCTGATGGAGTAGCAAGCAACAAAATCGTTTCTATGAGAGGTTTGAAACTCCACAGCCGCTGAATAGCCATCCTCAATGGCCGACACCAATTCTTCCGGCGTCCGTCTATTAGATACAGCATTCCTCATGGCTTCATGAAGAGAATAGCCGTCCGGCTTGGAACGCCCCGAGAAATTGTAATATTCGGCAAGTTCATAGTTGCTCTCGTTCAAGTATCCCGGACCGCCAAAACGATCGTACAAGAACACAGGTATGCCCTGTACAAGGCAGTATTGCACCGTCTTGCCTATCGAAATCACACAATCATAGTGATCCAACAACTCCGCAGAGGTGATGGCCGGCTTCTCGCTGCCTATCGCGTCGATGAGCATGTCCACTTGATATCCCCTAGCGGAAAGAAGGCTCATCGCCTCCTGTAATTCCTTCGGCGGATGGTTGGAGACCACTAGTATCTTATGCATCTCGCTTGATTGCATATGCTTTGATGCGACAAAATCAAGCGGCGCAGGATTCGGATAAAGCATCATCCGCTCGTAGGAACGAAACTCCGATTTCTGTGCATCACGTGTATTCGGAGCATTAAAGACGATGACATCAGCCAGCTTAGCTTCAAGATCGAAAGTATACGGATGCTCAATGTACACTTCCCGGTACGGCGACAAGTGTGAGAAAATCATAAGAGGGTCGGACTTCGCCGTATTATCCACGAATTCCTTCAGCAACTGCACAGGTAACGTCTCATGCTGAACCCATATGATATCGAAATCGCTCAGCGAGAGCGCAGACGATTCCTCCGACTCGGGAGTGAGGACACGGAACCCATTCTCCTGCAGAATATCCGACATTGGAGAGCCACACATCCAAGCGAACAATGTGACTTGGCAACCCTGCTTTCGCAGGTATTGTGCAAGCTCAAAAGCTTGCACCTCACTGCCTCCAATACCGGAAAAAGCACTCTGAGTTATCAGGACTCGTGATCCATCACGCATGATTTAAGTCTAATGCCCCACCGAATATAGTCAAAGAACGGACACATCAATATGGGGATGCATCAATACTTGGTTATATTCCTTATCCTTTTTAATGCCGAAGTTGTATACGTTTTCCTGCCTCAGGACAAGATCATATCCTTCTGCAACCGCAATATTGATATGGAAACTGCCATACGGCAACGTATTTCCTATGTTGAAGCGAATGCGATGAGTTCCCTTTGCGAAGATACCCTCACCCTTGCAGGAACGTGTTGAAGCGGCAACGGAAACGCGTCCCTCCTGATCTATGAGATTGATCGCGAAAACGCCTCCCTGCAAATCACGCTTGCATTCAAGTGTTGCTTCGACAACGAAGTCCTCGTTGATATCGAGTAGCTGACGTTCCTCGTCGGAAACGACAACCTTAATGTCCTTCAACTCACACGCAGCGCTAGTGCTCAACTTCTTCTCATTATTTTCAGCAGCAACCTCAGCCTGTTGCCTGCGTAGGAAGATGTTCGAATACGCATTGGCCACTTCATCAGGCTTACCGAACTTGGTAATATGCCCATTTTCAATCAGCATTGCCTTATTGCAATACTTACGAACATCATTCATGGAATGAGTGACAAGAATAATTGTCTTCTTCTCACGCTTCGCGTCAAAGAAAAAGTCCTGACACTTCTTCTGGAAAGCCTCATCGCCAACGGCAAGAACCTCATCAAGAACAAGAATGTCTCCCTGAGACTTAATCGCGACGGAAAAGGCAAGCCTCACCTGCATACCACTGGAGTAGTTCTTGAGCTTCTGCTCCATGAAATCGCCCAGCTCGGCAAAATCGACGATATCGTCATACATGGCGTCAATTTCGTCTTTGGAGAAGCCCAGCATTGCGCCATTCAGATACACATTCTCTCTGCCAGTCAGCTCAGGGTTGAAACCAACGCCAAGCTCAATGAAGGGGACAAGCTTGCCTTCAACCTGAACGCTACCGGTATTCGGCGTATAGATTTGCGAAATAATTTTCAGCAACGTCGATTTTCCAGAACCATTCTGCCCGACAATGCCAAAGAAATCGCCCTTGTGCACTTCAAAGGAGATGTCCTTCAGAACTTCCTGAATCGTATACCCGTGAACACCACGAATAAGATTGAACAAAGAGTTCTTCAAGCTGCTCGATTTCTCCGTAGGAAGCTTGAAGCTTTTAGAGACGTTCGTAACCTTGAGCGCAATATCCGAAGTTTGCTGCATATCTTCCTTCATTACACCAGCTCCGCGAACAACTTAGAACGAGACTCGAAAAACACCAGTCCACCTATAAAAATGACAACGGACAGAGCGACCGGAATCAAACCGACCAATGACGTACTGAACGATTGCCATACCGTCTGATTCTCGGGCGCAATAAGCACATACCGGGCGTCCTGAATTATCTGTGCCATAGGATTAAGCAGAATGAAACGAGCTGCTTGAGGACCAATATTGGTGGCCACCAAAGAAATAGGGTAAATGATGGGCGTAGCGTAGAAGCAGCTTGCAGAACGACTTCCCAAATAGGGCTCAAATCACGGAAGTTCACGAACAATGCGCCCAGGAAAAATGCAAGACCTGATGCAATGAGCAGAAGCTCCGCAAAAATAGGGATAATCAAGACCGCTTTAAACGAAATATGCACACCATTGATAAGGATGAAAAAATCATCACGATGAGGTTGATCCCAAAATTGATCAGCGCACTCATAATCGAGGCAATGGTAACCGTGATCTTGGGGAAATGAATCTTTCTAAGCAGATCACCATGACCCACAACTGAAGTCATACCGCCGTTCGTGGCTTCCGCGAGGAAATTCCACATAACGCTACCCAGCAGAAGAGCAACTGCGAAATGCGGAACATCAGCGCCGAAGCGAAGGAACCGCACAAAAACCAGATACATTATGGCGAACAGCATAAGCGGCTTCAGCACAGACCACAGGTAACCCAAAATAGACTGCTGATATCGCAGCTTGAAATCCGTACTGACCATCGCCTTAAGTAACAGCCAATTTTTCCTTGTAAAAAGTTCGTTGACTTTCAATTAACCAATCCCTATAGAAGTATCAAACCATTCAACGGTTCAGTCGTGCTTCGACTTGACGATGATTTTGTTGTCGGCAACATCCTTAAGATGCTTGCCGTACGGGCTCTTGCCGTACTTCTCGGCAGCCTTCATCAGCTGCTCACGGTCGATCCAGCCATTCTCGAACGCGATCTCCTCGGCCACCGCGATCGGCAGCCCCTGCGCCCGCTGCACGGTACGCACGAACTCGCCCGCCTCGAACAGGGAGTCCATCGTGCCGGTGTCGAGCCAGGCGTAGCCGCGGCCGAGCGTCTGCACGTTCAGCGAACCGTCCTCCAGATACATCCTGTTGAGGTCCGTGATCTCCAGTTCGCCGCGAGCGCTCGGTTTGATCCGCTTGGCGAACTCGACCACGCGCTCGTCGTAGAAGTACAGGCCGGTCACCGCGTAGTTGGACGCGGGATGCTCCGGCTTCTCCACGATGGAGATGGCCTTCTTGTTCTCGTCGAACTCGACCACGCCGTAGCGTTCCGGGTCGTCCACGTAGTAGCCGAACACCGTGGCACCATGCTCGGCCGCAGCCGCCTTGCGCAGCGTGCGGCCCAAGCCATTGCCGTAGAAGATGTTGTCGCCCAGCACCAGAGCGCACGGCTCGCCGTCGATGAACTCCTCGCCCAGCAGGAACGCCTGGGCCAAGCCGTCGGGGCTCGGCTGCACCTTGTAGGAGAAGCTCACGCCGTACTGGCTGCCGTCGCCCAGCAGACGCTCGAAGTTCGGCAGATCGTGCGGCGTGCTGATGATCAGGATGTCGCGGATCCCGGCCATCATCAGCACGCTCAGCGGATAGTAGATCATCGGCTTGTCGTACACGGGAAGCAGCTGCTTCGATGTCACCGTGGTGAGCGGGTAAAGACGGGTTCCCGAGCCACCGGCAAGAATGATGCCCTTCATAACACGACCTGCTTTCTTTCTCCGATACCTTCACGAAGCTTCGTAAGCGGTTCCAGCTTAATAGCCGCGCCACCTATATGAAAACCGCGCAGTGAAGTCTGCGCGGTTTCATTGCATTCACTGGGCGAATCCGGATTCGTTTCTGTTCAAGCTTTCCAGACTCCGGTTAATGCGTTTACGGGTCAGCAGCAACACGCCACCCAGCAGGACAACGTCCGAGTTCTTGCGCACTTTGGGTTTTCAGGCCTGACGTGAAAGGCATGGCCCCGCGTCCTGTGTACGTTTTTTTCATTCGCCAAAACTAAAAACCGAGATTGGAAACCAGGAGGCGGAACCATGCCCGAGAACATCATACAGATCGACCAGCACATGCTCGAGACCAGGCTCGACCGGCTCGTCACGCAGAAGGTCACCGAGATACTCAACGCGATGCTCGACGCGGAGGCCGACGAGATCGCCGGGGCGTCCAGATACGAGCGTTCCGGCGGCTGGAAGGCGTACCGCGCCGACCATTACGAACGCAGGATCACCGCCAAGGCCGGCACGCTCGAGCTGAAGGTGCCCAAACTGAAGGGCGCCCTGTTCGAATCGGCGGTGGTCGAACGCTACCGCCGGCGCGGGGAAAGCGTCGAGGAGGCCCTGATCGACATGTACCTGGCGGGCGTCTCCACCCGCCAGGTCGACGACATCAGCCAGCTGCTGTGGGGCGAGAGGATGCCCTCGCAGACCCTCTCCGACAAACTCAAGAGGGTGTACGCCGACATCGACTCGTGGCGCACGAGGCCGTTGGAACGCGAATACCCCTACGTGTTCATGGACGGCGTGTGGCACAGGCGCTCGTGGGGCGGCTCGGTGGAGAACGTGAGCGTGCTCGTCGCCGTCGGGGTGGACTCCGAAGGCCACCGCGAGGTCATCGGAGTGGCCGAGGGCATGAAGGAGGATTCCGCCAGCTGGGAGCAGTTCGTCAGAGGCATGATCGAGCGCGGCCTCAGGGGCGTCAGGCTGGTGGTGGGCGACCGTTGCGCGGGCCTGGTCTCCACGGTGCGCTCCATGCTCCCGCGGGCGGGGTACCAGCGGTGCATGGGGTGGTGCCGTTTTGTTGGACTTCTTTATCCTTGCTTTTTGATTATGCCACGAGTCCGAGCTCGCGGCGCCGGCCCATGATGCTCATGCCAAACTCGGTCTTGATGCGTTTGTCGCGGTACCAGACCATGTAGTCGTCGAGCATGCCGATGAACTCGTCCATCGAGACCCCGGCGAAGCTGCGCTTGTGGAAGAACTCCTGCTTGAGCCTGCCGAAGAACCCCTCAGCGGCGGCGTTGTCCGGGCTGCAGCCTTCGCGCTCATCGAACGCGTCAGCTTGTGCTCCTCGCAGATGCGGATCCATTCCGGCCACCTATAGTGACAGCCGCGATCGGAATGGATGACCGGCCTGTCGCCCTCGCCGAGCGTGGAGCACGCGTCCGAAAGCATGCCGTCGGCCAGCTCGGCGTTGGGGCTCGTGCCGATCGTCCAGGCGACGGGAAGCCCGTCGTAGCAGTCGATCAGGGGCGACAGGTACGCCTTGCCCGCCGGGATGCTGAACTCGGTCAGGTCCGTCACCCACAGCATGTTCGGCCCGTCGGCGTGGAAGTCGCGGTTGACCAGATTCTCAGGAGCCCTAATGAGCTCGCCCTTGTACGAGCTGTAGCGCTTCGCGCTCTTGAACAACGGCACCATGCCGTGCTTGGTCATGAGTTTCATGACGCGTTTGGCCGACACCGTTATCCCCATGCCCTGCAATTCCAGGTGCACGCGCTTGTAGCCGTAGCGCTTCTCGCTGTTCTCGAACGCCCCCTCGACCAAGGGAAGCAGCCACGCATCCCGGTCCGGCCTCCTCATGGCGTTGAGCGGTAATGGTAGGTGCTGTGCGCGAGCCCGACCACGGGCAGCAGGCTTTTCACGCTCACTCTCTGAGCCTCACTGATTTGCTTGACGAGAATCGTCTTCTCCCGGTTGGTCAGGTTTTCCGGGTCTGCGCCCGGCTCTTTTCCCAACAGCTCCAACGCGCCCCGGCGGATCGCGATCTCGACGTCGAGCTCCCTCTTCTCCCGCCGCTGCCGCTCGACGTCGCGTCCAGCTCGTCCAGACGGG
>ENA-OQDE01001231-OQDE01001231.1-human-gut-metagenome-genome-assembly--contig:-NODE-1231-length-10368-cov-4.031149_pt1 | contig 10368 bp, 12 predicted proteins | sample MGYA00242768_ERZ504595 | MGnify/ENA primary metagenome ERZ504595 (study PRJEB26092, sample SAMD00036307) | human gut metagenome | host: Homo sapiens | study: EMG produced TPA metagenomics assembly of...
GAGCCCGGGCCAAGGACGGGCGACTGTACGCCTACGTCGACACCGTCGGCTTCGTGCGAAACCTGCGACCCAGCTGATCGAGGCGTTCAAATCCACGTTGGAGGAGGTCGCCGAAGCGACATCATCCTACATGTGGTCGACGGTTCGCACCCCGACCCGTTCTCGCAGATTGACGCCGTCAACGACGTGCTCGCCGACATCGAAGGGGCCGAGGAGATACCGCGCGTCGTCGTGTTCAACAAGATTGACCGAATCGATGCGGCCACACGCGAGCGGCTGGCGGCGCTCGAACCGGAGGCGAGTCTGGTGTCCGCCGCCACGGGAGAGGGTCTTGACGACCTGCTGCGGCGCATCGAATCTATGCTGCCCGTTCCGGGCGTGCACGTGTCTGCGCTGCTGCCCTACGACGCCGGTTCGCTGCTGTCGCACGTGCGCGAATACGGCAACGTCGATTCCGTCGACTATCGCGCCGATGGCATATGGATCGAGGCGGATGTGGACCGCCGACTCGCCGCCCAGATCGTCGATAGGGCGATCGATGAGACGGACGGTGATGGCAGCGATCACATCGATGCCGAGCATGATGTCGATTGAGTGTTCTACCCATTGCCGCTGACGCAATGTCTGTGAGCGTTCACAACAATGTGACGCAAATCACCTTGCCTTCGGGGCGATAATGACTACGGCAATCAGCGCAAACGTCATCATGTGTAGATACAGTAAGTGTGTTGTCAAAATGAACCCCGCCAAACACGGGGCACTGTGCTAAGAGAGGTCTAGCAAACATGGTGGATTCACCCATTAAGCCCACAAAGCTCGCCATCGTCGGTGCCGGCGCAGTCGGTTCCACGCTCGCCTTCGCCGCCGCCCAGCGCGGTGTCGCCCGTCAGATCGTCCTCGAAGACATCGCCAAGGAGCACGTCGAAGCCGAAGTCCTCGACATGCAGCACGGCTCCAGCTTCTACCCCACCGTCTCCATCGACGGTTCCGATGACCCTGAGATCTGCCGTGACGCGACATGGTCGTCATCACCGCAGGTGCCCGTCAGAAGCCCGGCCAGTCCCGCCTCGACCTCGCCGGCGCGACCATCAACATCATGAAGTCCATCATCCCGAACATGATGAAGGTCGCCCCGAACGCCATCTACATGCTCATCACCAACCCGGTGGACGTCGTCACGCACGTGTGCCAGAAGCTGTCCGACCTGCCGACCAACCAGATCTTCGGTTCCGGCACCAACCTGGACTCCGCTCGTCTGCGCTTCCTGATCGCCCAGCAGACCGGCGTCAACGTCAAGAACGTGCACGCCTACATCGCCGGCGAGCACGGCGACTCCGAAGTCCCGCTGTGGGAGTCCGCCACCATCGGTGGCGTCCCCATGTGCGACTGGACCCCGCTGCCCGGTCACGAGCCGCTCGATGCCGCCAAGCGCGAGGAGATCCACCAGGAAGTCAAGAACGCTGCCTACAAGATCATCAACGGCAAGGGCGCCACCAACTACGCCATCGGCATGTCCGGCGTCGACATCATCGAGGCCATCCTGCGCGACTCCAACCGCATCCTGCCCGTCAGCTCCATGCTGAAGGACTTCCACGGCATTTCCGACGTGTGCATGTCCGTGCCGACGCTGCTCAACCGTAAGGGCGTCAACACCGCCATCAACACCCCTGTCTCCGACCGCGAGCTTGCCGCCCTGAAGCGCTCCGCTGAGACGCTGAAGGAAACCGCTGCCCAGTTCGGCTTCTGATATCGGATTGATTGGCGGGGCGCCGGTGCAGATCGGCGCATGAACCGCCTCAGTCTTGCTTCGCGCCTTGCCATGCTGGCGCGGCTGTCGGTCAGGAGCGGCGGTGCTCTCATCTTGCCCTCCCCCGGCGGGAAGGCCATCGAGTGAAGCGAGACTGGGGGTGGTTTTGTTTATCGGCAGGGGGTCCTCCTCGTCCTGGTATTCGCCCGCATCTGCTCACAGAGAACGTCGGCGCGCCGTTCGATTCGGTGTATAGTGAACCCTGTTGTTTGAAAACCTCGGCTTCGGCCGAGGTTTTCGTCGTTCTAGGGCTATTGAAAATGATTGTAGGAAACAGTTTCACATAGCAGGCAGAAGGAGAGGTACACTATGCCGCACACGCATGGAACGGTGAACGAGGTGACGCGCGGCAGCAAGGCGCACCAGCGACGGCTTATGATGACGCTGACCTTGACCGGCACGGTGTTCGTGGCGGAGATCGTCGGCGCCATCATCACCGGATCACTGGCATTGCTGGTGGATGCCGGGCATATGCTCACGGACATGTCGGTGCTGATTGCATCGACGGTGACGGCGGTGCTTATGCGTCGAAAGCCCAACAGCTCCCGCACCTGGGGTTGGGCCCGGCTTGAGGTGCTGACCGCGGAGGCGGGAGCGATGATCCTGCTGTTCGTCGGATTGTATGCGCTGATCGAGGCGGGGATGCGACTGTTCGGAGGATCCGCCGAACATGTGGCGGACAGTGGGCTGCTGCTGTTCTTCGGCATTCTGGGTCTGGCTGCCAATGTCGGCTCGATCATCATCCTCGCCGGGCAGCATAACGACAACATGAACATGAAAGCCGCGTTCCTCGAAGTGGTGAATGATGCCCTGGGCTCGGTGGCGGTCATAGCGTCGGCCGTGGTCATGATGCTCACCGGGTGGGATGCTTCGATGCCATCGCCGGCGGCCTGATCGCGCTGCTGATGATTCCACGTGCGGTGAAGCTGTTGCGCGATGCGCTGAAAGTGCTGCTGGAGGAGACCCCGGACGGATTGAATCTCGACGAAGTACGTACGCATCTGGAGAATATCCCTCACGTCGTGGCCGTCCATGATCTGCATGCGAGCACCGTGTCCACCGGCATGCCCATGCTCATGGCGCATGTCGTGGTGGAACCCGGCATGAGCATGGATCAGGCGGCGAATGTGCTCAGCCAACTGCAGGACTGTCTGCGCGAACATTTCCCCGTCTCGATTCCCCACACCACGTTCCAGCTCGAACCGCAGGGGTACCGTTCGCCCAGCGCCGAACAGCTGCACTCCTGAATGGGACGCCGCATTGCGCGGCTTGATACGACAATGGGTTGGGTGATTGCCTGAAATCGGGCGATTACAACCATTGTCGTATCAAGCCGCGAGTGTATTGAGTTGCAAGGTCCGGGACGGTTGCTGCGGTCAGAGTCGACGCAGCACGCTGACGACCTTGCCATGATCTGCGCGTGGGTGCATCGATGGGGGAGTATGCGGGGTTATGCGGTATCAGCCAGATGTGGCCATTGTCCTTGCGGAACGTCTTGATCGTGGCCTCGTCGTCGAGCAACGCGGCGACGATGTCGCCGTTGACTGCGGACGGCTGTTCGCGTATGACCACGTAGTCGCCGTCGCAGATGGCGGCGTCGATCATCGAGTCGCCGTGCACTTCGAGCATGAACAGTTTGCCGCTGCCTGTAAGCCGTTGCGGTAGCCGCATGACATCATCGATGTGCTGTTCGGCGGTGATCGGGACGCCGGCGGCGATGCGCCCGACCAGCGGGACGTCACGGGATGCGAGAATCGACTCGCTGGCCTCCGTGTCCCCGGGGAAGGGGAGTACCGTGGCGGTTTGCGAGTCCGTGCCGGAATCATACAACTCGATGGCGCGGCCCTTGTTGGCGCTGATATGAAGATAGCCCTTGCGCTCCAGCGCATGAAGCTGATGCTTGACCGATGACGGGCTCTTCAGCCCGACAGCTTCGCCGATTTCTCGGAAGGACGGAGCGAATCCCTGTTCCGCAATGTGCTTGCGTATGGCATCAAGCACCAGATGCTGCCTTTCGGTCAGGGCGTCATCGCGTTGCCGCGTGGCGTTTTTCGAGGTGGGTGCTGGTGTGCTCACGTCGACTCCTTTCATCTTCGTTCAATCATAGCGTGATTTGTTCCATGAAAACAAACATTCGTTCGATATGGCGTGTTGCTTTTGTCGAACCGCTGTGTCACTATGAGTACAGTTGTTCTATGAAACATGAGTTCGAGAAGGAGGGCGACATGATGGAACAAATGATTGAGGCAGCGGGGCTCCAGTGTGCATCGAGTCGTCATGATGCGATGCGCGATGTGGCGTTCGATGTCAGAAACAGCGATGTTCCAACCTTTTCGAGGAATATGGATTCTTCCGATGCGCAACGGCGTGATTCCCGGGTGATTATCGGAGTGTGCGACGAGCATAGTGTTCGCATGGCGAAGAAGGGTCATTCGACCATGTGTTTGACTCTTCGCGGCAAGATCGTGTTCTCGATGATGGGCGCCCTGCTGTGCCTGTGCATGATCGGTCTGCTGATGCCGCAGGTCGCCCGGTCGGTGCCGGATCCCTCCGCAGTGTACAGCTATACCGTGCAGCCGGGGGACACTTTGTGGTCATATGCCTCGGCCATCACTCCTGATGGGGGCGATGTGCGCGACACCATCGATGATCTGATATCGCTCAACCATCTCGATGGTGTCTCGTTGCAGGTGGGGCAGCAGCTCAAGGTGCCGATTCTCTGATTCCGGCGAATTCGGAGCGGTGCGTCCCCATGAGTGCTTTTTCGAATCGCTTCTTCGGAATTTACCGCCGGCCGCTTCCGGATTCGGATGTGACCGTTGACATGGGGAAGGGGCTTTGTCAACGCTTACGATATTCTGAGGTCATGCATTGTCCTTATTGTCAGAATTCCGATACCAAGGTCATCGATACGAGAATCAGTGATGACGGGTTCTCGATTCGTCGCAGGCGTGTGTGTCAGATATGCCACAAACGCTTCACCACCGTGGAAAGCACCATGTTGTTGGTGCGCAAGCGTTCCGGAAACGTAGAGCCGTTCGACCGCAAGAAGGTGGTGTCCGGCGTGAGGAAGGCCTGTCAGGGACGGCCCATCAACGAAGACGATCTACGCACACTCGGTCAGCGCGTCGAAGAGGATCTGAGGGCGAGGGGGCTTGCCGAAGTCGATTCGGACGATGTCGGCAAGGCGATATTGGCTCCTCTACGGGAGCTCGATGAGGTCGCTACCTGCGATTCGCCAGCGTGTATCAGAATTTCGATGGTCTTGAGGACTTCCAGCGAGCCATAGACGATCTGCGCAAGGAAAAGCACATCGAGGCGGAACAGCACTGAAACGGAACGGTGTTGAAGCGAAGCAGTGCTGAAGCGGAACTGCGCTGGTCGAAACTGCACTGACACGAATCAATGTTGATGTCGATGCCGACGTCGACATGTGACGCCTGATATGCGACCGGCCCCTTCCGTGATCGAACAGCGGAAGGGGCCGTGTGGAAAACCGATGACCGGCTTGTTCAGCTGATCACGCGCATGCGAATCGTGCCTTCGATGTGGCTGAGCGCGTCCAGCGTGGTCTGGCTGGGCTTCTGCGATACGTCAGTGACCACGTAGCCGAGTTCGCCCTCGGTTCCGAGAGACTGCGCAGCGATGTTGATGTTCTCCTCGCCCAGCACATGGTTGACGCGGGCGAGAACGCCCGGCAGGTTGGCATGCAGATGCGCGATTCGAGCAGCGCTCTTGCACGGCCCCAACGTCACCTGGGGAAGGTTGACCGAAAGCATGGTCGACCCCTTGTCCCAGTAGTCCTCAAGTCGCTGCGAGACGAAATGACCGATTGACTTCTGCGCCTCAAGCGTCGAGCCGCCGATATGCGGGGTGAGAATCATGTTGTCCTCGTCGGCGAGATCGGTGTCGAACGGATCGCCGCTCTTCTTCGGCTCGATGGGGAACACGTCGACCGCGGCGCCGGAAAGATGACCGGAATCCAGATGACGCTTCAACGCGTCCAGGTCGGCGACGAAGCCGCGGGACAGGTTGATGAAAATGGCATTCTGCTTCATGCGGGCGAACTGGTCCTCGCCGAAGAAGCCAGTGTTGGACTTGCGGCCGTCCACATGCAAGGTCACCGCATCGGACTGCTCCAGCAGTTCGTCAAGGGTCTCGCAACGGTGGGCGTTGCCCATCGCCAGCTTCTCCTCGATATCGTAGAACACGACGCGCATGCCCAGAGCCTCCGCCAGCACGGACAACTGCGAGCCGATATTGCCGTATCCGATGATGCCCAAGGTCTTGCCGCGAACCTCATGCGAGCCGGAAGCGGACTTGTCCCACAAGCCATGGCGCATGTGATGCGTGTGGGCGGGAATGCGGCGCATCAGGCAGATGATGTCGCAGATCACCAGTTCCACCACGGAACGGGTGTTGGAATACGGGGCGTTGAACACGCCGATGCCATGCTTGCCCGCATAATCGAGATCCACCTGATTGGTGCCGATGCAGAAGCATCCGACCGCGGTCAGGGACGGGCAAGCGTCGATGACCGCTGCGGTCACGGGCGTCTTGGACCGTATGCCGAGCAGGCTCACGCCGTCAAGCGCCTCGATGAGTTCCTTCTCGCCCAGGGCGCCCTTGCGCGTCTCTACTTCGAAACCGTGATCGCGCAGCGATTGCGCCGCATCCGGGTGAATGTTTTCCAATAAGAGAGCTTTTGCCATGGTACCTACCTTATAGCTGCAAAGCCGTTTCGTCTTCCCCTGTCCGCACTATAACCAATCGCTGCGTCGGTCTGGTCATAGCCACGTAGAGATCCGAAGCCGCCACCAGACGCGAGGGAGCATCCTGCTCGATACGTCCTGGCTGTACGACCACAACGGCGTCGAATTCAAGTCCCTTGACCGACTCCGTGGAACCGACGCTGATCTGCGCGTCCCACTCGTGCTGCTCGGACAGCCGGTTCGTCTCGTGCTGTCCCAGCGTACCCGGAAGCGTTGAAAAGATAGTGGATCGGAGCGGATCGAGCATGTGGGAAGGGGCGATGACCGCTACGCGACCGGTTCCGTCCGCATCCACGAACTGCTTGGCTAGCTGTGCGACATGCGATGCCGCGGTCGCGATCGTGTCGGATTCGCCGTCGACGATGATCCTGCGCACGGCGTCCGGTATCGTGCGCACGGCGTTGACCGTCGAGATATACAGTCCCGCCTTCTGCGCGAAGTCCGAGGCCAGGTCCGAAACCTCCTGCGGATTGCGGTAGTTGATGGTCAGCTCGTTGAGATCCCACCGCCGCTCGCCGAACAGCCGGTTCATCGTGCGGTCCCAGCGGCGCGTGCCGCCGAGCGCAGACGTCTGAGCCACGTCGCCGACGATGGTGAACGAGCGCGACGGGCACCGGCGGATCAGCATGCGCCAGTCCATCGCGGTCAGTTCCTGAGCCTCGTCGACGACCACATGCCCGTATGTCCACTCGCGGTCGGCCGCGGCACGCTGTGCGATGAACTCGCCGCCCTCGCCGTTCATCTGGTCGACCAGCATCTGCGAGGAGACGATGCCCGACCCGAGACCTACCGAGTTCAGGGTGTCCTGCGCGAACTGCTCCTCCTGGGCGCGCTTCGCGTTCTTGGCGGCGATCTGCGCCGCGATCTTGGGGTCGGGCCCCAGAAGCTCCATGGCCTCGTCCAGCAGCGGCACGTCCGATTGCGTCATCGGGGCGCCCTTGGGGCGGGTGAGCGCGGCGATGCCGTCGTCGTCAAGCCACGGCGCGAGTGCGCGAAGACGGAGCGGATGGGACCACAGGTTGTCGATCAGCCACGTGCCGTTCATCGGCAGCCACGCGAGGTTCAGCGCGACCCTCACCTTGTCGTTCAGGCGAAGGTTCGTCAGCGCCTCGTTCAGCTCGTCGTCGGACGGCGTATAGTCCAGCTGCTCGGCGTAACGGTCCCGAAGCGCCATCAGCATGGTCCGCACGAAGGTCTCCCGCGCCTTGTTGTGCGGCTGGCGCGTGCGCTTCGCCTGGTCGATGGCCGCCCTGACATCGGTGTCGAGCATGCGGACCGCGAAGCCGTTCACGTGCACGGTGGGCAGGTCCTGCGGAACCCGTTCGCGCAGCGCGATGGCGTTGGCCACGACCTGCGCCATTCGACGGTCTCCCTTGAGCTTGGCGGCGAGCGGCGTGTCCGTCGCGGTCGCTTGATGCCTGGGATGAGGTCGGCGATGGTGCGGCTGACGACGCCCGTCTCGCCGAGTGAGGGCAGCACCTGGTCGATGTAGCGCAGGAACGTCGTGCTCGGGCCGATGACCAGCACGCCGGAGCGCTCCAGCTTGCGCCGGTGCGTGTACAGCAGGTATGCGGCGCGGTGCAGCGCGACCGCGGTCTTGCCGGTGCCGGGCCCGCCCTGCACCACCAGAGCCTGTTGAGATCTGAGCGGATGATGCGGTCCTGCTCCGCCTGGATCGTGGCGACGATGTCCGTCATCTTGCCGGTTCGGCGCGAACTGAGCGATGCCAGCAGGGCGCCTTCGCCGGTGAGCGTCCCGGCCTTCGAGGCCTTGTCCACCTGCTCGGAATGGACGTCGAGCACCTCGTCCTCGATGCCGATGACATCGCGGAAGTTCAGTGTGATATGGCGGCGCATGACGATGTCGCCGTGGTTGGATGGCGTCGCCTCGTAGAACGGGCGGGCCGCCTCGGCGCGCCAGTCGGTCAGTATCGGCTCGTGGTTCTCGCTGGACAGGCCGATGCGGCCTATGTACCGGCGCTCGCCTTTCACGTCATCGAGTCGGCCGAACACCAGACGGTCTTCCATGGCGCGCAGCTGGGTGAGCCGGTCCTCGTACATGGTGGCGAACGAGTCGCGTTCCGTGCGCTGGGTGGGGGACCCGTGCGAGCCGGCCGCACGTACCGTATCCAACCGCGTGCGCGTCTGCGATCGCAGGGCGTCCAAGCGGGCGTATGCGCGGTCGACCGCTTGCTGTTCCTCGTGCAGTTGCGTTGATAATCCCGGCATTGATGTCCGTTCTCTCGGTGAAAACTCAGGCATTCAAATGTAGCGCAAGGGCAATACGAAGCCGTGTGGATGTGTCCTGCCGCAACGGCGCTCCGAAGCGGTTGTGGAGGATACGCATTAAAACTATGTGGAAAAAACCATTTCGTGGGGATTTGTGGTGAGAAGTGGGGTACAGTGGTGGATTGGTGTATCCGGATTCACGGTTAGGAGGTGGAACGTTGGCAGACGACTCGCAAGTCCAGAACGCCACGAACCCCTCCGCACAGCCGGAGCCGATGGCCCTGCCCCGCTGTTGCTGGGCACGTACACCCCGAAAATCGACGCGAAGGGCCGCATGGCCCTGCCCGCCAAGCTCCGTTCCCAGCTTGGCGCGGGACTCGTCATGGCGCGCGGCCAGGAACGGTGCGTCTACCTCCTGCCGCAATCAGAGTTCCGTCGCATCGCCATCCAGATCCAGCACACGTCGATGGGCGACAAGGCCGCACGCGACTACCTGCGCGTGTTCCTGTCCGGAGCCGTCGACCAAGACCCGGACAAGCAGGGACGAGTGCTGGTACCGCAGATGCTGCGCGACTACGCGAACCTCGGCGACGACATCGTGGTGATAGGCGTGGGCACCGCGCCGAGATCTGGAACCGCGAGGCTTGGGAACGATATCTGAACGAGAAGGAACAAGGCTATGCCGACATAGCCGACGACGTGCTTCCGGTGGTGGGATTCTGATGACTGATTATGCTTCGATTCACCAGCCAGTACTGCTTGAGCAGTGCGTGTCGCTGGTCGCCCCGGCGTTGCAGGACCCCGGATCCATCGCGGTCGACTGCACGCTCGGTCTGGCCGGCCACACCATCGCCTTCCTCAAAGCCGCGCCGCAGGCCCGCGTGCTGGGCATCGACCGGGATGCGGAAGCACTCGCCATGGCCACCGAGCGCATCGCCGGGGAAGGACTTTCGGACCGCTTCATACCTGTCCACGCCGCATTCGACGCGTTCGGCCAGGTGCTTGACGACCAGGCATCGATCGGGTGAATGCGGTGTTCATGGATCTGGGTCTGTCGAGCCTGCAGATCGATGAGACGGACCGCGGCTTCTCCTACGCGCACGACGCGCCGCTCGACATGCGCATGGACGTCAGCCAGCCCCTGACCGCGCAACGCGTCCTGGCCGAGTACCCCGAGCGCGAGCTGGTACGCATATTCCGCGCATACGGGGAGGAACGGTTCTCCCGCCAGATCGCCCGCGAGATCGTGCGCCGTCGCGCGCAGGAACCTCTGACGACGTCCGCCCAGCTCAACAGGCTCGTCGACGAGGTGGTGCCGCAGGCGCACCGTCCCGCTGGAAACCCCGCCAAGCGCGTGTTCCAGGCATTGCGCATCGAAGTGAACGGCGAACTGGACAAGCTCGCCGGCACCCTGCCGCAGATAGCCTGCCGGCTCGCCCCGAACGGCCGTCTGGTGGTCGAGTCGTACCACTCATTGGAAGACAAGACGGTGAAGTCGTTCATGAACGAAGGACTGCGCGTGGACGCGCCGGCCGACATGCCGGTCGTCCCCGACGACGCG
>ENA-OQDE01001232-OQDE01001232.1-human-gut-metagenome-genome-assembly--contig:-NODE-1232-length-10358-cov-2.832470_pt1 | contig 10358 bp, 12 predicted proteins | sample MGYA00242768_ERZ504595 | MGnify/ENA primary metagenome ERZ504595 (study PRJEB26092, sample SAMD00036307) | human gut metagenome | host: Homo sapiens | study: EMG produced TPA metagenomics assembly of...
GATCATCGGCGCGGGGGCGCCGCAGCGTATGGCTCAGGGGGATACCTTCGCCGACCGTGTCATCGCCGGCATCGGCAAGGACCTGGAGGCGCGCGTCTCCATGCTCGAAGGTCGTGCGGCGTCGGCCCGCACCGCCGTCGAGGCGCGGATGGGCGCCTATATCGAGATGTATGCGGGCGGTGACGATACGATCGCCGCCAGCGTGGACGACTACCGGTATTACCAGGACGAGTTGGAAAGCCTTTCGAAGCTCGCCACCGTCGAAGCCACCGCCGTCGAATACCACAACTGCCTCGACAAGCTGCTGATGAGCTTCCTGACCATCAAACGCGCGATAGACACCGACGCCGGAGACATCCACGACCAGCTGGAACGCATCAACGCGATGCTGGACGCCAGCAGTTCGGCCCGCGCCACGGCAGCCTGTCCCTGCACGCGGACGTGCGGCGTCCCCGAGCGCGCGTTCTGGTCGGCCCTGACCCGCGTGATCGGCACCCTCAACGACCGCAAGGCGGCACAGACGGACGACGATCTTGACGGGGCCCGGTGCGCGTTCGCGTCCTGCGCCGCGATGATCGACATGCTGCGCCGCGAGATCGGGCAGATCAGGGACGTTAACGGCGTGAAAAGCTACGGCGCCCGCAACCTCGACCCGCGGTGCCGATCCTCGTTCTACGCGCTCGTGCGCCACTCGGACGGGCAGGTCGAACGCATCACCTCGACCGGCGGACGGTCCGGCGGCGCCTGCAGGAGCTGACCTCGTTCGTGTACGGCGCGGCGCTGATCTACCTGCTCGGCGGCGGAATGGACAACAAGCTCAAGCCTTCCTACACGACGCTCTTCCTTGACGAGGCGCTCATCAAGGCCGACGGCCGGTATACGCGGCGCGCGCTGTCCGTACTGCCGAGACTGGTTTCCAGGTCATCGTCTCCGCCCCTGAAAGCAAGACGGGTGAGATACTGGAGGTCTCCACCAAGGCATACGTGACCCGCAAGGACCCCGACACCGGCTACACCACGCTGCACGAAGCCAGACTGGACGGCATCGATGAGACGGAAGGCGCAGATGAGCCGGAAGGTACCGTCGAGTCGGATGACGCCGCCGAATAGGCGGCGCCGATGACGCGGCAAACCATGGCCAGGATCCAGTACGGCCTGCCCGGCCGGCGTATAGTTGTACCGACATCCAAGGAGCGACAGATATGAGCGACGCGAACACCCAGAACACCCAGAACGCCGGCAACGCCGGACCCGTCGCGGCGGCACCCGCCCAGGGCAAGCAGCTGCCGGAGGCATGCGAGCACACCACCAGACACAGCATCACCGTCAATGGCGGCGAACTCGACTATGCGGCGACCGTCGGCACGATACTCATCGACACACCGAAGGTACCCAAGGCTGCGAGCATCTTCTTCACCGCGTTCGACCTCGTAAACGGCGAAGGCAAGACAGACCCGGCCCGACCGGTCACGTTCATCTTCAACGGAGGCCCGGGCTCATCCACCACGTTCCTGCTCATGGGTTCGATCGCCCCGAAGCGCATCAACGTCCCCGACGCCGCTCCGGTGCCGGCCGCCCCTACGCGCTCGTGGACAACGCGCACACGCTGCTGCCCGTCTCCGACCTCGTGTTCATCGACGCGGCCGGCGCCGGATTCTCCGAGATCCTCGACGCGGCCAAGCCGGAACTGTGGTCGGTGGACGGCGACGTCGCCGGCTTCAGCGCGTTCATCAGGGCGTACCTGAGCAAACACCACCGCTGGAACTCGCCCAAATACGTGCTCGGCGAATCCTACGGCACCACGCGCGGCGCGGCGCTCGCATACCGGCTGCAGCAGGACGGTGTGGCGCTGAACGGACTGACGCTCATCTCCAACGTGCTCGACTACACGTTCACGTCCGACCTGATCGACGAATTCTACGTCGGATATTTCCCGACCTATGCGTCCGTGGCGAAATATCACGGCCGAGCCGCGTCGGACGTCAAGCTCGACGAGCATCTGAAGGCCGCCCGTGCTTCGCCGCGGGGCCGCTGCGTCTCGCCCTGGCCGCCGGGGACTCGCTTGACGACGAGACCCGGCATAAGGTCGCACGCCGATACGCCGAGCTGACCGGACTGGACGAGCGGTATGTCTACGACTCCAATCTGCGCGTGTCCGATCCGAGGTTCCGCAAGGCGCTGCTGCATGACGAGGACAAGATCGTCGGACGCTACGATGGCCGCGTCGCCGGCTACGACCTCGACCGCATGAACGACGAGGAGACGTTCGTCGTCGACGACGCCTGGCTCGACCCCGCGTATTCGAGCCTGTGCAACGCCTATCTGCGCGACGAGCTCGGCTGGGACCGCATGCCGGAGCGCAAGGGCTTCGCCGACTTCGACTGGAACGCCACCGAGCCGGGCAAGGGCTGGATGTGGTGGCACCGGATGCCCGGCGAATCGGCTGGGTCATGACCCAACCGAACGTGTTGCCCGATCTGGCCGCGGCCATCGCGCACCAGCCGACCATGAAGGTGCTGCTCGGCAACGGCGTCTACGACCTGTGCACGCCGTTCTTCCAGACCGAATACGACATCGATCACCTGATGCTGCCGAAGCCGCTGCGCCGCAACGTGGCCTTCGCCTACTACCCGGCCGGGCACATGCTCTACAGCAGCGAGGCGAGCCTCGCCAAGTTCACCGCCGACCTCACGCGGTTCTACGCGTCCGATGTGAGCGGACTGTCCGCGATCGACGAGCGCCCGGCGGCCGTGGTCCCGTCGATATCCCTGTAGTCGCGGGTGCATCGTGACGCCGGACGCATTCCGCCATCGGTGTTACAGCCGATCGGATATAGGTCGATGCCTGTAGGATGTGTGATGGCACGGATTCATGCGGCGACGGTAAGGACGAACATGATTGACGAAGTGGTGTTTCTGCGGCACGGACGGACCGCCTTCAATGTGGCGAGGCGGTTGCAGGGGCAGATCGACGTGCCCCTCGACGTCATCGGCCAGTGGCAGGCCGACCAGAGCGCGTCGGAGCTTGCGCGACGCTACTACTGGGCGAAGGTGGCCAACATCGCCCGGCATCCGGATACGCTGGCCCAGCCGGGGCCGGGGGCGGCGAAATCCAGCGACATCGAGGACTACCGGCAGGTCCCCGCATCCTCGCGACGCATGGTCGTCGTCTCGTCCGACCTGTTCCGTGCGTTGCAGACCGCGCACGCGTTCGCCGATATGCTGGGACTGGACGTGACCGCGGACGCGCGCCTGCGCGAACGCAGCTTCGGGCAGTGGGAGGCATGACCCGCGACGAGATTCGAGCGGAGCATGCCGACGCCTATGATTCGTGGCGGATCCACACCGGCGGCGAGCTCGCGTTCGGCGTGGAGAGCCGCATCGCCACAGGACTGCGCGGCGCCGATGCGGTGCTCGACCTGGTGCGCGGCATCAACGCGGAGCATGCCGATGAGCCGACCACCCTGATGCTCGTCGGGCACGGCTCATGGCATGTGGCCACGATCGAGACCCTGCTCGGCATGGACCCCGACAACCTGAGCAACCTGGATGGCATGCGCAACGCGTTCTGGTCGACGCTCAGACCGGTATACCGGCCTTCGGGCGGCGTCGAATGGATGATGACGGCGTTCAACCAGGGGCCGGCGGTCGCTGCTCTGTGCGATTGGGAGAACGGCCCGCAGTCCCTGCACGGCCCGCACATGCCGATGTGGAAGCCGATCGAGGGATGAGACCGGCGGCGGGGCCGGCCGCGGCGGATTTGCAAGTCGTGGCATAGGGGCTATCCTTGTTGAGGCTTCCAGACGACGTGGCATGCCGCCCGCGGTCCGGTCATGTTCGACTGTGCCCGGTCATGTTCGGTAGTGTTCGGTTATGAGAGGTGGGTGAGACTACATGTTGAGGATGTTCAGCACGATTAACGGCCAAGTGGAGCAGATCGAAAAACCTGAGAACGGCTCCTGGCTGTGTCTGTCCGAACCCACCGACGTGGAGCTCGCCACGGTCTCCCAACAGACCGGCGTCGACCTCGCGACCTGCGCGCCCCGTTGGATGACGAGGAACGTTCGCGCATCGACGTCGAGGACGATTACACGATGATCATCGTGGACATCCCGACCGTCGAGGAGCGCGGGGGCCGTGACTGGTACGAGACCATCCCTCTGTCGATCATCGTCACCGAAGACCTCATCATCACCGTATGCATGCAGGACACGCCGGTGCTGCACCCGTTCATGGAGGGAACGATCCGAGGGTTCAACACGTTCATGCGTTCGCGCTTCATCCTCCAGATCCTCTACCGCAACGCCAGCACATACCTGAGGTACCTGCGCATCATCGACCGCGAAAGCGACAAGCTCGAATTCAAGCTGCGTCACGCCATGCAGAACCGCGAGATCATGATGCTGCTTGAGCTGAGCAAGACCTTGGTCTATTTCACCACGTCGCTCAAATCGAACGAGATCGTCATGGAGAAGCTGACCACGCTCGCGCGCATCCAGCAGTACCCGGACGACGAGGACCTGCTCGACGACGTCATCATCGAGAACAAGCAGGCCATCGAGATGGCGAACATCTACAGCGGCGTTCTCGCGAACATGACCGACGCCTTCGCCTCGATCGTCTCCAACAACCTGAACAACGTGATGCGCATCTTCACGATCATCTCCATCACGCTGTCGATCCCGACGCTGATCTTCTCCATGTACGGCATGAACTTCGTGCCGGGGCAGCTGGGCATGCCGTTCACCGGCAAGACATGGGGCTTCACGCTGATCATCGCGATATCCGTCGTGCTCTCCGCCGTCGTCGCGTGGTTCCTGACCCGTTCGCGCATGTTCAAATGACGGGAACGGCATGACAGGGCTGCAACACACGAAGGCGGGGCACCGGCGCATCATGCGTCGCTTTTCGGCGGCGCTGGCTGCGGTGCTGTGGCTGCGGGATCCCTGACCGCCTGCGGCTCCTTGAGTTCCCGGGATGATGCGAACGGCGTGTCGATACGGCAGCCGGAGGGGCCCATGGTGTCGATCGGCGTCGCCTCCGACCAGCCCGGTCTGGGCGTATGGCACAACGGCGGGTATTCGGGCTTCGACGTGGATGTGGCCCGTTACGTCGCCAAGGCGCTGGGATACGCGGACAAGCAGATCGTCTTCAAGCCGGTGACGCCCCGTTCCCGAGTCTCCATGCTGGAAAGCGCGCAGGTCGACATGGTGGTGTCCAGCTTCGGCATCACCGAACGGCATGAGTCGGCGGTGACGATGACCGGCCCGTATCTAATCGTCCGGCAGGATCTGCTGGTGAGGGCCGCCGACGCGGGCGACATCACCGGCATCAAGGACATGAACGGGCGCAAGGCGTGCGTGGTTGCCGGCAGCGACGTGACCGACGCCGTGCGCAGCCAGGCGCCCAAGGCGTCCATCGAGGAGCGTGACGACTACGGGCAGTGCCTGACGTCACTGCTCATCGGTGACGTCGACGCCGTAGCCGCGGGCGACGCCATCCTCACCGGCCTCGCGACCGTGAAAGGCAACGGGTACGTGCAGGTGGTCGGGGCTCCGTTCGGCGAGGAGCGATACGGCATCGCGGTCAAGCACGGGAACACGCAGCTCGCCGACAGCATCGGTGACATACTGAGCGACATGATCGACGACGGCACGTGGCGGCAGGCCGTGCGGGGCATGCGCCGGCAGATCAGCTACACTGTCGACTCCAAGCTCAATCCGCCGGATCCCGCGGCATCGTCGGACACGGCGTCATCGGACCCGGAGCAGGGCGACGAATGATGAAGGCCGGCGGGCTGCGCGCGGCTCGCCCCGTCGGCGTCGCACGTCGATTATCGACCGGATGCGCGGCATGCCATGACCTGCGTGAGGATGGTGTCCAGTTGCGTGGCGATAATCCTTGTCTATGAGTGACAACGAGAAGACCACGCAACCCGCGTCCACCGATTCCACCGAACCCGCATACCGTTACAACGCGGCACTCGCGCAGGACATCGAAGGCAAATGCAGAAGATCTGGGATGACAAGGGCACGTTCTGGGCCGCCAACGTCAACGGCGACCTCAAGGACGGCAAGGGCCGCAATGCAGACGGCCGCCCGGCATACTTCGCGATGGACATGTTCCCATACCCGTCAGGCAAGGGCCTGCACGTGGGCCACCCGCTGGGCTACCTGGCCTCCGACGTGGTGAGCCGCTACCACCGCATGAAGGGCGAGAACGTCCTGCACGCCATGGGTTATGACGCCTTCGGCCTGCCCGCGGAACAGTACGCCGTGCAGACCGGGCAGCACCCGCGCGTCACCACGCTTGCCAACATCGCCAACATGTCCCGCCAGCTGCACCGCATGGGACTGAGTTTCGATGACCGTCGCTCCTTCGCGACGATTGACCCGGCTATGTGCGCTGGACCCAGTGGATCTTCTCGCGCATCTACGATTCCTGGTACGACGAGGACGCCGTGAACCCCTCCGGCTCCAAGGGCTCCGCCCGCCCGGTCAGCGAGCTCGTCGCCAAGTTCGAATCCGGCGAGAAGGCCATCCCCGGCCATGAGTCCGACGGCAAGGCATGGGCCGACCTCGACCAGGCCGAACAGCAGGACATCCTCAACGACTTCCGCCTCGCCTACATCTCCAAGTCCCCGGTCAACTGGTGCCCGGGGCTGGGCACCGTGCTCGCCAACGAGGAGGTCACCGCCGAAGGCAAGTCCGAACGCGGCAACTTCCCGGTCTTCCAGCGCGAGCTGCGCCAGTGGTCGATGCGCATCACCAAGTACGGCCACCGCCTCATCGAGGACCTTGACGGCATCGACTGGCCCGAGAAGGTCAAGCTCATGCAGCGCAACTGGATCGGCGAATCCCACGGCGCCTCCGTGCACTTCACCGTGGACACCGCGACGGCAGCAAGGACATGGAGATCTACACCACCCGTCCCGACACCCTGTTCGGCACCACGTTCGCCGTCGTCTCCCCGGAGCATCACCTGCTGGAGAACGTGCCCGCCGAATGGCCGGCCGACGTTCCCGAGGATTGGAAGGGCGGCTATGCACCCCGGTCGAGGCAGTGAAGGCCTACAGGCTCGCTGCCGAGGCCAAGACCGCCAAGGATCGTGTGATGAGGGCGGCGAGAAGACCGGCCTGTTCACCGGCCTGTACGCCACCAACCCGATTACCGGAGCCAAGCTGCCGCTGTTCACCGCCGACTACGTGCTCATGGATTACGGCACCGGCGCCATCATGGCCGTGCCGGGCGGCGACCAGCGCGATTACGATTTCGCCGTCAAGTTCGGTCTGCCGGTCATCTACACCGTCAAGCCCCTGCCCGAATCCGGCGACGACCTGGCCAATTACGAAGGCAAGGCCCCGTTCGTCTCCCACGACGGCATCGTGATCAACTCCTCCGTCGAGGCCACCGCCGCCAAGGGCGACGCGCTGAGCCTTAACGGCCTGCGCGTCGATGACGCCATCGCCAAGGTCAACGCCTGGCTCGAATCCGCCGGCGTGGGCAAGGGCACGGTCAGCTACCGTCTGCGCGACTGGCTGTTCTCCCGCCAGCGCTACTGGGGCGAGCCCTTCCCGATCGTCTATGGCGAGGACGGCGCCCCGCACCTGCTGCCGGACTCGGCTTTGCCGATCAACCTGCCCGACGTGCCCGACTACGAGCCGCGCACCTTCGACCCGATGGACGCCGAATCCAACCCGGAGGCGCCGCTGAGCCGCAACGAGGACTGGGTCAAGGTCGAGCTCGACTTGGGCGACGGCAAGAAGACCTACTACCGCGACACCAACACCATGCCGAACTGGGCCGGCTCCTGCTGGTACTACATGCGCTACATCGACCCGTCCGACACCGAGCACATGGTCGAGAAGGACGAGTTCGACTACTGGATGGGCCCGAACCACAACAAGTACTCGGGCGACGAGGGCGGCGTGGACCTGTACATCGGCGGCGTCGAGCACGCCGTGCTCCACCTGCTCTACTCCCGCTTCTGGCACAAGGTGCTCTTCGACCTCGGCTACGTGGATTCGGCCGAGCCGTTCCACAAGCTGTTCAACCAGGGCATGATCCAGCGTACGCCTACACCGATGACCGTGGCCAGTACGTGCCGGCCGACGAGGTCGTGGAAGGCCCCGCCGGGGCTGACGGCGAGCCGACGTTCACGTGGAACGGCGAGCACGCCAACCGCGAGTTCGGCAAGATGGGCAAGAGCCTGAAGAACATCGTCACCCCGGACTACATGTACGAGAACTACGGTGCGGACACGTTCCGCCTGTACGAGATGAGCATGGGCCCGCTGGACGAGTCCCGCCCGTGGAACACGCGCAACGTGGTCGGCGGCATGCGCTTCCTGCAGCGACTGTGGCGCAACGTGGTCGACGAGACCTCCGGCGAGGCGCACGTGACCGAGGACACCCCGGATGTCAAGACCCTGAAGCTGCTCAACAACACGATCGCCGAGGTGACCGTGGAGATGGAGGGCATGCGTCCGAACACCGCCATCGCCAAGCTCATCGTGCTCAACAACCACCTGACCTCACTGCCCGCCGTGCCGCGCGCCGCCGTCGAGCCTCTGATCCTCATGCTCGCACCGATCGCGCCGCACATCTGCGAGGAGATGTGGTCCAAGCTCGGGCATGACGAATCCCTGTCCGCCGAGCCGTGGCCCGTCGCCGACGAGAAGTACGTCGGCCATGACACCGTCACCGCCGTGGTGCAGATCAAGGGCAAGGTGCGTGCCAAGCTTGAGGTGCCGGTTGACATCGACCCGGCCGACCTCGAAAAGCAGCGCTTGAGGCGGTCGCCGACCGGTTGGGTGGCAAGACGCCGCACAAGGTGATCGTCAAGGCCCCGAAGATCGTCTCCATCGTCCCCGCCGAGTGATTCCGCCGGCGACACGCCGAAAATGTGGATAACTCCCGAGCCTTCGACCACATAGGCCGATTCGGCTGGACTTCATGCCCATGTTCCCTCACGCTGGAAGCATGGGCATTTCTCATTCAGGAGATCAAACGGCGACTCGACGGTTGCGCGGCATGGACGATGGCCGCCACGCCGGGATTCCTGCCATGCCCGACGTAATCGGGATCGGAACATCTGTCGCGACGGATGCCGGAACGGGCGTGCCTCCTCCTCCGGCGCCGCCACCGGGGGATTTTTCCAGACCGGTGCCGTCGCATGGCGAGAGTCATACCGAGAAACATGCCGACGTGGCCGATTCCACCACGCCTGCCGTCGAGCCAATAAGCCGTCTGATGGGTGTGCGCCCTGACGACGGCATGCGAGGCCAGTCCGCGAAGCGGGACGTGCCGCGGCTGAGATTCCGCCCGTTCCACGCGGTGACGGTGATGCTGGTGCTGACCACGGCCCTGTGCGCGAGCCTGACGATGCTGCTGCAGCAGTCCCTGCGGTACGTGTCGGCTCAATCCCATAACGCCGCGATGCAGAACGCGGGAGGGAAGGAAACGGGTATCGCCGAAACGTTACCCGGTGGAAGTGACGGCAGCGACTCCGTGAATGGCGACGGGTTGAACTCTGGCGGAACGGGCTCCGATCAGGAGAATTCCGGTGGGGCGGGCGACGCCGAATCGCAAGGAGACGGCGTGGAGTCCTCCGCGGGCAGTCAGGCTGCGCAGAACGGGCGATCATCGCAGCAGGGGAGTGACGGTTCGGACGATGGGGCCACCGCAGATACGAGGATCGATCTCAATACCGCGACCGCAGAGCAGCTGGATTCCATTCCCGGCGTGGGGCCGGTGACCGCGCAGCGCATTCTCGATCACCGGCGCAGCATCGGGAGGTTCACCAGCGTCGACCAGCTGCTGGATGTCTCCGGCATCGGCACGAAGACGCTCACCAAGATACGGCCGTGGGTGCGTGTGCGAGGTGGGGGATGAGGAGACGGTACATGCGGGATGACGGGCATATGCAGGGTGGCGGCTGCCACGACCGCCGTCGGAGGAACCATACCGGAAGGCGTCGCGACTCGACCGATGGGCATCGGGAACGCCCGTCATCGCGGGCCTTCGCCATCCGCCGCGAAAACGGCGGTAGGGACTTCAGGATGCTGCCGGCGGTTCTCGCCGCGTGGATGGCTTCGGCGGCGGCTCACCAATGGTGGCGATGGCTGACCTTGATGGATGATGACCCGATGTCGGTCACGGGGTATGCGATTGGTGCGCTGGCTGTGATGCTGCTGCCGGTGGTCCTCGTTGTGCCGTCGCTGGCGTCACACGGGCTGATACGCCGTTGCGAGCTCGCTCGGGGATGCCGTGGCCGTGATGGCCGTGGCCGGACTACTGTCGGCCGCCGCGGCGGTGACCGCGGACAGTGTGCGCTGGCATGATGCGGCGCATGTCCAGGCC
>ENA-OQDE01001233-OQDE01001233.1-human-gut-metagenome-genome-assembly--contig:-NODE-1233-length-10348-cov-2.317581_pt1 | contig 10348 bp, 14 predicted proteins | sample MGYA00242768_ERZ504595 | MGnify/ENA primary metagenome ERZ504595 (study PRJEB26092, sample SAMD00036307) | human gut metagenome | host: Homo sapiens | study: EMG produced TPA metagenomics assembly of...
AAGAAAATCACCAAGTTCTATCAGAACTTGTGATTTTATACTCCATTTATAATAAATAAATATATAGTTATTAAATATGAGTTATCTATCTTTTTTTAATTTCATTTATTAACAATTCCTTTTTGGTATCATATAATGGAACAAAAGTATATATTCTTTTTGCAAAAAACAACAAAAAGACATGTTTTTTTATGGAATCGTCATCTAGTCTGATTGAAAAAGTAAAATCAAGCGACATTTCTTTTATAAATAGCATATTTGATGCAAAAACACAACAAAAGCAATGAATCGTTATTAAGTTCTGATAGAACTTATCGAAGTGTGAAAAGTGAGTTTAATTGTTTTAGGGCTATTTAATAACTTAAAAAGAGATTTATGAAGAAGAAATTAGCGCTGCTATTTGGATACCTTTTTATAGGTATCGGGCTGATAACAGCTCAAACGCAGAAAGTCACGGGGACAGTGATTTCCGATGATGACAAACAACCTGTTGTAGGGGCTTCAATTGTCGTAAAAGGCACTAACTTAGGTACAATAACAGACATAGACGGGCATTTCACATTATTGAATGTGCCGAATTCAGCAAAAATATTGCAAATATCATATATAGGTATGAAACGGAGTCGGTTCCTGTTCAGCCGACTGTTAGAGTTATCTTAAAGTCTGACACACAGCTGATGGATGAAGTTGTTGTGGTAGGCTATGGATCAGCAAAGAAATTAGGTTCAGTGGTCGGCTCGGTAACGACGGTAAATAATAGTAAGATCGCTAACCGACCTGTGGCTAATGCCGGAGATGCATTACAAGGTCAAGTTGCCGGTTTACAAGTGTTTACCCCTAGTGGAGAACCGAGCGGGAGTGTTGTAATGCGATTGCGTGGAGTCAGTTCGATCAATTCAAATACAGAACCTCTTTTTATTCTCGACGGTTCACCTATATCATCCGGAGCATTTACAGCATTAAATCCGAACGACATCGAAAGCATGACCGTATTGAAAGATGCCTCTTCAACAGCTATATATGGCTCCCGTGCTGCTAACGGAGTCGTGATAATGACTAGCAAGAAAGGAAAAATGGGACAGAAGGCCCGTGTTAGTATCAATGCGCAATATGGCTGGTCGAAAATGACAGGAGATAATATAGAGATGATGAACACTGAACAATGGCTTAACCTGCAGGAAATGCTAGATCCGGGAAAAGCATACGACACTACATTTCAAAAACGGAAGAAGTTCTATATAGATAATGGTATATCTACAGACTGGGCGGATGTCTTCTTCGGAGATGCAGCTCCTACCCAACAATACGATGTAAATGTGGTTGGCGGTTCCGAAGGTATCAACTACTACATTTCATTTGGACATTATGATACAGAGGGAATCATGGACGATTCCTCATTGCGCCGTGAGACTTTGCGCAGTAATGTGGAAGTAAAGGTAACCGACTGGCTGAAAGCCGGGATTAACGTGAACCTTTCCTATCAGAAATATAACACGACAACTTTCGGAACGGAAGCTAACAGCGTTTATAATAAAGCGTATGCTGCCCGTATTTATCGTCCCGACCAAACAATAAACGAGATATTGACAGACGAAGAAGGCAACTTTACAGGTTATGGGAAACGATTGGACTATTTTGACGATATGGGATATTATAATCCGTATTACTTGGCAGAACTTCAACCTAATGACCGGAGTACGGTGCGTATCAATGGCAATACCTTCTTTAATATAAACCCAATAAAAGGATTGAATATCCGTACCTCACAGGCGGTAGATGCCTTTGATTATCGTAACTCCCATAAAGCCTATCCGGAAGGCCCCTTTGAAGGGGCAGGAGTGGCGTCCGAGTCTTTTGAACGTTATTATTCATTTACTTTCACCAATACGGCGGAATATAAATTCAGTCTATCAGACAAGCATCTTTTCACCGTGTTGGCAGGACAGGAGTCCATTATCACAAAGAATGAAAATTTCTCGGCAACTTCTAAAAAAATGGTAGACTCACGAATGATGCTGATGGCAGCTGGAGCAGAGTCAGAAGTGCCGATACATTCGATGTATGACAAGGTTTTCAATTCTTATTTCGGCACAATCAGCTACAGTTTTGCTGATCGTTACTATGTCGATTTGGCAGCACGACGGGACGGGTCTTCCTTGTTTGCCAAAATAACCAGTGGGCGAACTTCTATTCTTTGGGAGCATGTGGGATATGAGAAAAGAGAATTTCCTGCAGAACGTTTCATGGTTGAACAGTTTGCAGTTGAAGGTGAGCTATGGAACAACAGGTAATTCCGGTATCAGTGCCTATAATGCATTGGCATTGGTCGGTTCCGGTTTGCTGTATAACGGACAACCGGGTATTGCTCCTTCTACCGTCGGCAATGATAACCTGACATGGGAAAGCATGAAAACACTGAATGTAGGCATCAGTACAAGAGTGTTTGACCGCTTTTCTGTAGAATTGGAATTTTATAACCGCCAGACGGACGATATGTTGATGGGGTATCCATTGTCATACACTACCGGACATGGCAGTAGCGTAGAAAATGTGGCAAGTATGCGCAATCGCGGTTTCGATATTACTCTGGGAGTGGATATTCTGAAAACGAGAGATTTTTCATGGAGTGTTTCAGGAAACCTGAATTATAATAAGAATGAGATAACTAAACTATTTAACGGATTGGATGAATATACTTTGCCTGATACCGGTTTGAAGATGAAAGTCGGTAAACCTTGGGGAGAATACTACTATGTAAGATGGGCAGGGGTCGATCCGCGTGACGGATATAATACATGGTATGATAAAAATGGAAATCTGACAAAAAGCTATTCGGAAGAAGATGCCGTTTTTGTCGGCAAGCAACGTTATGCTCCATGGTCCGGAGGCTTTGGTACCCAGTTCGGATGGAAAGGAATTTCCGTCAGTGCCGACTTCTCTTTTATGCTCGGCCAGTATATGTTGAATAATGAACGCTTTTTTACAGAGAATCCCACTTTTGCAGGCTCGGACAATCAAACTGTAGAAATGCTTACCATGTGGCAAAAACCGGGAGATGTAACCAGAATTGCTACTCCCGACTCCCCGATGCAGTTTGATACGCATTTACTGGAAAATGCTTCATTTATGCGCATGAAAAACCTGACTGTCGGGTACACCCTTCCGCCCAAAGTGATTCAGAAAACAGGAGTAATCAGTAACGCCAGAATCTACTTTGTAGGACGTAACTTACTCACAGTGACTAAATATAAAGGATATGACCCGGAAGTAGACAGTAATATCCAGTTGGGGAACTATCCCAATACCAAGCAATATTCTTTCGGAGTCGAACTAACTTTCTAAAAACATAAAGAATGGTGAATATGAAGAAAATATCTATAATAGCATTGACTATACTGACACTAGGAATGACTTCCTGTGATATGGATAAAATGCCATACGATGCTGTTCCTACAGAGGAAGCGTTAACAACCATAGTCGGTTTTGAAGAAGCACGTGCCGGTATCTATTCCGTATATTTAGGACTGACAGGAGGAAGTTATGTATTAGCTCCGGAAGTTCAGGCAGATGCCTTTAATGCAGTGGCGGATTTCTCTAATAAATATGGTGAGTTGCACCGTTGGACTTTCGAAAGCACCAACTCTACCGTAGAAACAATCTGGTCGAACTACTATGCTGCTATCGGACGTGTCAATTTCTTTATTGACGGGGTAGGTAAGATTGATGAGAACCCGGAAATCGAATTGACTGAAACCCAGAGACAACAGATTAATGTATATGAGGGGGAAGCGTATTTTACGAGAGCATACTGCTACTTTTATCTGGCTACCTTATTTTGCCGCGATTACGATGTGGCTACTGCGGCAAACACTCCGGGACTACCACTTCAGGTGAAATATGAGCCTAAACTTCCTGCTACCCAATATCCGGACGATCTTCACTGGAAGATACTTACAAACAAATATTGGAGGACCTCGAAGAAGCCGAAGAACGTATAGAGACTGCTAAGAATGGCATTGCTGATTATGACAGGTATATTAATGGCGCATACGTGACAGTCAACACGGCTCCCAAGAATTGTGGGAATTATATCACGGTAGATGTAGTGACTGCCTTGAAAGCGCGTGTTGCCCTGCAGATGGATGACTATGAAAATGCAGCCAAATATGCAGGAGACCTGGTTAATTCGAACAGATATCCATTATCGAACACAGCAACAGATTTTGAAAGTGTATGGAAGAATGACAAGGGAACGGAAACCATCTGGCAGATTGCCATGACTAGTGCCGACGATGCCGGTGTACCTCTGGGGACTATTTTCATCGGTTATCCGACTACAAAGAAGGACTATATTCCTACACAAACACTGATTGACCTATACAATGAAAAAGATATCCGGCTAAAGACTTATTTCGGAAAATATCACTTAACCGTATCGTCAGGTAATGCAGCAGATATCTATTTCTTTAATAAATACCCGGGTAATGAATATTACAATGCATTAGGAAGTGAAACACGCTATTTAAATCAGCCGAAACCATTCCGAATTGCTGAAATGTATCTGATTGCCACGGAAGCTAATGCAAAGATTGGAACCGCAGCTGCTGTGAAAAAGGGTAATGACGCTTTGAATGCATTAAAAAAAGCGCGAATCGAGGGATGGACTGATGCAACCTACGATCAGGAAGCTTTATTAAATGAAATCATGAACGAACGGGAACGTGAGCTTGTAGGTGAGGGATACCGGTTGATGGACCTGAAACGTTGGGGGAAAGGTGTGAAGCGTGGAAAACCGCAAAGCAAAGGACTGGTGCTTTTCCCGGGACAAGCAAGTACTGACGGGCTGGATAAACCTGTGGATGACCAGCGGATGCTTTGGCCTATTCCTAAGACAGAAATGGATGCCAACCCTCAATTGGCAGGTCAGCAGAATCCGGGATATTAATCAATGAATAACGTAAATTATCAAATACTTGAGTAAAATGAACTATCTGAAAATATACACCCTTCTTCTATGTGCCGTTCTGATCACCGCCTGTTCGGACGATGAGGAACAGTTCAATTCCGGAGCGGCTACGGTAAGTTTGCAGGAAACAGTAATGACAGTGAAAGAGTCTGCCGGTTTATGCACTGTGCCTGTCGTAGTGACAGGAGAACATACCGGAACTATCCGCGTGACGTTCGAATTAAAAGATCATACCGCCAAAGAGGATGAAAACTATATTGTCACCACAAAGACGCTGCTTATTCCTGCCGGTCAGGAAACTATAAACTTTGAGTTTAAAACTGTTGACGACAAGGTTGTCAATGACGACCGCTCTTTTGATATTGAAATTGCCGATGTGAAAGGGGCCTCCATTGGTACAAACAATCGTCTGACGGTGACTATCAAAGATAACGATTCCAGTTTTATGAAACACTTTCGGGAACCTGGGTATTTACCGGAACAGCTTCTGCTACCAATGCTTCCAATGTACAAGTGGGATTTTCCGTAAAAGTGAATACCGCGGAAGAAGGTACGGAGGCATACGAGCATTATCTGGTTTGCTCGAATAAGAATGGATTTGATCCGGATAATGACATTGAGTGGGAATTTAGCTGGCGTTTGCATTATGAATATGATTCGGCGGCGCAGAAAACCTATTTATCTATTGTACCGGGTGAAGATGTCGCTTCTTATGGTCCGTATACCATTTCGTTTCAGGAGACTGGCATTAGACGGAAGTACTTCTGACGTATATCGTGGAGAATATGATGCCGAAACTAAAACAGTCACTTTCGAGAATGCCAATCTAATTGGTGATATGTATAAGGACGGACTGATACAAATACAGAAATTCAGGCTATTTGGCTGTAAAATGGAACACATCAGATAAAAACAAGATTATTAACATAACAAATAAAAAGAACTTATGAGAGCACTAATTGTCTGCATTACACTGTTGTTTGCTTTGTTAACCTGTACTATGGCACAAATACCATCGGTTAAGGTTGAAGATACTAAGGGGGCACAAGTTAACACTGCATCCTTGGTTAATCACAAAACGCCTATGATTATTTCTTTTTGGGCAACAACCTGTAAACCTTGTATTCGTGAATTGGATGCCATAAATGAACAACTGCCCGATTGGTTGGAAGAAGCCAAATTCCGTGTAGTAGCTGTTTCAACAGATGACAGCCGTTCTACAGCTAAAGCGCGTGCATTGGCAGAAGGACATGGATGGATGATTTTATCATGCTGTATGATAAAATCAGGAATTTATGCGAGCTATGAATGTAAGCCTGACTCCACAGGTATATGTGGTGGATGCTGACGGGAAAATAGTCTATTCACATACCGGATATGCGCCGGGAAGTGAGCTGGAACTACTGAAAGCAATAAAAAAACTGCAGAAATAGAAACTGTTATTATCCATAGATAAACGCAATGACATGACTAAAATAAGAATTCAGGTGTTGGCTTTGCTAGCGTTAACATCAACATTGACCTATGCGCAGGAAGATAACAAGAAAGGTTATCTGACAGGGAGCTTTGAGACGAATACGATATATTACAAAGATGATAGTAAAACAGAAGCGGAATCACCGGAAGATCATTCGGATCGAACAATTATCTGAAACTGGATTACTATCAGGGTAAGTTTGCCGTAGGTGTACAGTTGGAAGCCTATGAACCGGTACTGGTGGGATACCCGGCAGAATTGGAGAAAGCAAAACTAACCAACTATTACGTATCTTGGGCCGACAAGGATTTTTCCGTAACAGCGGGTACATTTTATGAGCAGTTTGGGAGTGGACTGCTATTCCGTAGTTGGGAGGACCGTATGCTTGGTTTGAATAATGCGGTGATGGGAGCACGTTTTACCTACAATTACAAGAATATTGTGGGGTTGAAAGCCATTTGGGGAACTCCACGTTTTGGTATGGACTTTTCCGATACACAAGTACGTGGCATAGATGTAAGTTTCTCCTTGTCTGAAATGCTTAGTTGGCAAAATACGTCCTTGAGTATCGAAGGAGGGGCGTTGAACCGGTATGAGAAGATCAGTATTGACCTTGAAGAAGAAGGAGGAAAACCTTATTCGAACGGCTTTTCGGGGCGGGTTAATTTTGAACGCTCCGGATTTACGGCAAAAGGTGAATATGTAGATGGTGGCAATAAGTATTATGATTTCATTCATGATGACAAGCTTTATGCGAAGAAACGTGCCAATGCGCAACTGTTGGAATTGGGATATAGCGGTAACGGGTTGGGAATAAATCTGACCGGACGTCGATTGGAATGGATGAACAGTGAGATTATTGCGGTAATGGTTCAACTTCGAATCTGTTGAATTATGTCCCGGCTATGAGTACGCAATATACCTATATGCTGACCAACTTGCATCCTCACACTCCACAAACAGGAGAGGTGACAAAAGCAATCAGCGGGAGATGGGCGGACAACTGGATGTTTTTTATCATTTTAAAAGAGGAACGGTCATCGGAGGCAAACGCGGTTTGAAATTACATGCAAACTTTTCTTCCTATTATGCTTTAGAAAAAGAAGGTACAGCCAGATAGGCAACTTGTCATTCCGTGATTTTAGTATTGATGTGGAAAAGCAATGGACGAAGTCATTCAAAATGAATTTGCTTTATTCCATGCAAGAATATAGTCCTTCGTACGGAGCGAATAAGGCGACCAACCTATCGAATATTTTTGTAGCAGATTTACAATATAAGTTCACACCTTCTTTTTCAACTCGCATGGAGTTGCAATACCTAACTACAAAGGAAGATCAAAAGGACTGGATGGCGGCTCTGTTGGAAATAAATTTTGCTCCGGCATGGAGTATTTATGGAAGTGATATGTATAATCACGGCAAGGAAAAAATCCATTATTACAATGTGGGAGCCAGTTATGCCAAATCTCGTACGCGTGTAGCTTTGAGTTATGGTCGTAACAGGGAAGGGTATGTCTGTTCCGGTGGAGTTTGCCGGACGATTCCTAAATATACAGGGGCTAACCTGACTATAACGACTTCATTTTGAGTTTATCGAATCATTTATTAATTAGAATATAGAATATGAGAAAATTTACAATGTTTTTTATGTCAAGTCTGATATGCATGTGCGGATGTTTTACAGCGTGCAGCGGCAATTCAGACGACAATGGTGAAGAGCCGGACAACGGCGAAGTGACAGGACCTATTACTTTGACTGTGGATAAAGCCAAGATTGAAGCTAACGGGACAGATATGGCGACTTTTACGGTGACTGATGCCAAAGGGAAAGTACTGACAACCTCTGAATATATGAAGAATGTATATTTTGAAGATGTTACTACCGGTGATTATTTGGAGAGACGGACCAATACGTTCGTGTCAGTAGAAAACGGGACTCATAAGTTTAAAGCATATTATCTGGACTGGGAGTCGGATGAAGTTTCCGTAACCGCACAGAATCGTAAGAATTATGAACTTTTCTATCGCAAGGTGGGTGTTTTTAAAATGACTGGGACTTGGTGTACCTATTGTCCGGCCATGACTTCGGCATTAAAGAAAGTGGAAGAACTGATGCCGGGACGTATGGTGAAAATGGCTTTTCATTCTTCCAGCAGTTCAGCTACTGATCCCTTCCATTTGTCACAGACAAGCACCATCATGAGCCGTTTTGGAGCATCCGGCTTTCCTACCTGTATTTATGATTTAAAAGTGATGTCAATAGACAGGAATGTGAGTGCTATCAAACAGACATTACAAAGCCAAATTAGAAAATATCCGGCTACATGCGGAATCAAGGTAAATACATCCTATAATTCTTCTACTGGCGAAATTACGGTAAATGCTGCATTGAAGTCGAGCGAGAGAGGAGAATATGACTTGGTTTATGTCTTGGTGACTGATGGCTTGACAGCATCCGGAGGAAATGAGACCTCGTATGACTATACGGTAAGAGCTATTTCCAACAATTACCTGTCGATGTCAACCAACGGACGGTTTACTGTAGATGCAAACCAGGAGCACACTGCCGCTACTTTCAGCATTTCTAATGCAAAGAACCTGAATCCTGCCACATCGCGTGTAGTGGTTTATGCATTACGTAAAGTAGATGACGCATATATGGTGGATAATATAACCGAATGTTCTATTGATGGTAGTATAGACTATCTCTATAATGATTGAGGCTTATGAAGAAATTATACTCGACAATTCTACCAATTGTAATGATCCTTTGTTTAGCAATGCTGTCATCTTGTTCCGGTAGTTCGGACGAAACGGAGAATGGAGGGACGGATGACGGCATTTTGCGTATTACGGCCGATAAGACGGCTATACAGGCAGACGGGGTAGAAAAAGTGACCTTTACAGTCAAACTGGGTACAAAAGATGTAAGTGAAGAAAGCACGATGAATCTGATTCTGGTAAAGGAGTCAGGAGAGGAAAAGCTGGATTATGGTGTCCGTGCTTTCAGCACTTCAGTGCCGGGTACGTATGTTTTTAAAGCCCGCTATTATGAGGGAAAAGCAATGTTTAGTGAAAATGAAGTGACCGTTCAGGTTGCTCCCGTATCAGGAGGGACCAGCTACTATCATAAATTACTTGGAATGCAGTTTACTTCTGTCGGATGTCAGGCTTGTCCGGCACTTAGCACTACATTGAAAGCAATTCAGGAGGAACAACCGGGACGACTGGCTGTAGCTTCTTTCCACATGGATTTCGGGGGAATGACGGATCCTATGAGTACAGCAGCTACCAATAGTTACCGGACTAATATTCTCGGTAATTTCTCCGGACTACCTCGTCTCTTTTACAATCTGCGTAAAGGTACTAAAGAAATGATCAGTATCAAGAGCCAGATTGAAGAGGAACTTCAAAAAGAACTAAGTAACTATCCGGCTTCATGCGGGGTAGCTATTGAGTCTGTGTATAATGCTTCTGACCGTACGGTGACGATTACTGCCAAATTAACTTCCAATGTAACAAACACTTATCGTTGTTTGATTTATCTGGTAGAGGATGGAATCAAATACTTTCAAACGAATGGTGGGAATGATTATACGCATAATAATGTAGTACGCGCAGTGGTGTCCACATCGTTGAACGGCGACCGTTTCAATGGGGAAGTAAATGCGGGAGTGGAATCTACCATGCAACGATCTTATCAGTTGGAACCGGGATGGAATGTGGATAATATGCGTGTGATTGTGTCGATGTTGACAACGCTGGATGGGGGAAAAACTTATACGTGTAACAACGTAAATGAGTGTAAACTTGGAGAATCGGCAGATTACTTGTATAACGAATAAAGACGAGTTATGTGTATAAATGTCTATAAAATAATATTACTGGTCTGTAATATGTTGT
>ENA-OQDE01001235-OQDE01001235.1-human-gut-metagenome-genome-assembly--contig:-NODE-1235-length-10337-cov-1.413320_pt1 | contig 10337 bp, 16 predicted proteins | sample MGYA00242768_ERZ504595 | MGnify/ENA primary metagenome ERZ504595 (study PRJEB26092, sample SAMD00036307) | human gut metagenome | host: Homo sapiens | study: EMG produced TPA metagenomics assembly of...
TCGCCAGCCCCCAGCCCGGAACCGCCGCTGGCACGGTTGCGGGAGCCTTCGGTGCGATAAAAACGTTCAAACAATTTTTGTAGTTGATCGTCACTGACACCTGGCGCACTGTCGGCAAAGGTCAGGCGCACCGTTTTGTCGTGCTGCCCGGCAGAGATTTCAGGCTGCCGCCGCTGTCAGTGTAGCGCAGGCTGTTTTCAAGTAAATTATTGAATAACTGCATTAAACGGTCGCGATCGCCAAATACAGTAATACTGTCTGGCAGGGAAAATTGCAGTTTCAGGCCACGGCTGGCGAATCGTTCGCGAAATGCGCCGCCCGCCACTTCCAGCAGTGGGATCAAATCTACCGGTGCTTTTTGATAGGCGAGAGCGCCTTCATCAGACATCGACAACTGATGGAGATCGTCAACCAGTTTGGTCAGTGTACCGACCTCCGCCTGTAAAGACGCCACCGTCTCCGGCGTGAATTTACGCACGCCATCCTGAATGGCTTCCAGTTCACCGCGCAGCACCGCTAATGGCGTACGCAGTTCGTGAGAAATATCGGCCATAAAATCGCGGCGCATTTGCTGGTTTTTCTCCAGCGTGCTGGCGAGCTGGTTGAAGTCTTGCGCCAGTTTGCCCAGTTCATCTTCACTGGTGGGTGTCACGCGGGTAGTGAAATCGCCCGCCGCCAGTTTGTGCGTGCCGTCCACCAGCCGTTTGACCGGGGCCAACAGACCACGCGCCAGCAGAAAGGTAGCGAGTGCCGCGAGTAACGTTGCCAGAGCGACAATCAGCCAGCTGGTTTGCCGCTGTTGTTTATCGAAATTGATATCAGTATTGCGGGTCAGTCGCTCAACAGGGGAGGCAATCACCGCACCCACTTCCGCACCGTTGACCAGAATGGGTCGCCGTGTACCGTCAGGTGGAATCGGCGCTCGCGGACCAACCAGCACTTGTTGTTTTGATCAACCACCCAGAACTGGGTACGCCAGCCGTGTGGTGGCATACCCGGGCCGGGTTTATCTTCCGAATTATCGTGTTCAAATGAACGCAGGATCTGAAAGACAAAGCGATCATTGTTGCGCAGGAAGCGCCAGTTGCCATGCTGCGCATACTGCTCGCCAAGCGCATCACTTAACAGTTGTAATCGCTGTTCATTACCATGCTTGATGTAATCAATAAAGCCACGCTCAAAACTGATACGCACCGCCCAGTGCATACTGATCAGCAAGACAATGCAGGTGGCGAAAATCGCCAGAAACAGTTTACCGGTAATACCGGGTCGCCAGAACTTCATTGCGCGCTCCTTTTTCGCCGCGAAATAGCTACATTTTGATGCGTATCGTTCGGCACTCTGGCAAAGATGAACGCCGGAAGGGCGATGATCAACGCCATGCTAAGCCAGGTGTACATAAAGACGGTTTGTGTGGTGCCGCTGTCGATGCTGACATGCTGCGAACCAAAAAGCCCCAGCAACAGCCCGGCGATGGTGACGCCGATACTCATCGACAATTGCATAATCATCGACAGCAGACTGTTGCCGCTGCTCGCCAGATTGTCCGGAAGATCTTTCAGCGTCAGGGTGTTCATGGAGGAGAAACGGATCGAGTTGACCATCCCTTGTAAAAACAGGACGAACGGCAAAACGTAGTACCAGCCAGCAGAGCGGTAGTCATAAACAATAGGGTGACCAGCGACAGACCCAGCGTGGTCGCCACCAGTACCCGACGATAACCAAAGCGATTCACTACCTGTACCACAATTCGCTTCATCCCCATGCTGCCGAGCACCATCGGGATCATCATCAGTCCGGCATGAAACGGTGAGAAGCCAAGGCCAATTGCAGGAAAACCGGCGTCATAAAGGGCAACATGCCGCTACCGATACGTCCGGCAAAACTCCCCGCCAGGCCCAGCGAAAAGGTACGAGTGCGGAACAGTTTCAGACTGAAAAGAGCGCGGTTGTTATTTCTGGCGTGCAGCAGATAAAGCACCAGTGCCACCACGCCAACTGCGACCAGGCCAGCAATCGCCAGCGGCGATAAACCTGTACCTTTACTGCCATCCAGCGCCAGGGTTAATACCGCCATGCCAACCGCCAGCAATAAAAAGCCGGAAAGATCAAAGCGCCGCGTCTGCATGGTGTAGTTCGGCATTAACATCAGTGTGGCGATCGCACCGATAATCCCCACCGGAATGTTGATCAAAAAGATCCAGTGCCAGGAGGCGTACTCCACCAGCAGGCCGCCGAGCGCCGGACCGAGCAGCGGCCCGACCTGACCGGGTAACGTGACAAAGGTCATCGCCGCCATATATTGCTCGCGCGGTACGATTTTCATCACCGTCAACCTGCCGACCGGCACCATCATCGCACCGCCAACGCCCTGTAACGCGCGTGCCAGCAACAGTTCATTCAGCGTGCCGGAAAGCGCGCAAAACAGTGAACCGAGAGTAAACAGCACGATGGCGGTAAAGAAAATATTGCGCACGCCGACTTTGTCCGCCAGCCAGCCGCTGGCAGGCAACATCACCGCCACGGTCAGCACATAAGAGACAATGACCATGTGCATATGCAACGGACTTTCCCCGAGCTTTGCGCCATTGAGGGAAGCGCGGTGTTGACGATGGTGGTGTCCAGCGACTGCATAAAGAAGCCGAAAGCCACAATCCACAATTGCCAGCGGGTGCTGTCGGGAAGATCTGTCATTTACTCGGTTACCGCTTGTTTAGGTTTACGCGAAAAACGCAGCCGCAGACGGTCGAAAAAGAGATACACCACCGGCGTGGTATACAGCGTCAGAAGCTGGCTCATTACCAGACCGCGACAATGGTGATCCCCAATGGTTGCCGCAGCTCCGAGCCGTCACCGCCCGACAATACCAGCGGCAGCGCACCAAACAGCGCCGCCAGGGTAGTCATCATAATCGGGCGAAAACGCAGCAGACAGCCTGGAAAATAGCTTCCTGCGGCGTCAGGTTACCGTGCCGTTGGGCTTCAAGCGCAAAATCGACCATCATGATGCGTTTTTCTTTACGATGCCGATTAATAGCATGATCCCTATCAGGGCGATAAGCTGAACGGGGCATTGAACAGCTCCAGCGCCAACAGCGCTCCAACGCCCGCCGAGGCAGGTGGAGAGAATCGTCAGCGGATGTACGTAACTCTCGTAAAGGATACCCAGCACGATATACACCGTGGCGATGGCGGCGATAATCAGGATCACCTGCGAGTTCATCGTCTCCTGGAACACCTGCGCTGTTCCGGCAAAACTGCCGCGCACCGTCGAAGGCACGCCAAGTTGCGTCATTGCGCGATCGATCGCCGCACTGGCGTCCGAGAGCGATTTTCCGGTCGGCAGGTTAAACGAAATGGTCGAGGCTGCCGATAACCCCTGATGATTCACCGACAGCGGAGCATTCGCCGGTTGCCATTTAGCGAAATACGACAGCGGGATCGCTTTTCCTTCGTTATTGATAACGAACATTTTTTCCAGCGCGCTGATGTCCTGGGTATAGCGCGGATCCACTTCCATCACCACTTTATACTGGTTCATCGGCTGGTAAATGGTCGAGATTTGCCGCTGACCGAAGGCGTTATTTAACAGGCTGTTGGCGGCCTGTACGTCGATTCCCAGCCGTGCCATGGTGTCGCGGTCGTAAACCAGATTCATCTCCGCGCCGTTATCCTGCTGGTCGGAGTTCACGTCCACCAGTTCCGGCAATGTCGCCAGTTTTTTGCGGATTTTCGGCTCCCATTCGCGCAGTGCCGCCAGGTCGTCGGATAACAACGTGTACTGGTAGCTGGCGTTCGACTGACGCCCACCAACGCGAATATCCTGTACCGCCATCAGGAACAGATTCGCCCCCGGTTCTTTCGCCAGTTTTACGCGCAGACGGTCGATAATTTGCTGCGCCGTTTCGCTGCGTTCGTCGCGTGGCTTGAGGGTGATAAACATCATCCCACTGTTCACCCGCGAACCGCCGGTAAAGCCGGTGACATTATCCACCGCCGGATCGTCACGGATAATTTCATAAAATCCTGCAACTTAACCGCGCATCGCCTGAAACGAAATACTCTGATCCGCCTGTATCCCGCCCATCAACACGCCGGTGTCCTGCTCCGGGAAGAAGGTTTTCGGGATCGAGATATACAGCCAGATATTCAAAGCAATGGTGCCAAGCAGCACCACGCCCACCAGACGGGTATGATTGAGCACCCATTTCAGCGACTTACCATAGCCTTGTTGCAGGGCAACCAACATGCGACCAAAACCACGCAGTCGCTTTTGCTCGCGCGGCTTGCTGGCTTTTAGCATCCAGCCGCACATCATCGGCGTTAGCGTCAGGGAAACCAGCAACGAAATCCCAATGGCGACAGAAAGCGTCACGGCAAATTCGCGTAACAGGCGGCCCGGCAATCCGCCCATCAACAGTAGCGGCAGGAACACCGCCACCAGTGACAGACTCATTGATAGCACAGTAAAGCCGACTTCACGGGTGCTTGCAGCGCGGCCTGTAGCGGTTTCATCCCCGCTTCCAGATGACGGGCAATGTTTTCCAGCACCACGATGCGTCATCCACCACAAAGCCAGTGGCGATGGTGAGCGCCATTAACGACAGGTTATTGAGACTGAATCCGCACAGGTACATCGCCGCAAAAGTACCAATCAGCGAAACCGGCACCGCAACGGCGGGAATAATAGTGGCGCGACCCGAGCGTAGGAATAAAAAGACCACCAGAATCACCAGCGCCACCGAGATAATCAACGTTTGCTCGACTTCCTCCAGCGAGGCGCGAATGGTGGGGGAGCGATCCTGAGCAATTTGCAGATCAATCGCCGCCGGAATGGTCTCCTGCAACTCCGGTAATTTTGCCCGGATGCTGTCAACCGTCTGGATAATATTGGCTTCCGGCAGCTTGCGGATCATCAGCAAAATAGCCGGTTTGGCGTTGGTCATCCCGGCGTTGCGCACATCCTGCACTGAGTCGGTCACCGTCGCCACATCGCCCAGACGAACCACGCCGCCGTTGTTGTAATGAATAATTAACGGCTGATATTCAGCGGCGGTTTTTAGCTCATCATTGGTCTGGATCTGCCAGCGGTGAGTGCTATCTTCCAGCGCCCCCTGCGGTTTACGCACGTTGCATTGCTGATGGCGGTGCGCACATCGTCCAGCAACACGCCCTGATTAAACAGCGCCTGCGGATTCAGCCCGACGCGTACGGCGGGCAGCGAGCTGCCGCCAACATCGACATCACCGACACCGTCGATTTGCGAAATCGTCGGAGCCAACTGCGTCGAGGCGAAATCGTACAGTTCACCCTGCGAATAAGTATCGGACGTCAGCGTCAGGATCATTATTGGCGCATCCGACGGGTTCGCTTTGCGATAGGTCGGACGGCTGGGCATCCCGCTGGGTAGCAGACTTTGTGCGGCGTTGATCGCCGCCTGCACATCACGCGCTGCGCCGTTGATATCCCGGTCAAAATCAAACTGCAAAATAATGCGCGTGCTGCCGAGCGAACTGCTGGAGGTCATTTCACTGACCCCGGCAATGCGCCCAAGCGAACGTTCCAGCGGCGTGGCAACGGAAGACGCCATTGTTTCTGGTGACGCACCGGGCAGCGAGGCGCTGACCATAATCACCGGAAAATCGACCTGCGGCAGCGGGGCGACCGGCAGCATACGGAAACCCAGTATGCCGCATAGGGTAATGGCGACCGACAGTAAAATCGTCGCCACCGGGCGGTAAATGAAGAGGGCAAAAAACTTCACTTACGCCTCCTCTTCATGACGAGCAAAGCGGCTTTTGGTCCACAATGCCAGGCGGTCGAATAGCAGATAAATCACAGGCGTGGTAAACAGCGTCAGCACCTGGCTGACAATCAGACCGCCGACCATGCCGATACCTAACGGACGACGCAGTTCCGCGCCGACCCCGGTACTCAACATCAGCGGCAGCGCGCCAAGCAGAGCCGCCAGAGTGGTCATCAGGATCGGGCGAAAACGCAGCAGACAAGCCTGGTAGATTGCCTCGCGCGGCGACATGCCTTGCTCGCGTTCAGCAGCCAGCGCGAAGTCGATCATCATGATGGCGTTCTTCTTCACAATACCGATCAGCAAAATAATGCCGATAATCGCAATCACATCCAGCTCACTTCCGGCAATCATTAATGCCAGCAGTGCGCCGACCCCTGCGGTGGGTAGCGTCGAGAGAATGGTGATCGGGTGAATAAAGCTCTCGTACAGAATGCCGAGCACGATATACATCGCCACCACCGCCGCGACAATCAGCCAGACAGTGCTGCCAAGCGCCGACTGGAAGGCGAGGGTGCTGCCCTGGAACTGCGTGGTGATATCCACTGGCAGATTCAGCGTCTTCTCTGTGTCCATAATCGCCTGCACCGCATCGCCCAGCGAATAGTTATCCGGCACGTTAAAGGAGATGGTCGTTACCGGGAACTGATCCAGATGGTTGATGGAAAGCGGCGCAAACGCTGCTCAATTTTGGCAATTGAGCTTAACGGCACCACGCCACCGTCGCTGCTGGTCAGGCGAATGGTATCCAGCGCCGCGAGGCCTGGGGTATTTTCGGTGTTGTGTTCCAGCACTACGCGATACTGGTTAGCCTGAGTATAAATAGTGGAAATCAGCCGCTGACCAAACGCGTTGTACAGGGCGTTATCGACATCCGCCATGCTGATCCCCAGACGGCTGGCGCTGTCGCGATCAACGTTGACATACGCCACCAGCCTTGGTCCTGCCAGTCGCTGGAGACATCAGAAAGCTGTGGCAGTTGCTGGAGTTTTTCCATCAACTGTGGCACCCAGGTACTGAGCGCATCCAGTGACGTGGCCTGTAAGGTAAACTGGTACTGGGTGCGGCTGACCTGAGTATCAATAGTCAGGTCCTGCGTTGGTTGCAGGAAGAGATCGACGCCCGGCACTTTATCTACTGCCGTTTGCAAACGAGCGATGACTTTTTGCACCCGATCATCACGTTCATCCAACGGTTTGAGGTTGATCTGTAAACGCGCACTGTTCAGCGACGGGTTAGTGCCATCAACGCCAACAAATGAGGTCAGGCTTTGCACTGCCGGATCCTGCAAAATCACATCCGCGACCTGGCGTTGCCGCTGGGCCATATTGGCAAAGGAGCTGGATTGCGGTGCCTGCAAAGTGCCCTGAATAATGCCGTTGTCCTGTACCGGGAAGAAACCTTTCGGAATGAACACCCACAAGAGAACACTAAGCAGCAGCGTGCTGAGTGCCACGCTTAAGGTCAGCCACGATGATTCAGCACTTTCGCCAGTCCACGACCATAGGCGGCGATTATCCTGTCGAACATTTCTCCGAGGCTCGGGAGAAGCGATTCTGTTTACGCAGCGACTCCTGGCTGAGCATCCGCGCGCACATCATCGGCGTCAGAGTCAGTGACACCACGGCTGAGATCAAAATTGCTACCGCCAGGGTAATGGCAAACTCGCGGAACAGTCGCCCGACGATATCGCCCATAAACAGTAGCGGGATCAACACCGCAATCAGTGAGAAGGTCAGCGAGATAATGGTAAAGCCGATTTCACCCGCGCCCTTGAGCGCCGCCGCCAGCGGTTTTTCGCCTTTTTCGATATAGCGGGAAATGTTTTCGATCACCACGATGCGTCATCGACCACGAATCCGGTGGCGATAGTTAACGCCATCAGTGTCAGGTTATTGATTGAAAAATCGAGAAACACCATAACCGCGAAAGTGCCGATTAACGACAGCGGTACAGCAACACCGGGAATGATGGTCGCCGGAATATTGCGCAAAAACAGGTAGATAATCATGACTACCAGCGCGATAGCCATCATCAATTCAAACTGGGTATCGTTGACCGATGCGCGGATATTGGTGGTACGGTCAGAAAGTACCGTCACCTTCACCGATTTCGGCAAACTCTCGGTGAGTTGTGGCAGCATCTGCCGGATGCTGTCGGCGGTGGAGATAATGTTAGCACCGGGCTGGCGCTGAACATTCATTACAATGGCCTGTTCTTTGTTCGCCCACGCGCCGAGCCAGCTGTTTTCTGCTCCTTGCTCTACGGTTGCGACATCGCCCAGACGAATCGGCGCGCCGTTCTGGTAGGCGATGATCAGCTGGCGATACTCTTCGGCGGATTGCATCTGGTCGTTCGCGGAAAGTGTGACCGCACGAGAAGGGCCGTCGAGGCTACCTTTTGCCGAGTTAACGTTAGCGCCGGTAATAGCGGTGCGCACGGTTTCGCTGGTCAGGCCGAGGGCGGCAATCGCCTGGGCGTTAAGTTTGACGCGAACAGCCGGACGCTGGCCGCCGGAAAGCGTCACCAGGCCGACGCCGGAAATCTGCGAGATTTTTTGCGCGACGCGGGTTTCCACCATATCTTCCACCTGGGTCATCGGCATGGCGGTTGAGGTGACAGCGAGCGTCATGATTGGCGGATCTGCCGGGTTCACTTTGCTGTAAACCGGCGGGTTAGGCAGATCGCTCGGTAGCAGGTTGGTCGCAGCGTTAATCGCGGCCTGCACTTCCTGCTCGGCGACATCCAGCGGTAATGTTAGCTGGAACTGCAAAGTGATAACTGACGCACCGCCGGAACTTTGCGACGACATCTGTTTCAGGCCGGACATCTGCCGAACTGGCGTTCGAGCGGCGCGGTAACGGCAGAGGTCATGACATCCGGGCTGGCACCTGGGTAGAGGGTGACCACCTGAATGGTTGGATAGTCCACTTCCGGCAGCGCCGAAACGGGCAGGGCACGATAACCGATAATCCCGGCGAGTAAGATCGCCACCATCAGCAGCGTGGTGGCGACAGGACGCATAATAAACAGGCGCGATGGGCCGCCTGTGCTGCTCGGGGGTAACACCTGCATCAGGAGCGTGCTCCTTTTTTCGCGTATTCGCGGCTGGTGGCTTTCTCTTCCGAAGTGGTGGCGCTTTGAGCTTCTACCACTTCCACTTTCGCCCCTTCGGTCAGGCGATCAATTCCGTCCGTCACTACGCGGTCGCCCGCAGAAATACCTGCACGGATCACCACTTTCTGACTGTCCTGAATGCCCGGCGTCACCAGATGTTTGCTGACCTTGTTTTCGCTATTCAGCACCCAGACAAAATGGCCTTCGTTGCCCATTTGCAGGGCGGCGGTGGGGATCACCACGGCGTTTTGTTCGGTGTCGACTAACATGCGCGCGTTAACAAACTGATTGGGAAACAGCGCATCATCCTGATTATTAAAGCGTGCTTTCACTTTAATCGTACCGGTAGTGGCATCGATTTGGTTATCGAGGCTTAACAGCGTGCCTTCACTTAATTTCTTCGAGTTGGTGCGATCCCAGCTTCAACAACCAGCGGTTTTCCGGCTTTTTGCGCCTGTACTACGGTAGTGATATCGCTTTCCGGCAGGGTAAAGAGCAAATCGATAGGATGCGTCTGGGTGATCACCACAATCCCGGTGGTATCACCACTGGAGATTTGGTTACCAACATCAACCTGCTTGAGACCAACGCGACCATCGACTGGTGCGGTGATGCGGCTCCAGTCGAGTTGCAGCTGCGCGCTGGCGACGCTTGCTTCATCAGCCTTAATGGTGCCTTCTGTTTCACTGACCAGCGCTTGTTGGGCATCCAGTTCCTGACGAGATACGAGATTGGTTTTTACCAGTTGTTGATAACGCGCCAGGTCACGGCGGGCGTTGGCAAGCGTGGCTTTATCTTTTGCCAGTTGGCCCTGGGCTTGTGCTAATGCAACTTTGAACTGGCTGGGGTCAATTTCTGCCAATAAATCGCCTGCTTTGACCTGCTGGCCTTCCTGGAAATGTAACGCCATCAGTTGACCGTCCACGCGGCTGCGCACCGTAACGGTATTAGCGGCGGTAATGGTGCCAAGCCCGGTGAGATAACGTGGCACAGCTTGTTCTACGGCAGTCGCCGCCTGAACCGGGGCTAATGGGCCGGCACGCATACCACGGCGACCACCCGCTGGCGATTGCTGCGCTTGTTTGGTCGCCCCTGGGGCTGCACTCTGGGAGTCATTGCGGCCTTGCCAGAACCAGAATGCGGCGATGGCGGCGATAACCACCACGATTACGATTACCCAACGGGATTTATAACTGCCTTTCATCGTTAAGAGTTTCTCTTCCTGAAACGTTTCGCGGAATGATACTAGTGTAGCCAGCCAATAAGGGAGAAAAATGGAGGAATTATGAAACACTGTCGGGAATCGTCTGAATAACGGGCACATTTGCGAGCACGCATCCAGTAATAACACATGAAACTATTTTATCTGCAAGTTAGCGATAGACTGCTTGCATGGCGAAAGGAGGTAAGCCGACG
>ENA-OQDE01001236-OQDE01001236.1-human-gut-metagenome-genome-assembly--contig:-NODE-1236-length-10317-cov-1.730226_pt1 | contig 10317 bp, 16 predicted proteins | sample MGYA00242768_ERZ504595 | MGnify/ENA primary metagenome ERZ504595 (study PRJEB26092, sample SAMD00036307) | human gut metagenome | host: Homo sapiens | study: EMG produced TPA metagenomics assembly of...
ACTTTCAGATCTGGTTCAGCCATAAAACGCGTATTGACTCGCTGTTCCTTGATGAAGGTTTTGGCACGCTGGATAGCGAAACGCTGGATACCGCCCTTGATGCGCTGGATGCCTGAATGCCAGCGGCAAAACCATCGGTGTGATTAGCCACGTTGAAGCGATGAAAGAGCGTATTCCGGTGCAGATCAAAGTGAAAAAGATCAACGGCCTGGGCTACAGCAAACTGGAAAGTACGTTTGCAGTGAAATAACTATTCAGCAGGATAATGAATACAGAGGGGCGAATTATCTCTTGGCCTCGCTGGCCGTTATCCTGCAAGCTATCACTTTATTGGCTACGGTGATTGGTAGCCGTTCTGGTGGTTGTGATGGTGGTATGAAAAAAGTCATTTTATCTTTGGCTCTGGGCACGTTTGGTTTGGGGATGGCAGAATTTGGTATTATGGGCGTGCTCACGGAGCTGGCGCATAACGTAGGAATTTCGATTCCTGCTGCCGGGCATATGATCTCGTATTATGCGCTGGGGGTAGTGGTCGGTGCGCCAATCATCGCCCTCTTTTCCAGCCGCTACTCACTCAAACATATCTTGTTGTTTCTGGTGGCGTTGTGCGTCATTGGCAACGCCATGTTCACGCTCTCTTCGTCTTACCTGATGCTTGCCATTGGTCGCTTGGTTTCCGGCTTTCCGCATGGCGCATTTTTTGGCGTCGGAGCGATCGTGTTATCAAAAATTATCAAACCCGGAAAAGTCACCGCCGCCGTGGCGGGGATGGTTTCCGGGATGACAGTCGCCAATTTGCTGGGCATTCCGCTGGGAACGTATTTAAGTCAGGAATTTAGCTGGCGTTACACCTTTTTATTGATCGCTGTTTTTAATATTGCGGTGATGGCATCGGTCTATTTTTGGGTGCCGGATATTCGCGACGAGGCGAAAGGAAAGCTGCGCGAACAATTTCACTTTTTGCGCAGCCCGGCCCGTGGTTAATTTTCGCCGCCACCATGTTTGGCAACGCAGGTGTCTTTGCCTGGTTCAGCTACGTAAAGCCATACATGATGTTTATTTCCGGTTTTTCGGAAACGGCGATGACCTTTATTATGAGTGTTAGTTGGGCTAGGATGGTGCTGGGAAATATGCTAAGTGGCAGGATTTCAGGACGTTATTCACCACTGCGCATTGCAGCAGTGACTGACTTTATAATTGTACTGGCACTGCTGATGCTCTTTTTCTGCGGCGGCATGAAACAACGTCGCTTATTTTTGCCTTTATTTTGTTGCGCGGGATTATTTGCCCTTTCAGCACCTCTGCAAATATTGTACTGCAAATGCCAAGGCGGAGAGTTATTAGGTGCCGCAGGTGGGCAAATAGCGTTTAACCTCGGTAGCGCCGTCGGCGCATATTGCGGAGGTATGATGCTGACGCTGGGGCTGGCATATAATTACGTGGCGCTGCCTGCCGCCCTGCTTTCGTTTGCTGCGATGTCATCGTTGCTGCTGTATGGTCGCTATAAGCGCCAGCAAGCGGCGGATAGTCCGGTGCTGGCGAAACCACTGGGGTAGATTACTGTCACGGTGCGCGTTGCTTATTGCCGGATGCGGCGTGAACGCCTTATCCGCCCTACGCGGTTCTGGCACATTTTGTAGGCTGATAAGACGCGGCAAGCGTCGCATCAGGCATGATGCGCCAATTGCCTGGGTTTTTTACTCTTGTGGCCATAACCACGCAGCGCCGCGTACGCCGCTGGAATCACCGTGCTTCGCCTTACGCACCGGCGTTTCACATTCGCCGCCGAAGACAAATTGTTTAATCAACTGCGGAACCGTTTGATATAAACGGTCTACATTGCTCATCCCGCCCCCAGGACAATCACATCCGGATCGAGAATATTCACGACATGTGCCAGCGATTTTGCCAGCCGCAGCTCGTAGCGACGCAATGCCAGTTCCGCTACCGGATCGCTTTCTTCAACCAGGCGGATAATTTCACTGCCTTTCAGCGCATGTCCGCTCAAACGACGATAATCCGTCGCGAATCCCGTGCCCGAAATAAAGGTTTCAATACAACCTTGTTTACCGCAATAACAAGGGACTTCCTCGCGATAACGCAGTTCGTCTTCGTCCATCCACGGTAGCGGATTGTGTCCCCACTCACCTGCCGTGCCATTGCCGCCGATATGCGCCCGCCATTGAATGCCACGCCCGCGCCGCATCCCGTGCCGATAATCACGCAAATACCGTCTGCGCTCCGCTGCCCGCGCCATCTACCGCTTCTGAAACCGCCAGACAGTTGGCGTCATTTGCCAGCCGCACTTCCCGCTGCAACCGCGCGCTTAAGTCTTTATCGAATGGCTGACTGTTGAGCCAGGTTGAATTGGCATTCTTCACCACGCCGGTGTAAGGCGAAATTGAGCAGGAATGCCCATCCCCACTGTTCCGCGCTGCCCTGTCGCCTGCTCCGCCATATCAACCAGCGTGGAGATCGTTTCAATGGTCTGGCGGTAATCATCACGCGGCGTGGGCAGACGATGGCGGTACAACTGCTCCCCTGCATCGCCCAGTGCAATCACTTCAGTTTTGGTGCCGCCTAAATCGATACCTATACGCACGGTACTCTCCTTATTTTTTTCAATATCAATAGCGTAGAGACGGACAACCGGATTGGCAATGCAAGCCCGCCGACAATTCGTTATCATGCCCGCTAAATTTAACGACAAGGCCGTGGAAATTATCATGCTGTGGTTCAAAAATTTAATGGTTTACCGTCTTAGCCGCGAGATTTCGTTGCGTGCAGAAGAGATGGAAAAACAGCTAGCCTCGATGGCATTTACCCCATGCGGCAGCCAGGACATGGCGAAGATGGGCTGGGTTCCTCCGATGGGATCGCACAGCGATGCGTTAACGCACGTTGCCAATGGTCAAATTGTTATCTGCGCGCGCAAAGAAGAAAAAATCCTCCCGTCTCCGGTGATTAAACAGGCGCTGGAAGCGAAAATCGCCAAACTGGAAGCGGAACAGGCGCGTAAGCTGAAGAAACCGAAAAAGATTCGCTGAAAGACGAAGTGCTGCACTCTCTGCTGCCACGTGCTTTCAGCCGTTTTAGCCAGACAATGATGTGGATCGACACGGTTAACGGTTTGATTATGGTGGACTGCGCCAGTGCCAAAAAAGCGGAAGATACGCTGGCATTACTGCGTAAAAGCTGGGGTCGTTACCGGTTGTACCATTGAGCATGGAAAACCCGATTGAACTGACGCTGACCGAATGGGTTCGCTCCGGCAGCGCGGCACAGGCTTCCAGCTGCTTGATGAAGCCGAGCTGAAATCGCTGCTGGAAGATGGTGGCGTGATCCGCGCGAAGAAACAAGATCTGACCAGCGAAGAGATCACCAATCACATCGAAGCCGGAAAAGTGGTGACTAAACTGGCGCTCGACTGGCAGCAGCGCATTCAGTTTGTGATGTGCGACGATGGTTCGCTCAAGCGTCTGAAGTTCTGCGACGAGCTGCGCGATCAAAACGAAGATATCGACCGTGAAGATTTCGCCCAGCGTTTTGATGCCGATTTCATCCTGATGACTGGTGAACTGGCAGCGTTAATTCAAAACCTGATTGAAGGATTAGGTGGCGAAGCACAACGTTAATTGCTGATTTACCTTTAATGCCGGATGCGACGCCTGCCGCGTCTTATCCGGCGTACGAAGCTACACCAGGCATATAATTATTGCTACGGCGGGCAATAATTTTTAGCGCAGCAATATTATGCGTTTTACGCTGTAATTTGCTCCAGGGGCGTTGTGTCATTGTTTTTCCTCAAGCCGGTGACGCGCTTCACTGCGAATTTTCCGCGTTGCCCCTGTTTTCACTAAATCACGTAACAGCGAAAGATCGGGTTGATCGACAAATAAGAGTAATGATGGATCCTCTTTTAACCACGCCGTTTTCATATCGGCAGCCAGCTGTGGATTATTAATAGCCAGCGACCGCTCCTGAGGCTCAGTCAATGTCGTTAACAAAGACGCCGGGGTATGTACGTTGCGCAATGCCGTTTGGCGCAAATGATCATTGCGACTTTGCAGCAATGCACGCCACCATTCATCATCTGATTTATCTTTTATCGTAGCCAGTTCCGCAACAATATCTGGAGATCTTCGCTGATATTTATATCAACCTTGATGAATTATGAATATATCGGAAATCGAAAAAATCCCAGCAAAGGAAATATTATTATGGGTTAAAGAGAGGACATTTCAGAAAAATGCCCTCCCGTTCAAGGGGAAGGCGAGGAATTAGAGATAGCGGCACAGATAAGAGGTGGGTTCGGCAACTTGCAGATGAAACTCGCTGTGACCGGGAACATTAAACACCGAACCGGCTTCATACACCTGCCAGTCGGTCGCGTCAGGCAGTAACACATTCAGCGCACCACTGATTACCGTCATCTCTTCAGGCTCAGCGGTGCTGAAGGTGTATTCGCCTTCAACCATAACACCCACGCTGGCGCGACCAGTGCTGCTGCTGGAAAAGCCGATCGATTTCACTTTGCCTGAAAAGTACTCATTACTTTGAAGCATAAACTGGCCCTGTCTGGTAGTTGAACATCTACTTCACTATAGGGGCCAGAGGCGCTGGCTGTCACGCAAAATTACACCAGTAATTCCGCAGCTAGTCGTGCAATCAATACGTTAGACAGCAAGACAGGAACATCGAGCTGTTTTTGCAGTAAATCGCGATGACGCTGGTTAAATCCTAAACAATCCAGCATGATGACATCTGCCCCTTTTGCCAGTAATTCTTTCCCGGCATCAATGATTTTTTGTTCCGAATCATGAATGGGGTTACCCAATGAAAATACCGGCGGTTTCTGCAAAATTTGCCATTTTTGCGCCTGAACGGTCAGCAACTCCTCAACCGGTACGATAACCCCTACCTGATGATCTTCAACAATAGAGGAAACCAGCGGTGGCAATATCCGCGACGGCTCAAGAAAGATCGTATTACGCGCGGTCATACTACTAATGTTTGCTGTACTCATTAATATAATGACGTCGTAACCCTGATTATCGAGCACTTCAACCACACCTTGCAGGTCTCGTTCCACTTTACGACGCGAAACATGGGCCAGCTGGTTGTCATTTAATAATGTGAGAATTGTGTCTTCGCCTGCTTCTGGCGCGTACTCCGCCATCACTTCTTCGCGGCTTAACTTCCCCAGCAGGCTATGATGGGAAATATTATCTTCGTCAATGTATTCTGTCAGGAGCGGCAAAACTTCCTGCATAGGTACAATGCCGATGGTCAGGATCGCCAACGACGCACTCATTGTTCTTCCACCTTACTTTTGTTTCGTCGTTAATTACCGGGCAAGCGCTAAGCACCACTGCTGACACTTACCTGTGCTACAAATGACAAAAAGCGTAGCAGCAGACCTGCACGGCATAATGTAAAGATTCCAAATGATTCCAGTAATGGATTGTTATTGTTTAATATTCTAATTATTTGAAAAACATGAATTGTGAAAAATGTGACGCAGATCCTTGTGGTGGCACTCAGAATCCCTTCCGAGCAGTCTGATGCGGTCACTCTTTGTCAGGGTCCTCATAGCGTTTTTTCGCATCCATCGCTTCCTGAGCGGTCGGATGTTCACTGATCAACGAGTCTGGTTTAGGATGATCGGCTCTGAGTTGGTACCAGGTTACCGTCTGTCCTGGTTTTCCTTTTTCAATCGTCACTATATATGCTTCACGAGGATAAGGCGGTTTCGTTGGCATCGTTCTTCCTTATTTCACGGGATGAACGTTAAGTATAGGCGCTCGAAAATCAACAATTGATCGTCTGTGCCAGGGCACTGCGAATTTCAGAAATCACCTGGCTGGGTTCGTTTGTTGCGTCGATGATAATATGCGCAACTTCGCGATATAGCGCATCGCGTTCTTCCAGCACTTCCTGAACTTCTTCGCTCAGCGGTTTCCCCGTTAAGGTTGGCCGTAAATCTTCTTCCGGTGCAGCTTGCAGTCGGTTAACCAGGACTGATACTGGCGCACACAAATAAACCACGATCCCGTTATTTTGCATAAAGTGACGATTAAATTCCGTCAGAATAATGCCGCCGCCCGTGGCGATAACGGTGGATGGCGCAGTTACCGCTTCCAGCGCCGCCGTTTCTCTGGCGCGGAATCCCGCCCACTCTTCCCTTTCGACGATCTCCGCGACCGTCATATTGAGCTGTGATTGCAACCACTGGTCGGTATCGACAAACCGACGGTTAAGCGAATCGGCAAGGGCCATTCCGACCGTTGTTTTACCACAGCCCCGAGGCCCGATCAGAAAAAGAGGTTGTGTCATCGTGGGTTTTCCCCAATAGGTCGCAATGCGGCGAAAGCCGGTGTCATGAGAATAGCGATCATACCATCAAACTAGTACAATTTCGATTGTAAAGAAAAAATTCCACTTAAAGTGAAAATTTCAATACATCCATTACTATACCAATAAATATTCAAGAATGAAGTGTAAATAATAAATTACATTCAGCCACGACTACGTTGCACTTCCAGCCACCACTTCTCCAGCTCCGCGGCAAAGGCCTGGCGGTCACGTTGTGAAAGGCTATCTGGTCCGCCGGTCTGGATCCCACTGGCACGTAAGGTATCCATAAAATCGCGCATCGTCAGGCGCTCACGAATGGTCGCTGGCGTGTAACGTTCGCCGCGTGGATTAAGCGCCGCCGCGCCTTTCTCGATGGCTTCAGCAGCCAAAGGTGTATCTGCGGTGATCACCAAATCGCCCACTTCACACTGCCGGACAATTTCGTTATCGGCAACGTCGAAACCTGCCGCGACGCGCAGCGTACGAATAAATCGCGATGGCGGCACGCGTAAACTCTGGTTTGCTACCAGTACCAGCGGCATCTGCATACGCTCAGCCGCGCGATACAAAATCTCTTTAATTACATTGGGACACGCGTCGGCATCCACCCAAATTGTCATAAAGTCATCCTTTGTTGGGTAATCCTCTATTGTGTCGCGCTTTTGCCTTCCGGCATAGTTCTGTTTATGCTTCTGCCAGCGATTATCAAAACAATGAATTTCACGGCAGGAGTGAGGCAATGGAAAAGAAAATCGGTTTTATTGGCTGCGGCAATATGGGAAAAGCCATTCTCGGCGGTCTGATTGCCAGCGGTCAGGTGCTTCCAGGGCAAATCTGGGTATATACCCCCTCCCCGGATAAAGTCGCCGCCCTGCATGACCAGTTCGGCATCAACGCCGCAGAATCGGCGCAAGAAGTGGCGCAAATCGCCGACATCATTTTTGCCGCCGTTAAACCAGGCATCATGATTAAAGTGCTTAGCGAAATCACCTCCAGCCTGAATAAAGACTCTCTGGTCGTTTCTATTGCAGCAGGTGTCACACTCGACCAGCTTGCCCGTGCGCTGGGCCATGACCGGAAAATTATCCGCGCCATGCCCGAACACTCCCGCGCTGGTTAATGCCGGGATGACCTCCGTAACGCCAAACGCGCTGGTAACCCCAGAAGATACCGCTGATGTGCTGAATATTTTCCGCTGCTTTGGCGAAGCGGAAGTAATTGCTGAGCCGATGATCCACCGGTGGTCGGTGTGAGCGGTTCTTCGCCAGCCTACGTCTTTATGTTTATCGAAGCGATGGCCGACGCCGCCGTGCTGGGCGGGATGCCTCGCGCCCAGGCGTATAAATTGCCGCTCAGGCGGTAATGGGTTCCGCAAAATGGTGCTGGAAACGGGAGAACATCCGGGGGCACTGAAAGATATGGTCTGCTCACCGGGAGGCACCACCATTGAGGCGGTACGCGTACTGGAAGAGAAAGGCTTCCGTGCTGCAGTGATCGAAGCGATGGCGAAGTGTATGGAAAATCAGAAAAACTCAGCAAATCCTGATGACTTTCGCCGGACGTCAGGCCGCCACTTCGGTGCGGTTTACGTCCGGCTTTCTTTGCTTTGTAAAGCGCCAAATCTGCCGATTTCAACCACTCACGATAGTGACTCATTTGTGGGTTCAGCGGCGCAACCCCCACACTAATCCGTAAAGTTACCTGTGGCGTATTCGGCAAACGTAATGTATTTAGCCTTCATGCACCCGTAACATGGCGGTAATGGCGCTCTCAGCTGGCGTACCGGACATGATTACTGCAAACTCATCGCCGCCAAACCGACCAATCACATCGCTACCGCGCAGGGTAATTTGTAACTGTCGGGTAAGCGCCACAATCGCTTCATCGCCCACATCATGGCCCCAGGTATCGTTGATGCTCTTGAAATGGTCGATATCGATAATCAGTAACGTTGCATCGCGATTATGCCGCCGACAGTTATCAAATTCATTGCGTAACATAGTTTCCCAATGACGTCGGTTATACACGCCCGTCATGCCGTCGCGGGTACTCATGACCTGCAACCTGCGTTTATGTTCCGCCAGTTTGGTTGCCGTCTGGTAGCTGACCCAGCCAAACAGCAGAGGATAAATGACAATAATGGGAAGGGAGAGCCACCATTCCAGCGGCGCACTATTGAACGACACGGTGATGCCCGTCAGTTCAAGGGTGACAAGACAGGAAACCACCATCAACACCAGACCCGCGACAAACAGACGGGGCCGCCTGCCCCCATCAAATTCAGACACATAATCATCAACATCGCGGTGGAAGGCAGCACGTTTACGCCCATTACGCCTACCCACATTCCCGCTAATACTGCATCGGTTTTTAAGTTGTAAATTTCCCGGCTAAGCGGATCGACGGCCCTGCTCGCTATCTGCCAGGCTAAATGCGGCCAGACGAACGCCCAGCCGACCAACACCAGCCACCACCAGCCCGGCGGCGGGTGCGAAACCAGCGTTGAAGCAATCGGTAAGAACATGCCAGCCAGGCCAACCACGCGGGGTAGTCTGACGCGACGGGCGAAGCGCAGCCCGGACCGCTGATGTTCGTTTTGAGGAGTTAAAGGAGGTTCCTCCCCATGCGCCGCCGCTTTTTTGAAAAAGTTTTCATCATTCATTATTTTTGGGAACATTCAGAAACAATTTTCCCAAATTATAGAGACGGGGCTAAAGGCAGAAGTATGAAATTTCGGGTGAGCCATTTTCGTAGCTCACCCGTTAGCACTATCAGGTATCAGGCGGCTTTCTTGAGGCAGGCGCTCATAAACTTATTACGATCATCACCTTTCAGAGATTGTTGCGTTGCTTGATTATTACATTCGCGCATCTTTTGCTGCTGTGGCGTCAAACTTTTTTCACCAGGCGCAGACTTGCTGTTCTTCAGGCAATCACTCATGTAGGTCTTACGAGCATCCCTTTCAACGCCTGCGCCGTCGCCTGCTGATTACAGGAGTCATACGCTGTTGTTGCGGGGTTAAGGTTCTCTCGCAGCGCCGACGGTGGTTAAAAAACCAGTCCGAAAAGCAAGGTAACCAGTAATGTTATTTTCATAGCACCATCCTCTTCATGTTTTAACCATGAGCGTTTGCGCCCGTGATCTGCCATTAAGTCTGGTTGCTAACAGCAAAAAACCACCCGACAGCGAAAATTCACCGCCGGGCGCGGTTTTATTTCAGCCCCAGGGCGGCTTTCATAGTGTAGAAGAGATCGGTCTGGTCGGTCAGTCCAACGACATTGGCGGCATGTGGGCCATACGCCGCAATACGCAGCTGACTACCGGTATGTTCTTGTGAATCCTCTTCGGAGTTCCCGTAACTCATCACCATCACTGCGCCATCTTTGGTATTTAGCGCCTGGGTGAGGCCCGGCGCTTGGTGTCCGGCGCGACTATCTGGCTGGCGTGGGCGTGATCAGCGGTGACTATGACCAGCGTGTTGCCATCCTTTTAGCAAATTCCACGCCCGTTGTACGGCTTCGTCGAGATCGACGTCTCGCCAATTTGCCCACAAGGATTCGCAGCGTGATCCTGTTTATCGATTGAATGTCACCTTCAACTTGCAGGAAAAAGCCTTTCTCATTTTTACTCAATAATTCAATGGCTTTGTCGGTCATCTGCGCCAGGTCGGTACGCTGTCATTACGTTGCGGATTAGGCGTACAGGTAACTGCGGGCTTATCGATATTGCCGTGGTACGTTGCTTTCGGTCCTTGCCAGCGCACTGGCATATTGCCGTCAGCAAACAGTCCTAGCAGGGGTTTTTGCTGGTTCGCTTCCGTCACCGCATTCAGTGAGGCAGCATCGCTCACCAACTGATAACCACGCGCCTGTGCCTGTTCACGCAGCGTTTTTCCCTGCCATTCACCGGCGTTGCCGTTTCAGCAAAGGTTTTTGCGCCGCCGCCAAGCGTAACCATCGG
>ENA-OQDE01001237-OQDE01001237.1-human-gut-metagenome-genome-assembly--contig:-NODE-1237-length-10311-cov-2.265220_pt1 | contig 10311 bp, 11 predicted proteins | sample MGYA00242768_ERZ504595 | MGnify/ENA primary metagenome ERZ504595 (study PRJEB26092, sample SAMD00036307) | human gut metagenome | host: Homo sapiens | study: EMG produced TPA metagenomics assembly of...
AAACCGGAAAACAGCTGATGACGGAGGATGAGATCGCAGTCATGGACGGCGGGAAATGCATCCTGCAGATCCGTGGTGTCCGTCCGTTCTATTCGGACAAATACGATATAACCAAACACCCGAATTACCGGCTCCTTGCAGATTACAGCGAGAAGAACCGGTTTAGTGGAAAAGGAACTGGATCCGAAGTACACACCGAAAGCTGATGAAGAGGTGGAAGTGATGGAAATGGATCTTTCAGGAGACGGGAATGAGCAGGAAAATAATGAGGAAAGGAATAACTAACAGGGTGCGCCGGTATTGTTACCGGCGTTTTTCATTCCCGGTTACACCCGCCAAAGTTAGTTTTGGTGATTTATATGGCATTTTTTACCAGTGCAATTACTACTCTTAAGACCCTGGTCGTAGCAATCGGGGCGGGCCTTGGCGTATGGGGTGTCATCAACCTTCTCGAAGGTTATGGCAATGACAACCGTGCGACACGTTCGTAAGTGAAAAGCTTACGCACAAAGTCGAAGGGCAATTGTAGCCCGAAACTTTGGAGAACTGATATTCCGATGGGTGAAATGAGGGGGTAACGTCCCGAAGCGCCACCCTAATACTCCGAATGGCGGGGAGCATGCAACGGCTCTCTCCAAAAGTTTATAGAGCTCGGTGAAGTCGGCAGAGAGCAACCGTAAGGCTGGTTTTCAGACCAGACACGAAAGCTGTCCAGAGGTGGATGGTGTTGCCTATATGCCGGGGGTCGGATATCCATGGTGAGAATGTATGAAAATACTGACGAAATTCCGAATGTACGAGTCTAAACGTTGATGCTGTCGAAAGGCAGTACACCTTTCATGGTGGTATCTGTGGGCGAGTAAAATTGGTTGTTATGAAAGTCCATGCATCGTTACAGGCGGTGCGGTTATGCATGACCAGATACAGGCTTAGAGGAAGAACCTAAAGATATCCAATGATAGGAATATCGGAACGTGGAAAGCTGGGAACACGGAGGCGGTTGCAAGCCAGTGATGTGGTGGATGGGAATACCTTCGTGAGAGGGCAATAACCATTCTTTATTCCAGTGAGAGTAGTGGCACAGTACCTATGAAGCCGTGAATAAGTAAGCGGTGGAGGGATAGCCACAAGTCGAATTCAGCAATGAAAATGAAAACACAACAAACACAGCTTCGAGTATGACAAAGAAAATCCAAACCGAAGGGAGAGGATGCCTGTGTTGACTTCGGGGCAGCAAGAAAGGAAAAGTAAACAGAGAAAAATCCGCAACTCAGAGTATTACGACATGGAAGTACTTTTGACAGGCTGTATGCAGAAAGTAAGAAAAATAAAACCTTCAACCATCTGATGGAAATCATCGAGAGTGAAGAAAATATCAAGCTTGCATACAGAACGATAAAGAAGAATACAGGAAGTGATACTTCGGGGGTGGATAAAAGGACGATAGCCGACCTTGCAAAGTTAAGCGAGGAAGAATACGTCCGTCTCATACGGAAACAATTCAGTAATTATCATCCACGACCCGTAAGGCGAGTGGAGATACCAAAGCCCAATGGAAAGACCAGACCGCTGGGAATTCCAACTATCGTGGATCGGATCGTACAGCAATGTATTTTGCAGGTCATGGAGCCGATATGTGAAGCAAAATTCAGTGAGAACTCCAATGGGTTCCGCCCGAACCGTTCCGCTGAGACTGCGATTGCGCAATGCATGAGGCTGATACAGGTACAGCATCTGTACCATGTGGTTGACCTCGATATTAAAGGCTTCTTTGATAATATCAGCCATATAAAGCTGATGCGTCAGATATGGGCATTGGGAATTCGGGACAAAAAGCTGTTATGCATTATAAAAGAGATGCTGAAAGCACCTGTTGTTCTGCCAAATGGGGAGAAAACATATCCCACACGGGGTACCCCGCAAGGCGGTATTTTGTCGCCATTGCTTGCAAACATTGTTTTGAATGAACTGGACTGGTGGATTGCTTCCCAATGGGAACAGATGCCAACAAAGACAAAATTCAAAACAAGGAGCAATGCGCAGGGAACAGAAATTAAGAGCCACGCTTACAGGGCTCTGCGCCGGAGCAGATTAAAAGAGATGCATGCAGTTCGGTACGCAGATGATTTTAAAATTTTCTGCGCATCACATGAGGATGCTGTCAGAGCATACAAGGCAACAGAGTTATGGCTAAAGGACAGGCTGGGGCTGGAAATCAGCTGACAAATCCAAAGTAGTTAATCTCAAAAGACAGTATTCTGATTTTCTCGGGTTCAAACTGAAAGTCCGTAAAAAGGGTAAGAAATATGTGGTTCGGTCTCATATGAGCGATAAAGCATACAAAAAGGCTCATGAGAAAGTCTCGGAAGAAGTAAAGAAACTGGCTCATTCGTCAGATGATAATGCTCAGTTCATGCAGCTTCAGAAATATAACTCCGTAGTTGCTGGACTTCATGAATACTATTGTATTTCCACAGAAGTATCCCATGACTTCAGCAGACTTGCCTTTAGTATCAATAAACAGCTCAGAAACAGACTGAAAGGCGACTTATCCAAAAAGGGACAGCTCAGAAATGGTTCATCAAAGAAAAGTATGGAGCAAGCAGGCAGATGAGGTTCCTTCATGGACGTCCGGTGGTTCCACTGGGATATGTCCAGTCGAAGAATGCCCAGCACAAAAGGAAATCCATCAATAAATTCACGGTCAAAGGTCGGGAACAGATTCATAAGAATCTTGCAATCGACACAGCGACAATGCTATGGCTGATGAGAAATCCTGTAAAGGCAGAACCATTGAATATGCGGATAACCGTATTTCCTTGTATGCGGCACAGTATGGTAAATGTGCAGTGACGGGAATTCCGATGGATTCCATGATATTCACTGCCACCATAAAGTGCCGGTAAGCAATGGCGGTTCGGATGAATACGCAAATCTTATTCTTGTCAGCAAAGCGGTTCATATCCTTATCCATGCTTCTTCAGAACCTACGATTGAGAAGTACCTGAAATCCTTAAATCTTGACAATAAACAAATGGAAAAGCTTAACAAACTCCGTACTATGGCAGAAATGTCACCTATTATTCTTTGAATTTAATGCTGTAACGAAGTGTGTAAGTTGTGTTTAAAAGCCCTGGACGGCTGAATTCGATGGAGCGCCGTGTGCGGTGAAAGTCGCATGCACGGTGTGGAGCGGGGAAATCCGGAGATAATTTCAAAGGATTACCTATCGCTATCGGGCGCAAAATCACAGGGAATTAAGCAGCTTATGAGTGGCGGTGGTGTGATCCTGATCGGTACACAGTTGATTCCGCTTTTGAGTGGATTATTTGGTTAAAGGAAAGGAGTAGAGATCCATGTTCAATCAAATTTTTGATGCGATTGAGGAATGGATGAGGGAACTTCTAACAGGTATGATCAGTTCTAACCTGGACCGTATGTTTACGGATGTCAATCAGAAGACAAGTGAGATTGCGGGCCAGGTTGGACAGACGCCACAAGGATGGAATGGCAGTATCTTTAGTATGATCGAAGGACTGTCAAATTCAGTCATCATGCCGATTGCAGGTATCATCATAACATTTGTACTGTGTTATGAACTGATCTCCATGCTGACAGAGCGAAATAATATGCATGATATTGATACATGGATGTTCTTTAAATATTTTGTAAAAATGTGGATCGCCGTTTATCTGGTAAGCAATACGTTTATCATTACGATGGCGGTCTTTGATGTAGGACAAAACGTCGTAAACTCGGCGGCAGGGCTGGTTTCCGGAGATACATCCATTGATATCAGCTCTGCGATCACAGATTTATCTACTACATTAGAAAGCATGGAGATCGGAGAACTTGTGATATTGGCATTGGAAACTTTGATCGTAAGTTTCTGTATGAAGATCATGTCTGTACTCATTACGGTTATCTTGTATGTCCGTATGATAGAAATTTACCTTTATACCTCAGTTGCACCGATCCCATTCGCAACGATGAGCAACAGAGAGTGGGGACAGATCGGAACGAATTATTTCAGAGGACTCTTTGCCCTGGCATTCCAGGCATTTCTGATGATGGTATGTGTTGCTATTTATGCAGTATTAGTGGCAGGCATCCAGTTTTCGGATAATCTGAGTTCCTCATTATTTGGTGTAATGGCATATACGGTGATCTTATGTTTCAGTCTGTTCAAGACAGGATCACTCAGTAAGTCAATCTTTAATGCACATTAAAAAGAAAGGAAGTGAAGCACATGGCGTATGTGAGTGTGCCGAAAGATTTAACGAAAGTAAAGAATAAAGTGGCATTTAATCTTACGAAAAGGCAATTGATCTGTATTGGAATTGGAGCAGCTATGGGAATTCCCTGTTATTTTCTCTTTAGAAATGCTCTTGGAATCAATAATGCTGCAGTCCTTATGGTACTTATGATGCTGCCGGCCTTTTTGTTTGCCATGTATGAGAAAGATGGAATGCATCTGGAAGACGTATTGATGCATGTGATCCGGGTGAAATTTATCCGGCCATCTGTCAGAAAATATGAAACTGAAAACTATTATGAATCGGATCCGGATGGAGAAGATCAGAAAACGATGAGAAAGGAAGAGAGGAAAGGGGGAAAAAGCGGTGGTAAGAAAAAGGAAAAAGACCGCAAATAAAAAGAAGAATGGAAAAAAAGATGTAAAGAAACTTACCGTTCAACAGACCATTGCCTACAAAGAAATGGGAAGGGATGGTATTTGCAGGGTGCAAGGAAATGTCTATTCCAAATGTATCCGGTTTTACGATATCAACTATCAGTTAGCGCAGAATGAAGATAAGAATGCGATCTTTGAAAACTGGTGTGATTTCCTGAATTATTTTGACAGCAGCATCCATTTTCAGCTCAGTTTTATCAATCATAAGAGCAGCATGAAGGAGTTTGAGCAGGTGATCAAGATCAGTCCACAGGGAGATGCTTATGATGATATCCGTATGGAATATGCCAACATGCTGAAAAAGCAGCTTGCAAGAGGAAACAATGGTTTGGTGAAAACGAAATATATCACCTTTTCCATTGAAGCGGAAAATATCCGGGAAGCAAAACCGAAGCTGGAGCGTATCGAATCCGATATCCTGAATAACTTTAAGATCCTTGGTGTGATGGCGTATCCTCTGAATGGGGAGGAACGATTACGGATCCTGTATGAAACCTTTAATCCGGATTCCACAGTAGATTTCCAGTTTGATTATGGCTCTATGATCAAAACTGGTTTAAACACAAAAGATTATGTAGCGCCTACCAGTTTTGTCTTTAAGGATGGGAAGACCTTCCAGATGGGAAATACGATGGGGGCGGTTTCTTATTTACAGATCCTTGCTCCGGAGCTGACAGACAAGATGCTGGCAGAGTTTTTGGATATTGATAAGGACTTAATCGTAAATCTGCATATTCAGTCTGTGGATCAGATGAAAGCGATCAAGCTGGTAAAAAGTAAAGTAACGGATATCAACAGAATGAAAATTGAAGAGCAGAAAAAAGCAGTAAGAGCAGGGTACGATATGGATATCATTCCGTCGGATCTGAATACCTATGGAGGGGAAGCAAAACGGCTTTTGGAAGATCTGCAGTCACGAAATGAGCGTATGTTCCTTGTAACAGCGCTCTTTTTAAATACCGCAAAAAGCAAGCAGGAATTGGAAAATGCGATCTTTCAGACAGCCGGTATCGCACAGAAATATAATTGTATGTTAAAGCGTCTGGACTATCAGCAGGAAGAAGGCTTGATGAGCAGCCTTCCCCTTGGTGTCAGCCATATTCCGATAAAAAGAGCGCTGACAACGACCAGTACAGCAATTTTTGTACCGTTTACCACACAGGAATTATTTATGGGCGGCGATTCTTTGTATTATGGACTGAACGCTACCAGCAATAATCTGATTATGGTAGACAGGAAAAAGTCAAAAAATCCAAATGGACTGATCCTTGGAACACCCGGATCAGGAAAATCCTTTGCGGCAAAAAGGGAAATGACGAATGTATTTTTTACGACCAATGATGATATTATCATTGGAGATCCGGAAGGCGAGTATTATCCTTTGGTCCATGCTTTGGGAGGACAGGTCATCCATATTTCTCCAAACAGTAAGGATTACATCAATCCGATGGATATCAACATGAATTATTCTGAGGATGATAATCCGCTGGGAGTAAAATCTGACTTTATTTTATCCCTTTGTGAGTTGATCATGGGAAGCCGGGATGGAATTGAAGCAGAAGAAAAGTCGGTCATTGACCGATGCCTTCCCCTTGTATATCAGAACTATTTTTCTGATCCGAAACCGGAAAACATGCCAATCCTGGGAGACCTGTATGATTGTCTCCGCAAACAGAAAGAACCTCAGGCACAGAGGATTGCCACAGCTCTGGAAATCTATGTCAACGGCTCTTTGAAGGTGTTCAATCACCAGACCAACGTAGAACTGAATAACAGGATTGTCTGTTTTGATATCAAGGAGCTTGGAAAGCAGTTGAAAAAGCTTGGAATGCTCATCATACAGGATCAGGTGTGGAACAGGGTGACGGTTAACCGTGGCGTAAAATCTACTTGGTACTATATCGATGAATTCCATCTTCTTCTGAAAGAAGAGCAGACCGCATCTTATTCGGTGGAGATCTTCAAGAGATTTAGGAAGTGGCAAGGCATCCCGACAGGAATCACGCAGAATATAAAGGACCTCCTTGCCAGCCGTGAGATTGAAAATATTTTGGATAATAGTGATTTTATTCTGATGTTAAATCAGGCTGCAGGTGACCGGCAGATCCTGGCAAAACAATTAAATATCTCACCGTATCAGTTGTCTTATGTTACGAATTCCGGGGAAGGAGAAGGACTTCTCTTCTATGGGACAACAATCATTCCGTTTAAGGATAAATTTGATAAGTCGCTGAAGTTATATTCGCTCATGACAACAAAGCCGGAAGAAGTGGAACAAAGAGAAAAGGAAGGAGGCGGAAGTCTTGGCAGGGAAAGAACTGAAAGGAAGAGAGAAAGTTGTAAGTAAAATGACAAGAGACGGTCTGACGGAAGAAAATCTGGCAGATGGTTCTGTAAAAGATATCAGCCATAAAAGCCGGGGCAGACCGCCGGAAATGAAACAGGACTTTGTTTTTGACCGGGAAAAGAAGAAAGACAAGCTGTCAGATGGACAAAGCGAGGAACGGAATCTGCAAAAAAAGCAGATCCGAAACTCCTCTTTGCGAAAAGAAGCAATATCTGAGGAACCTATTTTAGAAGAATCTGTGTTAGACGGAGAGGGAGCTGGGGAGAAAAACGTATCTGAAAAATCTCCCCAATACAAGAAAAAGTTTCGGGAACATGCGCAGATACCGGAAGATGACTCCTTGACCGGACAGAAGAAAAAGATCCGGAAAAAGCAGATCCAGAAACAGATGAGAAAAGAGCAGGCAAAATCCGGAAGGTTATCCTTTGATGATGAGGAAAATCAGATGGTAAAAGGACCGGGGATAAAACCGGGCAGAACCATTGGAAGGTATGCGGTAAGGGATGCAATTTCAAAAGGGGTATCGGATCCAGAAGAAGAGGAACAGGATGTTGCAACGGAAACGGTTCAGTTTGCAGAAAGAGGAACCGAAACAGCAATAAGAGGTCTGCGCTATGCACAGCTTCGGAGCCAGCGTGCAGATGTAAAGGCAAACCGGAGAGGATATCATCTGGATGAAACCGGAGAAAAGTTAAAATTTGATATGAGTGACAGCATGGGAAAAGCAGGGGCGGAGGAAACGGCCAAAAAGTCGGAAGAGAAGAAAAGGGTTCTGAACCGCTTTTTTCAGAGAAAACGATATAAGGATGCCTATCGGGCTGCCAGAACAGGAAAATCTGCAGGCAGTGCAGCAACTGTTGCCGGCGTTGAGAATATAACCGTGAAAGCGAAGATCGCATTAAAAGAGATTGTGAAGCGGAATCGGGCTGTATTTTTCGGCGCCGGTATTTTTGTGCTCTTATTTCTGATCGTGGCAGTATCTTTGGGAAGCTGCAGCGCTTCCATACAAGGGGGCGGCTCTGTGATCGAGATCACCACATATCCGGGAACGGATGAAGATATCTATGCGGCTGAGAACTACTATGTTTCTTTGGAAACGGCTTTGAACCAGCAGATCAATGAGATGGAAGCCACTCATCCGGACTATGATGAATACCAGTACAACGTAGGCGAGATCGCTCATAATCCGTATCATCTGATCTCCTATCTGACAGCAAAATATGGGGATTGGAAATTTGAAGATATCAAGGATGAATTACAGGCTTTATTTGAAGCACAGTACAGCTTGGATACAGAAAGCAAAACAGAAACCGTGACAGAAACGAAGACAGTACGGGTAGGGGAATCCTTAGGGAACGTAGTTACCAGCGGTTACTGTAATTGTTCGATCTGTTGCGGACAATGGTCAGGCGGTCCTACAGCGAGTGGCGTTTATCCAACCGCAAACCATACGATCGCGGTAGATGCTTCTGATCCATTTGTTCCGATGGGAACAAAGATTGTGATGAATGGCGTGGAATATACCGTAGAGGATACGGGAGCTTTGCAAGATATGGAGTGCAGTTCGATGTTTACTATGATAATCATAGCGCAGCATCCGCACATGGTCATAAGACCTGGGAAGCGTTTATTGCGGATAGTAACGGAAGCAATGAAGTGACGGTAACGAATACAACAACGAAAAAGATCTTGTATGTAACCATAGGGAATACAGGATTTGATGCAGTCGCAAGAGCCAATCTGAATGAGGAACAGATGATCCTATACAATGCTTTGAATACCACCTATGGAAACAGAAATTACTTGTGGGATATAGGAAATATCTCTACAGGCTCCGGTTCAGACGGAATGAGTTATGAGATACCGCCGGAAGCATTACAGGATGAAGAATTTGCCCGGATGATCCGGGAAGCTGAGAAATATCTGGGAGTCCCGTATGTATGGGGAGGATATTCCCCTTCTGGATTTGACTGTTCCGGATTTGTATCCTATGTGATCAATCATTGTGGAAATGGATGGAATCTGGGAAGACAGACCGCAGAGGGATTGCGAAACAGTTGTACGTTTGTTTCTCCGGGCGATGCAAAGCCAGGGGATCTGATCTTTTTCCAGGGAACGTACAGTACGCCAGGAGCAAGCCATGTGGGTATCTATGTGGGAAATAACATGATGATCCATTGTGGGGATCCGATCCATTATTCCAATATCGGTACAGCATACTGGCAGCAACATTTTATGTGTTTTGGCAGATTGCCATAAGAAAAGGAGAGTGAAAGATTTGAATAAAAAAATCAAGAAATATATGGAGGAGATCCATAAGACAGAACAGAAGATCGCTGATCTTCAGCAGTATCTCAAAGGACTTCATGCTGCTTTAAAACAGGAAGAAGATAATGAGATGATCAAAGCATCCGTGGAATGAAATTAGACAGTCATGCCCTGCATGATCTTCTGAATGGAATCCAGGAAGGAACCGTAAAATTTCAGGTCAGCCAGGAGTCTGAGGAAGAAGGAACAGGCTCCTTTGTATTTACAGAAAAGAAAGAGGAGGGACATCCGTATGGTGAAATGGAAAAAACTGAATAAGAAAGTGGCAGGAGTATTGTTAGGCGTTATGGTGCTTTTTTCCGCATCCACAACAGCCTTTGCATATGTGGATCCGTCGGCAGAGACGGCAAATACAGAAGCGGCACAGACGGAGACGGTACAGAATGAAGAAACAGAAAAGCCGGCAAATAAGGGGGGTCTGCCGGAAAATAATACAACAGAGAAGAAGGAAGATGCTTTTACAGAACCGGGAAATGGGGAAGTCCAGGATGATATCCAGAATGGATTCAGTAAAGAATTTCTTACGATCACAACAAAGAATAACAATACCTTTTATCTTGTGATTGACCGCAGTTCTACCTCCCAGAATGTATATCTGTTATCCCAGGTAGATGAAAATGATCTGAAGGAATTTGTGGATCAGGAAAAAGAGCCGGCAACTGTCACACCCACTCCGCAGGTAGTCATCGATGAAAATAAAACTGAAGAAACCGATAAAAAAGAAGAGATAGCAAAGCCAGAAAAAGAGAAGATGCCACAAGCGAATATGGGAGCAATGGCAGCGATCCTTATTCTTGCGTTAGGTGGAGTTGCAGCTTATTACTACTTCAAGATCTATAAGCCAAAGAAAGAGGAAGAAGAGGATTTTGAAGAGGAAGGACTGGAAACAAGTGACGGATTGGAGATCATCAATGAGGATGAATTTGAAGACCGGGAAGAAGAA
>ENA-OQDE01001238-OQDE01001238.1-human-gut-metagenome-genome-assembly--contig:-NODE-1238-length-10309-cov-1.549892_pt1 | contig 10309 bp, 18 predicted proteins | sample MGYA00242768_ERZ504595 | MGnify/ENA primary metagenome ERZ504595 (study PRJEB26092, sample SAMD00036307) | human gut metagenome | host: Homo sapiens | study: EMG produced TPA metagenomics assembly of...
ACGATGTTTGGGTTTAAGTCCTTTGCCAGCCTGGATAGCTCCAGCCCGTCGATATAAGGCATACGGATGTCGGTGATAAGGATGTCAGGCGGATTATCCTTCATCTGGTTCCAGGCATCCTGTCCGTCGGCAGCAGTGCCGGAAAGGCAGATGCCCAGTCCCTCCCAGTCAATCTGCCGGGATAACCCTTCCAGTATGATTTCATTGTCATCACAAAGCATTGCCTGGAACAAAAATATCATCTCCTTTCAGTTTGGGAATCTTTACGGTTACTTCGGTGCCAAAATCCGGCTCTGACGTGACGGTCAGACCGTAGCTGCTTCCAAAGAGGATATGGATGCGCTCATTGACATTGTAGAGCCCATACCCGGAATCCCTGTGGTCCGGGTGGGCGGCTGTTCCCAGCTGCTGCTGCAGTTTTTCAAGGGTTTCCTGGTCGATTCCCCGGCTGATGTCCTGCACGGACAGTACAAGCTGTCCTCATCCTCGTAAATGCGCACCTGTATAAAGACCTTCTGCCCAGGCATGGGTATTGCGTGCGCAATGGCATTTTCAGCCAGGGGCTGCAACAGCAGCTTAAGAGTACGGTAGGAATACAGCACAGGGTCGCATTCAATGGCGTATTCAAATTTCTTGCTGTAAATCATGTTGGTGATAAACAGGTAGCTGCTTATGTGACGCAGCTCCTCCTCGATGGTGATGATTTCATTCCCCTTGCTGAGCGAAATCTTAAACAGCGTGGACAGCTCATTGAGCATTTTCTCCGCGTCCCGATTCTTGTCCATTCTCAAAAGCCACATGACGGAATCCAGGGAATTATACAGAAAATGGGGCTGTATCTGGGCCTGGAGGGCCTTCAGCTCCGAGTTCTTAAGCTTTTCTGCTCCTCATAGATCTGGCTGATAAGCTTTTGGATCCGCTCCAGCATCTGGTTGAAATTCTTGCCCAGCCGTCCGAACTCATCGGAGGAGTGGTACGTGTACCGGACCGAGAAATCTCCATTTTCCACCTCCTCCATCATGCGGTAAAGAATCTGTACTGGTTTGTATACGGACTGGGATATAAGCATGGCCACATACAGGAGGAGAATGCGATTATCAGCAGGACCAGCATGACAATATGGGTGATGTCCTTGCTGCTCTGGGTCAGAAAGCCCCGGTCTATGATGCCGGCAATCCTCCAATTAGAATTCATCAGGGTACGGCTTACCACCAGGTACCCGCTGTCAGGCACTACCATGGATTTTCCCACGGCAGTGCCTGTGGATTCCAGAATATGGGATACCAGGCTGGGGGAAATGTCGATGGGATAGTGGAGATCGTTGCCTGCGTTGGAGCGGAACAGGATGCTTCCCTCCTGATCAATGATGCAGATGACCCCGTTGCTGAGACTGTGCTTGATTTTCTGGGTGATAACATCCTCTTTGATGTCGGCTGCCACAATGCCGTTGACCATACCCGAAGCCTTATCCATCACCGGCTGTCCCACTGTGATGAAGTTATCGCTGATAGAGCTGCGGACAATGAAGCTGCCTCATGGGAAGGAAACCAGGTGGTTTCCCTGCTGCCCGCAATGGCCTTATACCATGTAGTCTCCCTCTGGTCCTCTGATTTGAATGAGTAGTAGTTGGATTTGTAGCGGCCGCCGTTCTGGCCGAACACATATACTCCGAAGATATCCTTGCGGTAGGTGGAGATAGAGGCCAGCTCCATGCTGCCGGCCAGGTCGTTGGAATACTGGTCCCGGACAGAGTCAAAGTCCATGCGCAGGTATTTCTGCATCTTGATATCGCCGGTCAGCATGTCGCAGAGATTCCAGGCATCATTGAGCAGGCTGTCAATGTCATCGCAGACAAGGTCAATGGTCTCGATGGAGGATTTCTCGGTCATGTTGATGATGAAATTGGTATAGAGATGATAGGCGGCAATTCCCACCAGGAGCACAGGGATACAGGATAGCGTCACAAAGGAAATCAGCAGTTTCCTGCGGAATGAAAGCTGTCGGAAGAAGTTTTTCATGAATCCCGTTTCCTTTCCTGTATTAATAGGCGGTGACGCGCTCATACTCGGCCGCATTCTCAGCAGTAATAATCTGATAAGGAATCATTACCATGGGGAATGGCTTGCAGTCCCGTTCCATCTGCTGTATCAGGAAAGCCGCAATAAATCCCCAGCGGGGGTTGCTCTCCACCGTGCCCAGATATTCTCCGGCAATGATGGCCTTGCACACGTCCTGGATGCCGTTGATGGACACAATGGCGATTTCACCCGGCGGCAGCCCTGCTACCTTGATGGCCTGGAGAGCCCCCAGCCCGTCTTCATCGCTGTGGGCAAAGACCGCGTCTATGGTCTGTCCCCGGTTGGCGGCCTTGATAAGTGCGTTTTCCATTGCCTTTTGGGCTGTTACCCGGTCAAATTCCCGTATTCCACATCAATGATTTCCATGTTGGGATACTTCATAAGGGCCTGATGGAATCCTTTTGAGCGCGCCTGGGCTCCGGGTGAGCTCTCGGTGCGTAGATTTCCACGATCCTGCAGGGCTGCTCCCCGAATTTATCCGCCAGCAGGCCGGCGCAAATCTGGCCTTCCTTCAGGTAGTCCGCGGAGATAAGAGACACATAGTAGCTCTGGTCAATGGTCTCGGCCGACTGGTCAATGAGGATGACGGGAATGCCCGCGTCCTTGGCGTCCTGGAGCACCGGAGTCAGGCAGACAGTCCGCGGCACAATGACCAGATAGTCCACGCCTCCCGAATCAGGCTGCGTATATCTTCCAGCTGCCACTGAACAGAGTGTCCTCCGGTTCATGGTAGATAAAGTCCATCCCATTGGGAAGCAGGGCTTCGCGGAAACTGTTGATTTGGGCTGTTCTCCATGGATTGTCTGTCTCTATCTGGGAAAAACCCACATGGAGGCTGGAGCTGTCAGCCGGTTCCGGTTCCAGTTTGCGGCCTGGTTGGAGGTATCATACAGGGTAATGGCCAGGATGACGCACAGGGAGCAGATGATGAGAAGGCACCAGTGTTTCCTAAACAGCAGCTTGAATCGTGTCTTAAATAGTATCTTAAACCATGTCTTAAACCGCAGCATAAACCGTGACATAGGCATCAGTACTCCGCCCACATGGTGACGGGGGAACTGTCAATGCCTCTATTATCAGCGGAACGGCGGCTGCGTTTTTCAGAAAGCCGGACGGAAGTCCCTCCATATTAACATCCTCGATGATGCAGATATAACGGTTGTGGTACATGCCAAGCATGATCTGGTGGGCCAGATCCCCATCCTTTGTGTCGCTGTAAGAGGCAAGGGACACAAAATCCAGGGCCAGGGCCTTTAAATGGCTCATATTATCCTGAAGGTACCGGGCCAGCCGGCTGCTGACAGCGGGACCATTGTTTTCATAGAGATCCGGTTTTTCTCTGCGGTATTTGGAGAAACGGTGCGGATTAAAAGCAGATCAGCGTCTTTTACGTCCTCACGGTGGGGAATCAGATCCTCGGGCATGAGCTTTGCGCCAGGTTCCTTTGGAATATCCAGGAGCAGGGGCTTATGAAAGAAAAATTGCCCAAAGGGAACCTGGTCCAGGGGAATGCCCTTTCCGTAAAAATGCATGGGTCCATCCAGGTGGGTTCCGTAATGGTTAAAAAGATGGATGGTGCAGGTGTTGGCTGTGTCGCCTCCGGCAATGGAGGTGTGGGGTTCCAGACTGAATGCAGGGTTGCCGGGCCAGGTGGGCTGCCCTTTTTTTATAGGATACGATAAAATCTGATACATAAAATCCCTCCTTATGATAAAAATATCATCCCAATGTAACAGTTGTTATCATTAAATCACGATTTGCAGGGAGCGTCAATAAGATAGAATGAAATCAAACATATTCCAATCAAATCATATATACATAAAAATATGGTCATAGTATAACTAATGGCATCCGAAAAACAGTGCTGTTAAAGTGCAATATACACAAATGTACAGGTAGGGGGATTTAGATGAACGTAATTGATATTCACGCCCATATATATGAGCGGGTGGCGGGAATTACCAGGGGACAGCCCATGGCCTCCACGGATCTGGGGCGGGTCGCCATAGGAAATGAGGAAGTGCAGTTTCTTCCTCCGTCCTTTGAACAGAGCCGCAGCACAGCAGAAATGCTCATCGCCTATATGGACTGGTGCGGTATCGAAAAGGCGGTTCTTATGCCTAATCCCTATTACGGGTACCATAACCGGTACTTTGCGGACAGCGTAAAACGGTATCCGGACCGGTTACGGGGGGTGGCATTGGTTGACATAATGAAAGGACAGGAGGCGGCCAGAGAGCTGGCGTCCATCTACGACCAGGGAATCCTGTTTGGCTTTAAGGTGGAAGTGGACAGCACCTTCCAGTGCGCTCCCGGAACCCGCCTTTCGGATTCCGGGCTGTCTCCTGTGTGGGACTGCTGCAATCAATACCATCAGCCGGTATTCATCCACATGTTCCGCACAGAGGACATTGAGGACGCGGGCTTCCTGGCCTCAGCGTATCCCAATATCAGCTCATTCTTGTGCCATATGGGGGCGGATGCATGTTTTAAAAAAGGGATGCCTGAATCCAATTACAGGGAAGTGCTGGATTTGGTAAAGAACCGTTCCAATGTATTCATCGACACATCCACCGTACCGGTGTATTTTGGCGAGGAATATCCCTGGCCCTCCTCCGTGGAAATCATCCAGGCATGCTACCGCCATGTGGGACCGGAGAAAATGATGTGGCGTCGGATTATCCGGGCATGCTGAACCATGGCACCATGCGGCAGCTGATTAACCTGGTGGAAAAGCATTGCAGCCATATACCGGAGTCCCACCGGCAGATGATCATGGCGGATAACGCCAGACGGCTGTTTTTCGACGATCAGAGGTAACTTACGTATGACTGTTACTATTAAAAAAGGAAGAAGATGAGTTATGAGAAAAATGTTTACAGTAGGTTTGGCAGCAGTAATGGCAATGGGCCTGTGCGCCTGCGGTTCACAAAAGGCAGCGGAGACAACGGCTGCACCAGCGGCGGCAGAGACAACAGCCGCCCCATCCCAGGATGAAAAGAAAGAAGAAGCGGAAGAGACCACAGAGGCCCAGGCATCCTCTGAGACAGCCGGCGGTGAGGGATATGTGGTGGCCCTGTGCAACTATTCCATCGGAAACTCATGGAGGGCCAGATGGAACAGGAGTTTGTGGCTGAGGCGGAGAAGCTGAAGGCAGAGGGAGTGGTAAGCGAGTACTACATTACCAATTCCAATGAGGATATCAACAAGCAGATCAGCGATATGCAGGATCTGATTACAAAGAAGGTAGACGCCATCGTTATTACGGCTGCTCCCCAACAGCCCTTGCGCCAGTGGTAGAAGAGGCTGCTGAAGCGGGGATCAAGGTGGTTTCCTTCGACAATGTAGTGGAGACAGATGAGCAGGTGGCTACGGTAGGCATTGACGAGAAGGAATTCGGCCGTATCGGAGCAGAGTGGCTGGTGGACAAGCTGGATGGAAAAGGCAAGATTGTGTCCTGAACGGTATCGCGGGAACAGCTACTGACTCCCTGCGCTGGGGCGGTGCTGAGGAAGTGTTCAAACAGTATCCCGACATCGAGATTCTGGGATCAGCCAACGCTTCCTGGGACTATGCCAGGGCAAGGCTGCCATGGAATCCATGCTGTCCGCTTATCCGGAAATCGACGGCGTGTGGTCACAGGGCGGCGCCATGACACAGCGCAATCGACGCATTTATAGCAGCCGGCCGGGATCTGGTTCCCATGACAAGCGAAGGCAACAACGGCGCTATCCGCGCATGGATTGAAAATAAGGATAAAGGGCTGTCCTGCATAGCACCTTCCAATCCTACCTACACCAGCGCAGAGGCTCTGCGGGTTGTCATCAAAGCCTTAAACGGCGAGGATATTCCAGGGAACGTGGTCATGGATATTGAGACCGTTACAGAAGAAAATGTGGACCAGTATTACCGTTCAGATATGCCGGACAGCTTCTGGTTCTTACAGAGCTGGATGACGCGACTCTTCAGAAGCTTTACAAGTAGTCAGCACGCTTTGGGATGATGGACAGGCCGATGAATATCGGCCTGTTTTGCACATAAGGACCATGTCTGTTCCGGAGAGAGAAGGAGGTTAACAGTGCTGAAGAGATTTTAAAAATGGTCAATATAACAAAACGGTTTGCCGGCATCACGGCCCTGGACCGGGTACAATTTTCCTGCAGTAAGGGGGAAGTACATGTGCTGGCCGGGGAAAACGGGGCCGGAAAGAGTACCATACTTAAGATTCTGGCGGGAATCCATCAGGCGGATGAAGGGGAAATATATTTCCATGGTAAAAAGGTGGTAATCCGGAATCCTGAGCAGTCCCAGAAACTGGGAATTGCCATGGTGTTCCAGGAGCTGACTCTGGTGGGGGAAATGACGGTCTGGGAAAATATTTATTTAAACCAGGAACCGGTTACCCGTCTGGGAAGAATCAACCGAAAGGAAATTAAAAAGCGCATTCTGGACGTCATGGACCGCTATGGAATCCATATTGACCCGGATGCCCCTGTGGGCAGTCTGCCGGTGGCGGAACAGCAGATGGCGGAAATCCTAAAGATTCTGGTCAGGGACCCGGAACTGATTATTCTGGACGAGCCAACTTCTGCATTGGCCAAAAAGGAGGTAGAGCAGCTGTATCAGATTATCCACAATCTGATTGCGGATGGCAAGACGATTATTTTCATTTCCCACCGTTTGGAGGAATTGTTTGAGCTGGGAGACCGGATCACCGTATTCAAGGACGGATGCTATATTGGGACCAGGAACATGAATGAGATAAATGAGGATGATTTAATACGGATGATGGTGGGACGCTCCCTGAATCATGTATTCCCTCCGCCTGTTTGCGAAGTGGATGACAGCCAGGTAATATTTGAGGTAAAGAATCTGGCGGACGCTGACCATAAGCTGAACCAGGTCAGCTTCCAGGTACATAAAGGAGAGATATTGGGAGTTGCCGGACTGCAGGGCCATGGACAGACAGAGCTGCTTAATGCTGTCAGCGGTCTCTATCCCTGTCCGGGGGATCTATTATTGTCAATGGAAAGCAGGTGGGCATAAAGAACGCGGGGCAGGCCATTGCAAACGGAATTGCCCTGGTGCCCTCCGACCGGAAGAACCAGGGGCTGATGCTGGAGCTTTCCAACCGCCACAACCTGGCCGTTTCCAGTATGAAAAAGCGCATGAAAGGATGTTTCATAGACAAAAAGGCGGAACAGGCATTCAGCGAGTCCATGGCGTCAAAGCTTTCCATTAAAATGGGAGGGCTGGACCTGCCTGTATCCAGTCTGTCGGGGGGAAACCAGCAGAAGGTGGTTCTGGGCAAGGAGCTGGCCACGGAGCCCAGGGTTATTCTCTTTGACGAGCCAACACGCGGTATTGACGTGGAGGCAAAACGGGAATTCTACCAAATCATGCATGACCTGGCGGCCCGGGGCGTGGCGGTGGTCATGAACTCCAGCGACATGCTGGAGGTAATCGGCATGAGCAGCCGGGTGATTGTTATGTACGAGGGCAGGATATCCGGTGTCCTGGAAAAAGAAGAGCTGACAGAAGAACGGATTATGCAGCTGGGCATGGGACTGGGAAAGAACAGGAAGGAAGGTGAGAAAGGGTGAAGAGCAGATTGAATCGAAACTTCTGGCATAAACACGGGCATACGGTTATCATATACGTGTTTCTGGCAGCTCTCATGGTTTTTGTAAGCATATTTAATAAGGACTTTTTTACGCTGGGGAATTTCAAGAATCTTCTGCGTTCCTCTTTTCCGCTGCTCATGGCAGCCCTGGGGCAGACGCTGATCATTCTCACAGGAGGAATTGACTTGTCCCTGGGAGGAATTGTGGCTCTGTGCAATGTGGTCTGCGTCATGTCCATGAACCCGGACTCTGCCTGGGGATTTGTCCCTGCCCTGGGGGCAGCGGCTGCGGTGGGCCTGGCCTGCGGGGCTGTAAACGGTGTCCTGGTCACAAAAGCGCCTGGCTCCTATCATTGTAACCATAGCAACAACCGCCGTATTTGACGGAATGGCTTTACTGCTCATGCCGAATCCGGGAGGGAGTGTGCACAAGGCGTTTGCCAAGTTCCTGACACGGGGATATTCCGGTGCGGTACCTTTCTTCTGTTCATCCTCATCCTCTGTCTGGTGAGAAGTCTCGCCAACAGCACTCCCTACGGAAAGGCCCTGAGGGCCATTGGAGGCAGTGAAAATGCAGCCTACTCCACCGGCATACGGGTGGGAAAGATAAAATTCTGCGCCTACTGTCTGGCCGGGCTCCTGTGCGCTGTGGCCGGAATATTCTTAAGCGCCCAGATGAATTCGGCTGACGCCACCATAGGAAAAAATTACGCCATGAACGCCATCACTGCCACGGTGGTGGGCGGAACTGCCATGACAGGCGCGGTGGGAGACCCTCTGGGTACCATAGCAGGCGTGTTCATCATTTCCATCATCAACAATATGCTGAACCTGTTTGGCGTTTCTTCATTTTACCAGTTCATATGCCAGGGCCTGATACTGATTGCAGCCCTGTCGCTCAGCGCGCTGCATAAGAGGCATTAGGGCCTGTGGGGACTTATTATTAAGGATAGAAAGGTAAGGTGAAAGAAAGTGGGAGAAGAAAAGAACAGACAGGCTTCCAATCTACAGTTTATTAAGAAAAATGCAGGCAGCTCCCAGGTTATGGTCTATGTTATACTGGTGGTATTATTGCTGGCGGCCCAGCTCATGTCACCGGGCTATTTAAAGCCCACCCATGTGGCCGGAATCCTGAGGCTGGCCTCCTTTATGGGAATCGCCGCAATCGGCCAGAACCTGACCATACTGACAGGAGGAATTGATTTATCCATCGCCAATACCATCACCTTTGCCAACGTGATTGCGGCGCAGATCATGATGGGCCGAAATGAGAATCTGCCCGCTGCGCTTTTTGCAGTTATTGTCATGGGTGTGATGGTGGGATTTATCAACGGAGTGGGAATCCATTGGCTTAAGATACCGCCCTTTATCATGACGCTTGGTGTGGGAACGGTTATCCAGGGCGTGTTTCTGATTTACACAAAGGGCGCCCCCAAGGGCAATGCCTCTCCCCTTCTGAAGGCCATCTGCGGACAGAGCTTCATAGGCATCCTGTCCGGTATCGTGGTCATATGGGCTGTTATGGCGGCTGTGACCATTGTGCTTCTGCGGAATACTCCCTACGGGAGGAAGATATATTCCGTGGGCACCAACGAGCAGGCGGCCAGGTTTTCGGGAATACACACAGGAAGGGTGACATTTTCCGTGTATCTGATATCCGCGGTCATAGCAGCTGTCTCCGGTTTCTTCCTGGTGGGATACACGGGTACCAGCTTCCTGGATGTGGGCACCAGCTACAATACAAAAACCATAGCGGCCGTCATCATCGGAGGAACCGCCATTACCGGAGGAAAGGGCGGATATATCGGAACCATAGCAGGGGCAATCATCATGACCATACTGGATGATTTTCTGACCATTGTCAATATTCCGGAGGCAGGGCGTCAGATTATGCAGGGAGTTATCATCGTACTGCTGGTACTCATATACAGCAGGGAAAAGCGTAAGAAGTAGGCCGGAACACAGTTCATGGAATCACTCATGAAGCAGTACAGGAAGCAGTCAGGAAACAATACAGGAAGCAGGGGGAATCATACATGTTGAAAAATATAGCTGAGTTCAGCGCACAGACAGAGTCAGGGGAGCTGTCTTCGCATCAGGCGGTGGCAGTGATGGATTGTATGCTGGAGGGACTTCCGAAGGCCGGGCGTATCCTCTTAGTGCCGCCGGATATCACACGCTGTTATTCCTACGGGGGTGTCATCACATCCTATCTGTATCACCGTCTGAGCAGGGAGGCAAAGGTGCGCATCATGCCTGCGGTGGGGACCCACAGGGCCATGAGCCGTGAGGAACAGATCCGGTTTTTCGGGGAGGACGTGCCGGAGGAGGTTTTTCTGTACCATGACTGGAGAAAGGACACAGTCCCTGTCGGCACGGTGCCGGGCGCTATTGCGGCAAGGTGTCCGGGGGCAGGTACACGTCGGATATCGGTGCGGAGGTGAACCGCTGTGTGGTGGATGGAAGCTTTGACCTGATTCTGTCCATCGGCCAGGTGGTTCCCCATGAGTCATCGGCATGTCCAATTACACCAAGAACAATACTGGTGGGCTGGGAGGAAGGCCCATGATTAACGGTACCATATGCTGGGCGCTCTCTGTAATCTGGA
>ENA-OQDE01001239-OQDE01001239.1-human-gut-metagenome-genome-assembly--contig:-NODE-1239-length-10306-cov-3.162295_pt1 | contig 10306 bp, 9 predicted proteins | sample MGYA00242768_ERZ504595 | MGnify/ENA primary metagenome ERZ504595 (study PRJEB26092, sample SAMD00036307) | human gut metagenome | host: Homo sapiens | study: EMG produced TPA metagenomics assembly of...
CGAGGATGCCGGTCGCGCGGCGTCCCGGCCGCAAGCCGACAGCGCGCGGCGCAACGCGGTCAGTATCGTTTCCACATTCGCGCCGGTAACGGATACATGCTCATCGCGTGCGATGCGTTCAAGATAGGAGACGGTATCCGGATCATCGGGCGGCGTATCGCACTGTGTTATATCACGCTGCACTATATCGAGAAGCGCCGCATTCAGACGGCGCAGATACCTGTCGACCGCGGCATCGTCACCTTCAACGAAAAATCACCGTCCACGCGACAGCCGACGACGTGGCCGTTATCCGGCGCGCACGCCACTGTCACCCCGACCAGCTTGCCGCCCGGGCGCTTGCATTCCCCACGACTTTCGATATCCACCCGATACACGTTACACGCCGAATCTGTCTGCGTGGTCGTCTCAAACCCCGATACACGAAGTCTCGCTTTGCTCGACAGCCCGCCAGCGGGACCGAGATATAGGCCCCCGCTGGCGGGCTGTCGAGCAAAGCGAGACTGGGGTGGTTCACGCCACCGCCGCGTTACAGGCGAGCGAGAATATCCTCGCCGACCTGATCGGTGGAGCGAACGGTGGAGCCAGCTCCTCGATATCAGCCTCGACCGCCGTGTCGATGCGGGCCGCGGCATCATCGAAGCCAAGATGGCGCAGCAGCATCGCGGCCGACAGGATGGCCGCGGTCGGATTCGCCTTGCCCTGACCGGCGATGTCGGGCGCGGAACCGTGAATCGGCTCGAACATCGACGGATACTCGTTGCTCGCGTTGATGCAGCCGGACGCGGAATATCCGACGCCGCCAACAACGGCACCTGCCTCGTCGGTGAGGATGTCACCGAAGAGGTTGTCGGTCAGGATCACGTCGAAGCGCGACGGATCGGACACGAGGAAAATCGTAGCCGCATCGATGTGCTGGTAGTCGTGCGTGACCTCCGGGTACTCTTCGCCGACACGGTCGACGATGCGCTGCCACATGTCGCCGGCGTTGACGAGCACGTTCTTCTTGTGCACCAGCGTGATGTGCTTGCGACGCTTCATCGCCAGCTCATAGGCGTACCGCACCACGCGCTCCACGCCGTACGCGGTGTTGATGGAGACCTCGGTGGCGACCTCGGCAGGAGTGTCGCGACGAACCGCTCCGCCGGCACCGCAGTACAGGCCCTCGGTACCCTCACGCACCACGACGAAATCGATGTCGCCGGGGTTCGCGAGCGGCGAGGTGACGCCCTTGTACAGCTTGGACGGACGCAGGTTCACGTACTGGTCGAGCGCGAAACGCAGCTTCAGCAGCAGACCACGCTCCAGGATGCCGGCCTTGATGCGCGGGTCACCGACAGCACCGAGCAGGATCGCATCGGTCTTCTTGATGCGCTCCAGCTCCTCGTCCGGCAGGATCGCGCCATCACGCAGATAACGCTCCGCACCCAGGTCGAAATTCTCGTATTCGAAATCAGCCACTCCCTCAGCGGCCTTTTCCAGCGCCTTCTGAGCCCAGGGGGTGACTTCCTTGCCAATGCCATCGCCGGGGATAACGGCGATTGTATACTTCTTTGCCATAGCCAACAGGGTATGTGGCCGTGCTCGAAAACAATGCGCCCAGTCCGTCTAGTGGACAGACGGTGGAGGCGACGTGATCTTCGCGTATGGTCTGAGCGGCATGGTCTGTGCCACAGAATGCCGAAAAACGCTATTTTGACCGTGGTGTGGTACACGCCCGATATGGCCGATTCCGGGCTTCACAGCGAAATCGGCCATTTTGCAAGGATCTTTGATATTCCTCTTGTACCACAAGAGCGCATGTAACCGATTAAAACCGATTCTGTGGCAAGGTCCTGTACCACACCACGCGAAAAAACGGTGTTTTTGACGTAGTATGGCACAGGAACCATCATTCATTCCACTATCCGGCACAGCAAAGTCCGAATGCCGGAACAACCATATGATCCCCACCCGCGGGCCCCAAAATCATATCCCCTTGCAGGCGGGGGCGCGATATGGAAGCCCCGCAATCAGGGACGGACGTCGGCCGCGGCTAGCGGGTCAGGCCCATGATGGAGAGGCACCAGGCGTTTTCGTAGCTGACTTCGCGCCACTGCTTGTAGCGGCCCGAGGTCCCGCCATGACCGGCCTCGACTTCGATCTTGATGATCGCATCGATGCCGGCGGCTTGCAGTCGGGACACCCACTTGAGCGGCTCGACGTACAGCACGCGCGTATCGTTCATCGACGTGGTGGCGAAGATACGCGGGAACGGCCGCAACGATTGCCTCTGCAAAGACCGCGTGGACGCCGCGCCCGCACCGGCCTCGCCGTCCGCGCCCTCCGGCGCGTTTTCGTATGGCGAATACGATTTCATGTACCGGTAGACGTCCGCGTCGTGCAGCGGATCGCCCCACTCGTCCCACTCGGTGACGGTCAGCGGCAGCGACGGATCGAGGATCGACGTCAGCGCATCCACGAACGGCACATCCGCCTCGATGCCCGCATACAGTTGCGGCGCCATGTTCGCAATCGCACCCATCAGCAGACCGCCGGCGGAACCGCCGTACGCCACCGTCCGATGCGCATCGGCCAACCCCGCGTCCTGCAGCGCGGCGGTCACGTCGATGAAGTCCTCGAACGTGTGCCGCTTGTTCAGGCGCCGCCCCTGCTCATACCAGGCGCGTCCCATCTCGCCGCCGCCGCGCACATGCGGCACGGCGTACAGCACGCCGCGGTCGAGCAGGCTCAGGCGAGCGACTGAGAAGCCGGGGTCCGAACTGATCTCATAAGCACCGTACCCGGTGATGAACATCGCGCTGTCAGCGGCCGGCTCATGGCCGCGCCGCCACACCAGTGACACGGGTATGCGCTCGCCGTCACGAGCGGTGACCCACACCCGACGCTCCATGTACTCGCGCGGATCGAAGTCGCCCAGCACCCGCGCCCGCTTGAGCAGCTCGTCATGCCCGGTCGCCGGATCATACTCATGCAGTTCGCCCGGCCGCGTGTAGCTGGAGAACGTGTACCGCATGCGCGGCGCATCATACGAGGGGTTTCCGCCCGTTCCGATGGAGTACAGACGATGGGTGGCTCCCGGCAGCGTTCCGCCCGCGGCCTCGGCTGCACCGTCATCGGCCCGCCCGGGCACGTCCCAGTCGCCGTCCAGCGCCGGCGGCATCAGCTCGCGGAACGACCATGGACGCCCGGCGAGGAAGTCTTCGGCCGCCTGCGTCTTGGTCATCGCCGCCACGTGCGGCAACCCGTCCGTGCGGTATGCGAGCGTCACGAAATGCCGGTGGATGGCGATGCCCTCGATGGCCAGCCCGTGCGCCCCCTGCAATATCCGGGGGTTGGCGGGATTCGAGTAGGCCGTCCCGGCCGGCTTCGCGCCCGCGCCCGCCTCCATGTCGTCGCCGCGCGCGCACCCGTATGGCGAGCCGACCGCCACGCGCACGCCTTCTCCCAGCGTATACGGCGGCTGATGGGTTCGCATGTCGATCACGTCGATCTCGAAGTTCGGATCCTGAGCATTGTGGTACACCACGGCAACCGGAATATCGGCCCCGTCAGCCCCGGCACCTTCGAAGCATGCGAAGCTCACGTCATATTCCACGTCGTCCTTGCGCGCGATGAACACCGAGAACTCGCCTTCCGGCGTCGCGGTCGACAGCATCCACACTTCGGACGAAGTTTTGGACGCGGAGCAGATCACGATGCTGTGCTCGTCGAAACTCATGCCGACCCCGACCCAGAACCGCTCGTCGTCCTCGTGGAAGACGACTTCGTCCTGCTCGACCGGCGAGCCGACGCGGTGCCGGCGCACCTCGCACGGCCGCCAGGCATCATCAAGCGTCACGTAGAACACCCACCGCGCGTCCGGCGTGAAGCATGCCGCGCCGATGCCCTCAAGGCGCTCTGGCAGCTCATCGCCCGTGTCAAGATCACGAATGCGGAAGTCGTACCGCTCGTCACCTCGCGTATCGACGCCGTACAGCATCCATCGGCCGTCCTTGCTGACGGACAGGCCGCCCAGCGCGAAGAAATCATGCCCCTCGGCCTCGCGGTTCGCATCAAACACCACCTGCTCGCCCGGCAGCGAACCGGCTCCGACGGCGCTCCCGCCCTCATCGCCGGCTCCCCCGACTTCCGGAGGCGTCCAATCGTCCTCGCCGCGCACCGGCAACCGGCACTGCACGGCGTACTGGCTGCCTTCGCGGGTACGCGCGAAATACCAGTATCCGTCCATGCGCACCGGCACCGACATGTCGGTCTCCTGCACATGCGCCTTCAACTCGTCGAACAGCGTGCCGCGCAGCCCCGCCAGCCCCGCCATGCGGGCGTCACAGTACGCGTTCTGCGCGGCCACATAGTCGCGCACCTCGGGTGACTGCTTGTCTCGCATCCATTCATACGGGTCAATCACGGCGTCCCCGTGGAACACGCGCTTCACCGGTTCACGCCGGGCGATGGGAGGTCGGCAAGCGGCGACGCCGCCGTTCGTTTCGTCTGTCATGCTCGTGATTATACGGCCCGACTTGAGACAGCGGCGAACTTCGCTCTTCGGGAAGTCACTCCGCCAGGTCCGTTCGTCCGAGTTTCTGCTTGAGGTACGGCAGCATGGTCTTCATGATGTTCGAACCAGTGGTGCCGGTGAACACCGGCACGTCGGTGACGGGCATCGGCTGCGTCGAGGTCATGCCCATCATCGACGACAGACCCGTGGCCTCGCGGGGCGACAGCTGCCGTATGCCGATCGCCAGCACACGGCCGGGGTATCGCCGAGCGATGGTCGCATACGTGGTCGGGTCCTTCTGCCCGTCATCGCCGATCAGGATGAACCGCATGTCGGGGAAGTCCGCCATGAGCTGTTCGGCGAACTCCAGCTTGTGCTGCGGACCGGACGGCACGAACGTCTTCGGGCGCGGGTCGAGGTCGCGCAACAGCAGCGGCTTCGGGGAAGCCGTGATACGAGATGAAATGCCGGATCGATCCTTCCACGTTCCAGGGGGACGTCGACAGGTAGAAGAACGGCGCGTCGGGGAACATGTCCTGCAGTTTGGTGAACAGCACGCTCATGCCCGGCACGGAGTTGCGCTTCTTGGGGTTCAGGAACAGCAGGTTGTATGCGGCCTTCCACAATATCGGCGCCTGCGTGACCATAACGGTGTCGTCCACGTCGGAGATGATGCCGACCTTCGCGCTGGAGGGATGGTGAACAGGTTCGCCGAGACCTCCGGCCGCCCCTTCACGCGATAGGTGACGCGGTGAACGCCGGTCTCCAGCTGATGCTCGGCCACCAGATCGAGGTATCCGCTTTCGTCGGACACCGCGTATTCGCTGCCGAGATCTCGCACGGGATTGAATTCGTCATATCGCTCGGATTCGCCGATCTGCACGGTTTCCAGCGGTGTCCCGTCTATGCTGATACGCACCTGCACGCGGGACGCGGGAATCGCCAGCATGCCTTTGATGCCGCGCGTCAGTGTGCCGGCGTTGCTGTGCTTGGGCGCGTACACGGTGCGGCAGATCAGCCTAGAGTAGACCTCGGTGCCATAGCCGACGTACGGGTCCACGCGCGGGAACCAGTCGAGCTTGCGCGCGACGGCGGTGGACAGTCGCACCCACAATCCGAACGTGCCGGTGACGGCCCGACGCATGCGGCGCACCAGTACCGGCTGCACCTCGATGCGCTCGTGCCGCGACGCGGCGTCGAACGTGGTGACGACCGGGCGTGCGGGAATCGGCACGGTGAGCATGTCGTCCTGCGGGGAGCCGGTCTGCCCGGACGGGTCGTGAGCCGCGTTGTCCGGATCCGATCCGTCATGTATCGGGCCGTCATGCCGCAGCCCGTCATCCCGCCCGCCGAGAGGGCGCGCTCCGCCCCGGCGTGGTGTGTTGTCGTGTGCGATGCTCATGGGTTCCGCCATCCGTTATCACGTTAGCTGTATGTCAAATATATCCGTCGGATATGTCGTCGTCATGTACCTTCGTCACCGTCGGCCATCGCCGGCTTGCGTTGTCGGTCGCCGACGGCGGTGCCGGTCACTGGGCGATCTTCGCGTAGGATTCGGCGTCGAGCAGTTCCGGCTCGTCATCGTCCAGCTCGATCTTCAGCAGCCATCCTTCGCCGTACGGGTCGTTGTTGACGACGGAGGGGTCGTCCGCGGCGTCATGGTTGACATAGCGGATGGTACCGGCGACCGGGCAGACCAGCGGTTCGACGGCCTTGGCCGATTCGAGCTCAAGGACCTCGTCGCCGGCCTCCACGCGCGTGCCCTCGTCCGGCAGGTCGATGAAGACCAGCTCGCCAAGCTGCTGCTCGGCGTACGCGGTGATGCCGACGATGGCCGGGGACACCGAATCGTCCACCCACACGTGCTCTTCCGAATACTGCAGGTGATCGGGGATGTCAAGGTTCAACGGGTTGTCGATTGCGTTCTCGTCACTCATGCCCCCCAGTGTACCGCACAGCGCTTATCGATGGGGCTGACACTGAGCCGGACGGCGAGGCCCCGAAAACGCAGCCGGCCCCGCCGATCGGAAACAATGATCGGCGGGGCCGGCGTCAGCGGTATAGTCAGCGCAATCGCCTGAAAATCAGCGCACGGCGGAGGTCGGCGTGGTCCCCACGATCTGCACCATGGCGCCGATCGGCAGGAAGTCATACACCCACTTGGCGTCCTCGACGTGCATGTTGGTGCATCCGTGCGACTTCGGAGTGCCGCTGGCGATGCCCGCGGTGTTCCACGGTGCGCCGTGGAAGCCTTCGCCCTGGTTGTAGTATGTGACCCATGCACGTTCGGCGTGACGTAGCCTTCGCCGCGCATGGTCTGCGACTGGTACTTGGTGTGCACGAAGAACGTGCCGTTGTCGGTCGGCGTGGATGGCTTGCCGGTGGAGACGATGAAGGTCTTCACCAGGGTCGAGCCCTTGTAGGCGTACACCTTCTGCTCGCTGAGATTGATGACCATGTGAGGGTCGCCGTTGGGCGACGTGTAGTCCACCTTGCGGCTTTCGGTCTTGTGGTCGGTCACCTTCACCGTGGCTGTGAGCTCCGCGCCCCTGCCGGCGTTCAGCGCGTCGAGCACCTGCGCGGCGGTCTCGTCGGTGCTTTGGACGGCCACGCCGTCGACGCCCTTCTGCATCACGGTCAGCACGGTACCGTCGGTGTTGGTGATGTTCTTCTCGACGACCATGTCCTGGTCGAGTTTCTTGGCGAGGTTCTGCGACAGGTATGTCTTGATGCGTCCTGATCGTATGCCAGCGTGATGGTGCCTTCTGGATGTCGGGCTTGACCTGGATCCACTTGGCTATCTCATCGGCGGGAAGCGTGAACGTCTTGCCCTTGGAGTTGCCGATGACCAGCGACGACGTCAGTCGCTTGTTGGCGTCGTTCGCCGCGCTCGTGGCGGTTTCGACGGTGATGGGCATGGCGACGTCGGAGTACATGACGGTCAGTTTTTGTGCTTCGCCGGGCTGGGAGACCGCCTTCTTGACGGCCGCGATCACGTCCGCCGGGTCGGCTTCCTTGCCCTCGTTGCCTTCCGTGACGATGAACTTCTTGGAGTTGGCGTCGTAGCTGATGTTCGAGGCGACCGCGCGATCCTGCTCCTCGACGAGCTGCTCGGTCAGGTAGGTGCTCAGCGTGTAGTTGTCGGTCGTGGCGGACAGCCGGACGTCCTGCTTGGCGAACGGGTTGATGCGGGTGAACATGTTGCCGGATTTCGCGTCCAGCAGGTTGCGCACGGTCTGCTTGACGTTGACGGTCACGCCGAGTTTGTCGAGGCCCGCCTTGACGTTGTTGCCCTCGGAATCGGTGACGGTGATGGCCGAATCGGACACGGCCTGGTTGACGATGCCGGTGAGCTCGCTTTCGGTCTTGCCCATGACGCTGACGTTGCCGAATCGGACGCCCGGGGCGACGCGGTCCTGGAAATACCAGTTCGTGCCGAAGAATGCGGCCACCAGCAGCACCAGCAGTGCGCCGATGATGCTGAACGCGATGATCATGCCGCGCTTCGGGTTCTTCGTCTTGGCCGCGGACACGCCCTTGCCCAGCGCGGCGTCATCGGCCGGTTCATGGCGACCGCGGCGAAGGCGACGGTCGCGACGTCGTCCGCGGCGGGACGCTGCGGGGCAAAGGATGAAGTCGCAGGTGCGGCGGGCTGCGGCTCAGGAGCGACCTCATCGTCCAGCTCGGCCAACGGGTCGAAAGCCTGAGTCTCCTGCGACTCCTGCGTCTGTGCGGAGGCCGCATCCGCCTGCCGCTTCGCCTGAGTCTCCTGGACCAGACCCGCCAGACCGGAAGGCTCAGCGTCAAACGTCGACCCGTCATGAAGGACGGGCATGTTCAGAGGCGGGATGTCCATCTGATCATCCAGCGGGAAAACTGCCTGCGTGCGCTCGTCTTCCTGATTATCGTCTCCCGTGTATTCGTTAGCCATTCCTGTTCCTTTACTTCGACTCTCTGGCTTCACTATAACACCCGGCAGCCATACGAATCATTGTCGCGCGGCGCATGTCACAGTTCGCGGCCGTACCACTCCTCAATCATGTACCGGGCGATTGTGGATTTGCCGGGAGCTTCCATACGGCCCTCCGACAATTCGATGGTGTATTCGTCACGGGTCACCCAGCGCGCGGTCTCCGTCTCCTCGCCATCCACCAGGATGTCGGTGCTCAACGCCTGCGCCTTGAACGCCATCATCAGGGACGCAGGGAACGGCCACGGCTGGGAGCCGAGGTAGCGCACCTCGCCCAGGTCGATGCCGGTCTCCTCCTTGGCCTCGCGCCGTGCCGCGTGCTCAAGGTTCTCCCCCGCCTCGACGAATCCCGCCGACACGGAGTACAGCAGCGGATTGCGCCAGGCGCTGTTGTGCTGCAAGAGCAGCCGGTCCTGACTGTCCACGATCGCGGTGATGACAGCGGGCTCGATGCGGGGGAACAGCAGACGGTTCCCGTCGCCCGCATTCGTGCACCGCTGCGACCATCCACCCATCGCCGCCTTGACCGGAGCCCCGCAGGAGGGCAGAACCGCTGCCCGGCGTACCATATGCTCAGGGTCACCGCGTCGTGGCCTGTCCGGCCTCGCGGGCGTTGGCGTGCGCGGCGAACCCACGCAGATCCACCCAGTCGAACCGTTCCACGGCCTGTTCCAGCATGTCCAGTCTGTCAGGAGCGACCGCACCGGGAGCATTGCCGTCGGCATCAAACGCCGCGTCGGCGCCGAGCGACGGCGACGGAATCGCCGAGGCCGCGCCGGGGGCCGACATCCGAGTGATGTCGAGCGCCACCACATGCTCGTTGCGCAGCGCGCCATACGATCCCAGGAATATCGGCACCACTTCGGGGTGGACGGCCAGGGCGGAGCCGCGTACGCGCCCGGCAGCGTGCTCAGCCTCATGTTCGCGGAGGCATAGTTGACGGCATTGCCCTGACCGCGCGGCACGGCCAGCAGGCCGCCCCGCACCAGGATGACCTTGGTGACGGGGTCGGCGAACAGCGTGTCGAACAGGTCCGGATCTCCGCGCCGGGCGACCTGATAATCGATGTCGCCCTGCGCCAGCGGCAGGAACGGCAACGTCTGGGTCAATGCCAATGGTGAAAACATCACTTCACACTCCTCATGTATCCATCGTCAATCATCGTCGCGGCAGGTCACACCGCCGGCACCACCGCACCGCGGATGCCGTGTCCGGCCGACTGCGCCCGCGATCAGTCGCGCAGATGCACGCGTCGCACCAGATCGAGCAACGCGCTCGCCACCTGATCGGGATGCTCGACCGCGCTGAAATGCCCGCAATCCTCGATGACCGTGAAACTCGGCGACGTGCCGGTCATCGCATCGGCGAGCGCCCGCATCGCCGGTCTGGGGCTGAATGGGTCCTTGTCGCCGCACAGCACCGCCGCGGGAGCGGTGACGAGCGGCAGCTGACCGCTGAGGTCAGGCCTGCCGGCGGCCATGCGCTGGCGCCAAGCCACGCCCTGTGGCGTCTGCTCGCCAATCCAGCGGGCGAACAGCGCCCTGCCCTCATCGGACTGCTTGAAGCTTGAATCGGACGGCGTCGCATCGGCGAAATGCATGACCGGCTTCACGGTTTGCGTCGCCTCGCATTCGCTCGCGCACGCCAGCCGGTTCGCGCGGGCCTCGGGGCCATCGGCGCCCGCTTTCGTGTCGCACAGCGCGAGTCCCGCGACCATGTCCGGATGGCGGCGCTGGATGTCCAGCACCACGTATCCGCCCATCGACAGTCCGGCCATACGCTGCTCGTAGCCGGCGGCGACCACACCAGATCACATAGCGTCGGTCATCAGTCGAGCG
>ENA-OQDE01001240-OQDE01001240.1-human-gut-metagenome-genome-assembly--contig:-NODE-1240-length-10298-cov-1.838659_pt1 | contig 10298 bp, 13 predicted proteins | sample MGYA00242768_ERZ504595 | MGnify/ENA primary metagenome ERZ504595 (study PRJEB26092, sample SAMD00036307) | human gut metagenome | host: Homo sapiens | study: EMG produced TPA metagenomics assembly of...
TATGAGGCAAAGGATGGAAGTATTACTCCGCAGAGTCAGGCGTTTATGAGAGACTTGCGGAGGGCGGAGTATCGTATATGTTCTCGGAGATGTGGCGCCGATCAAGACGTTTACACCGGTTCCAAGTTATGTGAGGACAGTCAGATCGAAGTTCCGTAAGCTGGCAGATGCAGTGCATAAACATGGTGCCAAGATCGGAGTACAGATTTTCCATCCAGAATATGATACAGCAAGCATTACAGAACTGTTCTTAAAAGGAGATTTTGAAGGACTCCGCGCAAAAATGAAACATGATATGATGCATTTCATCGATGAGGTATCAGAAGAAAGCCTGCAGGAGATCATTAAAAAAATGTGTGAATGTGCAAAGCGGGCACAGACAGCCGGAATCGATGCCATCCAGGTGCATGGAGACCGTCTGGTCGGAGCACTTTCCAGCACAATTTTAAACCACAGAACAGATAAGTATGGTGGAAGTCTTGAGAACCGTACAAGATTTGCCATCGAGCTTGTGACAGCGCTCAGAAAAGCAGTTCCAGATATGATCATTGATTACAAGTTGGCTGTTGTTACTCCACAGAGAGGAAAGGGCGGAGTGATCGCAGAGGAAGCGGTTATATTTGCAAAATGGCTTGAGGAAGCCGGAGTAGATATGCTCCATGTGCACAGGCAAATCATACTGGGAATATGGCAGATACCATTCCACCGATGGGTGTTCAGCCATATGCATTCTTTGCTGACATTGCAGGAAAAGTGAAAGAACAGGTCAATATTCCAGTCAGCACTGTTGGAAGAATCGTAAGTCCGGCGCTTGCAGAGAGTATCCTGGAAAGTGGAAAGGCAGATATTATCGGACTGGGTAGACCGCTTCTTGCAGATCCGGATTGGGGCAAAAAGCTGGAAGAAGGTAATGGAGATCAGATCCGCCAGTGCATCATGTGCAACAAAGGATGTACAGACCGGATCCAGAACAGACAATTCTTAAGCTGTATTTTAAATGCAGAAAACGGATATGAATTAGAGAGAAAGATCACACCTGCAGAGACACCAAAGAAAGTTGTTGTAGTCGGCGGAGGCCCGGCAGGACTGGAAGCTGCGAGAGTTGCGGCATTAAAAGGACATCGGGTGACCCTGTTTGAAGAGAAGACAGTTCTCGGAGGACAGATTCAGATCGCTAAAGTTCCGCCGAGAAAAGAAGAGCTGGAACGTGCGCTTGTTTACCTGACAAATGCAGTAAAAGAGGCCGGTGTGGAAATTTTCTGTGGAAAGAAAGTGACAGAGGATGATCTGCTTGCTTATGGAGCAGATGCAGTGATCGTTGCGACCGGAGCTTCTAACATGATGCTCCCAATCCCAGGGGCAGACCGCACACGCGTATGCAGTGCATGGGATGTGCTGGAAGGAACTGCACAGGTATATGGAAGAGCAGCTGTGATCGGTGGTGGAATGGTAGGATGTGAAACCGCAGAATATCTGGCAGAGAGAGGGTGTGAAGTAAGTATCATCGAAATGCTGGATAAGATTGCAAACGGAGAGAGCAGTACAATTCTTCCTACTTTGATGGAAAATTTTGAAAAAAATCACGTTGCTCAGTATGTATCTCATAAAGTAGAGAGTATCGGAGAGAAGTCAGTCGTATGTAAGACAGGAGATGATGAGACGAAAGAAATCCCTTATGATTTTGTTGTGATGGCAGTAGGAGCAAAAGCAAATACATTTGAGACGGAGAAATTAGAGAAAGCAGGCATTGCAGTGACAAAGATCGGAGACTGCAAAGACCGTGCATCGGATATCGAAAATGCAATAAAATCAGGATACGATGCGGCAAATACGATTGCATAGGAGAAAATATAGATTTATCCAAAGATGAAAGCGTAGAAGTGGATAAAACGAGAAGAAAAGTAAGAAAGCCAGTGATGGTAAACAGAGAAGAAACCTCTGCCTGCCATTGCCGGCTTTTTTGTTGGAATATAATAAGATAGAAAAACAGTTGCTTTCTTCCACGTTTGTGGTAAAATTGTCACGATATGCAAATGAGAGAATAGGAAGGAATAACGAAGATGAAAAAAAGTGTAAATCTACTGGAGGGATCGATTTTCCCATCACTGACCAAGCTTGCTCTTCCAATCATGGCGACATCTCTTGTACAGATGGCGTATAATATGACGGATATGATCTGGATTGGAAGAATCAGCAGTGATGCGGTGGCAGCGGTCGGCGCAGCGGGAATGTATATGTGGCTCGCCAATGGGCTTGCAACACTTGCGAAAATGGGCGGGCAGGTAAAGGTTGCACACGCAATCGGAGCGAAAGATTATGAGGAAGCGACGGTATTTACAAAGAGCGCACTGCAGCTTGGAATTTTATTTGGAATCATTTATGGGTTGGCAGCGGTACTTTTTGCAGGACCTCTGATCAGTTTTTTCCATTTGAATAGTCCGCAGGTCGTTGCGGATGCGAGGATTTATCTCCAAGTGACTTGCGGGGGAGTGATCTTTTCCTTTTTAAATCAGATATTTACCGGGATCATGACTGCTATGGGAAATAGCAGGATTTCTTTTATGGCAACTGCAGTAGGACTTTTGATCAACATTGTTTTAGATCCACTGTTGATTTTTGGAGCCGGACCGATTCCTAAAATGGGGGTGCTCGGGGCGGCTGTGGCTACGGTTCTTGCCCAGACAGTTGTGACAGCAATGTTTCTGTGGGCAGCATTTCATGAGGAGACAGTCTTTCAGAAAGTGAGGATTTTATCCGGGATCCATAGAGAGCATATGTTGCTTCTGATCAAAATTGGTCTGCCAAGTGCAGTACAGAGTATGATATTTACAGGGATCTCGATGATCATTGCACGTTTGATTGCGGGATTTGGGGATTCCGCTGTGGCAGTGCAGAAGTCGGATCGCAGATTGAGTCCATCTCCTGGATGACCGCAGAAGGATTTGCAGCCGCAGTCAATTCGTTTGTAGCGCAGAACTATGGAGCAGACAATATCAAACGTGTAAAGAAGGGATACCGGATTGCAATGGGAGTTGTCACTGTTTGGGGGATTTTCTGTACGATTCTTCTGATCGGATGTCCAGAGGTGATCTTCCGAATTTTTATCCCAGATGACAAGATTTTGCCGATGGGAGTTGATTATCTAAGAATTTTAGGGTATTCACAGTTGTTTATGTGTGCGGAAATTACGACTGGGGGCGCTTTTGCGGGGATTGGGAAGACATTGCCGCCATCTATTGTCAGTGTAATCCTGACTACTGCAAGAATTCCGATGGCGATGCTCTTGACTGCAACTGCACTTGGATTAAATGGAATCTGGTGGAGCATTACAATCTCAAGCATTTTAAAAGGAATTTGTCTGTTGGTAGGGTTCCTTATTTATATGAAGAGATTGAAACCACGAAAAATGTTATTGGGAAGTCAATAGTAAAGAGGTGTAAAATGCCATCATGAAATGCAGCGGCAGATCGTGATGGCAAATAAGAAACATTAATTCAGATGGAATACCTGTGTGGCAATCGAAAAATAGATAATGATCGAGCAGGTATCTACAAGTGTTGTGATCAGAGGTGCAGCCATGATTGCTGGATCTAAGTGAACTTTCTTAGCAGCAAGCGGAAGCACACAGCCGATCAATTTGGATAAAATCACGGTTGCGATTAGGGAAAGGCCGATGACAACAGCAAGTTTCATGTCGTGGTAGACAAGGAAAATCCGAAGTCCATTTGCAAAGGCGAGGACGACACTGACGATCAGTGCAATCCGGAATTCTTTGAAGATGACTTTGAAAATGTCCCGGAAACGTATTTCATTCAGCGCCAGACCGCGGATAATCAGTGTAGAACTCTGGGAACCACAGTTTCCGCCGGTATCCATCAGCATTGGAATGAAGGAGACAAGGAGCGGGATTGCGGAGAAGGCATCCTCGTATCTTGTGATGATGGCGCCTGTAATGGAGGCGGAGAGCATCAGGACAAGGAGCCACACGATACGGTTTTGGCGTGAGAAAATACGGAAGTTTCAAAGTAAGATTTCTCACTTGGGTTCATTGCCGCCATGATCGTGATATCTTCGGTAGCCTCTTCCACCATGACATCCATCGCATCATCGACTGTGACAATCCCGACCATCAGACCGCCGGTGTCAAGGATCGGAATTGCAAGCAGTCCATATTTGGAAAACAGTTGGGCAACTTCCTCCTGGTCTGTGTGAGTGGTAGCGGAAATAATCTCGGTCTCCATGATTTCGGAGATGACAGTATCGTCATTCATCGTCATCAAGTCTTTGGCAGAGACGATTCCAATCAACTTTCTGCGCTCCAGAACATAGCAGGTATAGATGGTTTCTTTGTGGATGCCGACCTGTTTGATGTGTGCCATAGCCTCTTTGACAGTCATGGACTGGTGGAGGGAGACATATTCGGTTGTCATAATGCTGCCGGCGCTGTCCTCAGGATAATTCAACAGAAGATTAATGCTGTTTCTCTTGCTGCTGTCCACTGCATTGAGAATGCGGGTGACAAGATTGGCCGGAAGCTCTTCGAGAAGATCCACAGTATCATCCATATATAGATCGTCGAGGATTTCTTTCAATTCTTTTTCGGTAAACATTTCTACAAGGTTTGTCTGCATTGTATTAGACATATTGGAAAACACATCAGCAGCCTTGTCTTTTGGGATCAGACGAAAGGCAATCGCAAGTTCTTTTTCGTTGAGCTCTTCTAATAAAAGAGCGATATCGACCACATTCATTACATCTAAAATACTATGGACGGCTTTGAAATCACCTTTGATTAGAAGTTCTGTAAAAATTTTAGCATTCATAAATATACACCCCTTTCTGGAAGTTGATAGAAATTCAGTAAAAACAAGAAAGTATATGAAATAAAAAATCTCCGACATGCCTGAAAGATGTCGAAGATGGAAATACAAATATACCCTATATTTCTGTCTGAAAGGACGATCGTTCAAGCTTTAGCATCATAGGGCGTAAAAATTGCATTAGGTTATGCCTTATTACGACATAGCCTGCTAACCAACTAATTGTGTCTCCACAATTTTGCGGCAGCAATCTTAGGAAAATCCAAATCCCTATGGTAGCCTCACCTACCGAATTTCTCATATTTTTTGTTCGGTTTCATTGTAGTTGATTATGATTATAATGTCAAGAAAAAAATATTGAGAAAATCTTTCTAGAAATTTTTGAAATGGAGCTGCTTTTTTTCGTGTATTTAAAACCGAGATATGATATGATATTTGTAGTAATGAATTTTAGAAAGGAGCATGTTATGTATCACTATATGTATCATTATGGAAGTCCGGAAGGGATGGTTTTGCCAACTGTTTATTTGCTTATATTCGCAGGTGCTTTTGTGGCGGCAGTAGAATACATTTTTCTTGGAATGGGCTTGTATCGTATGGCGGCAAATAGAAACCATCCTTCTCCGTGGATGGCATTTGTTCCATTTGCAAGAACTTATTTAAGAGGTGAGTTGTCAGGAGATATTTATCTGAAGAAACGCTCTGTGAAAAATCCGGGACTCTTGCTTGTGCTTATGCCGATTGCTTACAGCGTCATTGTCAGCTGCCTGCTTCTGGTGTGTTTTATGTTCGCGATATTTGGTGCGAGTGTGATGATAAACGGAGGTGTTGAGGCAGTCGTTTCGGTGCTGTTATTTGCCTTCGCTATACCGGTTCTGGTCATTTCGATTGTTTATCAAGCGGTGATGAGTGTGTTGAATGTACTGGTGGATTATCAGATTTACAGCCGGTATATGCCACTGCATCTTGCAGTAATCCATGCGGTTTTAGGTATTTTTGTGCCGCTTTACAGAGGAATCTACCTGTTTTATATCAGAAAAACACCGTGTTATGGAATGGGGCAGCAGAGAACGGACAGGCAGGAACGCGCACAGACAGTTGTAAAGGATGCTGTGCAGAAAGAGGCGCAGGCAAATGCGGATGTGCCTGCGGGAAATACAGAGGTCCCTTCAGAAGAGCAGTCTGTCGAAAAAAATGAGGCTGCTTGTGGCGAAGGCGCTGGAAAGGAAGAAAAGTAATTGGAAGCGTATACAAGTTTTGCGTCAGTCTATGATATCTTTATGGATAATATTCCATATGAAGAGTGGGCAGAATATCTGTCAAGGTTGTTGGCCGAGTATGAAGTGACAGATGGAATTGTATTAGATCTTGGATGTGGAACCGGAACTCTGACAGAACTGATGGCTGCGCGTGGATTTGACATGATCGGTGTGGATTATTCGGAGGAGATGCTGGAAATCGCGATGGAGAAGCGGGCAGAATCTGGAAGGGATATTTTGTATCTGCTTCAGGATATGAGGGAGTTTGAATTGTATGGGACTGTCCGTGCAGTGATCAGTATCTGTGACTCTCTTAACTATATTACAGAGGAAGCGGAGTTGGAGGAAGTTTTCAGGCTTGTCAATAATTATCTAGATCCGGAAGGTGTATTTATATTTGACTTTAATACGGTATATAAATACCGGGAGATCCTGGGAGATCAGACAATCGCGGAGAGCCGGGAAGACTGTAGCTTTATCTGGGACAATTATTATTATGAAGAGGAGCAGATCAATGAATATGAGTTGAGTCTGTTTCTTCAGGAAGAGGGAAATTTATATCGAAAATATGTCGAGACACATTACCAGAAAGGGTATGAGCTGGAGACAGTCAAAAGGCTGCTGGAGAAATCCGGCATGAAGTTTGTCACTGCATACGATGCATTTACAAGGAATCCACCGACAAAAGAAAGCGAGCGAGTCTATGTGATCGCAAGGGAATCTGGAAAGTGCAGGGAATAGATCAGAAACAGAAAACAATGAAAGAGGAAGAAATTTATGACAGATTATATTGTAAGAGCAACAGCAGCAAATAATCAGATTCGTGCATTTGCTGCAACAACAAAAGAGACCGTGGAGGCAGCGAGACAGGCACATAATACAAGCCCGGTCGCAACGGCTGCGCTTGGAAGACTTTTGACGGGCGGCGCGATGATGGGAAGCATGATGAAAAATGACAGTGATATGTTAACGATCCAAATCAAAGGAGATGGTCCGATCGGAGGGCTTACAGTCACTGCAGACAGTAAGGGAAATGTAAAGGGCTATGTGGAACACCCGGAGGTCATGCTCCCACCGAATGCACAGGGGAAACTCGATGTGGCAGGAGCGCTTGGGATTGGTTTGATTTCCGTAATCAAAGATATGGGATTGAAAGAGCCATATGTAGGGCAGACAATTCTTCAGACGAGTGAGATCGCGGAAGATCTGACTTATTATTTTGCAACTTCTGAGCAGGTGCCATCTTCGGTAGGACTTGGTGTACTGATGGAACACGACAATACCGTGAAGCAGGCGGGAGGATTTATTGTACAGCTGATGCCATTTGTAGATGACGATGTTGTAGACAGACTGGAAGCAAATATTAAGAAAATTTCTTCTGTGACTTCTATGTTGGACAAAGGAATGACACCGGAGGAGATTTTAGAAGAAGTACTGGATGGATTTGAAGTAGAAGTAAAAGATACAATGCCGGCACAGTTTTACTGTAACTGCACAAAAGAACGTGTAGAGAAAGCAATCATCAGCATTGGGAAGAAAGATATTCAGGAGATGATTGAAGATGGAAAGCCGATTGAGGTCAACTGCCATTTCTGTGGGAAGAGTTATTGAATTTTCTGTGGAAGAATTAAAGACATTGATCAAAAAAGCAACTAGATAATCAGAAGGAGCAGAGAGTATGAAGCAGGGATTTGTAAAAGTGGCAGCTGTCACACCAAATATGCGTGTGGCAGACGTTGAATATAATGTAAATGAAATCTGCAGAATGATTGATGAGACGACAGAGCAGGGAGCAAAGGTCATTGCGTTTCCAGAGTTATGTATTACCGGATACACGTGTGGAGACCTGTTCTCACAGGAAATTCTTTTGCGTGAGGCAAAACAAGGATTATATCGGATTGCAGAGTATACAAAGGAGAAAGATGCACTTATTTTTGTGGGAGTCCCTTATGAAGTCGCGGGAAAGCTTTATAATACAGCAGCGGCACTAAATCATGGGAAGGTTTTAGGATTGGTGACGAAGACATTTCTTCCTAATTATGGAGAATTTTATGAAATGCGCCAGTTTCAGGCAGGACCACAGTCCGTACAGATGATCGAGACGGAAGGACACAGGATTCCGTTTGGTCCGAGGCTGCTCTTTCAGGCGGAGACGATGAAGCATCTCGTTGTATCTGCGGAAATTTGCGAGGATGTGTGTCTGCCGTACCGCCAAGTATCGAGGCAGCGGTTGAGGGTGCGACATTGATCGTCAATTGTTCAGCGAGCAATGAGATTGCGGGAAAAGAAGAGTATAGAAGGAGTCTGATCGCGGGGCAGTCTGCACGTCTTCTTGCCGGATATGTATATGCAAATGCGGGAGAAGGGGATCTACGACAGATCTTGTGTTTGGAGGACATAATATTATTGCAGAAAATGGAGAGATTTTAAAAGAATCCAAGCGTTTTACGAGTGGCGCAATTTATTCGGAGATCGATGTGGAGATGCTTCTTGGAGAGCGTAGAAAGAATACTACTTTCCAGAGAAAGGGAGAGTATTCGATTCCTTACATTCCGTTTGAGATTGAGAAAGAAGAGACCATGTTGACAAGGAAGATTCCGATGTCGCCGTTTGTTCCGGAGAATAAGGTTACGCGCAGCAGACAGTGTGAGGAAATTTTGATGATCCAGCCGTCGGCCTGAAAAAGCGGATGCTGCACACGAACTGTCAGCGTGCAGTAGTTGGAATTTCAGGGGGGCTCGATTCTAGCTGGCATTGCTTGTTACTGCGAAAACGTTTGATCTTCTCGGAATTGACAGAAGTCAGATTCTGTCAGTGACGATGCCTTGTTTTGGGACAACAGACAGGACTTATCAAAATGCATGCAGATTGACGGAAAAGCTTGGAGCTACGTTGAGAGAAATTCCGATTCAGAATGCAGTTAGGGTACATTTTGAAGACATCGGGCAGTCCGAGGAAGAGCATGATGTCACCTACGAGAATGCGCAGGCGAGAGAGCGGACACAGATTCTCATGGATCTGGCGAACAAGACAAATGGATGGTCATTGGAACCGGGGATATGTCAGAACTTGCACTTGGATGGGCAACTTACAGTGGGGATCACATGTCTATGTATGGAGTCAATGCCTCTGTGCCGAAGACATTGGTATATCATCTTGTAAGGTATTATGCTGAAGAATGTGAAGATCCAGAATTAAAGGGACTACTCTTTGATATTTTGGATACGCCGGTAAGCCCAGAGCTTTTGCCGCCTAAGGATGGGGAAATCGTGCAGAAGACAGAAGAAACTGTAGGACCGTATGAACTACACGATTTCTATCTCTATTATGTTTTGAGATTCGGTTATGAACCGTCAAAGATATATCGTTTGGCAAAATATGCGTTTGGTGGGATTTATGAAGATGAGATAATTTTGAAGTGGCTGAAATTTATTGGAGATTTTTCTCTCAGCAGTTTAAACGATCTTGTCTTCCGGATGGACCGAAGATAGGAACAGTGTCGCTTTCGCCAAGAGGCGACTGGCGGATGCCGAGTGATGCATGTGTGACACTTTGGCAGAAAGATTTGGATGCACTAGAATAGACTAAGAAGAGGATTCTACAGAGATTTCTCATTTGGAATAAAATAGTTTCCCCTAAGTCTTGATAAAGGGTATAAAAATAGGATGGAGAGTAGTCAAACTCACCATCCTTATTTTTTTACGCTTCTACAAAAACATCTTTTCCAAGACCGCAGAGTGGGCATACCCAATCTTCCGGAAGATCTTCGAATGCTGTTCCAGGTGCGATTCCGTTATCTGGATCACCGATTTCTGGATCATATTCATATCCGCATGGTTCGCAAATATATTTTTTCATAAAGTCACCTCCTAACTGAATGGTTATAAAAATATAAAACACATATCAGGAAATCCTGAATATATTATGATCATATTTCTGCAAGTTATTCTAGCAGAAAATCAGGAAAAATACAATAAAAAAACGATGAAAAATGTATAAAGCTTATTGAGTGCCGAGATATTTGGACAAGGCTTCTAGTTGGACAAGGACTTCTCGCTGCCTTTCTTCTGGCAACGAATGAAATACTAATAACATCCGGGTTTCCAGACGGGAAAGGGATAATGAAGCATGTCCGGGCTTAATTTCTAATACATCATCGGCAGAAAGATCGTATAATCTTGCCAAGGTTGCAAAGGTATTCAAATCGGGTTCTGCAACA
>ENA-OQDE01001241-OQDE01001241.1-human-gut-metagenome-genome-assembly--contig:-NODE-1241-length-10297-cov-7.026254_pt1 | contig 10297 bp, 14 predicted proteins | sample MGYA00242768_ERZ504595 | MGnify/ENA primary metagenome ERZ504595 (study PRJEB26092, sample SAMD00036307) | human gut metagenome | host: Homo sapiens | study: EMG produced TPA metagenomics assembly of...
AGCAGATGATGCCCCAGCTGGCGAAGGAAGCGGGAGCCACCGAGGAACTGAAAGCCAGCGATCCCATGAAGTGGGTGGGGCTGATGAACACCTGCAAAGCTCAGGCCGAGGAAATCCTGATGGCGGAACTTATCAACAGCTGACCCTAAACCTGTTCCTCTCCGAAGCGGAACAGATCCAATCCATAGATGAAGCAGAGAATGTAGCGCATACATCCTCTGCTTTTTCTTTTGCCCAAAACGACATTGACCATGTACTGCGTTTGGGCGGCAATACAGACCGCCAGAGGGAGCGTGTGGTTGCAGCCTTTGAAAAGCAGAAAACCACCGCTGAGATTGCGAGATACTGAAAACGCTGTACCACGGCGGCAACGGCCTTGGCAGCGTGAGTGCATGGTATGCCGAGGATGGTATCCATCTTTCTCATGGGAAGTCTGTCCGTTATGACAGGTCTGCCCAGGTCATTTCCTGGGAGAGCGCCGCAGAGCGTATCGGGGAGCTTTTGGAGAGCGGCCAGTTTGCCTCCAATGTGGAACTTGCAGAAGCGGCAGGCTATGAACGCTCCCTCCTTGCCACAAAGTTCTGGAACCTATATCACGATCTCAGTGAGGACGCCAGAGAAGCCGGATATTTGTCCTGCCTGTCAGAGATCAAAGGCAATGGGTTCCCGGAGGAGACCCACCGCCTGACGGAGCAGCTGAGTGACCCGACCTTCCGCCAGACTCTCAAGGAAGAATACGCTGCTTTCTGGACTGCCTATCAGCAGAACCGTGACCTGTTGCGTTTTCACTATCATAGGCCAAGGGAGATCTGGGAGAACCTGAAAGACCTTGACCTGCCACGCAGGACCTTTTCTTCGGATCTTTCCCAAGTGCCAACTGTCCAGCACTTCATTACCGAGGATGAGATCGACGCCGCTATGACCGGTGGCAGCAGTTTCGCCGGAGGAAAAGGTCGTATCTATGCGTTCTTCATGGCAAACCATACGGATAAGGAGAAAGTGAGATTCCTCAAAGATGAGTATGGCATTGGCGGACGCTCTCATGCCCTGTCCGGCGCAACACACAGCGGCGAAGATCACGATGGGAAAGGACTGCACTATAAAAAGCAGGACTGCCCGGATGTTCACTTGAACTGGGAAAAGGTTGCCAAGCGCATTACCTCTCTTGTCCAGAAAGGCCGCTATCTTACCGAACAGGAACAGGCGCAGTATGACAAAATCCAGGCTGAAAAGGAACTGGCAGAAGAAGATGCCATCCAAGCCCAGCAGCCGGAGGTGGAGGAAGAAACGCCAAAGCCTACCCTTCGGGAGCAGTTTGAGCAGTATAAGCCTGTGGTAACTGCTTCCATTTCCGAGGATGCCGCATACCGTAATGCCTGCGGTCATTCTGACCGTGAAAATGCTGTCATCGAGGGCAATGCTGCTGTGCGCCGTGCGGTCCTTGGTTCTAAGGATATGGAGCTGATCCGCCTTTATTCTGATATACCGGAGTTCCGCCAGCGACTGCACCGGGAAGTGATCGACGAAACCTATCCAAAGCTCCATGAACTTCTGCGCCCTCTTTCTCAGGAAGATATTGATACTGCCCTTTGTGCATGGAACGGCAATATTGAGAGTAAACACGCTGTCGTCCGCTATATGAAAGACCATGCAAGAGAGAAAGATACCGCCTCATGGCTGGCTCAGGAATACGGCGGCAGTAACAGCCTGTTCGTTGTCCGTGCCGGCAGCCCGGAGGAAACGCAGCTGCCCTGGCCGAAGGTACAACGCCGGATTGCCCAGCTTATTCAGGAGGACCGGTTCTATACCGAAGAAGAACAGGATTGTTTTGACAACATCGACCTATCGCCATCCGGGAAGCCCTGGAGGAAAGAGGGATTGTCAACGGCCAGGTGGCAGACCCGGAAAAACTGGACACTGACCCGTTTATCCAGCAGGTGATGTCAGATGCAGAGCAGATCGCAGATGCCGAGACAGAGCAGACTTCCGAAGTTTCCATTTCCGATGAGGAATATGATGCAGTTCGCCGCCCAACTCCGCAAAGAACCTCCTATGACCCTGCCGCCCCGGTTTATGCCGTGGGCGATACCGTGTATATCGAGGGTGACGCCTATCAGATCACCGAGCTGCGGGATGATACCGTACAGCTTCTGCCCACCGGTATGGTATATCCCATCTACGGGCAGAGCGCAAAGAACAGTTCGAGCAGCTGCTTCGGGCAGACCGCCGCAATGCTTACTATACCGAGTTTCTTCCCATTGACCCGGACAAGGCAGATCAGGACCTGCGGGATGTATTGCCCCATGGACTGATGGATGAAGCAGATAAAAAGCAGCTTTCCACGCTGCTGCAATCCGGCAGGAGCAACAGCGAGATTGCCTACTGGCTGAGCAGAGTCTATCCCCATGAGATTGAAACACTGGATCTGGAGACCGGCGATATTGCCGATTACCGTACCACGGCACAGGGCATGGAGCTGGAAGTCCTGGACGCAGAGGAAAAGCGTCTGGCTGTGCTGTATTTTCGCTGGGATGAGGTTGCGCCTTTGCTGCGCGGGATGTATGCCCGTCAGCTGGATGGCTTTGGACAGGAACGCCCCGAACCGGCTGCCGAATCCCCGACTTTCCATTCCGAGACCGTGGCCGTCTATCCGGGAGACAAGAACAATCTGCCTTATGATGTGATGGTGGAACGGCTGCATATCGAGGAGCCGGAGCCACCAGCCTGTGACAGAGCCGGAGAAAACCTTTGAGGAAGTGTTGGACGAACACCCGGTTTCCATTCAGGTCAATGGCCAGTGGCAGACCTTCCCTAATGCCAAAGCTGCCGAGGAAGCCTCCTATGAGGAATACAAGGCAAACCTGCGCCGCAATGCACAGAACTTCCGTATTACCGATGAGCATTTGGGTGAAGGCGGTCCGAAAGCCAAGTTCCAGGCAAATATCGAGGCAATCAAGCTGCTGAAATACCTGGAGGAAACTACCGCACAGGCAACGCCGGAACAGCAGGAAGTCCTATCCCGTTATGTGGGCTGGGGTGGTCTTTCTGATGCCTTTGACCCGGAGAAACCGGCATGGGCTTTAGAGTATGCCCAGCTGAAAGCGTTGCTGACCCCAGAGGAATATGCCGCCGCCAGAAGCTCCACCCTCAATGCTCATTACACCAGCCCTACGGTCATTCAGGCCATCTATGAAGCAGTGGGCCGTATGGGATTTGAGACCGGAAATATTCTGGAGCCATCTATGGGTGTGGGCAATTTCTTCGGTATGCTGCCGGAGGAAATGCGAAACAGTCGTCTGTACGGCGTGGAGCTGGACCCGGTTTCCGGGCGCATCGCAAAGCAGCTTTATCCCAAGGCGGACATCACAGTAGGCGGCTTTGAGACCACCGACAGGCGTGACTTCTTTGACCTTGCCATCGGCAATGTACCTTTCGGTCAGTATCAGGTCAATGACAAAGCTACAACAAGCTGAATTTCAGTATTCACAACTACTTTTTCGCCAAAGCACTGGACCAGGTGCGTCCCGGCGGTGTGGTGGCTTTTGTGACTTCCCGCTATACCATGGACGCCAAGGATTCCACCGTGCGCCGCTATCTTGCCCAGCGTGCCGAGCTGCTGGGAGCTATCCGTCTGCCTAATGACGCGTTCAAAAAGAATGCTGGTGCCGAGGTGGTATCGGACATCATTTTCCTCCAAAAGCGGGACCGCCCGCTGGACATTGTGCCGGAATGGACCCAGACCGGACAGACGGAGGACGGGTTTGCCATCAACCGGTATTTTATCGACCACCCGGAAATGGTGCTGGGCAGACAGGAGCCGGTAAGCACTGCTCATGGTATGGACTACACCGTGAACCCTATCGAGGGACTGGAGCTTTCCGACCAGCTGCATGATGCGGTGAAGTATATTCATGGCACTTATCAGGAGGCAGAGCTGCCGGAGCTTGGCGAAGGCGAAGCCATTGACACCTCCATTCCTGCCGACCCCAATGTGAAGAACTATTCCTATGCCATTGTAGACGGGCAGGTGTACTACCGGGAAAACAGCCGTATGGTGCGCCCTGACCTCAACGCCACCGCAGAAGCCCGCGTGAAAGGTCTTGTGGGACTGCGTGATTGTGTGCAGGAACTGATCGACCTTCAGATGGATGCAGCGGTTCCGGACAGCACCATTCGGGAGAAGCAGGCGGAACTGAACAGCCTCTATGACAGCTTTTCTGCCAAATACGGTCTCATCAATGACCGTGCAAACCGTCTGGCCTATGCAGATGATTCTTCCTATTACCTGCTATGTGCGCTGGAAGTCGTCGACGAGGACGGAAAGCTGGAGCGCAAGGCGGATATGTTCACCAAACGAACCATCAAGCCCCATCAGGCGGTGGCTGTGGTGGATACGGCAAGTGAAGCACTGGCGGTGTCTATCTCGGAAAAAGCCTGCGTGGATATGAGCTATATGAGCCAGCTTACCGGAAAAACAAAAGAAGAACTGGCCGGAGAACTGCAAGGCGTGATCTTCCGTGTACCGGGACAGTTGGAGAAAGACGGCACACCCCATTATGTGACTGCTGATGAATACCTTTCCGGCAATGTACGCCGCAAACTGCGTCAGGCGCAACGGGCGGCACAGCAGGACCCGGTTTATGCAGTCAATGTGGAAGCTCTTACCGCCGCCCAGCCCAAAGACCTGGATGCGTCGGAGATCGAGGTGCGTCTGGGCGCTACCTGGATCGACAAAGAGTACATCCAGCAGTTTATGTACGAGACCTTCAACACCCCGTTTTATCTCCAGCGTAGTATCGAGGTCAACTATTCGTCCTTTACCGCTGAATGGCAGATCAAGGGAAATCTTCCGTATCTTACAACGATGTGGCAGCCTACACCACCTACGGAACCAGCCGTGCCAACGCCTACAAGATTTTGGAGGACAGCCTGAATCTGCGAGATGTCCGTATCTATGACACCATAGAGGACGCAGACGGAAAAGAGCGCCGCGTGCTGAACGCCAAGGAGACCACCCTGGCTGCTCAAAAACAGCAGGCGATCCGGGAAGCTTTAGGGACTGGATCTGGAAAGACCCGGAGCGCCGCCAGACTTTGGTGCGCCAGTACAACGAAGAAATGAACTCTACCCGTCCCCGCGAGTATGATGGCAGCCATATCACTTTTGGCGGCATGAACCCAGCCATTACCCTGCGGGAACACCAGAAAAGCGCCATCGCCCATGTGCTGTATGGCGGTAATACCCTGCTGGCACATGAAGTAGGCGCGGGCAAAACCTTTGAGATGGTGGCCGCTGCTATGGAAGCCAAACGCCTGGCTTGTGCCAGAAATCTCTTTTTGTGGTTCCAAACCACCTGACCGAGCAGTGGGCGTCGGAGTTTTTGCGCCTCTATCCTTCCGCCAACATCTTAGTCACAACCAAAAAGGACTTTGAGACCCATAACCGTAAAAAGTTCTGCGCCCGTATTGCGACCGGTGAGTACGACGCCATCATCATGGGACACAGCCAGTTTGAGCGTATCCCCATCAGCCGGGAGCGTCAGGAACGGCTTCTCTATGAGCAGATTGACGAGATCACCGAGGGCATCGCAGAGGTGCAGGCCAGCGGCGGCGAGCGTTTTACCGTCAAGCAGCTGGAGCGTACCAGAAAATCTTTGGAAGCCAGACTGGAAAAGCTGCAAGCGAGGGGCGAAAAGACGATGTGGTAACCTTCGAGCAGCTGGGTGTGGACCGATTGTTCGTGGACGAGGCCCACAACTATAAAAACCTGTTTCTATACACAAAAATGAGGAATGTGGCGGGTCTCTCCACCAGCGATGCCCAAAAGTCCAGCGATATGTTTGCCAAGTGCCGCTATATGGATGAGATCACCGGAAACCGTGGCGTGATTTTTGCCACCGGCACACCGGTCAGCAACTCCATGACCGAGCTTTACACCATGCAGCGTTACCTTCAGTATGAACGCCTGCAAGAGCTGAACATGACCCACTTCGACTGCTGGGCTTCCCGATTTGGGGAGACTGTCACAGCATTGGAGCTGGCACCGGAAGGCACCGGCTACCGGGCAAGAACGAGATTCAGTAAGTTCTTTAATCTGCCGGAGCTGATGAACCTGTTCAAAGAAGTTGCGGACATTAAGACCGCCGACCAGCTGAATCTGCCTACCCCGGAAGTGGAATACCACAACATCGTGGCGCAGTACCGAACATCAGCAGGAAATGGTCAAGGCCCTTTCGGAGCGCGCATCGCTGGTACACAGCGGAACCGTTGACCCGTCCCAAGACAATATGCTCAAGATTACCTCGGATGGCCGCAAGCTGGGGCTGGACCAGAGGATCGTCAACCAGATGCTCCCGGACGAACCTGGAACAAAGGTCAATCAGTGTGTGGAGAACATCTTGCAGATCTGGCGGGATGGCGAAGCTGATAAATTAACCCAGCTGGTGTTTTGCGACATTTCTACACCGCAGGCAAAAGCTCCTGCAAGCAAGGCGGCGAAAACGCTGGATAATCCACTGCTTCACGCACTGGAAGGCGCTGTGCCTCTGCCGGAGCAGGAACCGGCCTTTACGGTATATGACGATATTCGTCAGAAACTCATTGCCCAGGGGATGCCTGCCGACCAGATCGCTTTTATCCATGAAGCCAATACCGAAGTGCGGAAAAAGGAGCTGTTCTCTAAAGTCCGTACCGGTCAGGTGCGTGTGCTTATGGGCAGCACCGCCAAGATGGGCGCAGGCACCAATGTGCAGGATCGTCTGGTGGCACTTCATGACCTGGATTGCCCGTGGAGACCGGGAGATCTTGCCCAGAGAAAGGGGCGTATCGAGCGCCAGGGCAACCAGAATCCCCTTGTTCATGTGTACCGCTATGTGACCGAGGGAACCTTTGACGCATACCTCTGGCAGACGGTGGAGAATAAGCAGAAATTCATAAGCCAGATCATGACTTCTAAATCGCCGGTGCGCTCCTGCGATGATGTGGATGAAACAGCCCTCAGTTTTGCCGAGATCAAGGCTCTGTGCGCCGGAGACCCCCGTATCAAAGAGCGTATGGATTTGGATGTGGAAGTATCCCGCCTGAAGCTGATGAAAGCCGACCACCAGAGCAAGCAGTATCGTCTGGAGGACCAGCTGCTCAAATACTTCCCGGAGGAGATTGAAAAGCACAAGGCTTTATCAAGGGCTTTGAATCTGACCTGGAGGTTTTGGCAGCTCACCCGCACCCGGAGGACGGCTTTGCCGGTATGGAGATCCGTGGAGATCTGCTGACTGATAAGGAGAACGCCGGTGCAGCCCTTTTGGATGCCTGCAAGGAGGTCAAAACCTCCGATCCGGTGCAGATCGGCAGCTATCGGGGCTATGCCATGTCTGTGGAATTTTCCGCTTGGAAACAGGAATATACGCTCCTGCTGAAAGGCCAGATGACCCACAGGGCAACCCTTGGTACAGACCCTCGCGGAAATCTTACCCGTATCGACAATGCCCTCGCCCAGATGCCCCAGCGTCTGGAGGCGGCAAAGGCCCAGCTGGATAATCTCTACCAGCAGCAGGCTGCCGCAAAGGAGGAAGTCGGAAAGCCATTCCTTTATGAAGAAGAACTGAGAAGCAAAAACGCCCGTCTGGTGGAGCTGGATACCTTACTAAACATTGACGGAAAGGGACCGGCACACGCTGAAGCTGTTGTTGCCAAAAGCACACGGCCTTCGGTGCTGGATCATCTGAAACGCCCGGTGCCGTCCCGCAGTACAGACAAGAAACCAAAACAGCATGAGGAGGTACGATAACATGAATACCAACGATCCGAATACGGCTCTTTATGAAAAGATGGCCGCTGAGCAGGACAAATACAGGGACTGGCTGAAAAGCCAGCCCCCGGAAGAAATCCTGCACCATACTTATGAGTATACTGTCCGTGAGGACATTGTGATGGCGATGGAGGAACTGGAGCTGACCGACGCCCAGGCCCAGGCACTTTTGGAATCTCCCTCGCCGCTGGCGGATGTGTACCGCTATTTTGAAAAGCTGGAGACTGGCTATATGGATGTGATCCGGGACAGCATTGAAAGTCGGGCCAATGAGGTATGCAGGGAGCCGGAGGAACTCAATCCGTTGTTGGTTTATCTTCATTCTGCTTCATACGCGACTAAGCATGGAGAAACAGACGCATATTGGCTGTCTGACCAGGCGAATTTTTCCTGCAAAGTTGCCATTGAGCAGGCAATCAGTGCCCATTATAGGGATAACAGGCTGGATACTGCTTCTGCGGTGCAAGAGATTTTGGAGGAATTTGGAGCAGAGCGGATGAACTTTATTCTCGCCAATACGATTCAGCATAAGGATGCAGATGGCGGATTTCCCATGATAACAAAGCATGGGCAAAGACCATTCCAATGCCGGAGGATAGTTCCACTTCCCAGCAATGTGCCGATCTAATAGTGGATCGGGTTAATCCGGGATTGGTGGATCTGTTTACAAGACAGGCTCGAAAGGCCGTTCAGGAGAAAGAGAAAGGCTCTGTCCTGCAAAAGCTCAAACAGGAGCTGCCTGCCCATAAGCCTGCTGCCCCGAAGAAACGGGAGCCGGAGCGATAACTATGGCAAAGCGTAAGAGGGATGTTCCGGTTTTGTTTTGGGTGTCCGCAGAGGAACTAGAGCTGATCCATCAGAAGATGCAGCAATACGGAACAGAAAATCTGAGTGCTTATCTGCGGAAAATGGCTCTGGATGGGTATGTGGTCAAGCTGGATCTGCCGGAGCTGAAAGAGTTGGTTTCCTGATGCGCCGAAGCAGCAATAACTTGAATCAGCTGACCCGTAAAGTGCATGAGACTGGGCGGGTTTACGATGCTGACTTGGAGGATATATCCCAGCGACAGGAACAGTTATGGAGGGTGTGAAGGAAATCCTTACTCAGCTTTCTAAACTTTCATAACAGGGATAAATACTCCATTTGCGGAGGGAGGAACGGCGTTTCTTCGCCGCACCTCCCTCCGCTTTTTCTTTTTGCCGGTATCCTTGTCTTTTGCCTGTCCGTACCGGATAATATGAGTAGAATAAAAAGTGAAGCAAAGGAGTGAAAACAGATGCTGACCTTTGAAAAAGTGTTAGAGATTTTTGCAGACTACCTGACCGCAGATGAGACCACCGAAGTTTATATCAGCCGCCATGGAGGTGTAAGGGTTGAATTTGATCAGGACTTTCACTATTGTACCGGAGAGGTGTGCCATACTCCCAAGGAACTGTTCGACCTCTTAGCCGATGATTACCGGACTTATGTGGAGATTGAACTGACCAAAGGAAAACGGGAAGTGACGGAAGATGATGAGAGAGAAGCGGATGCCCTGTGCAAACGGTATCTGGAGCGTTGGAAGGAGGAACTGGAATGAAGATTTTGAAATGCCTGCTGATGATTGTAACTGCGCCGGTCATTTTGGTGCTGACGCTTTTTGTCTGGCTCTGCGCGGGCTGATTTACATATCCGGTCTGGTGCTTGGTCTGTTCAGTACCGTGATCGCCTTGCTTGGCGTGGCTGTGCTTATTACCTATTCCCCGCAGAATGGTGCGATTTTGCTGGTTATGGCATTTTTGATTAGCCCAATGGGACTGCCGCTGGCTGCAATCTGGCTGTTGGGCAAGGTGCAGAGTTTGAAATTTGCTATTCAGAATAGGGTTTATGGGTAAAATATGCGAGAACTCAAAATGCCAGACGGTGTCTGTTAAATTGCTATATTTACTTTCGTGCTATATTCGCGTATAATAGTAGCACGAAAGGAAGTGATGACCGTGACTAGATCAGAGCGCTTTAAGCAATTAGACAACCTTCTGAGTGAGCATGATGGAATGTTGCAAACCTCACAAGTAATCGCCAATGGAATTGTAAAGCCTATTTTTTATGAATATGTAAAAGAGAAAAATCTTCAACAGGTTGCCCATGGTATTTATGTCTCTGGGGATACTTGGATTGATGCGATGTTTCTTTTGCATCTGCGGTGCGGTCAAGCAGTATTTTCACATGAGTCGGCATTATTTTTTCATGACTTGACAGACCGTGAATCCTCCCATGCGCTATCACAGTGCGCAGGGGGTATAGTACCACTCGCTTAAAGGCAGAGGGCCTTTTGGTTTACACCATTAAACCGGAACTGTATGAAGTAGGATTGACTACCGGACAAACACTTTCGGGCACACGGTCCCCATCTATGATATGGAGCGCACGATCTGCGACTTACTCCGTAGCCGGAACAGCATGGAGATGCAGACTTTCAAGGTGCGTTAAAGATGTTATGCCAGAAGAAAAG
>ENA-OQDE01001243-OQDE01001243.1-human-gut-metagenome-genome-assembly--contig:-NODE-1243-length-10292-cov-4.682538_pt1 | contig 10292 bp, 12 predicted proteins | sample MGYA00242768_ERZ504595 | MGnify/ENA primary metagenome ERZ504595 (study PRJEB26092, sample SAMD00036307) | human gut metagenome | host: Homo sapiens | study: EMG produced TPA metagenomics assembly of...
CGGGCAAGGAACGACTGGCGTTCGTCGACGAGGATGGGGTGACATTCAAATCGCCGCTCAACGCGACCGTCATCGTTTCTCCGCGGAAATCTCGATGGGCATCCAGCATAAAATCGGCGCGGACATCATGTTCGCGTTCGACGAATTGACGACGCTGATGAACACGCGCTCGTATCAGGAAGCCTCGGTGGAACGCACCTACCGTTGGGCGCAGCGTTGCGTGGCCGAGCACCAGCGGCTGACCGAGGAGCGGCTGGGCAAACCGTACCAGGCACTGTACGGCGTGGTGCAGGGCGCGAACTATGAGGACCTGCGCAGGCATGCGGCCGAGCAGATCGCCTCGCTGGACTTCGACGGTGTGGGCATCGGCGGCGCGATCGAGAAGCGTATCATCGCAGACACGTGCGCGTGGATCTGCGACGCGATGCCGGAAAGCCGGCCACGGCACGTGCTGGGCATCGCCTCGGTCGACGACATCTTCGCATGTGTGGAGAATGGCGGCGACACGTTCGATTGCGTTGCACCCGCAAGGTGCGCGCGCAACGGGGCGATTTTCACGCGCGACGGGCGCTACAACGTCAAGCGTGCCCAGCACAAGTTCGATTTCGGCCCGCTTGAGGAGGGGTGCGACTGCTACACGTGCCAGCATTACACGCGCGCATATGTGGACCACTTGCTGCGCGCCCGCGAATTCAATGGGTTCACGCTGGCGACGATCCACAACGAGCGTTTCTTCGTAAAGCTGCTGGACGATATTCGTGCCTCGATTGACGGCGGTTACTTCGACGAATTCCGCGACGAGTCGCTTGCCCGCTTCTATGCGAACGGGCCGCGCGGGTGAGGTGAGGGAGCGCTGCGACGGGTGCTTGCGGCGGGCGTCACCGCAACAATCACCGCAGCACCCGCCGCGACAATCATTACGGCGCCCCACCGCGACACGCCGAATTGCATTATCCACGTATCGCTGGTAAGTTATCTCTTTGTCTGCGAGTGTGGCGGAATGGTAGACGCGCTGTCTTCAGGTGGCAGTGAGTGTATGCTCGTGGGGGTTCAACTCCCCCCACTCGCACGTATGGAGAATCCCCGGAAAACGTTGGAACGCCAACGCTCCGGGGTTTCTCATATATGCCGGATACCGGGTTTTAGGGACTAGACGTGGTGTTTTAGACTTTGGTTTCTGGTCGGTTTGGTCCCGTTTGACGTGGGTGTGGGATTCGTCCCGGTCGGCCCCGGTGCCGTGTCCGGGTCCTCCGTCGTCGCCGTTGTCGTCGCGCGAAACCAACTGATTGCGAGATCAATCGGATCACGTGATAACCGGCCATTACTACAAAGAGCCCCCACTCGCTCCCGTAAATTACGGGTTGAAATCGCCGTTCTGGGCAATTCCCCGTGCAAAAATGCCGTTTCGGGCCCGAAACGGCGATTTCGCACGGGGAATCACGGATTCGGCTATTTCAACCCGTAAGTTGCATCATATGAGCGCCTTGATCAACCAACCGTGGCGGCCGTCGTCGTAGAGTTCGTCGGTGAGTTGATATCCACGCCGCTCGTAGAACTTGTAGTGGTCGTTCTCCGAATGTACCGCGGCATGGTTCCTCCACTGTGCGCAATACGGCGTTCGGCGTCGGCCAGCAGTTGGGAGCCGATACCGCGGCCTTGCGCGTCGGGCAGCACGGCGAGACGCGCGATCACGTACCTTCCCGGCTGATCGGAATGGTCGGGATCCGCATAGAATCGGCATGTCGCCACGGTCCGATTCCCGTCGAACGCCAGCAGATGCACGGCCACGGCATCCCACTCGTCGAATTCAGGCCGCCAGTCACGCTCGCGGATGAACACCTGCTCGCGTATCGCACGAGCCGTTTCAGGCAGATGGTCGTAGGCTTCGATTTTACCGGTCATGGGCGCCAGTGTAGCGCGTGTCATACGTCGTGCCGCGCCCGACATCGCGTGGACGCCTACCGTCACAGCCGGCCGGCCCACTCCCGGAGCAGACGAATCACCGCTCCGGGCTGGTCGATGTGCGCGTTGTGGCCGGCATCATCCAGCGTGACGAACGTGGCGTCGGGATAATGCGACAACAGGGCCCGTTGATCTTCAAAACCAACGATCTGATCCCGTCGTCCGGTGACGAACAGAGTCGGCCCGGCATAAGTGCCGAATACGCGCTCCGGGTCGTCATTCAGCCAATAACGGGCGTCCAATCTGGCGCAGGCGTCACGGTCGCACAGACGGATGCCCGGCAAAATATATGACTGATAGCGGCGCCACGCGGCGAATGACTGGTTGACGCCCATGGTTACGAAATCGAACGTCTGATCCTGAGGCAGCGCGTGTATCAGCGTCGGATTCGGCTCGGCGATCACATGCTCGGCGACATGACGACGAGTGCGCCGCGGATCCACCACCGGGGCGATCAATGCCAGCCCGCGAACCCGCGATGACTCGCGAGCCACCATCTCACGGGCGAGTGCACCGCCCATCGAATTGCCGACCAGCGCGAACGGCTCCCCCGCGCCGACCAGATCGTCGATGGCGGACTGCAGCCAGTCGGCCATCTCCGGCAGACCGCACGCGCGTGCCGGCAGTGCCGGAGTGCGGCCGAACCCCGGCAAATCCAGATATATGCGCTTCAGCGACCGCGACGCGGCAGCGCCCGACTCCGGGCACAAGAATGCCTCATCCAGCAGCATCAGCGAACGGTGGTCCACGCCCATGCCATGCACGAACACCACGGGCAACCCGTCACCCTCGGTCACTGCATATGCCTGCGGTTGAGTCATCACACGGTCCTTTCCACCGGTATCATCCGTCGCGCTTCGCGGCGCAACGCTTTACGATACCGTCGCCGTGCGATGTTTCGCCGAACGCCGGTGCCGGCACACAAGCTGGTGCCGGCACAGTTCAGCCGCGGCGGGCGAGTTGCACGGCGGTGCCGGACGCGGTGACCATCAGCATGCCGTTGTCGGCGCCAAGCACCTCGTAGTCGATGTCCACACCGACCACGCGTGCGCACCATTGCCTCGGCCCGCTGCTGCATCTCAAGAATCGCCTCGTTGCGCGCCTTCATCAGCTCCTCTTCATAGCCCTGGCTGCGTCCGCCGAACATGTTGCGCAGGCCGCGCCGATATCCTTGAACATGTTGACGCCGGAAATCACTTCACCGAACACGATGCCCTGATAGCTATTGATGACGTAACCGTCGACCGACGGCGTGGTGGTGACGAGAATCATGATATGACCGCCTTTGGTTTGACTACGATTGACATCTTCAGTCTAGCGCCGAGCAGGTGAATCGTCCCGTCCTGTAGGTGGGCAGGACGGGAATTGATATAGGGATGATTTTTCAAGGACCGGCGCAAACTGACCGGCAGGAGCGGTACCGTCGCGTCCTGGCGCACCGAATTCGGCAAGCGCAGATTCGACTGCTTCACGGATGAGCGCTCCCTGATTGCAGCTGGTGATCACCACCGTGACGGCAGAGGGCGCGGCGGGCTTCAATGCTGCTTCCATAATCGCAATTCCAACAAGCGAGGCGAGAGTAGAGTGGAAGCGCGAGATATCCAGCGACAGACAGGATCAGTCATGATCAGCGCAGACGCCATCACATCGAGAACGTTCACCACAGTGCGGTTCAAGGAAGGGTATAGCGCCAGAGAGGTCGACGACTTCCTTGACGAAATCGTCGACCGCATGGCGACCGACGACCACTCGCTCGCAAGGCGCATCAAGGAGAAGACCTTCAGCAATGTGCGTTTCAGAGAGGGATACGACATCGACGAAGTCGACGATTTTCTCGATGAGGTGGCCAGAGGACTGGAAGGTGACGCGGGCGCGAGCACGGGCGCGAGCACAGCCAGCGCAGCCGCAGCGATTCCGGATCCGCATGAGACCGTCGCACCGGAGCCGGGCACGAGCTACACGAGCGACGCGAATCTTGCGGCCCCTTCGTCCGACAGCAACGCGGCGCAGCTGCCATGGTGACGGTTGTGCTGGCGTCTCGCTGAAGGATCGCGGGCAGCCGACCTCCAACCGCGGCGCCGCGGTCATACCTGCTGGTGGTGGTATTTGCCGAGCGGTTTGTGTCAAACTTTCAGTAGCTGAAACTTCCGACAGCAATTGCAATCACTTCACATGCCACTCATGACACCCGTCCGCACAATCGCATTATCAAACGCCGCCGTTGTATCCCGGGTAACCATGGACTCTCATGCCAAGATCATCAACGTTGTGGGTGCGGCGATCGTACGCGATGGAGCGGTGTTATGCGCGCAACGCGGACCGGGAAAATCTCTCGCCGGATATTGGGAATTCCCGGCGGGAAAATAGAGCCTTACGAGACGGCTCGTCAGGCATTGCATCGGGAGATCGAAGAAGAACTGCTCTGTGAGATCGAGGTCGCCGATGAGGTGTGCACCAGCGAGTACGCCTACGACTTCGGCACGGTCCGACTCATCACATTCATTTGTCACCTAATCAACGGCATGCCACGGCTGACCGAGCACACGGACATCCGTTGGCTGGATCCTTCCGCAATGCCACAGCTGAATTGGGCTCCGGTCGACCGTACGGCCGTCGGCATCATCGCAGGCATGCGCTTCCTCACCCAGACAACGTCGGACACCTCCGAGGAACCGAGCCGGCCATGAATACGCGAGAATCACTCAACCGCAGTCAGACCTCAAAACCGATGCCACGCATTCCGTGCTGGAAAGCGTCATCTCCGGACTGATCGAACCCCGGCAGGACGCCCCCGAAAGCTATAAGCCAACGCTGATTTCGAACCGCCCAGGCGACCTCACCATGCATGATGGAATCAGCGATGCGCTCACGAACAGCGATTCCTTCGACATCTCCGTCGCCTTCGTCTCTCCTGATGCCATACTCAGTTTGTTCGAGGACTTCCGCAGTCATCATGCCAATGCGCCCGAGCAGGTCAGCAGACTGATCACGTCGACGAAGAATCATTTCAACGACCCACGCGCTTTCTGGGAACTGCTTCACCTACAGCGGACGGCAGGCGTGGACGTCCGCGTGTGGGCAGGCTCCGACTCTTCAGTATCAGTCGCTCAAGGCAGCCGTTCCATCCCAAAGGATACGTATTCTCGCGCCGCATGCGCAACGGCACCCCGTACTACGACCTGTTCGTCGGCAGTTCGAATCTTACCGGCGCCGCATTGAACACTCAACGCGAATGGAATCTCAAGGTCTCATCCCTCGCCAATGGCGAACTGGTCGCGCAGGTGCGAGATGAAATCGACTCACAGATCGCCGATTCCAAGCCGCTCACCGAGGAATGGATCAAACAGTATGAGGAGGATTTCAAGAAGTACGCGCCGCCACGGCGCGACATTCTGAAGTCCCTCGAAGGCCGTGAGATCCAGCCGAACGCCATGCAGAAAGAAGCCCTCGCGAGCCTGAAGAAACTACGCGAGAAAGGGGAGCATCGTGCGATCATCGTGTCGGCCACGGGAACAGGCAAAACCTATCTTTCCGCGTTCGACGTGCGTGAGTACCGGCCCCGGCGCATGCTGTACATCGCCCAGCAGCAAATGATCCTCAAAGCGGCGATGAAATCCTACCAGAAGGTGCTCGGTTGTCCGCAATCCGAGCTGGGACTGTATACCGGCACCAGCAAACAACAGGATCGGCGCTACGTGTTCGCCACGGTGCAGACCATGCGTCAGCCGGAGGCCCTGGCGCAATTCGCCTCTGACGAGTTCGACTACGTTCTTGTCGACGAAGTTCATCATGCGGGCGCCGAAGGGTATCAGCGCGTCATCGACCATTTCAGGGACGCCGACTTCATGCTGGGCATGACCGCCACACCGGAACGCACCGATGGCATCAACATCTTCGAGTTGTTCGGCCACAACATCGCCTATGAGATCCGGCTACAGAAGGCTCTGGACGAAAACATGCTCTGCCCGTTCCATTATTACGGCGTCGCAGAATATCTCGGTTCCGACGAGGACCCGGACCAGGACATGCACCGCCTCGATGTTTCACAGGGGCTCGACGCGAAGGAGTCGAAACAGCTCAAATACGAGATCGGGCAGCTCGCCACCGAGCAGCGCGTGCGCTATATCATCGACAAGCTGCAGGAATACGGGCAATTCGGGATCCCCGTCACCGGGCTGGTGTTCTGCAGCAGGCAGGAGGAGGCGCACGAGCTGTCCCGCTTGTTCAACGAGCATTGGAACCAGCAAGCGGAACGCCCCTATCGCACGGCAGCGGTGACCAGCAAAGACGTCAACGGCAAGCCGTTATCGCAGGAAAAACGCGACGAATACGTCCGGCAGCTCACCGACGGCGAACTCGACTACCTGTTCACCGTCGACATGTTCAACGAAGGCGTCGATATCCCCGCCGTCAACCAGATCGTGATGCTGCGCAGCACAGAGTCCAGCATCATATTCACCCAGCAGCTTGGCCGCGGACTGCGCAAGTTCCCGTACAAGGACAGCGTCGTGGTCATCGATTTTATCGGCAACTACAACAACAACTACCTGATCCCCGTGGCCCTGTACGGCAACACCGGTGACCGCGACCGCGCGCGCAAGAACCTGCAGCGCAAATCGATCGGGTTGTCCTCCATAAGCTTCGACCCGATCGCCAAGGAACGCGTGCTGAAATCACTGGACACCGCCAACTGGTCCGAAATGAAGAAGCTATCGGAACAATACCGGCAGGTGCGATACGAGCTCGGCCGCATTCCGATGCTCATGGATATCTACGCCTACGATCCTTCCTTGCCGTATACATTGGCCACGAAGCGCAGCAACTACCTCGATTTCGTGCGATCGCGCGAGAAGAGCCTCGGCGGCGGCAAGAACCACGAGACAACATTTGAGGATCAGCTGGACCCGGTAACCGACACCGAAGACGCGGTCCTCAAGATGGCCACGGAATTGCTGCTGCCCGGGCTGCGCCCTCATGAGTTGGCCATCCTCGAACGGCTGTGTCGGCTTGCCGAAGAGCGCCTGGATGACGAGACTCCTGTCAGCTGGAACGCATCCGCGCCAATCAGTCGAGATGCGCTGCTTGATGCGATCCGTGCGGACTTCCCACAGGCTGATCTCTCGGATGCGCAGTTCGACTCCGCTATCAGCGTGCTTGACTACTCATACTTCACCGGACCGAATCGCAAACGTTTCGGGAACCTGCCACTGGTGGAGACGCTGGCCGACGATGATCAGGGCGAACCGGCCTATCGTTTAAGCTCCGGCTTCGTCAACATGCTCGCCGAAAATCGCACGTTCCGCATCTTTCTCGCAGACACGCTGCGCACCGGTCTGGCCAATTGCCGAGACCTGTTCCAGGAGGCGCAGAGCCGGCGACGCGCTTTCGACCATGCATTCCTGTATGAGCGCAAATACTCCATGGCCGACGTCATGCGACTGTGCGGATGGAAGAAGGAGAACACGCCTCAGAACGTAGGCGGGTACCTGCTCGACAAAGACACCAACACCATGCCCATCTTCGTGAAGTACGCGGCCAGCCAATACGAAGACGAGTTCCTGAACGCACAGGAGATGAAGTACTTCAGCAAGAACGGGCGCACCCCGCAATCTCCCGAATTCCAGTGGGCGCTGAGCGGTGTGGGACCGGACTGGGGCCGTACGCATTTCGTTCCGCTGTTCGTCATGCGCAAGGCGGAAGAGGCCGACGGCAAATACTATTACGTCGGGCACGTCGCCGCGTTTGACAATCCGACGCTCACCACCAAGCCGAACGCGGCCGGAAACGGTACGGTGAAGGTCACGCTCTCCACACTGAGACTTGCGCGGCCGCTGGATCCTGAGCTGTACCGGCACCTTGTCGGGTGAGAGATTGCGCAGATAAGCGCTGTCAGAAGGCTATCTGCGTTTCGAGGGGGCGATTCGGTTTGATCCGAACATCTATCTGCGTTTCGAGGGGTTGGTGGCCAAGTATAAGCACCCCCAAAACCGCATGATTCCAATGGCGATTGGCGCTCAATACCCCGGGCATCGCGTTTTGGCAACCCCTCGAAACGTAGATAGACGTTTGGCGAACACGAAATCAACCCCCTGAAACGCAGATGGCTGCCCCTTCCCGCGAAAAGTCTGCCCGTTCGTATGAGGTTTGGCGGCGATTCGCGGCAACCGCGCCTTCACAATGTGCGATATACCTGATTCGCCTTCGAAGGAGCCGACGATGAGAGAATCTACGCTCATCGCCAAGAGCAGCATCCGACGCGCGTCGCCACAGCTGCGCCTGCGCACAGGATTGGCGTGGGGCATCGCAGTGGCAGTGGACGCTTGGCTAGTATGGCTCAAATGGTGGCGCCTGCCGAACACCATCCGCGAAATCATCAGAATGTTCCCCGAAACCGCATTTCTGCATGATCCGGCGATGCTGTGGCAATTCGTCGCTGCATCATGCCTGCAAGTCGTCGTTATCGCATCGTTGTATCTCGCCGTCGCAAGAATCCCGGCGCGCTGGGTGCCATGGCTGCGTATCGCGACGCTCGCCTCGTTCGCGGCGATCTGCATCGGTTCCAACGCCCTGGTGATCGCCCACGGCTTCGGCACTCCGGGATTCGTGTATTCTCTGGGATTGGCTGCGGCGGCCAGTCTCATCGCGACCGTTGCGCTAGTCCATGGCCAATGGCGGCGATGGCTGGCGCGGAGGAAAAGGCGCGCAACGGCTCTCTGAACGGCTATTCGCCATCCACCGCAGGCAACCAGTCGCCGTAGCTTCCGCCTCCATGCGCGAGCGCGGCACGAAGCGCAGCGCGGCGGAGTTCATGCAGTACCGCAAACCGCCCCGATTGGCTGGCCCATCGTCAAACACGTGCCCGAGGTGGATCTGCGTGTCGGCCGTCCGCACCTCGATGCGGTCGCGCCCCGGGATGCGATGATCCGCGTGCTCGGTCAACAGCTCGTCCGCGATCGGCTTGGAGAACGCCGGCCAACCGCAGCCGGAATCGAATTTGTCGCGCGATGAGAACAACGGCTCGCCGCTGACCACATCCACGTAGATGCCCGGCTCGAACTCCTCGTCGTAGGCGTTGACGAACGGCCGCTCGGTGGCCGCGCACTGCGTGACCGCGAACTGTTCGAGCGTCAGGTCCCAGATCTTTTCCACATACTTCTGCCGCCGTTTCACGTTCGCGATGGCGGCCAGCGGAATATGGCAGAAGCCTCCCGGATTGGCGATCAGATAATCCTGATGGTGCGCCTCGGCCGGGTAGAAGTTGCGCAGCGGCTCGACCAAGACCGCCGGGCGGGCGGGCTGCCGATCGACCAGCTGCTCCAGCGCGGCGATATACACGGATTGCTGCGTCGCGTCCGTGAAGAACATGCCAGTGCGGTACTGCCGCCCACTGTCCTCGCCCTGACGGTCCACCGAGAACGGGTCAATGACCTCCAGGAACAGCAGTGTGAGCGTGCGCAGCGTCACCTGCGCTGGGTCGAACACAACTTTCACGGTCTCCGCGGCGTCGGTGACGCCCGCACACACCTGCTCATAGGAGGGTGATTCGACCTTCGACTGCGCGTAACCGACCGTGGTGTCGGTGACACCGTCGACGTTCTGGAAGTAGCGTTCCAGCCCCCAAAAGCATCCGCCCGCGAAATAGGCCGTCTGCATGGACGGGCCGTCCGCCGCGGCCGGGTTGCGCCGGGAGTTGTTTGTTGTATCGTGATTGTTCTGCTCGCTCATGCGTCTCACCATACCTGATTTTTCTTTGCATTGCGTTCACTCACAGCACCGTCGATTGGCGGCGTTTCGCTCGTCTGTAGGCCAGCCGCCGATGTCACCGCTCAGATGCGCGTGCTGCGCTTTACGACTTTGGTCGCGTATAGGGAAAGTATCACGGCGATCAGAAGCGAAAACCACGCCTCCCAGCCGGATGTGGTCGCCCGCGCGGCGAGCAGACCGATAAGCGTGGTCACCGCGGAAAGCCACATCAGTGCCATGAACGGCCGGGATTTGGACGTGTCCGCTCCGGCCCGGCGGCCGAGCCATCCGCCGATCAGATACAGCACGCAATTGCCCGCGAACACCAGGCCGAGCGTGAACCATGCCACGCGCAGCCGATGCGCCACCCGCCGATCACTTGCACGGAAGCCGCGGGATCAAGGCCGGACAGTGACGCGAGCGCACTGATCGCCATCAGCAGCTGGACGACCGCGTAGACCATGACGATCCGTCCTACGGTGGTCAGCGTGCTGTCTCCGCGTGTGAAACGGAGGATTCGGTGGACTCGGAGGATGATTCGGCTGGGGTCTTCGCTGCCGGCTGATTCGAGACGTCATTCACGTTTC
>ENA-OQDE01001244-OQDE01001244.1-human-gut-metagenome-genome-assembly--contig:-NODE-1244-length-10281-cov-3.004235_pt1 | contig 10281 bp, 9 predicted proteins | sample MGYA00242768_ERZ504595 | MGnify/ENA primary metagenome ERZ504595 (study PRJEB26092, sample SAMD00036307) | human gut metagenome | host: Homo sapiens | study: EMG produced TPA metagenomics assembly of...
TTTATTTTATTATTTTCTATACTATTCTCCTTTTTATCCTCAAAAAAAATACGAAAGTTATAATCTACCCTCACCACCCCTCACCCTGGACCCATTCATTAGCGCACCGTTTAACTCGTTTCTATGCACTAATGAGGTAAATACAGTTTTTTGAAACGCTATCCAATAGAATGATTATATTTGCATTTTGATATAAGAAACAAATTACAAACTATTAATCAGTAAACCATGAGATTCAGCAACGTAAGATTATTAGTGAAAGACTTCGCCAAATGCTTCAAGTTCTACACCGAACAACTCGGATTAGAGCCATCCTGGGGAGATGAAAATAGCGGATATGCCAATTTTAAAGTAGCTGACGGGATAGAAGGCTTCACCCTTTTTGTATCCGACTGGATGGCACCTGCGGTAGGCAATGCAGATAAGCAACAGCCCGTTGCGATGCGTGAGAAATTAATGGTTTCATTCAGTGTAGATAACCTCGACGAAACTTTTGCCGATCTAAAAGCAAAAGGCGTGACGTTTATCACCGAACCTACGGATATGCCCGATTGGGGGATGCGTACCCTGTACCTGCGCGATCCCGAAGAAAATCTGATAGAACTCTTTACCCCTCTGGCACCGGAGCAATGTAGCCAGGAGCTCCTCGAAGAAGATAAGAAATTTCAATAAGAAAGTTTGTTATAAAGAAATGTGCCATACGAGTGAGCCGGAAAAATGATAGTTAATGAGCCTATAGTGACATCGCTATGGGGCTCATACATTAACTTGATATTGCAGATATTCACTTGCCTTTCAACTTTATAGCAAGAAACTCACAAAGTAGAATATGAATCTGATTAATAAGCCCTCAACCCATAATCGAATCTCATCTTCTTGCTATCTTTCACTTCGATTTTCAACAGATTACTTCCTTTCCGCAAGTAACGGCTGTAATCGCTGATATTGTATTGATTATATTGCCTGGTCTGCTTTGCCTCCTGCACAAAGACTTCTACTCCATTCAGCCAAACTTTTGCTTCTCCGGCAACATTCAGCCATAAAGACAGATGATTGAAATCCTTATCCACCTTAAAAGTAGCTTCTGATACTACCGTAGAACGAGGGGGACACTCGAAAGGCAAAGAAGTCATTTTCAGCTCCTGACCGTTCATACCGACAAGGCGGGTATTCTTACTTCCGTTCTGACTGTCTGCAATCAAAGTAACCGCTTTCACGGGAGTGATTTCATACAAACGGTTGTGCATCAGGTGTAACAAGCCTTCCGGTATTTTAGTTACTTTCCGGTCGTAAGTAATCAGGCCGTTCACTTCTCCTTCCACATCAGTGGTTTGTGTATAAACAGCCGCACTCAACCCTTGGGCAATCAGCGATTCCAAATCATATAACAGACGGCCGTAACTATCAATCAGAGCCATTGCTCCGTCTATATTCTTATACCCCCAGTTCCTCATATTCGGATTCCAGATATGCTCTTTGATCGCCCAGCCATAGCCGCCAAATTCTCCCAGTACGGAAATGCGGTTACCGTTGTTCTCCGGCAGGATCATGGAAGTGACAGGATAATTATGTACGTCGTACATGTCGCCTACGCCTCTGTCCGTCCAGCCGGTCACTCCGTTTATCAGGCGTGTATCGTCGTATTTTATCACTTTATTTACGATTTCCACCGTGTTGTGCTGTCCCCATCCTTCATTGAAAACCACCCAGGTAGTGATACAGGGATAGAAACGGAGACGGTCGATCATCTCGAACATTTCTTTTTGCCATTGGCGAGTGTGTTCTTCGGGGGCGTGCCAATCAGTAGTAGCCAACGGATTGACGTGCTCCTCCTTCTTCCTTGACGTAGCAAAACCGGAAACCATGTCTTGCCACATCATCAATCCCAGGGAATCAGCGTAATAATAATATTGCTCCGGTTCTACTTTGATATGTTTACGGATCATATTGAATCCCATCTTCTTCAACTGCACCATGTCCCACAACATCGCTTCCTCGGAAGGAGGAGTCAACAATCCGTCGGGCCACCAGCCTTGATCCAGCGGACCGTATTGGAAGATGGGTTGGTTATTCAGGCAAATACGGTTGTATCCACATTCATCTTTACGGGCATCTACTTTTCTCAAGGCAAAGTAACTCTTTACCCGGTCTAAAACACGTCCTCCATTGGATAAGACAATATTCAAATGATACAGTTTCGGAGATTCGGGAGACCATAAGACAGCGTTCGGAACGTCTATCTCCATCGCATTAGTCAACTTCTGTTCCACCGTCTTGATTACTTTGCCATCATCCAACACTTCTATTTTCACTTCTTCATTGCCTTTGGCTCCGATTATATCGAAAGCCAGCTTCACGGATTTTCTCTCAATATCAGTGGAAGGAAGTACCTGACGGATATAGGTTTTATTCACCGCTTCCAGCCACACAGTTTGCCAAATGCCCGATACAGGCGTGTACCAAATACCTTCCTGATTAAGTTGTTGTTTCCCTCGGGAAATAGATTCCGTGTCCGTCGGGTCGGTGACGGCTACTTCAATACTTTGAGGACCATTCTTCTTCAAGTATTTAGTAATATCGAACGAGAACGGGTTGTTTCCTCCTTTATGCGTACCGACCAACCGGTTATTCACCCATACTTGACATTCATAATCCACTGCTCCGAAATGCAGGACAGTAGACTTATTCTTCCAGGAAGGATCTAAAGTGAACTCACGTTGATACCATAATCTATCCGTAGGAAGAAATGTTTTCTGCACTCCGGACAGAGATGATTCAATCGCAAACGGGACCAGAATTTCCCCTTCAAAGGAAACATTCTTCCGAGGCGTGTTCTGATCCGTTACGGCATACTTCCACAATCCGTTCAGATTGATCCATTCTGCCCGTTGCAACTGTGGTCTGGGATAACTTTGCCACACATTTTCCGGCGTCACCTGTTCAGCCCATACTGTTTTAATTTTATCTCCTTTAGGCTCCATGCATGGGTAAACACCTGCGACATGGCTCCTAAAGCCAGAGTTAGTAAGATTCTCTTATCCATAAGCATTAGCGGGTTTTATATTCTTTAAAATCTTTCCGTCGATTCTTATTGTAGGTATTCCACATTTTCTGGAAATACAGTACATCACTCTTGTCCGCCCATTCGAAATAGGCTGTTTCCAATTCTTTTGCCATTTCAGGATATTTACCGATCAGGTTGTGCTGTTCGGTACGGTCTTCCTTGATGTTGTACAATTCCCATTCATCTCCTTTGAAGTTGGCGGAAACCAGCTTCCAATCACCTTTACGCACCATGCGGTTGCCTTCATGTTCCGCATAGATGTATCTTTCGGGCATCTTCTTTCCTTTCACAATCGGAAGGATAGACTGACCTGCCGTAGGCAGAATCGCTCTTCCCTGATATTCTTTCGGATAAGTGGCTCCCGCCAGTTCCACACAGGTAGACATGATATCGGAGAATTGTGCAGGCTGATGATTCAGTCCGCCTTTGTTCTTCACATGATTACCCCAGGAAATGATACACGGAGTGGAAATACCTCCTTCGTGCGCATAATGTTTATACAGCGTGAACGGCGTGCAGCAGACATTTGCCCAGCCTGTACCGTAATGATGATAGGTTCCAGGCAAACCCATTTGGTCGAGTTCTTCACCGGTATGAGTATGGTATTCGACTCCGGTCTGTTTGTCGAAACCAAATTCGTGCCATTCGGCACAGGCTCCGTATCGGACATAAACATGATAAACGTATTGTCCAACTCACCGTTCTTCTTCAATTTATCCACTACCCGGCCGATGTTCGCGTCCATCACATCTACCATAGCGGCAAAAATGGACATACGGCGTGCAAGGTCGGTCTGCTGATCTTTTGTCAATGAGTCCCATGCCGGTAGCGGATGCGTTTCATCTTCAAACAGACTTCGGGAACCACGCCGCGCGGACTAAGTGTCGGTTTTCCCTGCATAAGTTTCAGGTCCACAATCCGTTTCCAGCGGGCGTCACGAATCTTATCCCACCCCTGCATATAGAGAGACATATATTTATCGGTCACTTCTTTCGGTGCATGCAAAGGAAAATGGGGAGCGTTATAAGCCAGATACAGGAACAACGGTTTCTTCTCCTGATGTGCCTGGTCGATGAAGTCAATCGCATAATCCGTTATCACATTGGTAGCGTAGAAAGTTCCTTCCTCATAATGTCTGGGCGTACGGTCTTTCGGCAAACGGTATATACCGCCGGATTCCAGAAAGAGTTGAATCCGCCCAACAAACCGTAATACTCTTGAAACCCACGAAGAATAGGATTCGACTTATTCCCTAGATGCCACTTTCCTGACATAGCCGTAAAATATCCGGCATCTTTCAGGACTTCTGCAATCGTGACGTTGTCCGAATTGGAACGAAAACCGGAATATCCTTTCGGCCAGGCAGGATGACTGCCGTCCATGTGTCCCAATCCCGTCTGATGGGGATAAAGTCCCGTCAACAGGTTGGCACGCGACGGGCAACTGCGTGCACTGTTATACATCTGCGTCATACGGACGCCATTCTTTGCCAGTTTATCCAACACCGGTGTATGAATCTCACCACCGAAACAGCCGAGATCGGAGAAGCCAAATCGTCTGCCAGTATGATAATAATATTCGGTTTGTCCTGTGCATACGTCATCGGGACCAGAGCCAGGCTGCCTGCTATCAATAAAGAAGTTTTCATTTGGTATTATAATTAAAGTTGGGTTTGAATTTACCATTCTCATAGATCATCGGAATTAATCCGGGACGGCACGTCACTTTATACTCTGCCGCCTGTGCCCCACGCGGATTGAAGAACATGGTAGCCCACCAGTTCCATCCTTATCCTGGAAAAGGTTGTTGTGTCCTCCTCCCGTGATGGCATTGTAGCGTTCGCTATAGGGACCATACACATTATCGCTGTCGAGATGATGCAGTCGTAACTATAACGTGTCTTCGGTGAGGTTACTCCCTTTTTCTCAATATAGGTATCTCCCTCCGACGTACGGTGCGACCATATAGCTTGTACGAGGTGATATTTGTTATCGTATTTGAAGATAAACGCTCCTTCAATATATGGTTCCGGATTATATTTTTTCTCTTTCAATGTTTTCAGTTCCTCGGCAAATCCGCTCATATCCGGTTTCATACGGGCGATATAATGGTTGTGCCCGACAAAGTAAACAGTGCCGTCCGTATCTTCGAACAAACTTCCGTCGATGTTCGGGAAGATAGCTTTGTCTTTATTACCTTCGATATTCTCGTACGGTCCTTCCGGCTTTCCGGTCTTGCTCCGCAAAATGAAAGAACCTCTCCCACCTGCCGACTCATTCATGCAGGCAACGATAAACCAGTTCTTCGCGCTTTTAATATAATGCATTTCCGGAGCCCACACTGCATGGAAGCGGTTGTCCATCGGATCACCGTTGATGGACTTCTTCTGATATTTCTCTCCTGCTTTATATACTTTCGGCTTTTTTTGCCAGGTTCCGTCTTTTTCCATCGACCATATTTGTCCTCTGGCTTCCCAGGACTTCATATCTTTGGAACGCCACAGGTACAAACCGTCGTTCCAGTCCCAGCAATGTCTCTGTCCCGGAAAGTAACGGTCGGGGGTAGAGGTCGTTCCTGTGATATAATAATAACCGTCGGGACCCAGCGTAGCCCAAGTGTCCCTCATCCAATAATCAAATGCCGGCTTTACAGATGTCGGAACACGTAGTTCCGGAGCGTTTGTATCTGCCGTTCCATATAACTGTGCTGATGCTGTAGAGATGGAAATAAATCCTGTAAACAAGATCAATCCTAATCGCAAAATCAATTTCATATATTTCTGTTTTATGTTTACGGATACAAAAATAGGCCGTTGCGGGGCAGACTTCATGGAATCATGTTTTTAATATCCGTAGGTATGTACAATCTTCTTATTTTTTAGTGTTCCGGGTGGAGATAATTAAATGGATTCTGTTTAAAATGGTAACGTCTTTGCGGGAGAGGCAGCGGATCCTGCAAACGCAACTCCCATGCCAGTAAACGGGTCAGAAGTTCTGTTTGAATTTCGCAGTATTTCTTCTCGCCAAACAGATTATGAACTTCCGAAGGATCTTTCTTTAAATTATAGAGTTCTCCGTTGCCATAATGATTCATAACCAGTTTCCAGTCATCCTTCTTATCATGCGTGAGTACCGCTTTGCGTCCAGGTGTTCAGTTCGTCGAAGTGGGCTATTTTGCCGGGAGTCAGTGCTCCTTCCTGTTCAAAAGTCAAGGAGGCATCCAGTCCGACATCGGCTCCTCCGAAGCCTTGTTGTACGACCATGCTGGAGAATTCTTCTTTAGGGTAAGCTTTTCCGGTCAGCATCGGCCACAAGCTACGACCCTGAACTCCTGCCGGTATTTCGGCACCGATGGCAGAGCAGAAGGTGGGGAAAAGGTCGGCTATCGATACGTGGCTATCCATAGGGGCAGGTTGGTTCTTGATGTGGTATCCTGCCCATACCATTGGAATACGTGTGAGGCTTTCGGAAAGTCCGGCTCCTTTACGGATCAATCCGTATTCCCCCCAGTAGTCACCGTGGTCGGAAAGTACGACAAAGAGGGTGTTTTCATATTGTCCGCTGGCTTTCAATGATTCGATCAGTCTCTTGATCTGATCGTCTATCAACCGGATCATTCCGATATAGTTGGCACGGATTCGAGGCAAGTCTTGTTCCAGGTTCGGGCAGGACGCGTCTTCCAGTTGCGCCAAAATACGGTATTTCTCTCCTTTCTTTGCCAAATCTTTGCGGGAGGTCTTTAAGACAGGGAGCTTATCGGGGGAGAACATGGAGTAATAGGGTTCACATACCTGATAAGGGTTGTGAGGTTCCGGAAAAGAGACCCATACGAAGAAAGGATTTTCTTTCTGCTGTTTAATCCATGCCAGTGCTTCGTTCACGATTTTGGTGGGATGCTGTTCTTCCAGCGAGATGGGAGATGGCTCCAGCCATTGTCCCCTGGCTTGCTGATTCAGGAAACGGGCAGTCTCCTTCTCGGCGGGAGTCGTCTTTTTGTGCTTTCCCCAGTGTCCGTATTCAGACCAGAAATCCAGGTCGGCAGGTTTCAGGTAAGCGTGATTCTTGCCAACCAATGCAGTTTTATATCCGTTTTCTTTCAATACGCCCACTAAGTCCTGTTGATAGGAGATGTCGGGGATATTGTGATTCGTGCGTACATGAGTGGCGGAAGGAAAACGCCCGGTGAACATGGAACAACGTGCCGGAGAGCTGGCCGGCATCACAGTGTATGCCTTATTGAACCATACATTCTCCTGCGCCAACCGGTCGACAAAGGGAGTCACTTCCAGAGGAAAACCTTCCCTGCCGCACAAATCGGCACGCTGCTGATCGGTCATAATAACCACAATATTCGGTTTGCCGGTTTGCGCCTGGACTGACATAGCCAAACCTTGTATGGCAAGTCCTGTGATACAAAAGATTGTTTTCATTTTATTTATTTCTTATTTAAAAGATCCTATTTAAAACGATATACAACCATGGAAGCGGCCTCCAGTTCGAACGGTTGATTCAGGTCCAGCCCGACTTCCGTCTCTACCGGTTGGACTTCATTCGGAGCAAACGGTGTGTTTTCTTTTCCCGGAACCAGTACCAGGCTTGTTTTATGTGCCTTGATGGGACGTTTGAAGCCGGAAACTTCCGGTTGTAGAGTGACTTTTTTATCCTGCAGGTTTATCAGTTTCAGGATATATTGTTTGCTGGCCGTATCATATCCCATCGTAACAAAGATGTTCTGCAAACCTTCTATATCCTTGATCGCTGCATCCAGACACACGTCAAACGTGTTATCCCTGAACATCTTCGCCAGGTAGAAGAAGGAAGTCTTTACGCTACTGTCTACTCCATTAATCAACATCGGCAGGAAGGTACGGTGTTCCAGAAAGTCCCAATGCCTCATCACCGGACGTTCGGCAAACAAGGGATTCAAATCGCCGTTGCGTTCTATTGACATACGGATGGCTCCGGTAGCCAGCAGGTTATAAGGATATTTTCCGCTAATACCCAATTCGCCGATAAATAGATCGGCAACACCCCGTTTGTAGTTATCAAAACGATAATGCTGTTCGCAAGCCCACTCGATTGAGTTATAATAATGTTCGTCGAACACTTTTACATTTTTCGGGTTGACAAAATTAGGAATATCCTTCCGTTTGTCATCATTCTCTCTTCCGACTACACGGATGACACTATTGGCTATATAAATCAAGTCAGGATATTTGGCGGACAACGCCTGATAGATTTTCTCATAACGTTCCCAATACACAGGTCCGAAATCTTCATTTCCAATCTCGATATATTTTAGCGGGAAAGGAGCAGGATGACCGTTCTTTGCCCGTTCGGCTCCCCATTTCGTAGTTGTATCACCAATGGCATACTCGATGGCATCCAATGCATCCTGGATATAAGCATCCAGATCGACATCAATGTGTCTGAAATTCCACTGTGGACTTTGCTTCACCCAACCGCTGCAAATCATACCCGTAGGCATCACATACATCGCATCAGCTCCCACATATTCGCACAATTCATAAAACTCATGATAGCCGATTCCGTCGGTACGGTAATAAGGCGCCCATTTGCTCCACTGTCCCGGACGATTTTCAATCGGTCCGAGCGTCTTTTTCCAGTGATACATCGTTTCTTCATTGACTCCGTGCACGATGCATCCGCCCGGAAAACGGATAAAGCTGGGAGAAAACTCTTTCAGGTTCTGAACAATGTCTTTACGGAATACGGATTTTCCATCGTTCCAGGTATCGGACGGAAACAGGGAAACGACATCTATCTGAAATTGTCCTTTCGACATCGGTTGTATGGCAAACATTCCACGCCGGACGTTCTTTTCCGGTTTCAGTTCACCGGTATATTTTGTCCAGTCCCGATTCCCTACATTCACTTCGATCACATTGCTCACCCGTTGTCCCCATTCGTCAACTAGAAATACACGTAACGGAGCGGAATAATTTCTGTTCTTCAGAAACAAGGAAAGGCGGTAAGACGTATCCGTCTTCAAGTTCATTCCATAATATCCACGGTTGAGAATCAGGCATCCGGATGGTTCGCAATATCTTCCGTGACATTAACCAGCATCGAATACTTATTTTCCCCGCTCATCGGATTTTCATCCGTGCGACTGATAAATACAGGAGTATATGATAACGGATAAGTCGTCCATCCAATCAGCGGATCGGCCTGAAACACTTTTTTCTCTTTAACGCGGGGACCGGAACATTTTCATAAAGACCGTTCTTCACAGATAATCCGGCAGGAGGTGTAGCTTCTTCAAACGAACGGTTACGTATCAGTTCGGCATGCAAGGCACCCTCGCCCATCATTCCTATTTCTTCATAATGGAAACCATACTTTACGGGAGCCACTTTGTGGGTTTTCGATTTATTGATATACAACGTTCCATCGGAGGAAGACGGAGAGGAACTATTCCCATATACCAGAGGTAATGTGAAAAACAGACCGATACCAAACGTAAAGGATTTGAATGTCGAATGATTCATAGCATTTGTTTTTAGAGTTTCACATTGCAAATGTGGTCTTTTCTATCCAAGAAAAACAGAAAAATAATGCTTAATACCTGCAATCATGTATAAAAATCTGTAGCGAAGCGGCAAACTGAACATGAGTGCTGCCCGTTTGAACAATTCTACGACTGTTCAAAACAAAAAAAGAACGTATCTTTAGGTCGTGAAAATCAATCAGAAAAGCCATGAGAACCACCTTACTTAAATTCGTACTCTTATTTAGTCTCGTGCTCTTAAATACAAGCTTGTCGACGGGACAGATTCAATATAATAACATACGCTTCAAACAGCTAAGTATAGCTGAAGGACTCCCGCATAATACGATCAATGCAATCACCCAGGACAACCACGGTTCATCTGGTTTGGTACACGCAACGGATTGTGCCGATATGACGGTTATAATATCAACCTGTTCGCACATAATGAAGCCGACAGCACCTCACTCCGCCACAATTTCATCACACGCTTATATAACGATTCGCTCCGTAACATTCTATGGATCTCTACCGATCAGGGTATCTGCAGCTATAACTACGAGACAGAAGATTTCAGCCGTTACCAGATTAAAGGGAACACTAAGGATGATGTTTGTTCCTGAATACCAGTCGATGGTATGCTCTGGCAGCTTGTAGCTACGGACTTAATCGGCTACAAAGCGATACCTAACTCCCTTAGAGCCAAG
>ENA-OQDE01001245-OQDE01001245.1-human-gut-metagenome-genome-assembly--contig:-NODE-1245-length-10277-cov-2.720690_pt1 | contig 10277 bp, 14 predicted proteins | sample MGYA00242768_ERZ504595 | MGnify/ENA primary metagenome ERZ504595 (study PRJEB26092, sample SAMD00036307) | human gut metagenome | host: Homo sapiens | study: EMG produced TPA metagenomics assembly of...
CATCTGTTGCATAATGAATATATCGGCGAACTGAAATTGGGGGCCAGTACTACGATTGCGCAATATGTACTTCCTCCTCTGTTAGCGAACTTTATAGCCAAGTTTCCGCAAATCAATCTTTCTTTGATTAATGGAAATTCCCGGGGAGTGGAAGCTGCCTTGCAAGAGCATCGGATTGATTTGGGACTGGTCGAAGGGATCTTCCGCTTACCTAATCTGAAATATACTCCATTTTTGCAAGACGAACTGGTTGCCGTGGTGCATACACAGAGTAAATTAGCTGTCACGGATGAGATTACTCCGGAAGATTTGCTGAATATTCCTTTGGTTTTGCGGGAGAGGGGCTCCGGTACATTAGATGTGTTTGAACGTGCCTTATTGCAACATAATCTCAAACTTTCTTCTTTAAATGTATTGATGTATCTCGGTAGTACAGAGAGTATCAAGCTTTTTTTGGAACATACGGACTGTATGGGAATTGTTTCTATCCGTTCGGTGCATAAAGAGCTTGTAGCTGGCAATCTCCGTGTAGTCGAAATAAAAGGAATGCCGATGCTGCGCGAATTTAACTTTGTACAGCTGCAGGCAGGAGGAGGATTGTCACAGGTGTTTATGCGTTTCGCCGGACATCATAGTAAAAGCCTGTAAGTTTGTCTTTTTCTCTCGTGCAATCGCTTCTCCAGAATAAGAAAAATGATTTTCATTTCTCATATTCTCATAATTATTTTATAATAATCTTATAACCAGATAATTACTGAATGAGAAACGTTTTGAGAAAGCCTATTTCTCATAGTTCTTTAGTGAAATAGGCCTCAAAACAGTTATTTCTCATCTATTTTCGGGGTATTTCTCATACTGTTATCCTCTTCGTTCGACTATTTTTTCTTTATATATACCCTGTGTGCTCCTCTTCCTGTGATTTCTATTCCAGAATCCGGTTGATGTCCCCACTGTCTTAGTTCGTTGGTTGCTGCTGTTTGCAACAATCCTGTTAGTTTGCGATATTCCCAAACGGTCAGGAAGGGATGTTCATCCAGATACTTTAGAGCTAATGCCAGTCGTTGTTCCGATGTGAATTTATTAGAGGATCGTTGCTTTTTCCAGGGTGCTCTTTCCAGTTGGCATCTTTCGCTGATATTTCTCACCATTTCTCGGTCTACCCGGAAATTTACACCTCCTATAAAAATACTTTGTGCGTTGCGATGACTCCCCCCTTCTTCTGGATCTTCCCGCTCCTTGTCTCTGCCTAAAGTAAGAGAGGGAGTAAACGTTCCTATTCCGTCTATCTTTACCGAGCGCCCTTCTGCCATCAAATGCGCCATTTCAATGGCGGTCTGAAGTAGTACGCCTTCTATGTCTCCTGCACTGAATCCACTGACGTCGCCAACTCGTTGCGCCAACTCTTTTATGCTTGTATTATCTATCCGCGCAAATTTAGGATAAGTAATTCTTTTGCCTGTTTTCTGAAGATCGGGCATCTCCTCTATGATATATCTTGCCATATCATCTATTGTTTAAAGTATTAATAGATAAGTTCTTTTGTATTAGAGGCAAACTTCCTTTCTTCTAATAGTAAAGTTCCTTTTGATTAATTATAAACTATAAATGCAACTTTGTTTTTATAATTGAAGCTTGCGTTTTATAAAAACAAAGCTTTCATTTTTATAATCAAAGCTTGCATTTATAGTTTACTCTTATACAAAGATAAGTTTTCTATTTGACAAAAAGAAGTTTATCCTTAATAAAGAAGAAGTTTTCTATTAATAGTTTGGGAGGGAATGAAGATGATTAAAGAGAAAGGATATAACGGGATTTTATGCTTAATATATTATTTCCTAAAAAGTGGATGCAATGCTTCTGTTAGTTTTTAGAAAAGTGTATATTTGTAATATTATGAGTCATACTAATATCATGCAAGCTGAAGAAAATGATTTGGTAAACATTTTATCTTTGCAAAAGAAATCTTTTATGGTGGTGGCCGAGCGAATGAATAAATTCGATCTTCCCCCTTTGTTGCAAAATCAGGATGAGATTTGTGATGAGTATCAGACAGGCATTATTCTAAAATACGTATCAGATGATGAACAGATTGTAGGTTCTGTCAGGGGACGTATGGATGAAAATAGAGTATGTCATATTGGTAAATTGATAGTGCATCCCGATTTTCAGAATAAAGGTATAGGTAGAGAACTTATGACTGAAATAGAACGGTTATTTCCTCACTGTCATAAGTTTTCTCTTTTTACGGGTGAAGAGACACCCAATACTTTGCATCTATATAGCAAAGTCGGTTATAATATTGTATGTAGAAAAGAAATGGAGGGTATCAGCATGATTATTATGGAAAAAGAAAAACTTACTTATAGAGATTTTACGTTTGACGATTTAGAAACTGTTTGTAAATTACCTCGAAACAAGCAGGAACTGTTTTTTATGTTTCCTAAAGCTGATTTTCCTTTAACAATCAATCAATTAAAGAATACAATAAAAGATAGATTTGATTCGACTGTTGTTTTATTTAATAATGAAGTAGTAGGGTTTGCAAATTTCTATGAGGTAAGAGAATCTCAATATTGTGCTATTGGAAATGTAATAGTAAGTCCTTGTTTTCGTAATCGTGGCGTTGGCACATTTCTGATAAATGCTATGGAAGATATTGGGAAAAAGAAATATAATGTATCGGAGCTTCATTTGTCTTGTTTTGATGCTAATACGAGTGGGCTTCTGTTATATACTAAATTAGGATATAAACCCTATGAAATAGAGAAGTACATTAATAAGGAAAACGAAGTCTCGGCTTTAATAGAATTGAAAAAAGTGCTGTGATTCGAAATAAATCACTTATTTGATTCTGTTATCTCCTGAAAGTATGATAACTTAAAAAAATGCGAGAAGTATCTATGACTAACTATAACTTACAACGATTTTTAGATGCCCAGCGAGGTGATTATGAACAAGCCCTTGCAGAAGTTAGAAACGGGCGGAAATATTCCCATTGGATTTGGTATATATTTCCTCAACTGAAAGGATTGGGCATGAGTTATAATTCACAGTATTATGGTCTTAGCGGCAAAGAAGAGGCTGAAGCATATCTTGCCCATCCAATTTTGGGAGAAAGACTTCGTGAAATAACGTCTGTTTTTCTTCAATTGAAAAATAAAACGGCGCAGGAAGTTTTCGGTTCGTTAGATGCGATGAAAGTATTGTCATGCATGACGCTTTTTAATGAAGTTGCTTCGGATGATTTGTTTCAGCAAGTGATCGACCATTATTATCAGGGTAAAGTGGATGAGACAACAAAAAGAAAATTGGAATAATAACTAATACTATTTTATATGGGCTGTTTAATGAATCTATTGTGGTTGCTGCTTGGTGGTATCTTTACTGCTGTCGAATACCTCATTTCGAGTTTATTGATGATGCTGACCATTATCGGCATTCCTTTTGGGATGCAAACATTGAAGTTGGCCGGACTTGCTTTATGGCCTTTCGGTAAAGAAGTCAGAAGTGGGAACCGTTCCGGTGGCTGCCTCTATATATTGATGAATATCCTGTGGATATTTCTGGGTGGCATTTGGATCTGTCTGTCACATTTGGTTTTCGGGGCTATATTGTGCATTACCATTATCGGAATCCCTTTTGGATTGCAACACTTCAAGTTGGCATCTTTGGCATTATCGCCTTTTGGGAAAGACATTGTAACAGTGTAAGAGTAGTTGGGAGAGAGTATGCCTATAATTAAAAGTTATAATGCATAATTAGAAACTATTGGTGGGTCTTGATTGTTTACCGTACCTTTGCACCCGGAAAACGATTAAAGACAAAAAGATATGATTTCAACAGCTACAAAAACTTTGCAGGCAAATAATAAGATGATTTATATTGCGCTGCTTTCCACTCTGACTTTCTTCCTGTTTTTAGACTATATTCCGGGATTGGAAGCATGGTCGGCTTGGGTAACTCCTCCCGTTGCTTTGTTCCTCGGACTTATTTTTGCATTAACTTGCGGACAAGCACATCCAAAGTTTAATAAGAAAACATCGAAATATCTGTTGCAATATTCAGTAGTAGGACTGGGATTCGGTATGAACCTTCATTCTGCTTTAGCTTCCGGTAAGGAAGGTATGGAATTTACGGTCATTTCAGTAATCGGAACATTGGTAATTGGCTGGTTCATCGGACGTAAATTGTTTAAAATAGATCGGAATACAGCTTATCTTATCAGTTCGGGAACCGCTATCTGTGGTGGTAGTGCTATCGCAGCAGTGGGACCGGTGTTGAAAGCGAAGGACAGTGAAATGTCTGTAGCATTAGGTACAATCTTTATCTTGAACGCTATTGCACTTTTCATTTTTCCTGCCATTGGTCATGCATTGAATATGGATCAACAACAGTTTGGAACATGGGCAGCTATTGCCATTCATGATACCAGTTCTGTAGTAGGCGCGGGAGCTGCCTATGGTGAAGAAGCATTGAAAGTGGCTACTACTATCAAATTGACCCGTGCTCTTTGGATTATCCCGATGGCTTTTGCTACTTCATTTATATTCAAGAGCAAAGGACAAAAGATCAGTATTCCATGGTTTATCCTCTTCTTCGTATTGGCATTGGTGGTAAATACTTATTTACTGGATGGAGTGCCACAATTAGGAGCAGCTATCAACGGTATTGCCCGTAAGACTTGACGATAACTATGTTCTTCATCGGTGCTTCTCTTTCTATTGATGTTTTGAAAGCCGTTGGAATTAAACCTCTGATTCAAGGAATATTGCTTTGGATAATTATCAGCTTGAGTACATTGGCATACATTTATTTTGTATAAGGGATAAAAGAGAGAATGATATAAAAAAGAAAAAGGTGGGAGAATGATCGTAAACGACTTTCTCCCACCTTTGTTTACTTAGCTTTCAGCCTACGGATAAACAGATCTAAAGCTATTTATTTCTTCTTCAATTCTTCAAAAATCAGTCCTTCCAGTTCTTCTGCCAATTCAGGATTATCCATAATGCATTGTTTAGCAGCATCACGCCCTTGTCCTAACTTAGTATCGTTGTAGCTATACCATGAACCGCTCTTTTTGATGATTCCCAAGTCAGCACCCAAGTCGATGATTTCTCCGGAATGGGAGATACCTTCACCAAACATGATGTCAAATTCTGCTCTGCGGAAAGGAGGCGCTACTTATTCTTCACTACTTTTACCTTAGTCAGCTTACCGAGAATCTCTTCACCATCTTTGATAGGTTGACTACCACGATATCCAGACGTACGGAAGCATAGAACTTCAAAGCGTTACCACCAGTCGTTGTTTCCGGGTTACCGAACATAACGCCGATCTTCTCACGCAACTGGTTGATGAAAATACAAGTCGTACGTGTCTTGCTCACAGCAGCCGTCAACTTACGGAGAGCTTGCGACATTAAACGTGCTTGAAGACCAACTTTGTTGTCACCCATGTCACCTTCGATCTCCGCTTTAGGGGTCAGTGCGGCTACAGAGTCGATAACGATGATGTCGATAGCAGAAGAACGGATCAGTGTTCTGCAATTTCCAAAGCCTGTTCTCCGTTGTCCGGTTGAGAGATATAAAGATCATCAATGTTCACTCCCAGTTTAGATGCGTAGAAACGGTCGAAAGCGTGTTCGGCATCAATAAAAGCAGCGATACCACCGGCCTTTTGTGCTTCAGCAATGGCGTGGATAGCCAATGTTGTTTTACCGGAAGACTCCGGGCCATAGATTTCGATGATTCTACCTCTAGGGTAACCTCCAACACCAAGTGCCACGTTCAAGGCAATAGAGCCTGTCGGGATCACTTCTACTTGTTCAACACTATCATCACCCATTTTCATGATAGAACCTTTACCGAAGCTCTTTTCTATCTTTTCCATGGCAGCCTGTAAGGCTTTTAGTTTTTCGCTTGATGCCATTTTATTATCTGTTTCAAAATTAAGTTCATCTTTCTTTGCCATACCTTATTCTTATATAATTAATGGAGTTATTGATTTAAAATCTGTGAGGCATGTTCCTTGGTCTTCACTTCTTTGGGAGTGATAATCCGTTCTACGATTCCTTCTTCATTAATCAGGAAAGTAGTGCGGAAAGTACCCATGTAAGCACGTCCGTACAGTTTCTTTTCTCCCCATACTCCAAACTCTTCCACTAACCTTTTGTCAGTGTCGGCAATCAGGGTAAAAGGAAGATTGTTCTTTTCGATGAATTTCTGGTGCGACTTTTCATTGTCTACGCTGACACCGATTACTTCATAGCCGGCTTTACGTAGTTCGGAATAGTTGTCGCGCAGATTACACGCTTGTGCGGTGCAACCTGATGTACTGTCCTTCGGGTAGAAGTACAACACAATCTTTTTTCCTTTATAAGCACTTAAACGGATTTCTTCGCCTTTTTCATTGATGCCTAAGATTTCCGGTGCTTTATCTCCTACGTTTATCATAACTATCTTTTTAATGAACAAGTCTACTCTTATAATTCCAGATTTTTGTCGAACTCTTCATGCCAGGGAAGACCTTGCTTATTGAGTTGTTCCATGAACGGATCCGGATTGAATTCTTCTACATTGTTTACACCCGGACGCTTCCACTCACTTTTGAAGAACATCATGGCTCCGATCATTGCCGGAACTCCGGTGGTGTAGCTCACTCCTTGCATACCTGTTTCCCGGTAAGCTTCCTGATGGCTGCAATTGTTGTATACATAATAAGTACGTTCCTTGCCATCTTTCAAACCGCGGATACGACAACCGATAGAGGTTTCTCCTTCGTAGTTTTCTCCTAAATCCTGCGGGTTAGGCAATACAGCTTTCAAGAATTGCAGCGGCACAATCTTCACTCCGTTGTAATCAACTTCGTCGATTCGTGCCATACCGATGTTTTGGATAACGCGTAAGTGAGTTAAATACTCTTGTCCGAAAGTCATCCAGAAACGTGCACGTTTGATTGTCGGGTAATGTTTCACCAATGACTCTAGCTCTTCGTGATAAAGAAGATAAGAATCACGCGGACCGATGTTCGGATATGTCAGGTCTTTATGAATTTCCAGCGGACCGGTAGTTACCCATTTGCCATTTTCATAATAGCGTCCGTTCTGCGTAATTTCGCGGATGTTGATTTCCGGATTGAAGTTCGTAGCAAATGCTTTATGGTGGTTACCCGCATTACAGTCTACAATGTCCAGATATTGAATCTCATCAAAATAATGTTTAGCTGCATAAGCGGTATAGATGCCACTTACTCCCGGGTCGAATCCGCAACCGAGAATAGCTGTCAGACCTGCTTCTTTGAAGCGATCGTGATAAGCCCATTGCCAACTGTATTCAAAGTGAGCTTCATCCTTCGGCTCGTAGTTAGCGGTGTCCAGATAGTTCACTCCAGCTTTCAGACAAGCTTCCATAATAGTCAGATCCTGATAAGGGAGAGCCACATTAATCACCATTTCCGGTTTGAAATCGTTGAATAAGGCTACCAGCTCATCTACATTGTCTGCATCAACTTTAGCTGTTTTTATATTGGGGTTACCTATTGCCTCGACGATTTTATCGCATTTCTCTTTCGTACGACTGGCAATCATGATATCTGTAAATACATCGGCATTTTGTGCCACTTTGTGCGCAACGACAGTGCCAACACCGCCCGCACCAATAATAAGAACTCTACCCATTTCGTTAATTGCGAATTAAAATATTAAGAATATTGGAATTGTTAGCTTTGCAAATATACGTGATTATTTTCAGATAATCATTCGCAGCTACCCCTTTTTATTTGTAACGCTGCAAGGTTCCATTTTCAAATTCCAGTGTTTTGCCATTGTAAAACCAAGTTTCGAAACGATTGTCTTTTTTTAGCTCGATTTCTATCGGATCACCAATGGACAAACGGCATTCCACTGTACTCATACCCGTCTCCAGATCTCCCCGGGAGATAATCTGCCAACGATTTTCTGTGATACTCGGATATTTTTTATGTATATCTTCGAATCCGAAAAAGTCTTCGATATAATTTTCATTTCTGACGATAACATCATATTTCAGATCGGTTTCCAATTCATAGATCGCTCCGTCATTGTCTTTTAATGAAAGAATAGCCAGACTGCCGGGAGGAGATAATCTAATATCTTTGATTTGCAGAACTGTATATCGGGGCAGGTGAACGCGTGATTCGGTCTGCTTGTCTTCAAATGATATGATTCTTTTGGCTGGCAGCACCTTTTTAGGATAAACTGTCATTCCCATATATTTATTTTTCAGGCTTTCGATAGTGCCTAGACTCTTATTGGTGAAACTGAATGCATTTGAGAAATATTTCATTCTCTTTTCTCCTTGAAAATCATTCAGGTCCATGCCGGAGTTTGTTCGTGAGAGGGCAACTTCCAGATAATAAGAATGTCCCTGCGTATCTTTGAATACGATTTTGCCGGATATGCCTGACTGCCGACTCCGATAGCGGTAATCGTTGCTTCCGTATTGACGGGAATGGCTATATCCCGGTAACCGGAATAATTGTTGGCGTCGTCTATCCGGACACTTTCTGCTTGTATATAGACTGTTTTTCCTACCAACAGTTCTTTAGCAGTATCCACATCTTTCAGATAAACCAATCCGTTGATGCCGGCACGGGGAGCCTTTTCGGAGATCTCCTCCAGCCGCATATTCTTTATCTCATAATAATATTTTCCTCCCTCACATTCGAAGATGAAGCGAGTGGAGTAGTTAGTCCCGTTGGGGATATTCTGAGCTTTCTCTTCAGTTCCCGTGAAAGTGAGTATTTTATGTTTTAGCAGGCTGTTGTCTACCCCTTTCTCGGTCTCGTAGCTGGAAAGGGTGGGAAGGAACATGCTCCGTGGAGATGGAACGAACATAAATTTCATTCCGGGTGTCCATTTGCCCAGCGGTAGCAACGGAAAGTTACTTTTGATAAACTGTTCTTCTTGGCCTACAGGGATTTCCTGTGCAGAAGGAGTAGTGACGATGTAATCACTTTGGGCTATGATAGGAGACGTACCACAGTAGAATAGAATCAAAGACAGGACAATTATTCTCATATTTGTTTACTTTAAGTGAACTATGTAAATTGTTCGTTTGTTGTACATTTACTGGCAAATGTATATATTTTATGTTGCATTGGATGTTATTTTCCAATCTTTTTGATATCTTTGCCCTCGATTTTAACTTAAACGTTATAACAATATGAAGAAAGTATTTGTTTCAATTTGCATTGCTGGTGCAGCACTTGCAATGTCTTCGTGCCGTTCGGTTGAGAAGGCAATTCCCCTGTCATCTATCAATGGTGAATGGAATATCATAGAAGTCAATGGCTCGAAAATCACTCCGGGCGAAAGTAAATCCCTTCCTTTTATCGCTTTTGATACAGCAACCGGTCGTGTGTCCGGCAATAGCGGCTGTAATCGGATGATGGGTAGCTTCGATGTAAATGCGAAGCCGGGAAGTCTTGAACTTACAGGAATGGCTAGTACCCGGATGATGTGTCCGGATATGACTACTGAAAATAATGTATTGAATGCTTTTGCGCAAGTAAAAGGATATAAGAAGGCAGGTAAGGACAAAGTGTATCTTTGCAATTCGTCCAACCGTCCGGTTGTCGTTCTACAAAAGAAGGAGGCTGATGTGAAACTTTCGGTTTTGAATGGAGAATGGAAAATAAAAGAAGTGAATGGTGAAGCAATTCCTTCCGGAATGGAAAAACAACCTTTCATTGCTTTCGATGTGAAGAAAAAGACAATTCATGGCAATGCTGGATGTAATTTGATTAATGGCGGTTTTGAAACCAGTACCAGCAATGCCAAATCAATTTCTTTTCCGGGAGTAGCGAGCACAATGATGGCTTGTCCGGACATGGAAACAGAAGGTAAGGTGCTGAAAGCTATCAATGAGGTGAAGTCATTCGATGTGTTGTCCGGTGGCGGCATTGGCTTGTATGATGCAAATGGCGCATTGGTCATCGTGCTGGAAAAGTAATAAATAGATCAATCTATATAATAGGATATGCCTGTGTCGCACATGACGACACAGGCATATTTTTTTTCTTTCATCGAACCAGAGTCGTCTGTATTTGTTTAAAGAAACAGTTGCTGACTGGCTTTGAATATGACTATGTCAGCAGTGTTTATTTATTAAAACTGTCTTTTTGGCAGATATTATGTCATGCATTCGTATAATTTCTTTTTGGCACACGGTTTGCTTTTTAGTAAGCGTCCGTTCGCGACGAGGCTCCTTGATAAGAGCCGGAGAAACAACCGGACAAAA
>ENA-OQDE01001246-OQDE01001246.1-human-gut-metagenome-genome-assembly--contig:-NODE-1246-length-10251-cov-1.467701_pt1 | contig 10251 bp, 17 predicted proteins | sample MGYA00242768_ERZ504595 | MGnify/ENA primary metagenome ERZ504595 (study PRJEB26092, sample SAMD00036307) | human gut metagenome | host: Homo sapiens | study: EMG produced TPA metagenomics assembly of...
GGCGGGCAACACCGATCTTCCTCCCGTACTGAACAGCAGGCATCTGCGCTGGAAGAAACTGCCGCCAGCATGGAGCAGCTCACCGCGACAGTGAAGCAAAACGCCGATAACGCCCGCCAGGCTCGCAACTGGCGCAAAGTGCCTCCGATACTGCCCAGCATGGCGGAAAAGTAGTGATGGTGTAGTGAAAACGATGCATGAGATCGCCGATAGTTCGAAGAAAATTGCCGACATTATCAGCGTTATCGATGGTATTGCCTTCCAGACTAATATCCTCGCGTTGAATGCCGCTGTTGAAGCCGCGCGTGCGGGTGAACAGGGCCGTGGTTTTGCCGTGGTGGCGGGCGAAGTGCGTAATCTTGCCAGTCGCAGCGCCCAGGCGGCAAAAGAGATCAAAGCCCTCATTGAAGACTCCGTCTCGCGCGTTGATACCGGTTCGGTGCTGGTCGAAAGCGCCGGGGAAACAATGAACAATATCGTCAATGCTGTCACTCGCGTGACTGACATTATGGGCGAGATTGCATCGGCTTCGGATGAACAGAGCCGTGGCATCGATCAAGTCGCATTGGCGGTTTCGGAAATGGATCGCGTCACGCAACAGAACGCATCGCTGGTGCAGGAATCAGCTGCCGCCGCAGCAGCGCTGGAAGAACAGGCCAGTCGTTTAACGCAAGCGGTTTCCGCGTTTCGTCTGGCAGCCAGCCACTCACCAATAAACCGCAAACACCATCCCGTCCTGCCAGTGAGCAACCACCGGCACAGCCACGACTGCGAATTGCTGAACAAGATCCAAACTGGGAAACATTTTGACGAGTATTTACTAACGCGGTCATTGCCGCCTGATGGGGAGCGTTGATGTTTAATCGTATTCGAATTTCGACCACGCTGTTTTTAATTTTGATTCTCTGCGGGATCTTGCAGATTGGCAGTAACGGCATGTCTTTTTGGGCATTTCGCGACGATTTGCAACGACTGAATCAGGTCGAGCAGAGCAATCAGCAACGTGCGGCATTAGCGCAAACTCGGGCGGTAATGTTACAGGCCAGTACCGCGCTGAACAAAGCGGGCACTCTGACGGCGCTTAGCTATCCGGCGGATGACATTAAAACGTTGATGACGACGCGCGCGCCAGTCTGACGCAATCCACCACGCTGTTTAAAAGTTTTATGGCGATGACTGCGGGCAACGAGCACGTCAGGGCCTTGCAAAAAGAGACGGAGAAAAGTTTTGCCCGCTGGCACAACGATCTCGAACATCAGGCGACCTGGCTTGAAAGTAATCAACTTTCGGATTTCCTCACTGCGCCGGTGCAGGAATCACAGAATGCGTTTGACGTTAACTTTGAGGCCTGGCAGCTGGAGATCAACCATGTGCTGGAAGCCGCCAGTGCGCAAAGCCAGCGTAACTATCAGATTTCGGCGCTGGTGTTTATCAGCATGATTATTGTTGCGGCGATCTACATCAGCAGTGCGCTGTGGTGGACGCGCAAGATGATTGTTCAACCACTGGCCATTATCGGTAGCCATTTTGACAGCATTGCTGCGGGTAATCTGGCACGTCCGATTGCGGTGTATGGTCGCAATGAGATCACCGCCATTTTTGCCAGCCTGAAGACCATGCAGCAGGCTTTGCGTGGGACGGTAAGTGATGTGCGTAAGGGAAGCCAGGAGATGCACATTGGTATCGCGGAGATTGTCGCAGGCAATAACGATCTCTCAAGTCGTACCGAACAGCAGGCGGCATCGCTGGCACAAACGGCCGCCAGTATGGAGCAATTAACCGCCACGGTAGGGCAAAACGCCGATAACGCGCGCCAGGCGTCGGAACTGGCAAAAATGCCGCGACAACGGCGCAGGCGGGCGGTGTTCAGGTCAGTACCATGACTCACACCATGCAGGAGATCGCCACCAGCTCGCAAAAAATAGGCGACATTATCAGCGTTATCGACGGCATTGCTTTCCAGACCAATATTCTGGCCCTGAATGCGGCAGTGGAAGCGGCTCGCGCCGGAGAGCAGGGGCGTGGTTTTGCGGTAGTGGCAGGTGAAGTGCGCAATCTTGCCAGCCGTAGCGCCCAGGCAGCAAAAGAGATCAAAGGGCTGATCGAAGAGTCAGTCAATCGTGTCCAGCAGGGTTCGAAACTGGTGAATAACGCCGCCGCGACCATGACCGATATTGTCAGTTCGGTAACCCGCGTGAACGACATTATGGGAGAAATTGCTTCGGCGTCGGAAGAACAACGGCGGGGGATTGAGCAGGTTGCACAGGCTGTCAGCCAGATGGATCAGGTGACTCAGCAGAACGCCTCGCTGGTAGAAGAAGCGGCGACGGCAACGGAACAACTGGCGAACCAGGCTGACCATCTTTCGTCGCGTGTGGCGGTATTTACCCTTGAAGAACATGAAGTAGCACGACATGAGTCGGCGCAATTACAAATTGCGCCAGTGGTATCCTGAAGTGATTGAGAAGGCGCTATGACTTCATCTCTGCCCTGTGGGCAAACGTCTTTATTGTTACAGATGACCGAGCGCCTGGCGCTTTCCGACGCGCATTTTCGGCGGATAAGTCAATTGATCTATCAACGAGCCGGGATCGTCCTGGCCGACCATAAACGCGACATGGTTTACAACCGACTGGTTCGTCGTTTGCGTTCGCTGGGACTGACGGATTTCGGCCATTACTTGAACTTGCTGGAATCTAATCAGCACAGCGGTGAGTGGCAGGCGTTTATCAATTCGCTGACCACGAATCTGACGGCTTTTTTCCGTGAGGCGCATCATTTCCTCTGCTCGCGGATCACGCACGTCGTCGTTCTGGCGAGTATCGCGTATGGAGCGCGGCGGCTTCGACCGGCGAAGAGCCGTACAGCATTGCGATGACGCTGGCTGACACATTGGGCACCGCGCCCGGACGCTGGAAAGTGTTTGCCAGTGATATCGACACCGAAGTGCTGGAAAAAGCCAGAAGCGGTATTTATCGCCATGAAGAGTTGAAAATCTGACGCCGCAGCAACTGCAGCGGTACTTCATGCGAGGGACGGGACCGCATCAAGGGCTGGTACGCGTGCGTCAGGAACTGGCGAATTATGTTGATTTTACCCCGCTGAATTTACTGGCGAAACAGTACACCGTGCCGGGGCCGTTTGATGCGATCTTCTGTCGTAACGTCATGATCTACTTCGATCAAACTACCCAGCAGGAGATTTTGCGCCGCTTTGTTCCGCTCCTTAAACCCGACGGATTGCTGTTTGCGGGTCACTCTGAAAACTTTAGCCACCTTGAGCGCCGCTTCACGCTGCGTGGTCAGACGGTGTATGCGCTAAGTAAGGATTAACGATGAGCAAAATCAGGGTGTTATCTGTCGATGATTCGGCACTGATGCGCCAGATCATGACAGAAATCATCAACAGCCATAGCGACATGGAAATGGTGGCGACCGCCCCTGATCCGCTGGTTGCGCGTGATTTGATTAAGAAATTCAATCCCGATGTATTGACGCTGGATGTTGAAATGCCGCGGATGGACGGACTGGATTTCCTCGAAAAATTAATGCGTTTGCGTCCAATGCCCGTAGTGATGGTTTCTTCCCTGACCGGCAAAGGGTCAGAAGTCACGCTGCGCGCGCTGGAGCTGGGGGCGATAGATTTTGTCACCAAACCGCAACTGGGTATTCGCGAAGGAATGCTGGCGTATAGCGAATGATTGCTGAAAGGTGCGTACAGCAGCAAAGGCGAGCCTTGCAGCACATAAGCCATTGTCGGCACCGACAACGCTGAAGGCAGGGCCGTTGTTGAGTTCTGAAAAACTGATTGCGATTGGTGCTTCAACGGGTGGAACTGAGGCAATTCGTCACGTACTGCAACCGTTGCCGCTTTCCAGCCCGGCACTGTTAATTACCCAGCATATGCCGCCCGGTTTCACCCGCTCTTTTGCCGACAGACTTAATAAGCTTTGCCAGATCGGGGTTAAAGAAGCCGAAGACGGAGAACGTGTTTTGCCGGGGCATGCCTATATTGCGCCGGGCGATCGGCATATGGAGCTGGCGCGTAGTGGCGCAAATTATCAAATCAAAATTCACGACGGTCCGGCGGTTAACCGTCATCGGCCTCGGTAGATGTGTTGTTCCATTCTGTCGCCAAACAGGCGGGGCGTAATGCGGTTGGGGTGATCCTGACCGGTATGGGCAACGACGGCGCGGTGGGAATGTTGGCGATGCGTCAGGCGGGGGCATGGACCCTTGCACAAAACGAAGCAAGTTGCGTGGTGTTCGGCATGCCGCGCGAGGCCATCAATATGGGTGGTGTTTGCGAAGTGGTCGATCTTAGCCAGGTAAGCCAGCAAATGCTGGCAAAAATTAGTGCCGGACAGGCGATACGTATTTAAATCAGGAGTGTGAAATGGCGGATAAAGAACTTAAATTTTTGGTTGTGGATGACTTTTCCACCATGCGACGCATAGTGCGTAACCTGCTGAAAGAGCTGGGATTCAATAATGTTGAGGAAGCGGAAGATGGTGTCGACGCTCTCAATAAGTTGCAGGCAGGCGGTTATGGATTTGTTATCTCCGACTGGAACATGCCCAACATGGATGGCCTGGAATTGCTGAAAACGATTCGTGCGGATGGCGCGATGTCAGCATTGCCAGTGTTAATGGTGACTGCAGAAGCGAAGAAAGAGAACATTATGCTGCGGCGCAAGCGGGGGCCAGTGGCTATGTGGTGAAGCCATTTACCGCCGCGACGCTGGAGGAAAAACTCAACAAAATCTTTGAGAAACTGGGCATGTGAGGATGCGACTATGATGCAACCATCAATCAAACCTGCTGACGAGCATTCAGCTGGCGATATCATTGCGCGCATCGGCAGCCTGACGCGTATGCTGCGCGACAGTTTGCGGGAGCTGGGGCTGGATCAGCCATTGCCGAAGCGGCGGAAGCATCCCCGATGCGCGCGATCGTTTGTACTATGTTGTGCAGATGACCGCCCAGGCTGCGGAGCGGGCGCTGAACAGTGTTGAGGCGTCACAACCGCATCAGGATCAAATGGAGAAATCAGCAAAAGCGTTAACCCAACGTTGGATGACTGGTTTGCCGATCCGATTGACCTTGCCGACGCCCGAGAACTGGTAACAGATACGCGGCAATTTCTGGCAGATGTCCCCGCGCATACCAGCTTTACTAACGCGCAACTGCTGGAAATCATGATGGCGCAGGATTTTCAGGATCTCACCGGGCAGGTTATTAAGCGGATGATGGATGTCATTCAGGAGATCGAACGTCAGTTGCTGATGGTGCTGTTGGAAAACATCCCCGAACAGGAATCGCGTCCAAAACGTGAAAATCAGAGTTTGCTTAATGGACCTCAGGTCGATACCAGCAAAGCCGGTGTGGTAGCCAGTCAGGATCAGGTGGACGATTTGTTGGATAGTCTTGGATTTTGATTTGTATTGCCTGATGTGGCGTGACTACGTCATATCAGGCGGTCGGATAACGCTGCAACCGACAAACGCATACTATGCTTGATGTGTGGCAGCAAAAGCCCTAAATCCCGCCTGTTTTGCCTCTTACTCAAACCATTGAACGCTTTGCGCTCTGGCATCATTTACGCTTAATAATCTTTCCAGGACTGGCGACGTGTCTGACGAGAGCGACGACAAAACAGAGGCCCCCACACCTCACCGACTAGAAAAGCGCGGGAAGAGGGGCAAATCCCGCGTTCCCGTGAACTGACTTCACTGCTGATTTTGCTGGTGGGCGTTAGTGTTATCTGGTTTGGCGGTGTGTCGCTGGCCCGTCGATTGTCGGGCATGCTCTCCGCTGGGCTGCATTTTGATCACAGTATTATCAATGACCCGAATCTGATCCTCGGGCAGATTATTCTGCTGATCAGAGAAGCCATGCTGGCGCTGCTGCCGCTGATTAGCGGCGTGGTGCTGGTGGCGCTCATTTCTCCGGTCATGCTGGGAGGGCTGGTATTTAGCGGCAAATCCTTGCAGCCGAAGTTTTCCAAACTCAACCCGCTACCGGGCATTAAACGGATGTTCTCGGCACAGACTGGCGCGGAGTTACTTAAAGCAATTTTGAAAACCATCCTGGTTGGCAGCGTGACGGGGTTTTTTCTCTGGCATCACTGGCCGCAGATGATGCGCTTAATGGCCGAGTCTCCGATTACCGCCATGGGTAATGCGATGGATCTGGTAGGGCTATGCGCACTGCTCGTGGTGCTTGGTGTTATTCCGATGGTGGGATTTGACGTCTTTTTCCAAATCTTCAGCCACCTGAAAAAGCTGCGAATGTCGCGGCAGGATATTCGTGATGAGTTCAAACAAAGCGAAGGCGACCCCCATGTTAAAGCGGATCCGTCAGATGCAGCGAGTGGCTGCACGGCGTCGGATGATGGCCGATGTGCCGAAAGCGGATGTCATTGTCAATAACCCGACCCACTATTCGGTAGCGTTGCAGTATGACGAAAACAAAATGAGCGCACCGAAAGTGGTCGCTAAAGGTGCAGGGCTGGTCGCGCTGCGCATTCGTGAAATTGGCGCTGAAAATAACGTCCCGACGCTTGAAGCGCCGCCGCTGGCGCGAGCGCTGTATCGACATGCGGAGATCGGTCAACAAATCCCGGGTCAACTGTACGCCGCAGTGGCGGAAGTGCTGGCCTGGGTCTGGCAACTGAAACGCTGGCGTCTGGCTGGTGGACAGCGCCCTGTACAACCTACTCATCTTCCGGTGCCGGAAGCCCTGGATTTTATTAACGAGAAACCGACCCATGAGTAATCTGGCCGCGATGCTGCGCCTGCCCGCAAACCTGAAATCGACACAATGGCAGATCCTTGCCGGACCGATTTTGATCCTGTTGATCTTGTCGATGATGGTGCTGCCACTGCCCGCATTCATACTCGACCTGTTGTTTACCTTCAATATTGCCTTGTCGATCATGGTGTTGCTGGTGGCGATGTTTACCCAGCGCACGCTTGAGTTTGCTGCGTTTCCGACGATTCTGTTGTTTACCACGTTGTTGCGTCTGGCACTTAATGTGGCTTCAACCCGTATCATTTTGATGGAAGGCCATACGGGCGCGGCGGCGGCAGGAAGGTGGTCGAAGCGTTCGGTCACTTCCTCGTTGGTGGCAATTTCGCTATCGGTATCGTGGTGTTCGTCATTCTCGTGATCATCCAACTTTATGGTCATTACCAAAGGTGCCGGGCGTATTGCGGAAGTGGGCGCGCGCTTTGTTCTCGATGGTATGCCGGGTAAGCAGATGGCGATTGACGCCGACCTTAACGCCGGATTGATTGGTGAAGATGAGGCGAAAAAACGCCGCTCCGAAGTGACTCAGGAAGCCGATTTTTACGGCTCAATGGACGGGGCAAGTAAGTTTGTCCGCGGCGATGCCATCGCCGGGATCCTCATCATGGTCATTAACGTTGTCGGCGGGTTGCTGGTCGGCGTGCTGCAACATGGCATGAGCATGGGACACGCGGCGGAAAGTTATACGCTATTGACCATTGGCGACGGTTTGGTGGCACAAATTCCGGCGCTGGTGATTTCTACCGCCGCGGGGGTCATTGTTACGCGTGTCAGCACCGATCAGGATGTTGGCGAGCAGATGGTGAATCAGCTTTTCAGTAACCCAAGCGTTATGTTGTTAAGCGCCGCCGTGCTCGGTTTACTCGGCTTGGTGCCTGGAATGCCGAACCTGGTATTTTTGCTGTTCACTGCCGGATTGCTGGGACTGGCCTGGTGGATCCGCGGACGTGAACAAAAAGCGCCTGCCGAACCAAAACCGGTAAAAATGGCAGAGAATAATACCGTTGTCGAAGCGACGTGGAACGATGTACAACTGGAAGATTCTCTGGGAATGGAAGTGGGTTATCGCCTGATCCCGATGGTCGATTTCCAGCAGGATGGTGAGTTGCTGGGCCGTATACGCAGTATTCGCAAGAAATTTGCCCAGGAGATGGGGTTTCTGCCGCCGGTGGTGCACATTCGCGACAATATGGATCTGCAACCTGCCCGCTATCGCATTTTGATGAAAGGCGTGGAGATAGGCAGTGGTGATGCTTATCCGGGGCGTTGGTTGGCGATTAACCCTGGTACCGCTGCCGGGACGTTACCTGGTGAGGCGACCGTCGATCCGGCATTTGGCTGAATGCTATCTGGATTGAAAGTGCGCTTAAAGAACAGGCGCAGATTCAGGGGTACACCGTGGTTGAGGCCAGCACGGTGGTGGCAACGCATCTTAACCACCTCATTAGCCAGCATGCCGCAGAGCTGTTTGGTCGTCAGGAGGCGCAACAGTTGCTGGATCGCGTCGCCCAGGAGATGCCAAAGCTGACGGAAGATCTCGTTCCTGGCGTCGTCACGCTCACCACACTGCATAAAGTGCTGCAAAATCTGCTCGATGAAAAAGTGCCGATTCGCGATATGCGCACTATTCTCGAAACGCTGGCGGAACATGCGCCCATCCAAAGCGATCCACATGAATTAACCGCCGTCGTGCGCGTGGCGTTGGGACGGGCGATTACCCAGCAGTGGTTTCCTGGCAAAGATGAAGTTCATGTTATGGCTCGATACACCGCTGGAACGTTTGTTGCTACAGGCGTTGCAGGGCGGGGGCGGACTGGAGCCAGGCTGGCGGATCGTTTACTGGCGCAAACTCAGGAAGCGCTATCCCGTCAGGAGATGTTGGGTGCGCCGCCTGTATTGTTGGTGAACCACGCGCTGCGACCATTATTGTCTCGCTTCCTGCGCCGCAGCCTGCCGCAGTTAGTGGTGCTGTCGAATCTGGAACTATCTGATAACCGACATATCCGCATGACGGCGACAATTGGCGGTAAATGATGAGAACCTTATTAGCAATATTATTGTTTCCGCTGCTGGTGCAAGCCGCCGGGGAGGGGATGTGGCAGGCGAGTAGTGTGGGCGTTACGCTGAATCACCGTGGTGAGTCGATGTCGTCAGCGCCTCTTTCTACGCGACAACCTGCTGCAGGATTGATGACGCTGGTGGCGTGGCGTTATCAGCTTATCGGCCCGACACCTGCAGGACTGCGGGTTCGCTTGTGTTCACAATCTCGTTGTGTCGAATTAGAAGGGCAGAGTGGAACACCGTGGCCTTTTCCGGTATACCGGCGATAGAACGTTGCGCTTTATCTGGGAAGTGCCAGGCGGTGGGCGGTTAATTCCACCGCTAAAAGTACAACGGAATGAAGTGATTGTGAATTATCGTTAATGATAAAAAAGCCGATGTCTGCCATGACATCGGCTTTTGCCGTATAACGCGATTACATACGCTCTACTGTCTCAATACCCAGCGTATCCAGACCCAGTTTCAGCGTCTTCGCCGTCAGTTGTGCCAGTTTCAGACGGCTGTTACGCACTTCTTCGTTTTCTGCGCTGAGGATCGGGCAGTGCTCGTAGAAGCCAGAGAACAGACCAGCCAGATCGTACAGGTAAGCACACATCACATGCGGCGTGCCTTCACGGGCAACCACGGTGAGGGTTTCTTCAAACTGCAGCAGGCGAGCTGCCAGTTGCGCTTCACGATCTTCACGGATGATTACCGGAGCTGCAGCCAGTTGCTCTTCGTTAATTTCTGCCTTACGGAACACGGACAATACACGCGTGTAAGCATACTGCATGTATGGCGCGGTATTACCTCAAACGCCAGCATGTTGTCCCAGTCGAAGATGTAGTCGGTAGTGCGGTTTTGGAGAGATCCGCATATTTCACCGCTCCAATACCAACCGCGTTAGCCAGTTTTTCCAGCTCGTCAGCTGGCATATCCGGGTTCTTTTCTGCCACCAGACGGCGTGCGCGTTCCAGGCTTCATCCAGCAGATCGGCCAGTTTCACCGTACCGCCAGCACGGGTTTTGAACGGTTTGCCGTCTTTACCCAGCATCATGCCGAACATGTGGTGTTCCAGCGGTACGGATTCCGGTACATAGCCTGCTTTGCGGACGATAGCCCACGCCTGCATCAGGTGTTGATGCTGACGGGAGTCGATGTAATACAGCACGCGATCGGCATGCAGTGTTTCATAACGATATTTCGCACAGGCGATATCAGTGGTGGTGTAGAGATAGCCACCATCTTTCTTCTGAATGATCACGCCCATCGGTTCGCCTTCCTTGTTTTGAACTCATCAAGGAATACGACGGTCGCGCCTTCACTTTCTACTGCCAGACCTTTGGCTTTCAGGTCCGCCACGATACCCGGCAGCATCGGGTTATAGAGCTTCTGCCCATCGA
>ENA-OQDE01001247-OQDE01001247.1-human-gut-metagenome-genome-assembly--contig:-NODE-1247-length-10249-cov-7.723671_pt1 | contig 10249 bp, 7 predicted proteins | sample MGYA00242768_ERZ504595 | MGnify/ENA primary metagenome ERZ504595 (study PRJEB26092, sample SAMD00036307) | human gut metagenome | host: Homo sapiens | study: EMG produced TPA metagenomics assembly of...
CATCAGGGAAATCAGATAGCATACCCGTATCTTTTCCCTTGGCTTTATTTTCAGTACGCACTGGCAGGGATGCAGATTCATGCAGGCATAGAAATCCGGTGCGGTAATGTCTTCAAACTGTTCCCCTACACAAATTTCATGAATGAGGGAAATCAGTTTCATGCTGAAATATTCAGGCAATCCGGCAGTCGTAGCTGTAGCCGATGCGGTTGCCGTTTCTGTTTCTGGCTGGCTGTCTGTACGGCTCTGCCTGTCTGCTTCGTTCGGTTGGTTTTCTTCGTCCGGTACATATTTGGTCAGGATGCCCATGAAGTGTAAGCTAAGCAGGTAGATGTCGTCGCAACGGTTTTTCATGTATTGCCGGGCTTCTTTCCAGAGAAGGGTTTGCTGCTCATAAAGATGGTCCAGCTGGGCTTTCTCCCTTTCATATTCAGCCTTGCAACGCTCATATTCTCTTTCCGCCAGCTTTTCTTCTTCGGGTGTATGCTCTCGGTAGCCAATGGTATCATAGCGGTTGTTGGCTTCGTTCATCGGTTTGCGTAGCCTGTTTACCACTTCCATCTCTTCCTTGATGGCTTCCTTGTAGCTGTCTGCGTATTGGTTGCATACACGCATAATCACTTCATCATGGGGAAGGCTGTAAGCTTCATAAAGCCGTGTGTATTCTCTGACTTCCTTTTTCAGACTTTTCAGCAGCAGGGTACATGGTTCTGGCGGTGTATGCAGCACCAGTTCAAGGATAGCTTGCTCAAAAGCCTTTATATCGCTCCATTCCGAGTAGAAATCAACGATGAATTTCTGCTTTTCAAAAGAGAAAGTATGGCTTACAATCCAGTCTTTGCTGATTCTGTTCAGCTCTCCGTATTGGGGTATGAGGGTTGTTATCGTATTCATGTTTATAGGAGATTAAATTTGTTCATTGCCTGAATTTTGATGTCGTCTGCTATGTCAATGTAAGGTTTCATGGCTTTGTAGTCGCTATGCCCTGTCCATTTCATGACCACTTGCACCGGAATGCCCAGAGCCAAAGCATTACAAATAAATGTGCGTCTGCCAGTATGGGTGCTCAACAAGGCATATTTAGGTGTGACTTCGTCTATTCGTTCATTTCCCTTGTAGTAGGTTTCCCGTACAGGTTCGTCTATTTCTGCCAGTTCTCCTAACTCTTTCAAATACTCGTTCATCTTCTGATTACTTACCACTGGCAATGCTTTATTGTTTTGGAAAGGAATATCTTTATATTTTTCAAGAATAGCTTTGCTGTGGTCATTCAGCTCAATAATAAGGCTGTCAGCCGTTTTGATGGTGGTAATTTCTATGTGTTCCTCTTTCACATCGCTGCGTTTCAAGTTATACACATCAGAATGCCGAAGACCTGTGAAGCAACAAAATAATAAAACATCCCTTACTCTTTCAAGGTATTGTTTGGCAGCAGGTATCTGGCAGGCTCTGATTTTGTCCAATTCATTCCGGGTAAGGAATATTACTTTTTTCGGTGCACTTTTCATTTTGGGCATGAATTTGTCATAAGCGGTGTTTTGATGATACCCTTTTCGGTTAGTCCAACGTAAAAACCATTTCAAGAACTTGATTTGCTTGGCTATGGAAGTGTTGCGCATATCTTTATCACTGCGTAAGTAATCTATATACTCATTGAAGTGTCTTTCCGTCCAGCTCTCAAATGTCGTGTTCGGATCAAAAGTTGCGATGTGCTTTTTTACTGTTGCAAACTTCTTTAGAGTAGAGGATGACCAGTCATTTTGTTTGCTGCATTCGGCAACAAACTCATCAAAGATTTTCATGAAGTCTAATTTCACTTCCTCTTTCTCATGATGGCTCTCTTCCTTTTCTCCTTTCATTTTTAGATTGAAAGCCTCTTTGATTTGTGCAGGGGTGGGCATTATGTCTTGTACTTCGAACTCCTTGAACACATTCTGTATCTCGGTGTATTGACGCAGTAGTTCGGTGTTGATTTCTGATGCGCTTTGTTTCAGCTTATTGGTACAGCCGTTTCTTACCCGTTGCTTGTCTGCATCCCATTTCTCCATATCAATCCGATAGCCTGTTGTAAACTCAATCCGTTGGCTTGCAAAAACGACACGCATACGGATGGTACATTTTGAGTGATAGGAATGCCATCTTTTTTACGGTTTTCCAGTGCGAAGATGATATTTCTCTTGATGTTCATAAACTGGGTGTATTTGAAAAGTTACACCCAAAAGTACACCCAATAATTGAGATATGCAATGATATTAAGAGATATTTAGATAGATGATAGCTAAATATAACTATTTAATAATCTGATGTTTGATAGATTATGATATTTTATAAAAAGGTTCGAGAGACTCCCTCCAGCTCCACAAACTAAGAGTGATTCGTCCTTGGGTTTTCATAATCCAAGGACGAATTCTTTTTTAGAAGAGTAATGTATGTAGCTTACTCATGTTTCTTTTCTGATTTTTGTAGAATACATTTTCTCTCTTTTTCTAAAGATATTCTTGTTTTTCACGTAAAGACACTTGTTTAAAGATGAATGCTATTTTATTGTTTAATGACTAATTCTATTACATAATCTATGTCATCAGGTACTTGAGGCAGTTTTATAAATATGCCGTCTTTCTCCTGTTTGAAAGAAAGTGGAGTTTTGGAAATGAACTGTATTGCTTTCTTTACTTTTGCCTTCAGAGGTATATAAAGTGCATCATCCTGCAAATCTAGTATATGGATGAATAAACGGTCACCTTTGCGAGTTGATACCCCCCATGTATGAGGAACTACATCACCACCACGGGTTCCATAAATCGTTTCTCCATATTGATTCATCCATTTACCCACCTGTTTTAGATGCTCTACAGCTGTAGCTGGTAATTCTCCGTTGGGTTGAGGTCCAATATTCATTAGCAAATTTGCATTTTTTCCAGCTGCCTTAACCAAATAGTGTATCAATTCTTTAGGGGATTTGTAATTTTGGTCTTCAATTCTGTAGCCCCACATTCCGTTCATTGTTTCACAAGTTTCTAAAGGGAGTTCACTTATTCCTTGTCCTGCTGAAAAACCGGCTTTGTTTTCACCGGGCAAATCACGTTCGAACATTTGGAAATCTTCTCCTGCATAAGGAGTTCGGTGATGATTGTTACCTATTAGACAGGATGGTTGCAGTTTATGAATTAATGCGTATTGTTCTTCCAGTTGCCAATTGAAGTTGGTAGGTTGATCCCAAATACCATCAAACCAAATGGCACCGACAGGACCATAGTTAGTCAAAAGTTCGGTCAGCTGTTTATTCATAAACTTGTAGTAACTTGCCCAGTTTCCATGTCCTTTGGGACGTCCTGTTCCATGTCCGGTGTTTCCTTCCGGATAGTCGTCACGAAACCAATCCAAATGCGAATAATAAAAATGGAGTTTGATGCCTTGTTTTTGACATTCTTCTGCCAGTTCTTTTAGTATGTCTCGTTTGAAAGGGGTGGCATCTACGATATTAAAATCGGATTCTTTTGTATCAAACATTGAGAAACTGTCATGGTGTCTACTGGTAATACAGATATATTTGGCTCCGGAGGTTTTGATGGCGGAAACCCATTCGGCAGCATCGAAGCGCGAAGGATAGAATCCGGATGCCAGTTTGGCGTATTCATTACGGTTGATGTTGTGAGTGTTCATATACCATTCTCCTTGGGCGGTCATACTGTAAATGCCCCAATGAAGGAATATACCGAATTTATTATCTTGAAATTCCTGCCGTGCTTTTATATTTTCAGGAGTAGGTGTATAAATTTGATTGGAGGTTTGTGCGAAGCTGAAGTTCCCGCCATCAATAACAAGCTGCGCCTAATTTGATTTTTTGTTGCTAATTTGTTTCTTCATTGTTATTATAAATTTGTTTTGCGAAATATAGTTATACTCTTGGAATATTTAAAGCATTTTTTGAAAAATGTTGCACTGTGAATTGAGTTTTAATGGATTCTAACTGGGGGTATGTAAAGAGTCTTTTTTGTTTATAAGGTATAAAAAGATGTTTTCTGATTGTTTGGAAATTAATCATTCTATACCTTGTGAAAGTAATATTGAATTTTATATGAGAGTAAAAGAAATTCCTATACTGCTTTTGACCGGTTATCTGGGCAGTGGAAAAACGACATTAGTGAACCATATTCTTTCTAATAAACGTGGTATTAAGTTTGCGGTTATTGTCAATGATATCGGTGAGGTGAATATTGATGCCGACCTCATACAGCGGGGGGGGATTGTAGGAAAGAAAGACGAAAGCTTGGTAGCACTTCAGAACGGTTGTATCTGTTGTACTTTGAAGATGGATTTGGTGGAGCAGATAGATGATATTATGAAGCAGGAGCGTTTTGATTACATTGTGATTGAGGCAAGTGGGGTTTGTGAACCAGCTCCTATCGCACAGACTATTTGTTCTATTTCAAGTATGGGGAATACGTACGGGGGATGTCGTTTGGATTGTATTGTGACTGTGGTAGATGCCTTGCGTCTGCAAAGTGAGTTTTCTTGTGGCAACGATTTGACCTGTAAGGGTATTGACGAAGAGGATATTGAAAATTTGATTATCCAACAGATTGAATTTTGTAATGTTGTATTGTTGAATAAGGCCTCGGAAGTGAAACGTGACGAATTGGAACGTATCAAACAGATTATCCGTACATTGCAACCTGCAGCTGAAATAATAGAATGTGATTATGCTGATGCAGATTTGGATAAGATAATCTATACTGAAGCATTTGACTTTGAACGTACTGCCACTTCTGCCGGTTGGATACGTGGAATAGAGAGTGCCCTTACGGAAGAGCAGAAAAAAGAAGCGGAGGAGCATGAGCATCATCATCACGATGAGGAGCATGCACACCATCATCATCATGAAGGTAGTGAAGTGGATGAATATGGCATCAGTACTTTTGTGTATTATCGTCGTCCGGCTTTTGATATCCATAAATTTGATCGTTTTGTATCCACCCAGTGGAGTCGTAATATTATTCGAGCAAAAGGAGTCTGTTATTTCAGCAATAATCGTGATATGTCTTTTCTTTTTGAACAGGCCGGTGTGCAGAAAAAGTTGAAGGAAGCCGGTTTATGGTATGCTACGGCACCTGAAGAAGAACTGATAGAGGTAATACGTCAGGAGCCGGGCTTATTGCGGGATTGGGATGATAAATATGGAGATCGTATGCAGAAAATAGTTTTTATCGGGCGACATCTTGATAAAGAAGAGTTGATACGTGAACTTGATGAGTGTCTGGAATAGGTTCTCAAAAGAGGATATAATCTTTGGTATGATGGCATCTCATTATACCAAAGATTTTTTATCTTATTTTCTTACCTTATTTCCATTGATATACAGTTCTTTCAGTACTACATCCTTAGCTCCGGTAATTAAATTTCCCTTTTTCTCTACATTATTGAAACGGCTGTTTGTTACATGGATGTCTTCAATATTGACACGGTCGTCATATCCGGTAATCAAGACTCCGTACTTACTTTTTTCACTGGTAACATTATCCAGATATACATGGCGTACTACAGGTGGGAAATTTCTGTCACATTTTTCACGGTTTTCATATTGCAGGTTGATTTTCAAAACGGCTTCGCGACATTCACCTACTTCTACATTACGCACATAAATATTTTCAATGACACCACCACGGCAGTTGTTGGTTTTGATGCGGATGACACGTTCCAGGTTCGGGCTGTCCATTTTGCAGTTTTCAACAAACAGGTTCTTATATCCTCCCGAAATCTCACTGCCTACAACTACACCACCGTGTCCGTCTTTCATTTCGCAATTGCGTACAATGATATTTTCACTTGGTACATTCCATTTCCGTCCGTCGGCATTCCGTCCGCTTTTAATGGCAATGCAGTCGTCTCCAGTATCGAATATACAGTTTTCAATTAATACGTTCTTACTTGATTCCGGATCGCAGCCATCGCTATTGGGACCGTGACTGGAAACTTTAACCCCACGCACTGTCAGACTTTCACAAAATAAAGGATGGATAACCCAAAACGGAGAATTTTTCAATGTTACATTTTCTATTAAAATAGTGTTGCAACGATATAGATTGATAAGTTGGGGACGTAAACCGTCTTCAAAAGTCATTTGGCGCTTATCTATCGGGGCAAATGTTTCGGCGTACATCAGTAATTTGTCTCTGCCGCCATTTTTTTGAGCTGTCATACCTTCCTTCCAGCCATAGTGTGGAGCACCACACATACTCCACCAGTTATCATTACTGGCCTGTCCGTCTATAATACCTTTACCGGTAATGCCTATGTTGCTTTCACCATAAGCATAAATTAATGGATGCAAATTGTAACAGTCTACTCCTTCCCAGCGAGTGAGTACGGTTGGAGTATATAGATATTTCTCTGAAGAAAATTTTAGATAGGCACCTTCTTCCAAATGCAGATTTACATTACTTTTCAGTGTGATAGGACCTGTTAGAAATTCTCCGGGTGGAACTAATACAGTTCCTCCACCTGTCTGGCTGCATGTGAGGATAGCTAGATTGATTGCTTCATGGCAGAGTATTTCACCATTATTTCCTTCTTTGGCACCGAAATCTTTAATGTTGTACACACGATCGGGAAAAGAAGTCTTTTTGATTTGTTTTTCTATTTGCTCACTTTCTTTCCAAATCTCTTGTGGTATTTGTGCATGAGCAAGTCCAAAATATGCACATATACAAAGTACACTAACTAACTTTTTTACCATATCTTTGATGTTTAATAATTAATAATTTCATAGTTACCAAAAATATCTACGATGCAATATTAAAGCATATAATTAGAAAATAAGTGGATTAATTGCCCATTATTGTGTAAATTCTAATAATAGAGGAATAACTGCTGCTACATTTTTATATTATTTGTATATTCGTACCTTAATAATCTGATATTATGAAATACATCACTTGTATATATTGATATCTGTTGGGGAATTCTTGTCGTGATAGGAGGTAGTATTTCTACTACCAAAGATAGTCTTCTGAATATTATAAGATATACAAGCGCAGGATTCCATTAATTCTTCTAGTCTGAAAAAATAATTTAGTGAACTACCTGTAAAGTATGGAGTAGATCAATTGAACTATGAAAATTACCGTTTGGAAACTAAGAACAGGAGTTTTTTAGTAATTAGACTTTTTATGGTACTTGTATTGGTGAAATTACCAAAAGGGGAAATGTTTATCTCCACCAATGAATTGCATTTGTCGCTAGTGATAGAGAGCCTGTTTGATAATACTAATAAATTTACAGATTCTGGATCTGTAACTCTTAAGATAAAGTTGGATAAGGCACAAAGTAAGTTACGAATTGAAGTAACCGATACCGGCTGTGGCATTCCTCCCGAAGAACGGGAGGAAATATTTCTGTGTTTGTCTGTATAACTTAGTGTGTGCCTTCTTCAATGTCACGCTTTCGTTTCAATGCTTCCAGGAAATAATAGTCTGCATAATTTAAAGGTACATCTATTTCTGTGCCATGAGGAATACTGCCCACTGAATGCATTAATAAAAAGTTACCATTTTTTCCAAGAGATGCCAGATAGTTTGGTGAGGCTAGAGAGGCCATAATACTGTCTGCATAGTTCTTATAACTGTTTGCATCAGGCACATCCATTGTACTAATTTCATAAAGTGCAGAAGCTATACAAGAAGCACTTGAAGCGTCTCGTGGTTCATTGGGAATATTGGGAGCATCCATATCCCAATAAGGAATCAAGTCTTTGGGAAGCCGGGGATGTGTTTTCATAAATTGGAAAGTCTTCAATGCCTGATTCAGATACTTTTTATCATGAGTTTCCCGGTAACACACAGTGTAACCATAAATCGCCCATGCTTGTCCACGACTCCAAGTCGATTCGTCTGCATATCCTTGGGCTGTTTGTCTATGCCGTACCATGCCGTCTGCCAAACTATAATCTATTACATGATAACAACTTCCGTTTGTACGGAAATGCTCTTTCAAAGTGCGGTCTGCATGGTTCACTGCTATATGATAAAAGGTGGAATCACCAGATAATTTAGTTGCTTCAAATAGTAACTCTAAATTCATCATATTATCTATTATGACCGGACATTCCCAACCGCGTTCCGATTGCCAGCCGCGGGTCACATCCCATGATTGGATAATTCCCGGCTTTTCACGGAAACGAGTAGCTAATGAACGTGCAGCTTCTATCATGACTTCTTTGTATTTGGGTACTTTAGTTGTTCGCCATCCATTGCCGAAACTACAATTTATCATGAAACCTACATCATGGTGCCAAGTCAGTTTTTTGGCTTCTTCTATGGCCGAAGTGTATTTATCAGCTAATGATAAGAGAGTAGTGTCGCCACTTAACTCATATAGATACCACACTGACCCAGGGAAAAAACCACTTCGCCAGTCGGCGTAGTCACAATAATAAATGGTACTGTCAGTTTTCAATGTAACGGGGTTTATAAATTTCTCTGATTTTTCTATAATTTGTATTTCATTCCCGATTTGTGCACGTGCAAATGCTACATTTTTTTCTATAAAGGAATCTGTTCTGGCGGATTGTTTATTTTTCTCTGTGCAAGATCCCCATAAAGTAGAGCAAGCGAGTATTGTAATATAGAGGACTTTCTTCATAGTACTTATTTTTTTATAATTTGCTACGAAGATAATGATAAATTTGTTGAAGAGAAACTTTAAGGTATTCTTTTACTTTGGAAACAGATTGATTCTGCCTCCAAAGTAAAGAATATTGATCATAGAAATATAATAATCATTTCAGTTATTATTCTTCTTTTTGTAACTGAACTTTTATAGTATTGCTGTATCACTTAATAGTTGATATACCCCACTTATAATTCCTAAAACGAATATGCCGGCTACACATACCAACAGACTGATGCGCATCGGAGTTGCTGTACGAAAATTGCCGATAGGGTCTTCATTAGGTGTGATGAACATGGCTTTTACAATCAATAAGTAATAATACAATGAAATGATTGTATTGACCAATGCGATAAATACAATAAGATAATATCCGCTATGGAATGCTGCCATGAATACAAAGAACTTACTGAAGAATCCGGCAAATGGCGGGATACCTGCCAATGAGAAAAGAGCAAGTGTCATGACCATAGTTAGTTTGGGGTTGGTCTTATAAAGTCCGTTATAATCTTCGCGCTCTATTTTACCGTGGGTATGTTGCTCAATGGTACTGATGACACCGAATACGGCGAGATTGGCGGCAATGTATACTACTATATAATATACTAGGGATGCCATGCCCTGCGGAGTTCCAGCCAGTACAGCCAACATTATGTAGCCGGCTTGTGAAATACTACTGAAGGCCATAAAGCGTTTCAGGTTGTTTTGGCGGATGGCGAACAGATTGGCTATAGTGATGGTGGCTACAATGATAATACATAGTATTTCACTCCATTGTTCAGTCATTGGTCCGAATACTTTCATTAAAATAATCATTAAAGCAAAAGCAGCTGCACCTTTTGAAATAACGGATAGGTAGGCGCTTACTGTAGTCGGTGCACCTTGATAAGTATCTGCTGTCCACAGATGAAAAGGTACCAAGCTTAACTTGAAGGCCAGTCCGGAGAAGAAAAATACTAGTGCAAGAACTTGTAATGGAGTTCCTGTCAATCCGGCAGGGATATCTTCAAAATATAAAGTACCTGCTGTCCCATAAATCATAGAAATACCATAGAGGAAAATACCGCTGGAGAATAAAGCCGAAAGAATGAATTTAGCTCCGGCTTCGGCACTATGTCCTTTATATTTATCGAAAGCTACGAGACAAGCCATAGGAACGGTTGCCAATTCCAATCCAAGGAAGAATAGCAGGAAGTGCCCTGCGCTTACCATGAAATACATACCCAGCAAGGTACTGAGGGTAAGGATGTAGAATTCGCCTTGTTTATGGCGGGTGTCTTCACGTTTTAGCCAAGTGTCTGCTTGTAGGAACACCAGTATGGTACCTATGGTAAGGATGCTTTTTAGAACAGACGCCATAGGGGTTGAGTGGTACATGCCGCCAAATAAAGTCACCTCTTCCGGCCATAGGTTTGCTAAGAGTTGAATGGTCAGCAGGATACATGCCATGGGGCGTAACCAGTGACGTTGTGTTGCCGGTAAAAATAAATCTAACAGAAACATCAGAATAAAAACGGCTGTCAGACTCAGTTCGGCATGCATATGGAGTATTGCAAGTTATGTCCATCATTGCTATTTTTAA
>ENA-OQDE01001248-OQDE01001248.1-human-gut-metagenome-genome-assembly--contig:-NODE-1248-length-10244-cov-1.846793_pt1 | contig 10244 bp, 12 predicted proteins | sample MGYA00242768_ERZ504595 | MGnify/ENA primary metagenome ERZ504595 (study PRJEB26092, sample SAMD00036307) | human gut metagenome | host: Homo sapiens | study: EMG produced TPA metagenomics assembly of...
TAACAGTAGTGCAAGCGCCTGGCCAATACCGCCAGCAGCGCCGAGGACTGCGACTTTCATCCTAAACTCCTTATTATATTGATAAACTAAGATATGTTGCTCCGCTGCCGCGACCTTAATCCACAAAATTGCCGTTTACAATGACCACATCTCAAGAATGTGTAGTCACGCAAGTTTAGCGTTTATGCATTTAATTGCCGTAATCAGGAACCTAACTTACGTAATTAACAGTCGCTTATGCATTAGCGCAACATTCCAACAGGTGGTGACAATATACCCTACCGTTCAGCCAAAACAACATCAATTTGATAACAATTAATTTACTTTTAAGCAGAATTTGCATGCCGTGACGCAGGCATGTTTCTCAATAACGAAATTTGATAAAATCCCGCTCTTTCATAACATTATTTCAGCCTTCTTCAGGGCTGACTGTTTGCATAAAAATTCATCTGTATGCACAATAATGTTGTATCAACCACCATATCGGGTGACTTATGCGAAGCTCGGCTAAGCAAGAAGAACTAGTTAAAGCATTTAAAGCATTACTTAAAGAAGAGAAATTTAGCTCCCAGGGCGAAATCGTCGCCGCGTTGCAGGAGCAAGGCTTTGACAATATTAATCAGTCTAAAGTCTCGCGGATGTTGACCAAGTTTGGTGCTGTACGTACACGCAATGCCAAAATGGAAATGGTTTACTGCCTGCCAGCTGAACTGGGTGTACCAACCACCTCCAGTCCATTGAAGAATCTGGTGCTGGATATCGACTACAACGATGCAGTTGTCGTGATTCATACCAGCCCTGGCGCGGCGCAGTTAATTGCTCGCCTGCTGGACTCACTGGGCAAAGCAGAAGGTATTCTGGGCACCATCGCTGGCGATGACACCATCTTTACCACCCCTGCTAACGGTTTCACCGTCAAAGACCTGTACGAAGCGATTTTAGAGCTGTTCGACCAGGAGCTTTAATCTCTGCCCCGTCGCTTCTGGCGGCGGGGAAAATGTTGCTTTTCCCTCTCAACCCCCTGCTTTCCCCTGCGATTAATTTAACGAATAGTGCGTTTTACTGCGACATGTCATTCACACAATGAATACATACGGTAAAAAAAGCACATTATGCAAAATTCATTATCTAATTGAAAATACTAGAATTAAAAATAAATAACCGTGTTTTTAATTCTTTTTGTTATTAAAACTCACATTTTTAACACTTAGTATCAACTGAAACAGTTAGCGTGGTATTAATTAGTTCAATAATTAGTGTATACTTGATTTTGTGATATGGGTCACGAAACAAAGGCCCAGCTAAAAGATTATGTCGAGGTAAAAATCATGAAAATCAAAACCACTGTTGCTGCATTAAGCGTACTTTCTGTTCTCTCTTTCGGTGCATTCGCTGCCGACTCCATTGATGCTGCACAAGCACAAAATCGTGAAGCAATCGGGACCGTATCCGTAAGTGGTGTGGCGTCTTCGCCAATGGATATGCGTGAAATGCTGAACAAAAAAGCAGAAGAGAAAGGCGCAACGGCTACCAGATTACGGAAGCTCGTAGCGGTGACACCTGGCACGCTACGGCTGAACTGTACAAATAAACCCTCATCGTCTTGTCCGACGATATTGCCCCCGGTTCGGGGGCTTTTTTTGCGCTAATGACGAACATTAAAACGCAAATGCCCTTCCAGCTCTTCCTCTGCCTCATCAAACAGCAATATTAACGCGCCAAAACGGCGACGCGTTTTCTCTCCCAGATGAACAAATTCAATCTCAAGTGGTAGCGGCAGGACATCGTTCATTAACACATCCCATAGTGAGTCGAGATCGCGTACCTTATCTTTCGCCAGACCAAAGGCTTGGCTGAAGTCGCGATAAAAATTCTCCTGACTCTCAATCTCATCAAAATCAAAGGTATAAATATTCATCTGTTGCCACCGTCACGTTTCGCGGCGAGTTCTGCCGTTCATCGCTAAGTATAGCCATGAAAAAACCGACGCTTTTGGCGTCGGTTTTGACTTAACTATCGGTCAACGCATGTTGATACTTATGGAGCATCCCCGCCAGCCGATGAACCGGTTCCGTCACCTGCGGTGGCGCTTGCCAGATGCGTAGCTTTTCCTGGTAGATTTCAAGTTCTTCCAGCAACTGGCCAAAGTACCGACGACGTTTATCATCGCTACGGGCAGATATCACATGGTCTGCTGTGCGGCGCATTTGTCGGTGAAACGCCGATAAATCCTCGTTAATCGGGATCGGCGCATCACGCAGGCGCTGGTGCGCGATAATCATCGTCAGCGCCAGGCGAAATTTCGGCAAATCCCCTGGGAACTTATTCATCAGCAAAAACAGCTGCTGATAAAGTGCCGGGAGGTGATTCTCTTTACGACGTGCCACATTGGTAGTCATCGCGGAAACAGCGGCAGAAACAAACTGATTAAGCAGTACACGTCCAGTCCTGTCGCGCGATTTATCCCGCACCAGCAAAATAACGGTGAACGCGAGCACACAGCCGACGATTTGCCCTAATGCGCTGTCGAGAAACTGACTGAAATGGAAAGTCATCGGGTTATCCAGCACGATAATATTTATGGTGCTGGCCAGCGCCCCCATCGAGCCCAGTCGCCGTTTCTGTACTTCTATACCGAGGAAGAATCCCAGCACTGCCAGGCTAATACACAGCAGCAACATGCTCTGTTGAGTATTAGGATAATCACCAAAAGTAGAGCAGCCCTAACGGCAGCGCTGCCAGCGTCCCGTAGATAAAGTCGATCGCCACCATGCGTGGATTCGGCAAACGCATTGCCAGTGACGTCACTACCGCAATCATCACCATTGCACCACTACCGGAAGTCCAGCCCGTCCACAGCCAGAAAAGCGTGCCCAGAATGCAGGAAAGTGTGGTTCGCCAGAAGTTAACCATTGCATGATGACGTTCGGCTGACTCTACTTTTACTTCCGGTTCGCCTTGCAGGATCTCTTCTTCGGTGGCGTTGATTTTGTGTTACTGATAACGCCGCGCTTGAGAAGCTGATAACGCGTTGCCGCCGCGACCCAGCTATAAATGGTGACAGGCGTTTCCCGTTCCCCGGTCCAGGCGATAACTCTCCGCAGGCGTTTGAGCTGCTTGTGGACGTCCTGCGCGGTTTCTACCGGCGTGTCAAAAAATTCGCGGAAAGTATCAGTGATCAATTCCGGGCGCGTATTCTGAATAAGATAAGTTTCGCAGGATTGGGTAATCAGAGTCAGCGATAGCGTATTGATCGCTTTTAAACGTCGATTGGCCCGCGCCCAGCGGGAAGATTCCATATTCAGGTTGCTGCGCATACCTTGTAACGCCGTGGTGCGTCGCACCAGATCGCCCCAGGCTTTATCGACAACTTCACCATCGCCATGCTTGATACAGAGTTGCATTAATTGATATTGCGCGACCAGCAAACTTTCCAGCTCTCGATCCACTTCTTGTTTGATCGATCGCGGAGAAAAGAGCAAATCCGCCATAATCGCACACACAATACCGATAACGATCTCGCTACAACGTTCGACGGCAAACTGCGGCGTAAGCAATGGTTCCGGCTGAATGGTGATCACAATGATCAGCGCGGTATAACCGGCCAGCCCCCACGCATACGAGTTTTCTATTCGTACCAGCAGGATATCCAGGTACAAAAACCGGCCCAGATACAGCACACCAGAATCATCAATAATGGTGCGCGGATCATCGCAATGATGATCACCAGTCCGGCAATACAGCCAATAAATGTGCCGATGATGCGCAAAAAGCCACGATAGCGAATAGCGCCAGAATACGGTTCACCTCCCGCAGCAAAGGCCGGACCGGCGGCAACAATCGCCGCTGTCAGTACTGCCCAGCGTGGCGTTTCCAGCTGGAAGTGAAAGCCAACAAACAGCGCCAGTACAATGGCGGTCGCCAGTTTTACCGCAAAGCGAATATGTTGGTTAGCAATGGAGAAAATACCCATCGTGATTAACCAAACTCACGCAGGCGATGGGCCATTTTACGGAAGAACGAATCCTGGCTTTCGTCGCGATCTTGTTTGCCAGTGACCACCACTGTAGCAGTGGTGCCCGCAGGCAGATGTTCTCTTGCTGGTTGTCGAGACGAATACGAACCGGAACACGTTGCGCCAAACGCACCCATTCAAGGTAGAGTCGATGGTCGCCATCCCTTTGTCGTCACGCGTGCTGCTGGCGTTGGTGACCCCTGCGGCAACACTATCAACAGTCCCTTTTAGCACTTTGTTACTGCCAAGCGGCGTGATCTCTGCACGATACCCAGGGCGCACCCCTTCCAGCTTAGTTTCTTCCATATAGGCCAGTACATAGAAGGAGTTCTGTTTCACCAGCGCAACCGCCGTTGATCCACGGGTAATAAACTCACCGGTATAGACGTTGAGGTTGGTCACCCAGCCATCTGCTGGCGCGCGGATCACCGTGCGTTCAAGATCCAGTTTTGCCAGATCGCGGGTCGCCTGCGCTTTCGCTAACTGATGCAGAACCGTTTGTAGTACGTTGTTGGCCTGATCGATCTCTTCGCGGGACATCGCCTGCACACCGAGACGGTTACGACGTCCGGCCTCCTGGCGTTTCTCCTGTGCCAGTACCTGATAATAAGCAACATCGGCTTGCGCTTCCTCAAGCGCCTTTTGATAGCGCGGCTGGTCGATGGTGAACAGTACCTGTCCTTTTTTCACCAGCTGGTTATCATGAACATTCACTTGGGTAATGAGTCCAGAAACGTCCGGCGCGATCGCAACGACGTCAGCGCTAAAGCGCGCGTCACGCGTCCACGGGGATTCGGTGTAATAGACCCAGGCATTAAAAATTGCGATGAAGGCCAGAATGACTAATACGACCGTGATGGCCGTACGGGAGAATTTTCTTATTAGTGTTTTCACTTCAACCTCAAACGAACAGTCGCGATATCAAATAAAACAAGCAGCAATAGAGCGCGGTGTTGAACAACGCCGGATGCCAGACAAAGTCGTAGATACCTGTTGGCACAAGTACCGGCGCACCAGCCAGAAAATCGCCAGTGATAAAAGCAATTCAAAAATATCGGTGGAAGGACAGCCCAAACACCACGATAACGGGAAACAGACTCATGTTGACCTTGGTTGTATAGAGAGAGCAGGCGTTATTATTTTCAGCATCTGTCGCCGCAGAGAAGGGCATGGAAAGCCGGGCGAGAGCAACATTGCTGTAGATTGATATTTAATATATTAGCGTAACTGTTATGCTGTTATCTATATTATGTGATCTAAATCACTTTTAAGTCAGAGTGAATAATGGAACGACTAAAACGCATGTCGGTGTTTGCCAAAGTAGTTGAATTTGGCTCTTTTACCGCCGCCGCCAGACAGCTACAGATGAGCGTTTCGTCCATCAGTCAGACGGTGTCAAAACTGGAAGATGAGTTGCAGGTAAAGCTGTTAAACCGTAGCACACGCAGCATTGGCCTGACCGAAGCCGGTAGAATTTACTACCAGGGCTGCCGTCGGATGCTTCATGAAGTGCAGGATGTTCATGAGCAACTGTATGCCTTCAATAACACCCCCATCGGGACGCTGCGCATTGGCTGTTCTTCAACTATGGCACAAAATGTTCTCGCCGGGCTGACAGCAAAAATGCTGAAAGAATACCCAGGTTTGAGCGTCAATCTGGTTACCGGAATTCCTGCCCCCGACCTGATTGCCGATGGTCTGGATGTGGTGATCCGCGTCGGCGCGTTGCAGGATTCCAGCCTGTTTTCCCGCCGTCTGGGCGCGATGCCGATGGTGGTGTGCGCCGCGAAAGCTATCTCACACAATACGGCATACCGGAAAAACCCGCCGATTTGAGTAGTCATTCATGGCTTGAATACAGCGTGCGGCCCGACAATGAATTTGAACTGATCGCACCGGAAGGATCTCGACTCGCCTGATCCCGCAAGGGAGATTTGTGACTAATGATCCGATGACGCTGGTGCGCTGGCTGACTGCAGGCGCTGGGATCGCCTACGTGCCGCTGATGTGGGTGATCAACGAGATCAATCGCGGGGAGCTGGAGATCCTGCTGCCACGTTACCAGTCAGATCCACGCCCGGTTTATGCGTTATATACCGAAAAAGATAAGCTGCCGCTGAAGGTACAAGTCGTGATCAACTCACTGACGGATTATTTTGTTGAGGTCGGTAAATTGTTTCAGGAGATGCACGGGCGCGGGAAAGAGAAGTAATTAATATTATACTGTTACGTTGTACAAACCTGTGCCAACGGGTTCCCCTAACCTTCTCCACAGAGGGGCAAGGGGACCGTTCATGCACGTGGAAGGATTAATTATCCTTCTGAACATACTGAAATTATTACGCGGTACCGCCAACAGTCAGATTATCAACTTTCAGCGTTGGCTGGCCCACGCCAACCGGCAAACTTTGCCCTTCTTTACCGCAGACACCCACACCGTTATCCAGTTTCAGGTCGTTGCCAACCATCGAAATCTGCTGCATGGTTTCGATACCGGAACCAATCAACGTCGCGCCTTTCACCGGCTTCGTTACTTTACCGTTTTCAATCAGATACGCTTCTGAAGTGGAGAAAACGAATTTGCCGGATGTAATATCCACCTGACCGCCACCAAAGTTCGGTGCATAGATACCGTACTCAACAGATTCAATAATTTCTTGCGGGGTCGATTTACCCGGCAGCATATAGGTGTTGGTCATACGCGGCATCGGCAGATGAGCGTAGGATTCACGGCGACCGTTGCCAGTCGGCGTCATCCCCATCAAACGCGCGTTGAGTTTATCCTGCATGTAGCCTTTCAGGATGCCATTCTCAATCAGCACGTTGTACTGACCTGGCGTACCTTCATCATCAATCGCCACCGAACCACGGCGATCGACCATCGTACCGTCATCAACCACGGTACACAGTTCTGAAGCCACCAGCTCCCCGACCTGTCCACTAAATACTGAAGTGCCACGGCGGTTGAATCGCCTTCCAGACCGTGCCCCACCGCTTCATGCAACAGCACGCCCGGCCAACCTGCGCCAAGTACTACCGGCATGGTGCCTGCTGGTGCGGCGACGGCAGAAAGATTGACCAGCGCCATACGCACAGCTTCTTTTGCCCATGCATCCGCACGGACTTCACCGTCGAGATCGGCAAGGAAGAACTCATAACCAAAACGACCGCCGCCGCCACTGGCACCGCGTTCGCGTTTGCCATCTTCTTCGACCAGAACGCTCACGGAAAGACGCACCAGCGGACGAACATCCGCCGCCAGCGTGCCGTCGGTGGCCGCAACCAGAATTAATTCATAAACGCCGCTGAGGCTGGCAGTCACTTCCTGTACGCGCTTGTCGCTTCGCGGGCAACCTTATCGACGCGACGCAGGATATCCAGCTTCTCTTCACGGCTCATGCTTTGCAGCGGATCTACCGAGGTATACAACGGGCTATGCTCTACCGCGCCCAGCGTCTGTACTTTGCCATCACCACTATCACGGACGATGGTGCGCGCCGCTTGCGCACTCTGTTCCAGCGCCAGCAGCTGATTTGGTCTGCGTAAGCAAATCCGGTTTTTTCACCGCTGATTGCACGCACACCAACGCCCTGATCGATGTTGTAAGAACCATCTTTAATAATACGGTCTTCTAAAACCCAGGATTCGTGATAGTTCGACTGAAAATAGAGATCGCCATAATCAAGGCGACGTTCGGCCAGTTGACCGAGGATCGCGAACAAGTCCTGATGTTTCAGGCCGTTCGCCGCTAGCAATTGTTCACTTACCAGGTTAAGACTCATCGTTTTTGCTACTCGTTAGTTACTGCAGTAGAGGATTTTTTACGGCTGCCGGATGCGGCGTGAACGCCCTATCCGGCCTACGGTTATGTTCCGGCTCGTTGGCCTTTGGCAACGATTATCATATGAGATTGGGGCAATTACGCGCCCTCGTCAAATCATTGCGCTTTTTCTTTACGCGGTTGGCGCAACACTTCGTTGATTTGCGGATCGTCCAGCGGACCCGAAATGTGATAGCGCAAAATGGAGACTTTGCTCCACAGCGGCCCCAGCACTTTACTGGCTGCAAACACTGCCGCGCCAACAATGGGGTTAACCGCAAAAGCCGCAGCCACACCCACCGTCGCAGAAATCTCTGGTGCGACAACCGCTTCCATATTCAGGTCGCGACGCACCAGATTTACCGACCCTTTCATGGCAATGTCCGCTTCCAGGCCATCCACCAGTGTGTCGTCGGTGTGCATAACGCCGTCTTTAATCCACGCGGTGCTGCGAATGGAGTCAAAATAGAACCCTTCACCAAAGGTGTCTCTGAAATCAAAACGCAGCTTACGCATCAGGCATCAAGCTCAATAAGCGCAGCAATTGCCCGGCATGTCCGGTATTGATTTCGGTAATTTCGCCTTTGCCCAGTTGAGTATGAATGATGCCATTCAACGTCGCCTCATCTGGTTGCCAGGGTGCTTTGCGCCAGTGTAAATCGTAATCCACATTAAATGACGACTGGCGTATGGGCGTCGTGACACCAAAAAATTCTGCGGCGGCATCAATTTTCTGCCCACGCAGTTTTCCTTTCAGCGAGGTGCGTTCATTTCCCGGATTGTTAACCCATTCACCATCAGCAGTGAGCGCGAAAAACCAGTATCAATCAGTCCATTAGTCAACGTTAATGTATTGCCAGAAATGGTGATATCACTGTCAATGCGCCCGAATTTTTGCCCCCAGAACCAGCACTCTGCGCATCGTATTTGGGCGTCCGGCCAGCCACGGAAGCTAATGCGCTCCGTTGTCGGGAAAGGTGATGAATTCGTTGAGTCACCATGAGTTTCGGCACGCTTGGGTTGTAATAAAGATATTTGATATTCGCCAGCCACGGCGCGTTATTACGCATCGCCAGCGTGGCGTTGATTTCACGCCCTTGCGCCTCAACCTCGGTGCCATTTGCCGTCGGTTGCGAAACAATACTCAGGTTATTCCATTGCTGATTTCCCAGCGACAACATAGGCGTACGTAACGTTATGTGTTGTGGGAAACTCGCTGCACCACCGACACTCTCCGCCGCGCCTTTCTGGAACAGGGCCAGCCACTCGGCACCATTCATCGGCGGCATATTGAGTTCAACGCCACTTTGTTCCGGCAACGGCGGGAGCGTTTTACTGTCTGCCGCCCAAATAGCACGATCGAGCGTCAGCTTTTGACCGAGCAACCAGCGGCTATTGAAATGGTTATCCGCACCTGCCTGTCCGGTTAATTCAAAGCTGTTGAGATTGCCATCAACCTTAACGTTTACCGCTATTGGTTCACCCGCAGGTTTGGCTAACGGTGAAGGTAAGTGACTGCTCACATTCTTCAGATCGCCGTTCAGCTCTACGTTATAGGTCGCGCCAGCATGATAAGGCAACTCAATGCCCACTTACCATCCACGCCACGCTGCCACTTAATGCTTCGTTCACCGCTTCAGGCAAAACGCCGGTTTTCGCTGGTTGCCAGTTACCGTTGAGATTCACCGCAACCTGGTAGGCTTTTGCCCCTTCTTTGGTGGAAAAATCCACGTTCAACGGCTGATTAAACCAGCTTGCTGTCAGTGGTTCACTTTGCAGATCGCCATTGATAAAGCTGAATTTACCGCTCAAATTTTTCAGGGTGCTGTCGAGTGGTTTGATAAACAGACTGTTATTACGCAGCGTCACTTCACCTTTCGCGGTTACCAGTTCGCCGTTCAGCGGAATATCGAGATGTAAGCGAGCATTCACATCGCCGTCGAGCTGGAGTTCTTGCAGGGTTGCACCCAGAGAATCTTTCAGCGGTGTCTCATCAAAGTAAGGGCCGACGGCTTTACCCGGGCCTTTAATGTCAGCGTCAATCAGCAGTTTTTCTTTCGAGTAGTCAGGGATCACTGCGGTGAGATTACTCGCGCGCACGCCGCCCAGATTAACGCCATCGGTTTTCATCCATAAACCGTCGTTGATAAAGTCCAGTTCAATATCAAGGTTAGTTAATGCAGGCCAGTCCGGCTGGAAGGCAAACTTCGCGTTGCGCAGCGGCACCAGCACTTCAAACTGACCTTCATTGTGTTTATAGGGGAAGAGTTGCGGATTGCCACCATAAACCAGCGTCGCATTATCCGCTTCACCGCCCTGAATCGCGCCGCTTAAGTAATCAACCAGGTCTTTACCCATCAAGTTTTCCGGGAAATAGCGCCAGGCTTGTGAACCATCATCGGTACTGAT
>ENA-OQDE01001249-OQDE01001249.1-human-gut-metagenome-genome-assembly--contig:-NODE-1249-length-10241-cov-2.522543_pt1 | contig 10241 bp, 5 predicted proteins | sample MGYA00242768_ERZ504595 | MGnify/ENA primary metagenome ERZ504595 (study PRJEB26092, sample SAMD00036307) | human gut metagenome | host: Homo sapiens | study: EMG produced TPA metagenomics assembly of...
CAAATCAAAACTACATATAGAAGTAAAATTGGTTTCGACTTTGAAACAGAAATGGAATATTCTGTGGCCCCTGATGGCTCTATTCTGGTGAATAGTACCATTGTTCCGGCTGTAAACGGAGAAATCATTCCACGTGTGGGTTATCGTATGGAATTGCCTGAAGGTTTCGAACGGATGCGTTGGTATGGCCGTGGACCATTAGAGAACTATGTAGACCGTAAAGACGCTACTTATGTAGGTGTATATGAAGACCTGGTATCCAATCAGTGGGTAAATTACATCAAACCACAGGAAATGGGTAATCATGAAGATATACGCTGGATATCAGTCACCAACTTCGACGGTATGGGATTTGTTTTTGTAGCCGGAGATCAGATGTCAGCTTCTGCTATGCATGTAAGAGCAGAGGACATGGTAGACTCTACCGACCTTAGAAAACTGGTACATAAATATGAAATACCAATGCGCAAAGAAACAGTTCTTTGTCTGGATGCCAAACATCGTCCATTGGGGAATGGTAGCTGTGGCCCGGGCCCGATGAGAAAATACGAGCTCCTCTCCCAACCTACAGTTTTCAGTTTTATCATGATGCCGTTGGAAAGAAGTTATATGCAAGATGAGCTGATGAAAAAGGCACGTGTGCAAATGCCGGTATGTATGCCTGTTTTGATAAATAGAGACAACAACGGATACCTGCAATTAAAGACTAATACCCCAGATGCTACGATCTATTATAGCTTGAATGGTGGAGAATTCACAGCTTATACAACTCCTATTGAATTTATCTCAGGTGGAAAAGTACAGGCATACGCAACCTCTGAAAATTAGGGAAAAGCTTGACAACGTCTGTGGAATTGCCTATATATGTAGACCGTTCTTCATGGAAGATTGTATCGGTTAGCAGTGAAAACAATGGTGAAGAAGCACGTAATGCTATTGATGGTGATCCAACTACTATCTGGCACAGCCGTTGGTCGTCACCGGTAGCCAAGCATCCACATGAGATCGTGGTAGATATGGCTTCTCTGCTTGAAGTGGATAAGTTCATCTATACTCCACGTAATTCTGCTAACGGACGCATCAAAGATTATGAACTTTATTTCAGTAAAGATGGAAAGAATTGGGAAGGTAAAGTAAAAGGTGCCTTTGCCAATTCGTCTTCCACACAAGTCGTTACACTAAAAGAACCGATCACAGCTCGCTATTTCAAACTCATTGCCCTGTCGGAAATAAGTGGCAGAGACTGGGCTTCGGCTGCTGAATTAAATGTAAATATCACCAGAAACCTGTCGGGAGTATCCGAAGGTAGACAGCGTGTAGTTTATGTAGACAGTGATGCGGACAATAGTATGAAATTAGCAGCAGATGGAGACATCAACACTTATTGGCGTACCGTACACAATCAATTCTATCTGGCACCGTATCCACACGAGATACAAGTATCACTCGCTAAGGAAGCTAAGGTAAAAGGTATTAAGTATACCCCCCGGCAAGATTCTGCCGAAGGACGAATTGCTAAATATGAGATATACCTAAGTCAGGACGGAAAAGAATGGGGTAAAGCTGTCGCTTCAGGAACATTTAAGAATTCCAAAGAAGCACAAACGGTAGAGTTTACTCCACATCAGGCACGTTATGTGAAACTTCAGGCATTATCTGCTGCAGACGGTGGCAAACAAGCTGCCGTATCAGAGCTGGAAATCCTGACAGCTGAATAATCTATAAGCCAGCTCTTGCAAGGCGTAAACAGTCCTTGCATGAGCCAGCAAAGTTCTTATTACTTATCTCCTAAAGTATTAACAACAAACTTCTTTGGTATTAGAGGCAAAGTTCTTTTCCTCTAATACCAAACTTTTTTTTAGTTTGATATAAACTATAAATGCAAGTTCTGTTTTATAAATGCAACCTTTGTTTATAAAAACAGAACTTGCATTTATATAATCAAAGCTTTCATTTTAAGATTGTTCTTAAGGCAAAGTAAGTTAGCTAACAGAAGAGAAGAAGTTTATAATAAGGAGAGAAGAAATTATCTATTAATAGATTGGAAGAATAATAAAATACCCTCCGCCCAAATCCTTCATTCAAAAATAGCCAAGGATAAGTATAAGCGAAGGGTAAAAGTACAATTACGCAAAAAATGCTCTTTGATTAATAAACTGCAAATTCATAGATCCGTGTATCTTTTCCATTGGCAGCTTGTACCGGCTGTGTAATCAGAAGACGTAAATAACGCACCTTTCAGTTTTGCCTAAAGAACGGTTGATTACATTCTGTTTATTGCCGGTTACGAAATCCAATGTACGCCACTCCTCATTCGGGTTATTTTTAGCCTGTAGAAAGCAATTGCTTGTTATGTAGGAATAACTTTCCTGGGCAGCATTAATCATTCTCCAGCCATTAATTTCCCTTTCTGCCCCGAGATCAAAGTCAACATAATTAGGAAGCATAGAAATATCGCACCATTTAGTACTCTCATCTCCATCAATGAGAGAAACCGGTTTCTCCTTATCATTGACATAGCCCGAACATGCAACAATATGTTCCGGCCGCAACAAATTAATCTTAATTTCTGCAGTTTCCGATATACATTTATTTTCCTTATTTGCAGTACGGAACAGAGTAGATACCGACTTAACAGGAGCATAAGGTTCTTTCGCAAGGGTGGCTGCAAAGATGACAATATTCTTATTGTCAGGCAAAACAACTTCAGTTGCCCCGATAGGAATATTAATAGCAAACTTAAACATATAAGTAAACTCATAAGCATGATCGCCCACAGTAGAGTGTCGGTGTGTACCAATGTAGGCCACTTCTGCATCTTTCAGATACCCCTGTGTGTGTCCCGTATGCCCCCACTGACCGATAAAACCGGTATAAGACGGTACTATGATTTTCTGACAATTTTTACCTACAAGAAATGCACCTTGAGCATCCTTCTCGCAGTTGCCGCTGCAGCCAGAATATACAAACGGTTATAAGCATGCCCGACAGGTAGTTTCAAGGTATCCCCTTTGCATGCCATTCCATTCATTTCCTCTTTTGTCTCCAGATGGAAAGGAATACGATTAACAGTCATTTCTGCAGGAATCAATTCTGCCGCATAAGAATAACCTGACTCAAAATCTGCTTCTCCACAAAACTCATTCCAACTAAAGCATTTATGATTATAAGCCAGAGGAAGTTGTTCGAATTTCATCCGGTCTTCCTTGCCTGTGCTTAGACGAAGCTTGTAAGTCTGATACTGTTAGGCTGAATGGCAACCTCCAATTGATTACCTTTGAAAACTGCACTGCCAATACTCTTTTCCGTTCCATCCGCCTCATCAGCACTTATTATAGTGCCAGCAAAGGTCAGTACGGCACTCTGCGGAGAATTGCCCCCGGTTTCATATACACGCACAACATATTCGTCCGAACTTTCCGCCTTTTTCAGAGCTTTGATAACGACATTATCATTGTTTGAAGAAACAAAGGAAATGTCTTGCCTAGAGTGCCGGAATGTTTTTCTGCAGTGAAAGCCTTAATGCGTTGATTCAGTCTTTCGGCTTCCTTAACGACTTGTGCCTTATCCAAAGCACCGGCGTGGCCTATCAGGCTATAAGTAAAAGTATGATAACCTAAATCCTGACGATCCTGATAAGAATAGTGCTCGGCTGTTTTAGGAGTATGGAGCAATGTCAAACGCAAAGTATTGTTATCTGGTTTATCCCAACCATATTTACTGTCATTCATGATAGAAACGCCATATTTGCCTGTATTGTCAGTCAAGTCGGCCCAGTATTGAGCATAAACCTCATAAGCGGTCAGCGTATTATTACCTCTCTGAACACTACCGATGCCAAGATCGTAAGTCGCTTTTTCGTTATCAAGATTCAAAGGAAATTCTGCTTTCAGAAGAGCGTTGGGAGACTGCCAGTCGACTTCGTTATTAAAGTCTATACGATTAGCCAGTTCTCCTTCGTAAAGACGAATATATTGGCGAAATATTGATTTACCATGGCGTTTCTCCACACAGATAGTTTTGCGTAAATCCCCGTCCTCAACAACTCTTATTTCCACATTTTCCATAATGGAAATAGGTGTACTGTCAATAGTCTTTTTCATGATTTCCCATGCAGGCCAGTGATAAGATTCATTATCCGTAAAAAGAGCCAGGCGAATAGCTTTTCCAGTCTTTATCAGTTCTTTATTATTGTTCTTATCAAATAAAGAGGTGATATCTCCATACTCGTTCAGTGAGATTTTATAAACAGAGTTTTCTAAAATGGTAGCAGGCACAGATGAAGCCTCTTTTTCCCGTGAACCAGAAAGGCGAATGTCATAAACAGCATATCCCGTAGGAGGTACCGTTGCTTCTATCAACAGATTCATCTTCCCGTCTTGATAAGAAAGTAATTGAGAAGCAACTTTTTTACCCGCTGCATCATAAACACTGACACCTTTCGGAAGCTTGGATGTTTCAATCGATACTTCCACAATATCGGTCACCGGGAAACCCAGCGCATTATAAAAGACAACAGGAGTGCCTTTGACACGGGTATCCATTTTCTCTGAAATGCTCCGACAGAGGTAGTCAGTATTCCGGAGAATTGTTTCAATGAAAGAAGTTCATCATTCCATGAAACTCATAAGCACGGGGAATACTCGTACCGGTTAGGTCGTCATGAAATTGGTGGAAAATAAAGCGCTTCCATGATTCTGTCAGGCTATTTCCCGGATAATCGGCTACGCCCAGCCAATCTGCAGCAAGGGCGGCTCTTTCCGCAGCATCCCCCAATAGTTCATTTTGCCTATTGTAAAGTTTCATAGCGGCCTGTGAAGTATAGCATCCAGTTCCATGTACATCCATCAGCAGTTCACCGTTGAATATTGGTAATTCAGGATGTTTATCATAAGGAAAATAGTCCTTAAACAACTGATCGCTGGTTGCGCTAATCACTTTTAATGGTCCGTTCCCTTTAATGCCTTTCTCTACAGAGCTGACAGATCCCAGTGAAGGAGAGCCGCCCGTATCACCTGTACCATAGTAACGATATACCGTTTTCAAAGGAGTATGTCCTGTCAAATTCAGCAATTCTTCATTCGCGGACAAGTCTACGTTATTCCAACGTTTACCATAGTCATATCCATGTGCCAGCATGATGGAAGAGCCATCTACCCCTTGCCAGACTCCAATCGTAAAAGGGTGTTTACTTTTGCCATAAAAAGGGTTGGTACGCCAATCCAACTTCTGCGAAGAGAAACCGATAAGACCACAATGTTTGGCTATCGTTGGCAGTGTCCAGCCAAAGCCGAAACAGTCCGGAAGGAAAATATCAGTACTCTCTACTCCAAACTCTTGCCGGTAATATTCTTGCCCGAGCATAATATTACGAATAGATGATTCAATAGAAGGCACCAATACATCCGATGCTTCCCAACTGCTGCCACTAACATGCCAACGTCCCGAATGGATGAGTGCTTTAAGCTGTTCATACTGGGAAGGATAGTATTCTTTCATCCATGAATATTTCACCCCTCCTTCAAAATTAAAAATATAATTAGGATACTTCTTCAACAAAAACAAGTTGCGAGATAAAGTATTCCAAACATACTCCTTAATGGTTGTTTGTATATCCCAATTCCATTGAGTATCCAAATGGGCATCTGCCACCATGTAGGCCGTCGCCTTCTTTTCCGGACCCACCTCTTGTGCACACACATTGCCCGCGTCAAGTAGTACAAAAGCTAATAAGATAGTTGATAATTTCATAAGTAAAACTTCTATTATAATTGAATGTTAGTTTTCTTTGTCTGGAAACAAAGATAGGTAGGTCTATGTAAAAAAGACTATATATTTATGCCAGAAAAGTAAGCAAATGCCCCTATGGCTATTATACGGACTAAAATGTCAGAAAACCATAATCCCTTTTTTCATTTTTTCCTGTCACATTCTATGATTATTCTTTATATTTGCACTACCCAAATTAATCTAAGTAAATAGATATGAGAAGCAAACACATTATTTCCAGACTCTTAGGGATCATTGGTATCCTAAGTTGTCTCCCATATATGACTCATGCATATAGTTTACGACAATTCTCTAACAAAGATGGATTATCCAACAGTGCCATTCTTTCCCTATACCAAGATAATCAGGGAGTCATCTGGATTGCTCATGCGATGGCCTGAATATGTACGATGGAAACAGCATACACGCATACAACCCACCTAATTCCTCTAAAACGTTACTATCAGGAAACCTGATTAATAACTTTATGGAAACTGGAAAAAACGTATTATGGATACAAACAAATTATGGACTCGACCGATTGGATCTAAAAAAAACAACAAGCCAGAGCTTTGTTGAATTCAAGGATAACAGGTTTATGACCAAAAGCAAGGATAACGAGCTTTTTACCTTAAAAGATGACGGGTATTTCTATTATTACCAACAAGAAAAAGGAACATTCCGAAAACTGGAAGTCCCCCAACCTGCATTCGAGTACATATTATCTACCACTATCGATGCAAACAATATACTGTGGGTGTTTACTTCCAACAACGACAATCGCAGTTATCAGATAAATAAAACAAAAGAAGGTCTCTCTCTAACCCCCAATCACCTCTTCAAACATTCCGAAAAACTACGATGGGCCTTCCCCGAAGGGCAATTAGTCTATTTCATCGACGAGACTTACTCACTGTATGAATATGACTTCAACAATCAGCAACAATATTTTATAGCAGATCTTAAGACGGAAATAGAAAAGCGCGGAGAGGTTTCTTCTATTATCAAACAGCAGAATGATTATTATATAGGTTTCAAAAATAGCGGCTTGATCGTTCTGAAATATATGTCCGATCAGAAAATCAAGTACCAGATACAGTCTACCGAAATCCACTCCGGTATCTTCTGCTTAATGAAAGACAAGTATCAGGACATTGTTTGGGTAGGAACCGATGGGCAAGGAGTATATATGTATTTTAATGATGCTTTCTCAATCACCAACACGCTGCTCGATACTCCTGTATACCAAATTAACAATCCCGTACGCGCTGTCTATTACGACAATGAACAAACTTTATGGATAGGAACTAAGGGAGGAGGAATACTACGACTCAAAGAATATTCCACAGAAAACGGAACATCGACGTCTTTCGAGCATATTTCTATCAATAACAGCACCTTAACCGATAATGCAGTCTATTGCTTTGCGCCCGGCTCCATGAACAAACTATGGATTGGTACGGAAAATGGCATCAACTATTACTTATACAAAAGTAAACAATTAAAAACATTTACAGTAACAGCAGATGGTAAAAAAGTGAAGTATGTACATTCCATTCATGAACTGAATGACACAACTTTATGGGTATCTACCGTTGGCGAAGGTATCGTGAAAATTATTCTGAATAAAAACGGAATCACTCCTACTGTTAAATCGGCTACAAGAATTATTTTGGATGGCGGTCGTCTGGCTTCTAACTACTTCTTTACTTCTTTTCAGGAAAATGACTCGATACTTTGGTTTGGAAACCGTGGATACGGGGCACATCGGCTTAATCTCGAAACCGGAAAGTTTACTCCATACAAATTCGATAATATTGTAAATAGCCAGATGACCAATGATATCTTTGCCATCTATAAGAACGAAAATGGATATTGGTTTGCTACCAGTTCGGGCTTACTTCACTTCAATCAAGAAGACTCGCAACATCATAATAAGGTTGAGCTGCTTTCAAAAAATACCGCACACGGCATATTGGAAGATCAACAGAATAACATCTGGATAAGTACCAATCAGGGATTGGTAAGATTCAACCCCAAGACTCATACCAGTCAGACATACGACAGAAAAAACGGACTGGAAGTTACCGAGTTCAGCGATGGGGCCTTCTATAAAGACATACCAACTGAAACTCTATTTTTTGGCGGGACAAACGGATTTGTTGCTATCAAGCCAATGATTACAATATGGCAACTTACATGCCTCAAATAAGTATGAAAAGACTATCCATCTTCGGAAAAGAATATAACATCCATGACTTTCTATATGAAGAAAAAGAGAAAACGATCCTCCAACTAGATTATAGCCAGAACTTCTTTCATATTGATTTCATGGCAGTCGATTATATAATGGAAATAATTATTCCTACTATTACAAATTGAGCGAAGTCAGTAACCAATGGATAGAGAGTGGCACATCCTCTAGTGCCGTATTTTCTAATCTTTCACCGGGACAATACACATTACTGGTAAAATATAAAAATAACATCAATGGAGAAGAGTGTGAACCTCAATCTTTTTTATCCAGATCACTCCTCCCTGGTATTTAAGTAATTGGGCATATATCCTTTATTTCATTTTGATTTCATTGTTTTGTGCTTCTTCTATTTATCTACTTATCCGGCAATATCGACGTAAGCAGCATCGTATCATTGAAAAGATGAACCGGGAAAAGAAAGAAGAAATCTACGAGTCCAAACTACGCTTTTTCACTAATATAACACATGAGTTCTGTACACCATTAACTCTGATTTATGGTCCTTGTGAAAAAATACTTGCATACCCACAATCCGATTCATACATCCGCAAATATGGAAAGATGATACAACAGAATGCGGAGAAACTGAATGTTCTGATTCTGGAACTACTTGAATTCCGCAGACTGGAAACTGGCAATAAGGCTCCCTCTATTCAAAGATTGCCTGTGTCGGACAAGCTCCAAAATATAGCAGAGTCATTCGGCGAATTAGCTGAAAACAAAAAACTGAATTACCGACTGAATATCGAAACAGGCATTGAATGGAATACAGATATCAGCTGTTTCAACAAAATAGCCAATAATCTAATATCCAATGCCTTTAAATATACCCCTGAAAAAGGAATATCACAATCGGGTTAAAGATAGAAAATCAACAATTAATCCTTCGCGTATCCAACTCTGGAAAGGTATAGCAAAAGAAAACCTGAATAAGGTATTTGACCGTTACAAGATTCTGGATTCTGTTGAACTAAACGGGAAAAACTCACGTAATGGGCTCGGGCTGGCTATATGCAAAAGCATGGTAACCCTACTGAATGGTGAAATTACTATTGAAAGCATCCCCAACGAAATTACGACATTTACTGTCACTTTACCGGAATTATCACCGACAGAACAAGAAAAGCCCCAAGAAGTATATCAGACAGGGCAATTGAAGATTAGTATAGAGCCTATAGAATTGGAAAAAACCATTACGAACTTCGATGCTTCGAAACAAACAGTTATGATTATTGATGACGATCCTTCCATGCTTTGGTTCGTTTCGGAGATTTTTGTTGACAAATACAATGTGCTTTCCTTCAATAATGCGAAGGATGCTTTAGCCAGTTTGGAATTAAAACAACCGGACTTAATTATTTCAGATGTGATGATGCCCGAAATTGATGGTCTTTCTTTCACTCATCGTATTAAACAAAATAAGCTGTGGAGCCATATACCATTAATTCTCCTGTCTGCTCTCCATCATGAGGACGACCAGGTGAAGGGTATTGATTCAGGAGCGGATGCTTACGTTACCAAACCTTTTAACGTAAAGTATCTGGAAAAAATTGTTTATCGACTGATAAAGCGGAAATCCGAGTTAAAAGAATATTATAATTCAGTATTCAGCGCTTTCCAGATAGAAAATGGAAATTACATACACAAAGAAGATCAGGATTTCCTGAATAAAATAATGAAAATCATAGATAAAAACATCGAAAACCCGGAGCTTTCTGTAGAGTTGTTGAGTAGCGAATTAGGATATAGTACCCGTCAATTCTACCGGAAATTAAAGCCGATAACGGAGAAGTCTCCGGCTGATATCATCAAAGAATATCGCCTCACTGTAGCTGAACGCCTATTATTGACAAAGAATCTCACTATTGAAGAAATCATGGATAAAACAGGATTCACCAATCGAGGGACCTTCTACAAAGTATTCTCTTTACGATTCGGTATGCCACCACGACAATACAGGGAACAGCAAAAAGAGAGTGTAGTTAAAAGGAATACTGAACAATAACGGACTGTTTACTCTATTCGTTACTTTGATGAACGTAATAGAAGTAACTCCAGTATATGTCTCCCGCTTCCAAATTTACTGCACGCTCTCCTTTCACATTGTCGGGTGCATAAAAAGTAGCAGTGCTATTTGCCGGAACAGTTACATGATAGAAAATACGGTTCTTTTTACGTTCCATTTAGAGCAGATTTCCCCATAAGGTGATTGATA
>ENA-OQDE01001251-OQDE01001251.1-human-gut-metagenome-genome-assembly--contig:-NODE-1251-length-10214-cov-1.513433_pt1 | contig 10214 bp, 16 predicted proteins | sample MGYA00242768_ERZ504595 | MGnify/ENA primary metagenome ERZ504595 (study PRJEB26092, sample SAMD00036307) | human gut metagenome | host: Homo sapiens | study: EMG produced TPA metagenomics assembly of...
CTTCGTCTTTGACGTGGCACGGGTCATTCGTATCCGTACCGGTGAAGAAGACGACGCGGCAATTTAAACCGCGTCAAGGGTTGCCGGATGTTTCCATCCGGCAACATCAAATCATAGCACCTTATGCGGGCCAAAGCATTCGTAATGAATGTTTTCCTGCTTCACGCCCAGATCCACTAACTGTTTCGCGGCAAACTGCATGAAGCCAACCGGGCCGCAGAGATAGAACTGCATTGTCGGATCGCTGAACGCACCTTCCAGTTTGCTCAAATCCATCAGACCTTCGCTATCAAACTGACCTTTAGCGCGATCGGCTTCGCTTGGCTGACGATACCAGGTGTGCGCGGTAAAGCGCGGCAGTGCTTGCCCCAGTTCCTTAACTTCATCGGCAAAGGCGTGAACATCGCCATTTTCTGCCGCATGGAACCAGTTCACTTGTGCTGTGTGGCCAGCTTTTGCCAGCGTGTCGAGCATTGCCAGCATTGGCGTTTGACCGACACCGGCAGAGATTAACGTCACTGGTGTGTCATCTGCGACAGCCATAAAGAAATCACCTGCTGGAGCAACCAGTTTCACGACATCGCCAACATTGGCGTGATTGTGCAGCCAGTTGGATACCTGCCCACCCTCTTCGCGTTTCACCGCAATACGATAGCCTTTGCCATCCGGTTTGCGAGTCAAAGAGTACTGACGAATTTCCTGATGCGGGAAACCTTCCGGCTTCAGCCAGACGCCGAGATATTGCCCCGGACGGTATTCTGCCACTGCGCCACCGTCGACCGGCTCCAGTTCGAAGCTGGTGATAAGCGCGCTGCGCGGTGTTTTAGCCACAATGCGGAAATCGCGAGTACCTTCCCAGCCACCGGCTTTGCTGGCGTTTTCGTTATAGATTTCCGCCTCGCGATTGATAAATACATTAGCCAGTACGCCATAGGCTTTACCCCATGCGTCCAGCACTTCCTGGCCCGGGCTGAACATTTCGTCCAGCGTCGCCAACAGGTGTTCGCCGACGATGTTGTACTGTTCCGGTTTGATCTGGAAGCTGGTGTGCTTCTGCGCGATTTTTTCTACCGCTGGCAGCAGCGCAGGCAGGTTTTCAATATTACTGGCGTAGGCGCAATAGCGTTAAACAGGCTTCACGTTGATCGCCATTGCGCTGGTTACTCATGTTAAAAATTTCTTTGAGTTCTGGGTTATGAGTAAACATACGGTCGTAGAAATGGGCGGTTAACTTTGGCCCCGTTTCCACCAGTAAAGGGATGGTGGCTTTTACTGTAGCGATGGTTTGAGCGTCAAGCATATGGTCTTCCTTTTTTTGCATCTTAATTGATGTATCTCAAATGCATCTTATAAAAAATAGCCCTGCAATGTAAATGGTTCTTTGGTGTTTTTCAGAAAGAATGTGATGAAGTGAAAAATTTGCATCACAAACCTGAAAAGAAATCCGTTTCCGGTTGCAAGCTCTTTATTCTCCAAAGCCTTGCGCAGCCTGAAGGTAATCGTTTGCGTAAATTCCTTTGTCAAGACCTGTTATCGCACAATGATTCGGTTATACTGTTCGCCGTTGTCCAACAGGACCGCCTATAAAGGCCAAAAATTTTATTGTTAGCTGAGTCAGGAGATGCGGATGTTAAAGCGTGAAATGAACATTGCCGATTATGATGCCGAACTGTGGCAGGTATGGAGCAGGAAAAAGTACGTCAGGAAGAGCACATCGAACTGATCGCCTCCGAAAACTACACCAGCCCGCGCGTAATGCAGGCGCAGGTTCTCAGCTGACCAACAAATATGCTGAAGGTTATCCGGGCAAACGCTACTACGGCGGTTGCGAGTATGTTGATATCGTTGAACAACTGGCGATCGATCGTGCGAAAGAACTGTTCGGCGCTGACTACGCTAACGTCCAGCCGCACTCCGGCTCCCAGGCTAACTTTGCGGTGTACACCGCGCTGCTGGAACCAGGCGATACCGTTCTGGGTATGAACCTGGCGCATGGCGGTCACCTGACTCACGGTTCTCCGGTTAACTTCTCCGGTAAACTGTATAACATCGTTCCTTACGGTATCGATGCTACCGGTCATATCGACTACGCCGATCTGGAAAAACAAGCCAAAGAACACAAACCGAAAATGATTATCGGTGGCTTCTCTGCATATTCCGGCGTGGTGGACTGGGCGAAAATGCGTGAAATCGCTGACAGCATCGGTGCTTACCTTTTCGTTGATATGGCGCACGTTGCGGGCCTGGTTGCTGCTGGCGTCTACCCGAACCCGGTTCCTCATGCTCACGTTGTTACTACCACCACTCACAAAACCTGGCGGGTCCGCGCGGTGGCCTGATCCTGGCGAAAGGTGGTAGCGAAGAGCTGTACAAAAAACTGAACTCTGCCGTTTTCCCTGGTGGTCAGGGCGGTCCGTTGATGCACGTAATCGCCGGTAAAGCGGTTGCTCTGAAAGAAGCGATGGAGCCTGAGTTCAAAACTTACCAGCAGCAGGTCGCGAAAAACGCTAAAGCGATGGTAGAAGTGTTCCTGGAACGCGGCTACAAAGTGGTTTCCGGCGGTACTGATAACCACCTGTTCCTGGTTGATCTGGTTGATAAAACCTGACCGGTAAAGAAGCTGACGCCGCTCTGGGCCGTGCTAACATCACCGTCAACAAAAACAGCGTACCGAACGATCCGAAGAGCCCGTTTGTGACCTCCGGTATTCGTGTAGGTACTCCGGCGATTACCCGTCGTGGCTTTAAAGAAGCCGAAGCGAAAGAACTGGCTGGCTGGATGTGTGACGTGCTGGACAGCATCAATGATGAAGCGGTTATCGAGCGCATCAAAGGTAAAGTTCTCGACATCTGCGCACGTTACCCGGTTTACGCATAAGCGAAACGGTGATTTGCTGACAATGTGCTCGTTGTTCATGCCAGATGCGGCGTGAACGCCTTATCCGGCCTACAAAACTTTGCAAATTCAATATATTGCAATATACGTGTAGGCTGATAAGCGTAGCGCATCAGGCAATCTTAGGTTTGTGATCATCAAGGCTTCCTTCGGGAAGCTTTCTACGTTATCGCGCCATCAAATCTGCCGTAACTGCGCCTCAACATACAAATAGCCAATCCCCAGTACCTGTTGTGCGCGGCTTAATTGCCCAAAGCCAATCTGTGTCGCTTTCACGCTCGGTCCTTCGTCGCGGTCGAAAGGGTTAAATCCCGTCTGGCGAATGATGGTATTAAGCCAGTTCTCACCAAAGGCACAACTGCGACCGTACAACCAAATCTGATTAATATTGAGGATGTTGAGGAAGTTATACAGACTCAAACCAATGGCGTTGCAGAGCGATCAACAACTGGTGATCCACGGTTCTCCACTCTGCCAGGCAGCGATTAACTGCGCAGTAGTCAGTTTTTCAGGATCAAGCTGAGTATTAACCGGTTGTGATTTTAGCCATACCCGCGCCTGTTTTTTTAATGCGCTTAACGAGGCGACGGTTTCCAGGCAGCCATAACGTCCGCAGTCGCAGAGACGCCATCCGGATTAACGATGGTGTGACCAATCTGTCCGCTACCATACAAACTGCCGCGATAAATTTGCTCGTTAATCACGAACGACGAGCCAATACCGTAATCAACGTTGATCACGCAGAAATCCCGGCCCTGCGAATTATTTTGCCATTTCTCCGCCAGCGCCAGCATCACGCAGTCATTATCGACCATCACCCGAATGCCGAGCTTCTCTTCCAGCAGATACTTTACCTCAACCGGCGTTGTCCACGGCGCTTGCGGCATGGTTTGCGACACGCCAGTCACCGGATCAACCTGACCGTGGATTGCCAGCGCCAGTTGATGGTACGGTCCGGCCACAATTTACGGTGGCGATGCCAGCATTTTTCGATTTCGGACAGCAGCGCCTGCGGCGTCGGTGCATCAATCTGTAAATACTCAAATTCACCTTTCGGACTTAAACAGGCGTTAGCGACCTGACACTCAATACTGGTAGGCGTCACGTTCAGGCACAGCGTCCAGTCACCTTCCGGCGCAATCAGCCATGTACCGCTACTATGCCCGCGCGTCTGGCTTTCATCGTCGATATTCACCACCCGTTTTTCGCTTTCCAGTTCCTGCAAAATATTACTGACCGCCGGAATCGAAATTTGCGCCAGTCGGGCCAGCGTTGATTTATTGGCGCGCTTTTGCCGGTACAGCAGTTCCAGAATCACGCATTTGTTATGGTGGCGAATCTGTTGATTGTTTATGCAGGCTCTCATCTTCACTAAACCTTGTTTAGTTAATTGCGTGATTATTCCGCGAAAACATTGCCAGATTGTTCAATACACTGCCACAAATCTTTTAATTCAGTATGTCTTGTTAATATTGAGGGCACCATGACTCCAGTAAAAGTGTGGCAAGAGCGCGTTGAGATCCCGACCTATGAAACCGGGCCGCAGGATATACATCCTATGTTCCTGGAAAATCGCGTTTATCAGGGATCGTCCGGCGCGGTTTATCCCTACGGCGTGACCGATACGCTGAGCGAGCAGAAAACCCTGAAATCCTGGCAGGCGGTGTGGCTGGAAAACGACTACATCAAAGTGATGATCCTGCCGGAACTGGGCGGTCGGGTGCATCGCGCATGGGATAAAGTGAAACAGCGCGATTTTGTCTATCACAATGAAGTCATTAAACCGGCGCTGGTGGGGCTGCTGGGGCCGTGGATCTCCGGCGGGATTGAGTTTAACTGGCCGCAACACCATCGCCCGACCACCTTTATGCCCGTCGATTTCACCCTCGAAGCCCATGAAGACGGCGCACAAACCGTGTGGGTCGGCGAAACGGAGCCGATGCACGGTTTACAGGTGATGACAGGTTTCACCCTGCGCCCTGACCGGGCGGCACTGGAAATTGCCAGCCGCGTCTATAACGGCAACGCCACGCCGCGTCATTTCTTGTGGTGGGCCAACCCGGCAGTGAAAGGGGGTGAAGGGCATCAGAGCGTCTTCCCGCCGGATGTAACGGCGGTGTTTGATCACGGCAAACGGGCCGTCTCTGCTTTCCCCATCGCCACCGGCACTTACTACAAAGTGGACTACTCCGCTGGAGTGGACATTTCTCGCTATAAAATGTGCCCGTTCCAACCTCATATATGGCTGAAAAATCACAGTACGATTTTGTTGGCGCGTGGTGTCACGATGAAGATGGCGGTTTGCTACACGTTGCCAACCACCATATCGCGCCAGGTAAAAAACAGTGGAGCTGGGGACACAGTGAATTTGGCCAGGCGTGGGATAAGAGTCTGACCGACAATAACGGCCCGTATATCGAACTGATGACTGGTATTTTTGCCGATAACCAGCCCGATTTTACCTGGCTTGATGCTTACGAAGAGAAGCGTTTCGAGCAGTATTTCCTGCCTTATCATTCTCTGGGCATGGTGCAAAATGCCTCCCGCGATGCGGTGATAAAACTCCAGCGTAGTGAGCGGGGGATTGAGTGGGGGCTGTATGCCATCTCTCCGTTGAACGGATACCGCCTGGCGATCCGCGAAATCGGCAAATGCAACGCGTTACTTGATGATGCCGTGGCCTTGACACCAGCGACCGCCATCCAGGGTGTGTTGCACGGTATCAATCCTGAAAGGCTGACCATTGAGCTCTCCGATGCCGACGGCAATATTGTACTGAGTTATCAGGAACATCAGCGCAAGAGTTGCCGTTGCCGGACGTCGCCAAAGCGCCACTGGCAGCACAAGACATTACCAGTACAGATGAAGCCTGGTTTATCGGTCAGCATCTGGAGCAATATCATCACGCCAGCCGTTCACCGTTCGATTACTACCTGCGCGGCGTGGCGCTGGATCCGCTGGATTATCGCTGTAATCTGGCGCTGGCGATGCTGGAATATAACCGCGCAGATTTCCTGCAAGCGGTGGCGTATGCCACTCAGGCGCTGAAACGCGCACATGCGCTGAACAAAAATCCGCAGTGCGGACAGGCGAGTTTGATTCGCGCCAGTGCTTACGAACGTCAGGGGCAATATCAACAAGCCGAAGAGGATTTTCTGGCGGGCGGTCTGGAGCGGCAATAGTAAAGCAGGCGGCTATTATGGTCTGGCACGACTGGCGGCGCGTAATGGTAACTTCGATGCTGGTCTGGATTTTTGCCAACAAAGTCTTCGCGCCTGCCCAACCAATCAGGAAGTGCTTTGCCTGCATAATCTGCTGCTGGTGTTAAGTGGTCGTCAGGACAACGCGCGTTTGCAGCGCGAGAAACTGCTGCGCGATTATCCGCTGAACGCCACTCTGTGGTGGCTGAACTGGTTCGATGGTCGTAGCGAATCAGCTCGCGCAGTGGCGCGGTCTGTGTCAGGGACGCGACGTTAACGCCCTGATGACAGCCGGGCAACTGATTAACTGGGGAATGCCTGCCCTGGCGGCAGAGATGCTGAACGCACTGGACTGCCAGCGCACGCTGCCGCTTTACCTGCAAGCCAGCTTGCTGCCGAAAGCTGAACGCGGCGAACTGGTCACAAAAGCCATTTATGTCTTCCCGCAGTTTGTCCGTTTCCCGAATACGCTGGAAGAAGTGGCGGCGCTGGAGAGTATTGAAGAGTGCTGGTTTGCCCGTCATTTACTGGCCTGCTTCTACTACAACAAGCGCAGCTACAACAAAGCCATTACTTTATGGCAACGTTGCGTAGAGATGTCGCCGGAGTTTGCCGACGGCTGGCGCGGGTTAGCGATCCATGCGTGGAATAAGCAACACGATTATGAGCTGGCCGCGCGTTATCTTGATAATGCTTATCAGCTTGCTCCGCAGGATGCACGTCTGCTTTTCGAACGGGATTTGCTGGATAAGTTAAGCGGAGCCACACCGGAGAAACGACTGGCGCGTCTGGAAAATAATCTGGAAATTGCGCTGAAACGCGACGACATGACCGCAGAACTGCTCAATTTGTGGCATCTCACGGGTCAAGCAGACAAAGCGGCGGACATTCTCGCCACGCGCAAATTCCACCCGTGGGAAGGCGGGGAAGGGAAGGTCACCAGTCAGTTTATCCTCAACCAGTTATTACGCGCCTGGCAGCATCTTGATGCCAGAGAGCCGCAGCAGGCCAGCGAACTGCTTCATGCCGCGCTGCATTATCCGGAGAATTTAAGCGAAGGCCGTTTACCGGGGCAAACTGACAACGACATCTGGTTCTGGCAGGCGATATGCGCCAACGCGCAGGGTGATGAAACTGAAGCGACGCGTTGTTTACGTCTGGCGGCGACTGGCGATCGCACCATTAACATTCACAGTTATTACAACGATCAGCCGGTTGATTATCTCTTCTGGCAAGGAATGGCGCTGCGACTGCTGGGCGAACAACAAATCGCACAGCAACTGTTTAGTGAAATGAAACAGTGGGCGCAAGAGATGGCGAAACCAGTATCGAGCGGATTTCTTTGCTGTTTCACAACCTGACCTGTTGTCGCTGTATGGCGATTTACAACAGCAGCATAAAGAAAAATGCCTGATGGTGGCGATGCTGGCGTCCGCGGGACTAGGGGAGGTTGCGCAATATGAATCTGCTCGTGCTGAATTGACGGCGATTAATCCGGCCTGGCCGAAAGCAGCATTATTCACCACCGTGATGCCTTTTATTTTTAACCGCGTTCACTAAACCTTATTAACTGTAATATTTGAGCGGCACGCGCTGCCGCTCACGCTCAAATAATTAAAATAAGCCGTTGTAAATAAAAACCCTACAGGAGCACTATGCCTAAAAAAATGAGAACAACCCGTAATCTATTATTAATGGCTACGCTATTAGGTAGCGCACTATTCGCCAGGGCTGCGGATAAAGAAATGACCATTGGCGCAATATACCTTGATACCCAGGGATATTACGCTGGCGTGCGTCAGGGCGTTCAGGATGCGGCAAAAGATTCTTCAGTACAGGTACAGTTAATTGAAACTAACGCCCAGGGTGATATTTCGAAAGAAAGTACCTTTGTTGATACCTCGTGGCGCGTAATGTCGATGCCATTATTTTATCGGCAGTGTCTGAAAATGGCAGTAGCCGTACCGTTCGTCGCGCCAGTGAAGCGGGTATTCCGGTGATTTGCTACAACACCTGTATTAATCAAAAAGGCGTCGATAAATATGTCTCGGCGTATCTGGTCGGCGATCCGCTGGAATTTGGTAAAAAACTGGGTAACGCTGCCGCCGATTATTTTATTGCCAACAAAATTGACCAGCCGAAAATTGCCGTTATCAATTGCGAAGCCTTTGAAGTTTGTGTGCAACGACGTAAAGGGTTTGAAGAAGTATTAAAAGCCCGCGTTCCCGGCGCGCAAATTGTCGCTAATCAGGAAGGGACTGTTTTAGATAAAGCGATTTCCGTTGGTGAAAAACTAATTATCTCCACGCCGGATCTCAACGCCATTATGGGCGAATCGGGCGGTGCGACACTCGGCGCGGTAAAAGCGGTACGTAATCAAAATCAGGCCGGAAAAATTGCTGTTTTCGGTTCTGATATGACCACTGAAATTGCTCAGGAGCTGGAAAACAACCAGGTGCTGAAAGCGGTGGTGGATATTTCCGGTAAGAAAATGGGCAATGCTGTTTTCGCGCAAACTTTGAAGGTTATCAATAAACAAGCCGACGGTGAAAAAGTGATTCAGGTGCCTATCGATCTCTATACCAAAACGGAAGACGGTAAACAGTGGCTGGCAACGCACGTTGATGGTCTGCCCTAATCGCTGATTCGCAGAGGTCCCTATGTTCACGGCAACAGAGGCAGTCCCGGTAGCAAAAGTGGTGGCAGGAAATAAGCGTTATCCCGGCGTCGTTGCGTTGGATAACGTTAACTTCACGCTCAATAAAGGCGAAGTTCGTGCGCTGTTAGGCAAAAACGGCGCGGGCAAATCGACCCTCATTCGAATGCTTACCGGTAGCGAACGTCCGGATAGCGGTGATATCTGGATTGGCGAGACGCGACTGGAAGGTGACGAGCTACGCTGACTCGCCGTGCCGCTGAACTGGGGGTACGCGCGGTTTATCAGGAGTTAAGTCTGGTGGAAGGGCTGACGGTGGCGGAAAACCTCTGCCTCGGTCAGTGGCCCCGCCGCAACGGCATGATTGATTACCTGCAAATGGCGCAGGATGCCCAACGTTGCTTACAGGCGCTGGGCGTTGACGTTAGCCCTGAACAACTTGTTTCAACGCTAAGCCCGGCGCAAAAGCAACTGGTGGAAATTGCGCGGGTGATGAAGGGCGAGCCGCGCGTGGTCATTCTTGATGAACCTACAGTCGCTTGCCAGTGCGGAAGTTGAACTGGTGATCAGCGCGGTTAAAAAGATGTCGGCACTGGGCGTGGCGGTGATTTATGTCAGCCACCGGATGGAAGAAATCCGCCGCATTGCCTCCTGTGCCAGCGTTATGCGCGATGGTCAGGTGGCGGGCGATGTGATGCTCGAAAACACCTCCACGCATCATATTGTGTCGCTAATGCTCGGGCGCGATCACGTTGATATTGCGCCGGTTTCCCCTCAGGAAATTGTCGATCAGGCCGTGCTGGAAGTCCGTGCGTTACGCCATAAGCCCAAGCTGGAGGATATCAGCTTTACGCTCCGTCGTGGCGAAGTACTCGGCATTGCTGGCCTGCTGGGGGCAGGGCGCAGTGAATTGTTGAAAGCCATAGTTGGGCTGGAGACGTATGAACAGGGCGAAATTGTTATCAACGGCGAGAAAATCACGCGCCCCGATTACGGCGACATGCTGAAACGCGGCATTGGTTATACGCCAGAAAACCGCAAAGAAGCGGGGATCATTCCCTGGCTGGGCGTTGACGAAAATACAGTGCTAACCAATCGGCAAAAAATCAGCGCCAACGGTGTGCTGCAATGGTCCACCATCGCCGCCTGACCGAAGAGGTGATGCAGCGGATGACGGTCAAGGCCGCCAGTAGCGAAACGCCCATCGGCACGCTTTCTGGCGGCAATCAGCAAAAGTGGTGATCGGTCGTTGGGTCTATGCCGCCAGCCAGATTTTGTTGCTCGACGAGCCAACGCGTGGCGTCGATATCGAAGCCAAACAGCAGATTTACCGTATTGTCCGCGAGCTGGCTGCCGAAGGAAAAAGCGTGGTGTTTATCTCCAGTGAAGTGGAGGAGTTGCCGCTGGTGTGTGACCGCATCCTGTTATTACAGCACGGCACGTTCTCGCAGGAGTTTCACGCT
>ENA-OQDE01001252-OQDE01001252.1-human-gut-metagenome-genome-assembly--contig:-NODE-1252-length-10206-cov-1.446870_pt1 | contig 10206 bp, 18 predicted proteins | sample MGYA00242768_ERZ504595 | MGnify/ENA primary metagenome ERZ504595 (study PRJEB26092, sample SAMD00036307) | human gut metagenome | host: Homo sapiens | study: EMG produced TPA metagenomics assembly of...
CGCCACCAGAACCGTCGCGGCATTGGAAGAACCACCGCCGAGACCGCCGCCCATCGGCAAACGCTTATCAATGCTGATATTCGCACCGCTTCCCGTCGGAAGCGCCCGCTGTCTGCCGCAGTTTTCATCAACAACCGTGCTGCGCGAACGATCAGGTTATCTTCATGTTCCACGCCTTCAACGGGCGTTAACAGACGAATATCCCCATCGTCACGAAGCTCAATGCTGATGGTGTCGCCGTAATCAAGAAACTGAAACAGCGTTTGCAGCGTGTGGTAACCATCCGCACGCTGACCGGTAATGTATAAAAACAGATTAAGTTTTGCCGGAGAGGGCCACTGTGTCCGCATTATTTCACTATCCAGTTATCCATTTTTAACTTGATGCGTTGACCACCGTCGGTGAGTTCCATATTGGCTGGCATCGCAGGTTGAGTTTTTGTGTCATAACCACCGTAAACAACTTTCCAGTTTTTGCCATTCTGGCTGTAGGTGATTTCGCTCAGGCGGTACTGGTCGTCCAGTTTGTAGTCGGTTGCATCACCCGGTAAACCTAAAATCCACTGGCGCAAACTGTTAAGCGGAATCGGCATTCCGGTCAATTTGCCAATCATCTCTTCAGCGTCATCGGCGGTATAACGCTGACCTTTATTGTCGACTAACTGCACGTTACCCGGTTGAGCATTCAGCTCCAGTTCCGTGCTGCCCAATGGGTTAGTCAGAAGCAGACGGTAGCGATCCTGGCCAGTTTGCTGCCAGAAGAAACGGGCGTACACTTTTTGTTGGTCAGAAATATAGCGAACGCGCCGCGAGTTTGATACTGATTAAGATTGCGCACGTCTTGCTGATGCTGACGCATTGTGGTGAATCCGGGCTTTTGCCAGGACCTTTGGGCGTGGTAACGGAACAGGCAGTGAGCACAAGAGCAGCCAGCGGTAGTAGGCGGATAAGACGAAAATCGGGCAGGGGCATAGTGATGACAAGTCCTTGAGATACGTTGCAGTTATAACCCTTAATGCTAGCGTTACCGTCCGCTATCGTCTATGTTCAAGTTGTCTTAATTGCCAGAATCTAACGGCTTTCGGCAATTACTCCAAAAGGGGGCGCTCTCTTTTATTGATCTTACGCATCCTGTATGATGCAAGCAGACTAACCCTATCAACGTTGGTATTATTTCCCGCAGACATGACCCTTTTAGCACTCGGTATCAACCATAAAACGGCACCTGTATCGCTGCGAGAACGTGTATCGTTTTCGCGGATAAGCTCGATCAGGCGCTTGACAGCCTGCTTGCGCAGCCGATGGTGCAGGGCGGCGTGGTGCTGTCGACGTGCAATCGCACGGAACTTTATCTTAGCGTTGAAGAGCAGGATAACCTGCAAGAGGCGTTAATCCGCTGGCTTTGCGATTATCACAATCTTAATGAAGAAGACCTGCGCAAAAGCCTCTACTGGCATCAGGATAACGACGCGGTTAGCCATTTAATGCGTGTTGCCAGCGGCCTGGATTCACTGGTTCTGGGGGAGCCGCAGATCCTCGGTCAGGTAAAAAAAGCCTTTGCTGATTCGCAAAAAGGTCATATGAAGGCCAGCGAACTGGAACGCATGTTCCAGAAATCTTTCTCTGTAGCGAAACGCGTTCGCACTGAAACAGATATCGGTGCCAGTGCTGTGTCTGTCGCTTTTGCGGCTTGTAGCTGGCGCGGCAGATCTTTGAATCGCTCTCTACGGTGACGGTACTGCTGGTGGGTGCGGGCGAAACCATCGAGCTGGTGGCGCGTCATCTGCGCGAACACAAAGTACAGAAGATGATTATCGCCAACCGCACTCGCGAACGTGCCCAAATTCTGGCAGATGAAGTCGGCGCGGAAGTGATTGCCCTGAGCGATATCGACGAGCGTCTGCGCGAAGCCGTATCATCATTAGTTCAACTGCAAGCCCGTTACCGATTATCGGTAAAGGCATGGTGGAGCGGGCATTAAAAAGCGTCGCAACCAACCAATGCTGTTGGTGGATATTGCCGTTCCGCGCGATGTTGAGCCGGAAGTTGGCAAACTGGCGAATGCTTATCTTTATAGCGTTGATGATCTGCAAAGCATCATTTCGCACAACCTGGCGCAGCGTAAAGCCGCAGCGGTTGAGGCGGAAACTATTGTCGCTCAGGAAACCAGCGAATTTATGGCGTGGCTGCGCGCACAAAGCGCCAGCGAGACCATTCGCGAGTATCGCAGCCAGGCAGAGCAAGTTCGCGATGAGTTAACCGCCAAAGCGTTAGCGGCCCTTGAGCAGGGCGGCGACGCTCAAGCCATTATGCAGGATCTGGCATGGAAACTGACTAACCGCCTGATCCATGCGCCAACGAAATCACTTCAACAGGCCGCCCGTGACGGGGATAACGAACGCCTGAATATTCTGCGCGACAGCCTCGGGCTGGAGTAGCAGTACATCATTTTCTTTTTTTACAGGGTGCATTTACGCCTATGAAGCCTTCTATCGTTGCCAAACTGGAAGCCCTGCATGAACGCCATGAAGAAGTTCAGGCGTTGCTGGGTGACGCGCAAACTATCGCCGACCAGGAACGTTTTCGCGCATTATCACGCGAATATGCGCAGTTAAGTGATGTTTCGCGCTGTTTTACCGACTGGCAACAGGTTCAGGAAGATATCGAAACCGCACAGATGATGCTCGACGATCCTGAAATGCGTGAGATGGCGCAGGATGAACTGCGCGAAGCTAAAGAAAAAAGCGAGCAACTGGAACAGCAATTACAGGTTCTGTTACTACCAAAAGATCCTGATGACGAACGTAACGCCTTCCTCGAAGTCCGTGCCGGAACCGGCGGCGACGAAGCGGCGCTGTTCGCTGGCGATCTGTTCCGTATGTACAGCCGTTACGCCGAAGCCCGCCGCTGGCGTGTAGAAATCATGAGCGCCAGCGAGGGTGAACATGGTGGTTATAAAGAGATCATCGCCAAAATTAGCGGTGATGGTGTATATGGTCGTTTGAAATTCGAATCTGGCGGTCATCGCGTGCAGCGTGTGCCTGCTACGGAATCGCAGGGTCGAATTCATACTTCTGCTTGTACCGTTGCGGTAATGCCAGAACTGCCTGACGCAGAACTGCCGGACATCAACCCGGCAGATTTGCGCATTGATACTTTCCGCTCCTCAGGGGCGGGTGGTCAGCACGTTAACACCACCGATTCGGCAATTCGTATTACTCACTTGCGACCGGGATTGTTGTTGAATGTCAGGACGAACGTTCACAACATAAAAACAAAGCTAAAGCACTTTCTGTACTTGGTGCTCGCATCCACGCTGCAGAATGGCAAAACGGCAACAGGCCGAAGCGTCTACCCGTCGTAACCTGCTGGGGAGTGGCGATCGCAGCGATCGTAACCGTACTTACAATTTCCCGCAGGGGCGCGTTACCGATCACCGCATCAACCTGACGCTCTACCGTCTGGATGAAGTGATGGAAGGTAAGCTGGATATGCTAATTGAACCGATTATCCAGGAACATCAGGCCGACCAACTGGCGGCGTTGTCCGAGCAGGAATAATGGAATATCAACACTGGTTACGTGAAGCAATAAGCCAACTTCAGGCGAGCGAAAGCCCGCGGCGTGATGCTGAAATCCTGCTGGAGTATGTTACCGGCAAAGGGCGTACTTTTATTCTCGCCTTTGGTGAAACGCAGCTGACTGACGAACAATGTCAGCAACTTGATGCGCTACTGACACGTCGTCGCGATGGTGAACCCATTGCTCATTTAACCGGGGTGCGAGAATTCTGGTCGTTGCCGTTATTTGTTTCGCCAGCGACCTTAATTCCGCGCCCGGATACGGAGTGTCTGGTGGAGCAGGCACTGGCGCGGTTGCCTGAACAACCTTGCCGTATTCTCGATCTCGGGACGGGTACCGGGGCGATTGCGCTTGCGCTTGCTAGCGAGCGTCCGGACTGCGAAATTACCGCTGTAGATCGTATGCCCGATGCTGTCGCCCTGGCACAACGTAATGCCCAGCATCTGGCGATCAAAAATATACACATTCTGCAAAGCGACTGGTTTAGCGCGCTAGCCGGGCAGCAGTTTGCGATGATTGTCAGCAATCCGCCGTATATTGACGAGCAGGACCCACATCTTCAACAAGGCGATGTCCGCTTTGAGCCGCTCACTGCGCTGGTTGCGGCAGACAGTGGAATGGCAGACATCGTGCATATCATCGAACAGTCGCGTAACGCGCTGGTATCCGGCGGCTTTCTGCTTCTGGAGCATGGCTGGCAGCAGGGTGAAGCGGTGCGACAGGCATTTATCCTCGCGGGGTATCATGACGTCGAAACCTGCCGTGACTATGGGGATAACGAGCGCGTAACGCTCGGCTGCTATTATCAATGACAAGTTTTTCTACACTGCTTAGTGTTCATCTTATTAGTATCGCGCTTTCTGTTGGGCTATTAACCTTACGTTTCTGGCTACGTTATCAGAAGCATCCACAGGCATTTGCTCGCTGGACGCGCATTGTGCCGCCGGTTGTCGATACGGTGTTATTGTTAAGCGGCATTGCGTTGATGGCTAAAGCGCACATCCTGCCATTTTTCCGGGCAGGCACAGTGGCTGACTGAAAAGCTGTTTGGAGTTATCATTATATCGTTTTGGGTTTATTGCACTCGATTATCGTCGTATGCACAGTCAGCAGGCGCGCATTATTGCCTTCCCGCTGGCGTTGGTGGTGCTGTACATCATCATTAAACTCGCCACCACAAAAGTACCGTTACTGGGGTAAGTCATGAGATCGTTAGCTGATTTCGAATTTAATAAAGCGCCATTGTGCGAAGGCATGATCCTGGCTTGCGAAGCAATCCGCCGCGATTTTCCCTCGCAAGATGTTTACGACGAACTGGAGCGTCTCGTTAGTCTGGCGAAGGAAGAAATCAGCCAGCTTCTGCCTTTAGAAGAGCAGTTGGAAAAACTGATCGCGCTGTTTTACGGCGACTGGGGATTTAAAGCCTCACGCGGGGTTTATCGTCTTTCCGATGCATTATGGCTGGACCAGGTGTTAAAGAATCGACAGGGCAGTGCGGTATCATTAGGTGCCGTTTTATTGTGGGTTGCTAATCGTCTCGATTTGCCGCTATTGCCGGTGATATTCCCGACGCAGCTTATATTGCGCATAGAATGCCCGGACGGAGAAATCTGGCTGATTAACCTTTAACGGTGAATCATTAAGCGAACATATGCTGGATGTGTGGTTAAAGGGAAATATCAGCCCGTCTGCGGAACTGTTTTATGAAGACCTTGATGAAGCTGATAACATTGAGGTAATCCGCAAATTGCTGGATACACTCAAAGCTTCGTTGATGGAAGAAAATCAGATGGAGCTGGCGTTACGCACCAGCGAAGCTTTATTACAATTCAACCCGGAAGATCCCTATGAAATTCGCGATCGCGGTTGATTTATGCGCAACTGGATTGCGAACACGTTGCGTTGAACGATTTAAGTTATTTCGTTGAACAGTGTCCGGAAGACCCGATCAGCGAAATGATCCGTGCGCAAATAAATAACATCGCGCATAAACATATTGTGCTGCATTAATTAATCGACATTTTACTCAAGATTAAGGCGATCCTATGAAACAAAAAGTGGTTAGCATTGGCGACATCAACGTAGCAAATGACCTGCCGTTCGTACTGTTTGGCGGTATGAACGTGCTAGAATCTCGCGATCTGGCGATGCGCATTTGCGAGCACTACGTAACCGTGACCCAGAAACTGGGTATCCCTTACGTGTTCAAAGCCTCTTTTGACAAAGCCAACCGCTCCTCCATCCACTCTTATCGTGGACCGGGCCTGGAAGAAGGGATGAAAATCTTCCAGGAGTTGAAGCAGACTTTGGCGTGAAAATTATCACCGACGTTCACGAACCAAGCCAGGCTCAGCCCGTTGCTGATGTTGTGGATGTGATTCAGTTGCCGGCGTTTCTTGCTCGCCAGACTGACCTGGTTGAAGCCATGGCGAAAACCGGTGCGGTAATTAACGTCAAGAAACCGCAGTTTGTCAGCCCGGGACAGATGGTAATATCGTTGATAAATTCAAAGAAGGCGGCAACGAAAAAGTGATTCTTTGCGATCGCGGTGCTAACTTCGGCTATGACAACCTGGTTGTTGATATGCTGGGCTTCAGCATCATGAAGAAAGTGTCTGGTAATTCACCGGTGATTTTCGACGTGACCCACGCACTGCAATGCCGCGATCCGTTTGGCGCAGCTTCCGGCGGTCGTCGTGCTCAGGTGGCTGAGCTGGCACGTGCCGGTATGGCGGTAGGTCTGGCGGGGCTGTTTATTGAAGCGCATCGGATCCGGAACATGCGAAATGTGATGGTCCATCCGCGCTGCCGCTGGCTAAACTGGAACCGTTCCTCAAGCAGATGAAAGCGATTGATGATCTGGTGAAAGGTTTCGAAGAACTGGATACCAGCAAGTAATCTTTTTTGCTTGAAAACTAAAGCCTTAGCGTTCTGCGTTAAGGCTTTTTCATGGGGCCGGATACAAAAAAGGCCGCAGGCTGTTACTCCTGCGGCCGGTTTCGGGCGCATATTGCCATCACGGCAGCCTGACGCCCGTTTTCACCTTACTTCCGGTTACGCCACCAGCTGACAATCGCTGCGGTAATAATTCCCGCCAGGATCGGTGCTGCCAGGTCGTGCCAGAAAGTCATGGCAAACTGCGTGAGCGTCATATAGCCGCCTTGTTGTAATGACAACATTTTGCGGCTATTCTTGAATTGTTCTGGTTCAAGATTAGCCCCCGTTCTGTTGTCAGGTTATACCTCTCAACGTGCGGGGGTTTTCTCTTTCCAGCAACCAATGCCACCAGGGATAGAGCCCCCGCAACATTGCGCCTCACCGGATAACGCCGGCTTGGTGTGGATACTACGACTCAATTCATCTTCACTTCATCCCTGAAATGTTTGCAATAAAGAGTACATTCCGGCTTTTCAACAGCTGTTGCAGTGGTTTCGTGCAGGTTCTGGTACAGGCTCGCAATTCTGATTAACAACCTGTTCAGGTAGTATGAAGAAATACAATAAGCAGGAATTTATATTATCTCCCCCGATTTCTGTCATCGGAGGAGATATAACTGTCAGGCAAATATCGTCATCAAATAGGCGGCAAACAGTGCGAGATGCGCTGCGCCATTGAGCACGTTAGTACGTCCGGTGGAGAAGGAGATATGGCACAGCACTAAAGAGGCCACCATCACCACCATTTCTGGCGCACCAAGTGCAAACTGCAATTCGTTACCCGTCATAAAGGCAATTAGCGTGACGACAGGTACGGTAAGCGAAATGGTTGCTAACACTGAACCAAAGAACAGATTCATCGCGCGCTGGACCTGGTTGTTCAACACTGCTTTTAACGCACCTAAACCTTCCGGCGACAGAATCAACAGAGCCACCAGGAAGCCAGTAAAGGCGACAGGGGCATTCATGCTGTCGAGCAATGTCTCCAGCGGGCTGGCGTTCATTTTGGTCACCGCAATAACGGCAATCAGATGGACAATCAACCAGATAGCATGCCACAGGCTGCTATGGGCAGACGGTTTACCGTGGTGCGGGTCGTCATCATCACTGTCATCTTCGTGCTCGTAGACAAATAAACTTTGATGCGTTTTGGTCTGGATCAGCAAAAATACGCCATACATTGCCGCAGAAATTAATGCTACCAGTAACGCCTGACCGGTTGAAAAATTCGCCACAGGCAGAGCCATTGGAAATACCAGTACGATTATCGCCAGGGGGAACAGCGCAATTAAATACTGCTTGATACCAAACAGATCATATATTGGGTGGCAAACTTGCGTCCGCCCAACAATAATGAAAAGCCAACCAGCCCACCGGTAACAATCATAATGATTGAATAGAGCGTATCACGCATTAGCGTTGGTGCGGCGTCGCCGGTTGCCATTAAAGCTGAAATCAAACTGACTTCAAGAATAACCACTGAAAGGCTAAGAATAAGCGAACCGTAAGGTTCTCCCAGGCGATGGGCTAATACGTCCGCATGACGGACAACACTAAAGGCGCTACTTAAAATACCAATAAGAGCAAGAAGATTGATGGCAATGACCACTGGTAGTGTCTGGCTGCTTCCCCACAGGAACAGCACTACCAGCGCCAGAACCGGGAAAATAAGCGAAGTCTCCTTGTGGCGGGTTTTTACCGCCTCTTGAGCATTTGACATTATGGTTATCCCTTTGCAGATGAATTTATCGAAAATGTAAAAATAGGTAGGAAAAATAACAGAAAGTGTCTGGATATCGGTAACATTTTACGAATTTTTACCCCGCTGTCGATTTTTTACTCATCGGGCCATAAAAATAAGCAATGCGTTTAGACAATGTTTGTTTTAGCGTTTCTTAAGAAGAGTCTGACATGAAAATTCTTATGTTTTGGCAAGAGTGGATATTGTTGACCACACTTAATGTTCAACTTTGTAAAAGGAGTCAACGATGCCGTATAAAACGAAAAGCGATCTGCCGGAAAGCGTAAAGCACGTGCTACCGTCTCATGCTCAGGATATCTATAAAGAAGCGTTCAACAGCGCATGGGATCAATATAAAGATAAAGAAGATCGGCGTGATGACGCCAGTCGCGAAGAAACCGCGCATAAAGTGGCCTGGGCTGCTGTGAAGCATGAATATGCCAAAGGGGATGATGATAAATGGCATAAAAAATCGTAAAACCGGTAGCTTAGTTAAAGCTATTCGTGCGGTGTTGCCTTGCAAGTGGTCCGTGGATTGCATATTGTCCCGTTAGTGGTTTCAAAATGAGCAGTAAAAATGTCCGGAAGACACCAAAAAGTTGTCGCAGGGAAGTATGCAGTGGCGGAGGTGTAAGGTGATAACGCGTGATTTCTTGATGAATGCCGATTGTAAAACGGCATTTGGTGCCATTGAAGAATCACTCTTATGGTCAGCAGAGCAACGGGCGGCTTCGCTGGCGGCGACGCTGGGCTTGTCGACCTGATGAGGGACCGGATGTTGGATCTTCGGTTATGGATCGTTGATGTGGAATCCGGCACTGGAGTTTACCGAGTCGTGCACCGGTACACTGGTTGGATGGCATCGCGCGTTTTGCCTGCGCCTGACCGCCGGGCGCGGGACTGCGCACCAGCCGGGACGGATGCTTGCACTGAAAGAGGGCGGACGCACCACAGGCGTCGCCTATCGACTGCCAGAAGAGACGCTGGAGCAGGAACTAACCCTGTTGTGGAAGCGCGAGATGATTACCGGCTGTTATCTGCCAACCTGGTGTCAGCTTGATCTTGATGATGGACGCACAGTAAACGCCATTGTGTTTATTATGGACCGCGACATCCAGAATATGAATCTGACACTCGCGCTCAGGTCATCGCGCCGTTGATTGCGGCGGCGAGCGGTCCACTGGGAACCAACGCACAATACCTGTTTTCACTGGAACAGGAGCTTATCAAACTGGGAATGCAGGACGATGGGCTGAATGATTTGCTGGTATCGGTAAAAAAACTGCTGGCGGAGAATTATCCGGATGGTGTGTTACGGCCGGGATTCGCCTGAGTAAACTTCCCGCATAGTGGGGCGTCAGACGCCCCCTCAAACATTAAAATGTGAGCACTTTATCGGCTGACAGCGTCCATTGCGCCAGTTCCACAAGCGTACCGATTTCCACCCCATCAATCAGAGGAAGTGTGCTAATCCCGCGCCCGTCGGTACAGGTTTTGCACAATTTCACCGGTACATTCTGAGCGGTAAGGATCTCCAGCATTTGCTGAATGTTGTAGCCTTCCCCTGGTTTTTGCCCGCGCAACCCGGCTGTGACCGCATCAGACATCAGGAACAGGCGCAGATCCAGATTGTTCTCCTGCTCTCGTAACGCAATGGCCAGCCGCAAGCTGTTAAACAAGGATTCGCTCCCGTAAGGTGCTCCATTAGCAACGATCACGATTTTTTGCATTATTTACTCCTGTATTCAGGGAATTAGACACTCATCTTCTATCTTACTGCTTCTGCAGCGTCTGACCAATCGGTCACATTTTTAAGGATTTTCCTGAAAGCGCGAGAAAATACGACAAAAGTTGCCAGTAATCGTTATTCTTTAAGGCTATGGTTTTCATTTTTACCGGAAGTTACCGACGTTTTTGAGCCGTTTCGTTCCTCGCATTATTCCGTTTTAT
>ENA-OQDE01001253-OQDE01001253.1-human-gut-metagenome-genome-assembly--contig:-NODE-1253-length-10204-cov-2.579438_pt1 | contig 10204 bp, 9 predicted proteins | sample MGYA00242768_ERZ504595 | MGnify/ENA primary metagenome ERZ504595 (study PRJEB26092, sample SAMD00036307) | human gut metagenome | host: Homo sapiens | study: EMG produced TPA metagenomics assembly of...
TGGCTACATCTATATACATGGACAGATGAAAACCATCTATGAACTTCAACTGGTAGAAGAGATGGATAAGCAAACAATCCAGTATTTACTGCCTTTCGTCTGTATAAAAGCTATTAACAATAAACCTGCTTTCCGGTGGAAAAGCCTGTTGAAAAACGCAGCGAAGTATGGAAAGAATGAACTGTTAACTCGCTTTGATATACCATTTTATAAGCGAAAAGGTTATGAACATACCTATTTAGGACCTTCTGTTTATAACTCTGTGAAATACAGTTTCCGATACAGTGACCGGCTCTATGCAGGAGTCGTTGCTGAAAAAGATGCTGGAGAACCTTTTGGAGCTTTACATAATCGCTACGGCTATGATTATTATTCCTTTTATCTGTTATTAAAAGATTGTGGACGATTAAAAGCATTAGCTGTTGGTAACTATCGGCTTAGTTTCGGACAAGGTCTGGTGATTAGTACTGATTATTTGATGGGAAAAACAGTTTACGCTTCTTCTTTCAATAACCGTAATAGCGGGATAAAGAAACATTCTTCTGCTGACGAATACAACTATTTTCGAGGAGTAGCTGCCACTGTTTCTTTGACAAAAGATTGGGATATTTCTGGTTTCTATTCACACCGTTCTCTGGATGGAGTAATCACTGATGGAACAATCACTTCTATCTACAAAACCGGGCTGCATCGAAGTCAAAAGGAAGCGGATAAAAAGAACCTGTTCACCATGCAATTAACAGGTGGACACGTGAGTTATCAACACAACCGTATCCGATTGGGTATCACCGGTATTTACTACCTTTTCAACCGACCATACGAACCGGAATTAACAGGTTATTCCAAATACAATCTTCATGGAAATAACTTCTATAATCTGGGAATAGATTATGCTTACCGATGGCATCGTTTTTCTTTTCAGGGAGAGACGGCAATCGGAAAACAAGGTTGGGCTTCTTTGAATCGTTTGCAATATTCACCGGTTCAAAACACTCAAATCATGTTGATACATCGGTTTTATTCTTATAACTATTGGGCTATGTTTGCCCATTCATTCGGTGAAGGAAGTACGACACAAAATGAACAGGGATATTATATCGGCTTGGAAACTTCTCCTTTTGCTTATTGGAAGTTTTTCGCCTCATTCGATTTATTTTCCTTTCCGTGGAAAAAATACAGAGTGAATAAACCCTCCCGCGGAACAGATGCTCTGTTCCAAAGCACTTTTACTCCATACAGCAATTTATCCATGTATCTAAGGTATCGTTATAAACAAAAAGAGCGTGACTGGATAGGTAGTAAAGGAACACTAACACTTCCTATTTTTCACCATCAACTTCGCTATCGTTTGAACTATTCTTTAGGAGATGTGTTAAGCAGTCGTACAACTTTAGATTATAATCATTTTCATTCTCAGGACAGAGCTGCTAATAAAGGATATCAGGTTACACAAATGATATCCTCCCAACTGCCTTGGGCCAGGCTGTTTGCTGACGTTCAGGGCAGTTACTTTTTTACAGACGATTATGACTCGCGTGTATATGCTTCGGAAAGCGGATTGCTTTATACGTTTTATACTCCGTCTTTTCAAGGTCGTGGATTCCGGTGTAGTATCCGTTTGAGATATGAACTGAACAAACACTTTCTATTGATAACCAAGTTTGGAGAAACCATTTATTTAGACCGGAATGAGATTGGTTCCGGCGATGATTTAATCTATGGAAATAAAAAAGCAGATGTACAAATGCAACTACGTATTAAGTTTTAATGTATATTTGTCTGCCAGAAATAACAGAAGAATACGATATTAAATGGATGACAGGGCTACTTTTGACAAAATGTTTAATGAATGGTATGCACAGTTTGTATATTTTGCATACTATTTCATAAATGATGCTGAAGTATGCAGGGATATCGTAAGTGATGCTTTTGAGTATTTGTGGCGTAATTATGAAAAGATAGAAGAAGCAACGGCGAAAACTTATCTTTATACAATCATCCGTACACGTTGCATAGATTACCTTCGCAAGCAAAATATTCATGAAGAATATGTAGAGTTTACTGCGCAATTGACTGATAAAATGATAGAAGGCGATTCGCAAAATTCTGATTCTCGTGTTTTGCGTATTCGTGAAGCTATGAAGAAGTTGACTCCTTATAATTATCATATTTTGGAAGCATGCTATATTCATAATAAGAAATATAAGGAAGTGGCCGAAGAATTAAATGTAAGTGTCGCGGCCGTTCATAAGAATATAGTGAAGGCTTTACGCATTCTTCGCGAAGAATTAGGCCAAAAGGGTAACCGGAATTGACTTTAAAACGTAAATATATATATTGAATACACTATTTATGGATGAAAAGAATATAAATATAAGCAAGTCGGAAGAAGAACTCCTGGAAATTATGGAGAATCGTTCGCATATAACTGCTGGTCAATTGCATAATTTGGAAGAAGATGAGGAATGTTTGCAAGCATGTTCTGATTTGGCAGAAATTGTGATAGAGATGCAGAAAGAGCAAAATTTACTGGCAATTGATGTCCGGAAAGAACTGGCAGATTTTCGTAATAAACATTCTAAGAATGATCGAAGAAAAAATACACGCATACTGTGGGCTAGTGTCACAGGTGTAGCGGCGGCTGTTGCCATCATTTTAGTTTTGCGTGCAATGATGATTTCCTCACAACCGGAAATTATTAAAGTGTTTCAAGCCAATCATATTGCCCAGGAAGTCACTTTACAAGTGAATGATGAGAAAGAAATAAAGCCATTGAAAGAAGTGGTAGAATCTCTTTCGTCTTACTCTACTGCGCAGTTGTCTTCTAAGGAAATAGATTATAGTCGTGCTCTCCTTCAGACAGAAACCAAGGAAGTAGGAAAACAGAAAGTACAGATACATAGATTAAGTATTCCTAGAGGAGAGACATTTAAAGTTGTTTTATCCGAGGGGACTGAAGTATTCTTGAATTCAGACAGTCGTTTGGCTTATCCTACGGTTTTCAAAGGAAAAGAACGAGTCGTCTCTTTGGAAGGTGAAGCCTATTTTAAAGTTGCTAAAGATGCAGCACATCCTTTTATCGTGAAAAGTGGAAATCTGCAGGTCCGTGTATTGGGAACGGAATTTAATGTACGTAGCTACTCTCCTACTGATGTCCGTGTTACGCTCATTACAGGAAAAGTGGCTGTGAGCGATACTTGTGGAGTCCATAGTGTTGAAATGGTGCCAGGACAAAGCGCACAACTTTCTTCTGACGGAACATTTGCCATGAATGAGGTGGATATTGAATCATTTTTGTATTGGAAGGAAGGATTTTTCTATTTTGACGATGTTGCTCTGGTTGACATGATGAAAGAAATAGGACGTTGGTATAATATAGATATTGAGTTCCGTAATAGCAAAATCATGGATCTTCGTATGCATTTCTTTGCAAATCGTCATCAGGACATCTATCACTTGATTGAATTATTGAATCGAATGGAGAGAGTTCATGCCTATTTTGAAACAGGAAAACTAATTATTGAGTAAAAAGCAAGCAAAAAGACATAAATCTGAATAGAAATATATATTTCTGAAAAAAAACTCTTTTAAGGGTAACCATTCTTTTTTAAACTTCGTATACAATTAAAAGAATGAAATATTATTTAACTATTCAGGCTTATGAAAAGAAATCAGGCACAGAAGTTCATTGTTTTATTCTTCTTTTCCTTTTTGCCTATTCATGGCGTGTAGAAGCACAGACAGGTAAAGAAAAGCAAATAACAATGGAGTTTAAAAATGAAGGGTTACCCTCTATTTTTAAACGTTTTGAAAAAGTATCGGGGTATAAAGTTCTTTTTATCTATGATGAAATTAGCTCTTATACTTCTACCGGAAAAGTAGAAAAAGCTACAGTTGATGAAGCGTTGAAGGTGATTATTGGAAAAAATCCGTTGAAATATCACATTGACGGACAATTCATCAATATCACACAAAAGGATTCTAAAAAGTTTTTCTCACAAGTAAAAGGAAAAGTGCTTTCCGAAGAAGACGGGCTTCCGGTGGTTGGTGCCACTATTATAGTGGAAGATCCTAGTAATATCCGTACTATCACAGACAATAATGGTAATTTTCAGCTTTCTGATGTTCCGAAAGATAGCCGTGTCAGAATATCGTATGTAGGTTTGGAAACCCAGTTTTTGCATCCTTCATCTTATATGTCGGTAGTGATGAAATCTGATACAAGGGCGCTGGATGAAGTAGTGGTGACAGGTATGTTTAACAGAAAGAAAGAAGGATTTACCGGTTCAGCTGTTACTATCAAAGGTGAGGATCTGAAGAAATATAGTACGAACAATGTGGCTAAAGCGATAGCCGCTGTCGCTCCCGGACTTCGTATTGTGGATAATATCAATATGGGATCTAATCCGAATGGTTTGCCTGATATGCGTATGCGTGGTAGTGCAAATATGGATATGGGCACACAATCTGTAGATTTTAATTCTACCAGTAATGATGTGCTGGCAGTTCAGGGCGAGTATGAGACGTATGCCAACCAACCGTTGCTTATCATGGATGGATTTGAAATCAGTATACAGACACTTGCCGATATGGATCCGATCGTGTTGCTTCTATCGTTTTGTTGAAAGATGCGGCAGCTACGGCTATCTACGGTTCACGTGCGGCAAATGGAGTAATTGTTATCGAAAGCAAGACGCCCAAACCGGGACGGATCTGGGTGACTTATGGTGGGGAACTTCGTATTGAAGCTCCGGATATGACCGGATATAACTTGATGAATGCAAGAGAGAAGATAGATGCAGAGTTAAAAAGCGGACTTTATACATACGGTGGCGAGACTGTTGAAAAATGGCAGCTCTATCAGTCTAAATTGCGTGAAGTATTGGCGGGAGTAAATACGTACTGGTTGGACAAACCTTTGCAAACAGCTTTCCAACAACGGCATACCGTTACATTGGAAGGTGGTGATGAAGCCTTGCGTTATCGGATGTATGTAGGATACAATAGTTCTCCGGGTGTGATGAAAGACAGTAAGCGTGATGTATTGACCGGATCGCTTGATTTTCAGTATCGTCTGAAAAAAGTGTTATTAAAGAATAGCATTACGTTGGATAATTCGGTAGCTAATGAGTCTCCGTGGGGAAGTTTCAGTGAATATACCCGCTTGAATCCTTATTTGCGTCCGTATGGAGAGAACGGGGAGATACAGAAACGGCTTGATAATTTTGAAGGAGTAGGCGGTGAATCGAGTTATCTGAATCCGATGTACAATACGACATTCAACAGTAAAGACCAAAGCAAGAACTTTACAGTACGTGAACTTTTCAAGGTGGAATATAATCCTACTAATGAATTGCGGTTTGAAGGAGCTTTCAATTTATCTAAGAGTGTAGGACATCGTGATATTTTCCGTCCTGCACAACATACGCTTTTTGATAATGTGACCGATCCTACCTTAAGAGGTGATTACCGCAGAAGCCAGAGTGAAGCTGTCAGTTGGGGAATCGATTTGACAGGAAGCTGGAACAAGCAATTGAAAGACCATTATCTGACTGCTAATGCACGCATGAGTGTATTGGAGAATAATTCGGAGACTTATGGAAACTATGTGACCGGTTTCCCGAATGATAATATGGATAACTTGTTGTTTGGTAAGAAATATAACGAGAAAGTGACGGGCGATGAGAGGACAACACGCTCTATCGGTTGGGTGGCTGCCGGAGGTTATTCTTATAAATATAAGTATTCGTTCGACTTTAATATACGCTTGGACGGTTCTTCACAGTTTGGAAAAAATAACCGTTGGGCTCCTTTCTGGTCAACAGGATTGCGCTGGGATTTGAAAAAAGAGAACTTCATGAAAGATGTATCTTTTATTTCCGATTTCATTTTGAGGGGTACATACGGTACGACCGGTTCGCAAGGTTTTGATCCTTATCAGGCACATGGTTATTATACATACTCTAATTTGCTGCTTCCTTATTACTCATCGGATGCAACAGGTTCGGAAATCCTGGCTATGCATAATGAAAGTTTAAAATGGCAGACAACGAAAAGCACTAACCTTGCTTTGGAACTCGGTTTCTTAGACCAGCGTCTTACCGCCCGTGTGGAGTATTACCGGAAAATAACAGATAATATGGTTACTTCGATAAGCCTTGCTCCTTCTCTTGGCTTCGGCAGTTATCCGGAAAATCTGGGTAAGATAGAGAATAAAGGTTGGGAAATCTCTCTTTCGGCTATTCCTTATAAGAATACTGCCAAGCAGGCTTATTGGACAATTACGGTGAATGGCTCTCGCAATACAGACAAACTGTTGGAGATATTGGAAGCAATGAAACATAGGAATGACATGAATGCGTCAAATCTGACTGATACACCATTGCCACGTTATGAAGAAGGCGAATCTCTTTCCCGCATTTGGGTAGTACGCTCATTAGGCATTGATCCGGCTTCCGGAGATGAAATATTATTAAAGCGTAACGGAGAAATGACAAGCGCCGTTAACTGGAGTGCGAATGATGTAGTACCTATCGGTAATACGGAACCTACATGGCAAGGATATATTAATTCTTCCTTTACATATAAAGGTTGGGGAGCAGATGTCAGTTTCAGATACCAGTTTGGCGGTCAGGTATATAATCAGACTTTGCTTGACAAGGTGGAAAATGCCAATCTGAAATATAATGTAGACCGGCGGGTAAGTCAGTTGCGTTGGGCTAAACCGGGTGACAAGGCACAATTCCGTACTCTTACCCCCAGTGGTTGGGAAACGAAAGCTACTTCCCGGTTTATCATGGATGAAAATATATTCCAGGGAAGTTCGTTGTCTGTCTACTATCGCATGGATCGTACTAATACAAAATTTATCAGCCATTGGGGATTGAGCTCCGCCAAAGTGACGTTTAATATGGAAGACTTTTTCTATTGGTCTACAGTGAAACGCGAAAGAGGTCTGTACTATCCGTATTCCCGTCAGTTTACTTTTGCTTTGAATGTTGCTTTCTAATTAAAAACATATTTGTATGAAACAGATAATATATATACTATTAGCAACAACCATGCTGGGACTTATGTCTTGCAGCGACTGGTTGGATGTATCTCCGAAGACTTCTATTCCTACCGACAAGCAATTTGAGTCGGAATCCGGATTTAAGGATGCGCTTACAGGTATTTATTTGAAGTTGGGAATCCAGACATTGTATGCCGGAGACTTGACTTATGCTTATTTGGATGAACTGGCAGGATTATATTCCGATTATCCGGGATATAATACAAATGCCGTTTTCGACCAGAGTATTGTATTTGATTATGAGAACATGTTTTTGAGTAAGAAGAATGGGATTTACTCAACGATGTATAATATCATAGCCAATATTAATAACTTCCTGGAGTATGTAGACAAAAATAAAGATGTCCTAGTTACCGAACGCTATTATGAAACCATGAAGGGAGAAGCACTCGGGCTTCGCGCTTTTCTTCATTTTGATTTGTTGCGTATGTTCGGTCCTGTTTATAAGGAACATCCTGCATCCAAAGCTATACCCTACCGTACTACTTTTGATAAAGATGCTACTCCTGTCCTGGCAGCCAATGAAGTGTTGATGCTATTCTCAAAGATTTGAATGACGCAGAAAAATTACTGAAAGAGAATGATCCTCTTGATTTCTTTACCGACCAGACGGATGAAGATTTTACAAAGAAAAATAGTTTTCTTGTCAATCGTGAATTTCGTATGAATCTATATGCGGTTAAAGCTATGCTGGCCCGTGTATATTGTTACAAAGGGGATGCGGAAAGCAAAGGATTGGCCACGGAGTATGCTAAAGAGGTAATTGCTGCCTCTAAGTATTTTGCATTGTACAAGTCGCAGACTGCTTCCAATTACAATTCCATACGCTATGCAGAGCAAATATTTGGAATAACAGTGAATGAATTCTCCAACTTGCTTATTGGTAACTATATGGATATGGAGAATACCAATACTCAGCAACGTTTCTATCTGGATGGAGATAAATTCAAATTCTTCTATGAAACAGCCGATGCAGGGAATACCGACTGGAGAAAAAATACGGAAATGTTTGAAGTTGTTAATGGGGCAAGTCAAACAGATGTTTTTTGTAGAAAATATAACCAGAAACCGTTGAATGGCGGATATGCTTATTCCGGTGCTAATGCAGTTCCTTTGATACGCTTGCCCGAAATGTATTATATTGTAGCGGAATGTGCATCTTCTGCATCAGAAAGTGCTGATGCATTGAATACCGTACGTTTTGCACGTGGTATCTCTTACAGTGACGAGATTATAACTACCGGATATGATGATCTTGATACTACTTCGGAAGAAGACAAAAATCAGACTAAACGTATCAATGAGATAATGAAAGAATATAGAAAAGAATATTTCGCGGAAGGTCAGCTTTTCTACTTCCTGAAAGCGCATAATTATAGCACCTATCATGGTTGTGGGATTGAAACGATGACTGAAGCCATTATCAGATGACGTTGCCGGATGATGAGTATATTTTTGGAAACAACTCTAAATGATGAAGCATTATGAAACGTATTATATATTTTGTTTTAGCTATTCTTGTTTGCGGCATCTATGTGGGATGCAGTGAAAACGAGATAGACTTATATGACCAGACACCTCGTATCAATTTCTATAGTAGCACACATGTCCGTACTTTGGTTGATACGGACTATGTGAAGATAGATGACCCTTATGCTGTAGACAGTTTTACGGTAAGAATACAAGGGGATCTTTTGAAAGAGAATCGTGATTTCTGTGTGAAAGTTACCCCGAATAGCGATTATCAGAATTCAGTAGATGTACTATTGGAAAGCAAGTATACATATACTGAACTTGATACGGTTTGCCAGGTATTTTACTATAAGATTAACCGACCGAAAGTAGAGTCCGGTAGAAATGTGTATGGTTGTTACTTGGAATTTGATTTGGATAACCCTCTCCATCAGTTTGACAAAGGATTGGTAGAAAAGAATCAGGAAGTGTTAAATGTCAGGTGGGAACTGAAGCCGGATGAGTGGGAAGATTGGATATTTGGCAGTTATAGTGATAATAAGTATATGTTTATTATGGATGTATGCAACGTGTGTGGGATGATCTGGAAGATGAGGATGTTGACAAGGTCAAACAAGCTTACAAAGAATACATTGAAGCAGGAAATCCTCCTATTCTAGGCGAAGACGGTGATGAAATTGATTATGAATAAGACTAAAAGAAATGTTATGAGAAAATATATCATCTATATAGCAAGTTTTGTCGGATCAGCTTTATTGCAAACAGGCTGTTACGATGACAAGGGAGATTACGATTATCATGATGTAAATACGATGGCTATCGTAATACCTGAAATGAAGGTACGTATGCCTAAAGAGGAAGCAGTGGAAATTTCAATTATACCCGAGATTTCTCAGACTTTGGAGCAAAATGAGGAAAACCTTGTGTTTCAATGGAAGAAAACAATCGAAGGAAAGAAAGCGGGGTCGGACAGACTTAGTGATTATAAAGATTATTCCGTAGGCAAAGAATGTAAAGTAACAGTCGAGCTTATGAATCGGAAAATATAGGTTTAATGTTGGTCATTACGGATAAAAAGAATGGAACAACCTGGTATCAGATAGGTGAAGTTGCAATTATTCGTCCTTTAAATCCTTGCTGGTTTGTATTGCAGGAAAAAGAAGGAAAGGGAGTATTAGGAGCGATAGAGGGTACTCCGGAAGGATATTATGTTTATCCGGATGTCTTTAAATCAGAACTGAATCAGTCATTTCCGTTAGAAGGAAAACCTTTGGCGGTAAGTGCAAGAAAAAATTATGGAGATTCGTTTTTAAGTAGTATGCTGGGTTTTTTTGGTTTTAAAGTAAGTCCGGCGTTAATGGTGGTAACCGATCGGGCTTGGCCTTGTTGACTCCAAGTACTTTAATAACGAGATATCCGTCGAATAAAATACTTTTTGAACCAGCGGGAAAAGGGGAACCGTTGAATATTGAGTTCTATAAGATGAGTACTCATGGTGAGTTGTTTGTGAATAGTGGAAAAGCATATTGTGCTCCTATGGATGGATTTGTGTACCTTTCTCGGTAAAAAGGAAAGTGAGTTTCCTGCTATTTCTGCTTATGGTTCGTATGGAGGAGGCTTTTTGTTTTTGATTCTGAAAGTCATCGTTTTCTTAGTGCA
>ENA-OQDE01001254-OQDE01001254.1-human-gut-metagenome-genome-assembly--contig:-NODE-1254-length-10198-cov-4.708470_pt1 | contig 10198 bp, 7 predicted proteins | sample MGYA00242768_ERZ504595 | MGnify/ENA primary metagenome ERZ504595 (study PRJEB26092, sample SAMD00036307) | human gut metagenome | host: Homo sapiens | study: EMG produced TPA metagenomics assembly of...
TTGATTTGTAATTTATAGTATTAAAATCGTTCCAATCGAAATGCAACGATTTCTTTTTCGTTTCATATAGAATGCAACGATTTATATAATCATCAAATATAATTCCGCCGATCAACAGCAACGTAATTGTATAATTGTGAAATAATAAATATTATACGTAAATAATACAGTTATAAATCATTTCATTTTAACTTTTATTTCTATATTGCTCTACTCAAAATAATTTTTTTCCACAAAATCAACCTGTCCACTACCCAAAGGGGAACTATAATCATGACAAAGATTAAAAACACGAAGAAAGGCATGGCTAAGAAAACCTTAAGTATGTCTCTCGTCGTTGCAATGCTGGCAACCTCTAATGTGCCGGTTTGGGCTGCTGAGTTTAGTGATGGTACTGACGCTTCCGTAGCTACTGAAGCAGATGCGTTCGCTGCAGAAGCTCCTGTTGTTGACGATACAGAAGACGCAGCTCCAGCATCTGTAATGGTAAATGAAGCTGATATTACTCTTAACTTATCTGCAGACAGCAAAAAAGTTGTTTGGGGAGGAGCGTCTGTTATCAGTGGTACTGTAACTAAAACTGACGGATCAGAAGTAGAAGGTGGATGGCAGTATCGTTGGGTTGACGAAAAAGGTATTGCATATGCATCTTCTAACGGAAAAGTAGACGATGCAGCTGATATGAGTTTAAATACAACAGCTGACATGGCTGGAAAAACATTAACCCTTTATGTTTACGATGTAGACAGCAATCAGCAGACTCTTTATGACATTAACACAGGTATTTCTGTAGCTGTAGAAAAGAGATCTTTAAATTCTGTGACTGCTACACCTGCAACCACAACAAAAGCATACAACGGTTTTGCTCAGACTATTACTGAAGCTGACGGCGTTGCACTTACTGTTCTGGATTCTGAAAATGCAAATGTAGCTGCTGATGCTTATGAAACATCTGTAACTAATGCAACTAATAATAAAGAAGAATTCAAACTTACTGTAACAGCAAAAGAAGACTCTGCTTACACAGGCAGTGCTGAACTTGTAATCGGTAAGGTTACAGCAAAAGCATATGCAAAAGGAGATATCCTTGCAACAGCAACAAAAGGACAGTCCTATCAGTATACAGGTAAGGCTATTAAGATTTCCAAAGATAACATTACATTAAAAGAATCTGCTTCCAGTAATAAAGGCGCTGATGGAAAATTAAGCGGTGCTGATTTATCTGCCGCAGTTACAACTGCTCAGGTTGAATATACAAAAGTAGGTGATTACCCCGTTGTTGTATATGTTGACAAAACAAAATTAAAGAATTTTACAGGTGCAGATGAATATTACACAACAAATGAGACTGTTAACGTTGCAAAACGTGACCTCTCTACAGCAGGAACAAAGATTACTGTTAACACTTTAAGTGGACAGATTCCAACAGATATTGCTGTAAGCAAATTAGCTGATTATCTGACATTTACAGGTGTAGAAGGCTCAGACCTTTCTGTAATTAAAAACTCCAGCAAAGAATATACACTTATTGTAAAAAATGCTGATGGTACAGACGCTAAACAGTTTAAAAACGGAAGTACATATACTGTTACAGTACGTGCAAAAGACGGTGGAAACTGCACAGGTGAGCAGACATTCACTGTTGTTGCTACTGCAGCTGCATTAAATGCTGTATCTGCAAAAACACAGTATACAACAGATTATACAGGCGATGAGATCAAACCTTCCAAGAGCGATTTAGGAGAACTGGTTATTCAGTATTTCAACGCACAGGGTAAACCCAAAACAGAAGATCTTGGAACAGACGGATACGAAATCACAGGATATACAAACAACGTAAATGCAACAACTGTATATGACGGAAATTACAATCCAGTAGCAAACGCTTACGTTAACATCAAGATTACAAGCGGAACATACAAAGATCAGACAGTATCTATTCCGTTCTTAATCAAACCACTGGTAGTTGAAGCTGATTATGTAACTGTACCGGATGATGTTTCTATTAATAAAGCACTTACAGAAGCAGGCGAATATAAACTTCCTGTAACAGTTGTAGCAAAAGACGAAACAGGCAAAAAAGTAGAAAAAACTCTCACAGACAGCGATTTCACAGTTAAATATGAATATGAAAAAGATTTCGGTAATGACTTGTTTAACAACATCATTACAAAAGTTACTGTTACAAACACAAACTATATTTTAAAAACAACAAACGGCAAAACAAGAACTGTTACAGCAAGCGGTAAGACAGAAATCGTACCTAAGAAATTAACAGACGCTATGGTTGTTGCAACACCTTCTACTTATACTTACACAGGTGGAAAGATCCAGCCTACTTATGCAGTGCTTGACGGTGCTATTGCTCTTTACAAGAAGGGTGAAGTTAATGATAAAGATGCTGAATATGAGGAAGTAAGCATCAGCAATGCTGTAAATGTTGGTACTGGAACAATCACTGTACAGGGATGCAACTACTTCTATTCAGGAAAAGCAACTGGAACATTTACAATCACAGCTGCAAACACAGCAGATGTAAAAGTATCCATCGCTGATCAGGATTATACTGGAAAACAGGTAAGACCTCGTAAATTTACAGCAACATTAAATGGAAACGATGTGTCCAACCAGTTTGAGATTGTTTCTTATGGCGAAAATGTTGAAGCTGGAACTGGAACAGTTGTTCTGAAACCATTAGATGGAAACAAGAACTTCACAGGTTCTAACATCACAGCAAGCTTCAATATCGTAAAAGAAAAAGTAGAAGCTACTCTTAATGTTTATGACAGCAAAGGATTTGATGTAACAGATGCTTATACAGCAGACGTAGATAAAGATGCTGATGGAAATGTAAATGGTGTAGTTCATAACAGCCAGGCTGCATTCACATTTGACGGAAATGAGCATACTTTTGCAAAGGCATTATTAAGCAACATCAGAAAAGTTACAAATGATGGCGTAAAGACAACTGCAAAAGAAAGCGATTTCGAAATCAAATATGCAGACAATATCACAGGTAAGAAAGTAACTGCTGGAAAAGAAAACATTGGTTATATCTATGCAGTAGCTAAAGAAGGAACAGGATTTGCAGGAACTAAGACAATTGTTACTTCTGATGGAACAATTATCAACGGTGTTGTTGCTTATATCCCATTCACAATCAAATCTGTTAAATTCGTTGCTAAGAATGTAAGTGTTAAGAACGCTACATATGCAGGCGGCCTTCCAGTTAAACCAGAAGTACTGATTCAGATTGGTGGAAGCACATTAGTTGAAGGTAAAGATTATACACTTAGATTAATCGACAAAAATGGCAACACTGTAACTCCTATTGATGTAACAGTTGGTGACATCTATGGCGTTGAGATTAAAGGTATCAACGGATACACAGAATCTGGTGTTGCAACATTCGATACAGACGATGTTGACAGTACAGCTTACTCCAGAGCAAACTTAACATGGGGCGTTGATAAGAAGAACATCAACGATTGTACTGTAACTGTAAAAGATGGCGTTACAACTGTATTAAATGGATATCTCCCAGTTCCGGCTACAGAATATACTTCTGAAAAGAACACTGACGGAACATATACAGTAAAAGCAAACAGCACATCTAAAAACTACACAGGATCCAAGACAGTAGTTGCAGACGGAAAAGCAGAAGATGAAAAACCGGATGCTCCGATGATCACTAAAGTAAATGTTACTGGAAACAAAGCAACAGTTGTTCTTTCTGGTGATACTGATGGCGCTGCAGGTTATGACTACGTAATCTCTACAGACCGTGATTGCATCACAAATAAAGACTATGATTCCATTAGCAAGAATCAGGTCAGCACATCCACTAACTTTAAGTATGTACAGCAGGGAACATACTACGCATACTGCCACGCTTGGAAACGTGACGAAAACGGTAAGAAAGTATTCAGCGACTGGTCAAATGCATATCCATTCGTTGTATCTGCAATCACACCGGATGCTCCGATCATCACAAGCGTAAAAGTAAGCGGAACAACTGTAAAAGTAACATATAAAGCAGCTGCTAATGCAACAGGATACGACGTAGTACTTGGAACATCTTCCAAGAAAGAAAACGGCGAGACTCGTCCATATCACTATGGCGATCACAAGATCCTGAACCTCAAAGAAGGTACAGTAACAGCTACATTTAAGAATGTACCAAAAGGAAGCTGGACAGTAGGAATGCATGCATTCAACAGAACTTCCGAAAACGGCAAGAAAGTATTCAGCCCATGGTCCAATCTTAAAAGATCACTGTAAAATAATCCATTTGGGTAATTTTATATAAGATTCCAACAGGCAAGGCGGGGCATAATTCATGATTATGCCCCATTCTTGCAATGCAAAAGAAATATGTTTTCCAGATAATGAAGGAGAAAAAGAATATGGGATTAAAAGAACGTAGAAAAAAAATCATGGCTTTAATGCTCGCTGCCTGCGTAGCAGGGACCAGCGTTGTACCTGTAGCAGCTTCTGACGTCAGCGTATTCTCTGACGGAACTGATGCCGCACCGGAAACATTTGATTCTGCTGATGTTGACAGTGCTACTGCAGCAACTAAAAAAACTATATCTATTAATTTCTATGATGAAGAGGCAAATGCACAGGTTAAAGAAGAAACGATGAAAGTTCCTGCAGATGCCACATCTGTAAACGCAAGTTCTCTTCCAGTGCCAGAAGGCTATGAATTGGTATTATCTGGCGATTTTACAATCAATGATGGTTATGTATACGCTGCTGTTCGCAAAGTAGCTACTACTAAAACTGTAAAAATCAACTACTATTCTGAAGAAGAAAAAAAACAGATTGCAGAAGTAGAGTTCACTGTTGATAAAGATGCTACATCTGTAAATACCAGCAAACTTACAGCACCAGAAGGTTATGAATTGGTATTATCTGGTGATCTTGCAATCAATGATGGTTATGTATACGCTGCTGTTCGCAAAGTAGCTACTACTAAAACTGTAAAAATCAACTTCTACTGCCCAGACGAAAAGAAACAGATCGCTGAGCCTAAACTTAAAGTTGCTAAAGATGCTACTTCTGTAAATACCAGCAAACTTACTGTTCCGAAAGGTTATGAACTTGTTGAAGTTGGTGATCTCCCAATCAGAGATGGCTATGTATACGCAGAAGTTCGTAAAGCAGTTACAACAAAAGGAATTACTGTTGTATATCAGGATAGAAAAGGAAATGTCATCAAGACAGCTCCTATGACTGTTGATAAAGATGCTACTTTTATTAACACTGGCAAATTAACAGCACCAGATGGATATACAATTGGCATCGTTGGTGACATTAAAATTTCCCAAAATAACAAGTTATATTACTGTAGACCAGAATAAAAAATCTGTAACTGTTATTTTTGAAGAATCTGGTAATGTTGTCAGCAGTAAAAAACTTTCTGTAGTAGCTACTGCCCAATATGTTGATAAGAGCAGAATCACAGCACCAGCCGGATATCGGATTGCAACAACTGATTCCAAATTTGAAATTTCCAAAAATAATACAGTAACTGTTGAGGTTAAAAGATCAGGAAAAACAATTAAAGTTGTTTATAGATTAGCAAAAACAAACAGAATTGTTACTACTGGAAAAATCGTTGTCGATAAAAAAGCTACATCTATTAAAGCCAGTGAAGTTCCGGTACCAGCAGGATACAAAATGGTAACAACAGGTTCCTGCTCTGTCAGAACTAAAAAAATCGAAATCTATGTAAAGAAATAATTTATTAAGAGTCACGCATATCGATAACTTTCAGGTATCGTTAATAAACAATTTATTTACATACTCACAGATTCCTAAAAAGAAAGGGGCTGTGAAATAAGTCCCTAAAAGAAATAGAACCATTCGTTCATGCGAAAGGTTCTATTTTTGTGGTAAAATTAACTTGCGATGAAAACTTATACAATAATTATTGTAATTCAAAACAAGGATATTTACTGTTGTTGATTTCTCAGTTTGTCACTAATCAGATTTGCTCCCATGTCACAGATCTGCTAAGTTTTGTGTCATTGGCATTTTGCCCTGGAGGGTCTGACCATCAAAACAGCGAAAAAATGTTTTATTAAAACAAAGATATTCTTTGTCTAAAACTTAATCTGGCAAGTATAAGTGTTGCTGATTTCTCAGTTTGTCACTAATTAGATTTACCAGCTCCATTAACTCCACCCAGAACGATATATTTTTTCTTTTAAAATAAATTCCTCGCAATTACTTGTTTTTGCCTTTTTTGAAGTAAAAAATCACCTACCATCTGATAAAATTCCCTCTGCTCTTCTGAATCAGCTTCTAATGTAAGTTGCAATGTATCTTCAGGTTCCAGACACTTTATTTCTTCATATATTTTTTCATATTTTTTACATCACACATATTAATCCCACCTATATTTAAATATTATGTATCTAATTTCCAAATAAAAAAGGCTAAATTTTTCATAAAGCCAATTTTCTTTAAAAAGAGAAACAACTGCAATCAAAATATTTTTCTCTTTTTTGATTGATCAAGATGTTTGATAGCAGACACTGCAATTTTTCTATCTTGCTGATTTTCCGGGATGTCATTGTCCATCTTATTGTAATAATCTTTCCGTCTCTTCCATCTGGCAAGTCTTTCATAAGAATGCTATAATATCTCTAAAGCAAAAAATCTGAAAGGCGGTAACTGATATGGCAATGTTTTTAAATACCCCTCTTCCTTACAAAAGATATAAGAAGATTTCAGAAACAACATATTTTGTAGATAAATCCCCTATTCTGAATGACATATTTGGATGCATGGAAGAAGAAACACAGTATATCTGCATTACAAGACCGCGCAGATTCGGAAAAACGATCATGGCAAATATGCTGGGAGCTTTCTTTGGAAAGGCCTGGGATGCTTCGCAGATATTTGATCATTTAAAAATTGCAGATTCACCTGAATACCATCAGTATTTAAATCAGTATGATATCATTTATATCGATTTCAGCAGACTTCCGGAAAACTGTACATCTTACAGACAATATATTGATCGCATCATTACAGGTTTGAAGAACGATCTGGCGGAAGCATATCCGGAATATCAGACAGACTCCATATATGCGCTCTGGGATATACTTTCCCAAATTTCAGAGCAGACAGACCGACAGTTTGTTTTCATCATGGATGAATGGGATGCCGTATTTCATCTTCCATTTATTACTGAAAAGGAAAAAGCAGAGTATATACTTTTTCTCAAAACTCTGCTGAAAGATCAGGACTATACAGCACTTGCATACATTACCGGTATCCTGCCGATTTCCAAATATTCCAGTGGCTCTGAGCTGAACATGTTTATGGAATTTAAAATGACTTCAATGGAAGCTTTCAGCGAATATTTTGGCTTTACAGACGAAGAGGTAGATGTTCTGTATGAAAAGTACACACATTTATGCAAAAAACTTCAGGTACCACGCAACGGTCTGCAGAACTGGTATGATGGATATTTCACTGCTTCAGGAAAACGCCTGTATAATCCAAGATCCGTAGTGATGGCACTGCGTTTTAACCAGTTATCCAATTACTGGACCAGTTCCGGACCTTATGATGAGATTTTTTACTATATCCGCAATGACATTGACCATATAAAAAATGACCTAGCATTGATGATTACCGGAGAAGGAGTTGATGCCAAAATAGATGAATTTGCTGCATCGGCAATGGAATTAAAAAGCCGGGATCAGATCTATTCAGCTATGGTTGTATATGGGCTGCTTACTTATTCTGGCGGAAAAGTTTTTATTCCTAACAGAGAATTGATGTTCAAATATGAAGAACTTCTGCAGAATGAGGAAAGTCTTGGATATGTATACCAGCTGGCTAAGATTTCAGACCAGATGCTCAAGGCTACTTTATCCCGTGACACGCAGAAAATGTCCGAGATCCTGCAGTATGCACATAATACAGAATCCCCGATTCTCTCATATAACAATGAAGTAGAACTCTCTGCTATTGTCAATCTGGTATATCTTTCTGCAAGAAATAAGTATCGTATTGAACGTGAAGATAAAGCAGGAAAAGGATTTGTTGATTTTATTTTTTACCCATGGAATCTTACGGACACCTGTATTATCCTCGAATTAAAAGTAGACCACTCTCCCGAAGATGCCCTGCTGCAGATCAGAGAAAAAGATTATCTGCTGCGTTTTCAGGGAAAATCAGGAGAAACCCGCAAATATACGGGCGAAGTCCTGGGTGTCGGAATCAGCTATGATAAAGAAACCAAGGAACATTTCTGTAAAGTTGAAGTATTGTCAAAATAATGATCCTGCTCGATCAAGCGGCTGATGATCATCATATAAGGGGCTGTCCTGAAAACGTAGTTCAGCGACAGCCTATAAATAAGCACTTTAAGTAAGCTCGCCTTTTGGCGGGCTTATTTCCTTCGTGCACCCCCAAGAGCACAAAAGAAGGCTCCGGTCACTGAGGCCGAAGTCTTTTTTGACTAAGGCGTAGTTAACTGGAGCCATTCTTTTTAGAATCTACTAATATTTTTTACATAACCAGAGGCTTCTTCCTGTGATAAGGAAAATTCTTCCATAATATTTCTGATTATATCCTCCTCACTAATGCTGAATTTTTTGCAGGTTCTTATCGTTGCACGGATTCCCTCAAGTCGTCCCTCAAGCCGTCCCTCACGCTGACCCTCAAGCACTCCTTCGCGTCTTAATTCTTCCAACGTATTACACATATTCATCGGCCCTCCTTCCTGTTCTGATCTTAAAGCATGGTCAATAAGCTGTTTATCTAACTCAAAATATCAAGCCTTTTTGAAATAAGTTCCTCCATTTGCTCTTTTTGCTCTGTTGACAAGCAAGATTCTTCTATCTGTGTAAAAAGTTTTGCCTTTAATGAGCATACTTTTTTCATCATACGTTCCGCAGAATTTAATGGAATCCCACAGGATTCTGCCAGTATCCGAAATTCTTTCTTATGAATATTACGTTTTTTGTCATTTATTGTGAATGCCAGCTGTTCTTTATCTTCTGGCATGATCACATTAACAGGAAGCATATCGTATGCTTTTGATAATTGGAAATTTCTGCTACCAGGCTCCGTTTCCTTTAGCGAAAAGTTTTTCAAATGCATATCTGAATTTCCCATAACGAAAGATCCAACAACACGCAAAAACAGCTCTGACAGGTCTAAGCCCGGTGTTGCAGAACATTTTTTTATGATTCTTCCGCATTGTTCATAAGAACCTTTATATTTATCCTGTGTCAGCCTGTAAGACAGCTGGCAGAAATCTTCCATGGCATATAGTTTGGTCTCTTTTTCTGATATTTCCCGGTCTATCCTTTTAGTAATATACGCGTATTCATCATTCATTTTTATAAGAGCATGGGGAACCGTCTGGATTCCCATAATTTCTGCGAGACGCATTGCCAGATCCTCAAATTCCGGCATATTATCAAATTCTTCCGTTTGTGGCTTCAGGATATATCCTGTCGGATAGTCCACAATTGTAAGTCTTGCATTAAGATCTGTTGATAAATGCAGGGAAAGCTTTTTCTGAACTCCCGGCACAGTAAGTCCCTCATTTACTATTTCATTTGCCAGGATTTCCAGTTGCTCTTTCGTAATATCCAAGATTGGTAATTCATCTGTCTGAAAAATCTCTTTACACACTTTTTATGCCAACACCATTCTTTTTCCACATTCGTTGCACTATTTGTTATTGGCTTTCCACAACACAAGCATTTCATACCTTTTCTCTCCTGATACAAACATCGCCAATGCAGTCTCTGCAGGCAGATAACAGTAATCCAAACCGGTCTTTCTGGTTGATTTTCCAGTTTCGGCTGACCACCCCCAGAAGCCATCCTTCTGGAATCAGTCCGTCAAAAAAAGGAAACAATATAGTTGTTTCATAAGGCTCCTGACGTAATGGAAGTGTCAGGCTTACTGCCACTGCATCTTCTCTGTCCAGATAATCCTGGTCATAAGTAAAAATATACCCTTCTTCAGTTTCTGCAATAATTCCGGAAAAATGATTTTGAATATATACATATCCCTTTCTATATTCTGACTCCACCTGCTAATCCTCCTTTTTTCCTGGTACAGCTTCTTTCCCAAACATTGCCAGTGCCTGATTCACTTTGTCCAGACGCACCGTTTCTTTTCCCTGTTCCAATTCCCTTACAAAACGAAGTCCAAG